>Ga0208820_1000314_pt1 | contig 41894 bp, 24 predicted proteins | sample June2015DPH_16_5_FD_184713 | JGI IMG/M metagenome (GOLD analysis project Ga0208820, IMG submission 184713) | Peatland microbial communities from SPRUCE experiment site at the Marcell Experimental Forest, Minnesota, USA - June2015DPH_16_40... | ecosystem: Environmental > Terrestrial > Soil >...
CTAAAGTAGTACTGTCTATACTTGCTATAAGGCAATAATCCTATATATACTAAGTATCGTAATGTCCTGTGAACCTAGAGAAGCACTAACCGCCCAATACCTGCGGGTTCTTGATCTTGTGGACCGGGCGAAGCACCGGCTCCTCACCGCCGTAACTCGGATGAACATCGAGTGTGCAACCACCGAGCTGCACCGGGTCGAGGACTACCGGCTGGCTGCGCTGCGCGAAATCGCCGAGCATTGCGAAAGCCACGGCTGCGGCACGCTGGAATTGGAAGGGATCTGCGGGCTTGAGCTGGTTTCCCGCGAACTGGTTTCCAGCGAAATGGTCGCGTAGGCGCGACCTTTACCCGCCGGACTCTCCGATACCACAACGTGTCCTCGCTGCGGCTGAATCACCCTCGAGGCGATTTGATCGACTCATTTTCCTGGCGTAATCTCATCCTGACGCAGACCTCGCTGCCACATTCTCCGACAGCGTGACTCGTTTTTCAGCACCAGTCACAATGTGCGGCACTCGTGCCGCTGCCTGCCACCTGCCCAATCTTCCGATGTCTCCAAGCAATTGAACCCGTGAATCCAATGGCCAGTGCCTTGCTACATCTTCCGCCATGCAACAAGCCATGTACGCACCGGTAGAACGCCTCGGCATCCATCTCCACAGAGTGCCCGATGATTCCATGCGCAGGGCGTCCCTGATGCCGTCGCGGGAATACAAGGAGGTGTCCTATCCGGAAGAGGTTGCTCGTCTGCCGATTGAGGCGCATGTTGTCGGAATGGCGGACAACCGCTTCTACGCGCAGAAGGGCAGAGAAAACACCTTATACGTCTTACCGAAAGCGGCGTTCGTGACCAGGGGCAACGCCATTCTGGCGGATGGCAGGGGCGAAGCGGACGTTTGGATTCCAGCTCCCCAGGACGCGCCCGAGTATCTCGGCGGCGCCTGCACGGTTGTCATTATCTGTCTCAACGGAGGTGAAGAAGACCGCCGCTGCGAGCAGGTGAATTGCACCAGTTGCAGGAATCCGGAATGCCAGGCCTATAGTGGTCCGCAAGGGCACGGCGCTCCCTCATGGCATACCCTTTCGCCGCGTGGAAGAGTGGCCAGAGCCTGGACCTTGGCACGGTGAATTCCGGCGCCGGATATTGGGCGCCTCCCGGTGGATTTGCGAGCCTTGCGGCCGTTCACGCCGCAATGGCGGCGGCTTTGTTTACTGCTCCCAAGATCGCTGTTGGACTGAAGGGCTTTCTTAGGAACGCGAAGTTCCGGGCCAATTCCGTGTCCGCGGAGTCCGAGACCAACACGACAGGAATGGTCGGAAACGCATTTTGGACGGCGTAGGCCAGATCGAGCCCATCTATGTCCCCCGGCATGTCGATATCGCTGACAATAAGGTGCAGACCACCATCGAGCCTCTTGACAAGCTCGAACGCTTGAGCCGCATTTTCGGCTTCCAGCGCCTCGTACTGTTCTTTCCGAAGGACCGCCTTGATATACGCCCGGATAGCCGGTTCGTCGTCGACGATAAGACAGGTTCTGTGCACAGTCTTCCCCTCCATTAACCCTTGGACCCTTGGCGCAACCGAGCAGCCGGCTCGCTAACACACCAGGCTGCCGTGAAGCGGCAGCGCGGGAATCTCGATGGGCGGGCACATAACAGGGACGGTTGCGCGGCGCTCGCACTCCTCGCCTTCGAAAACAGCGTCGTCCTGCGGTTCCCGGTTCGCCATCCAGTCCAGCATCGCCGCTGCCAGGTGTTCGAAATGCGCCGACAGCACAATGCCGGTATCGGAATCGAGTTCCGCCGTTTCCACCGCAAAAACCTGCGTGGCCGATGGCTCCGTCCGCAGAACCTCGTCGATGTAGTCGTTGATTGGGAGCTCGCAGCCACTGATGATCGGCGCGCCAAGAAAGCTGACGAGGGTCATCAACTCAAAAGCGAAATCGTCTCTCAGCAGTCTTCGCCTGTCGCGGGGGATAACGGCCACAATCCCCACCGGACCGCCGTGCGAACCGTCCAAGTGAACAATGGCCAAGCCCGCGTCTCTGAGATCGTAAACCGACGTGTAGAATTCGAGGCAGGGCAGTCCGGGCACGGAACACTGGAGCTTTCCCTGGAAAGAACCCTGCGCGGCCCTGACTTTTGCCGTAAGGCGATCTCCGCGTTTGCAGGGCGCCAACGGAATCGGCCCGTTCCATGATTCTGCCTGCGCGTCCCATCCGTGTAGATGGACCACGGAGCATGCGCTCGGCGAGTGCCTGATCTTGTACATGGCAAATGTTCTAGCAACGCACTGGCCATCGGACTTACGGGCCTCAATAGCCGAAGGTTTCAATACTTACGCGGTTGGCAAGCGCCGGGGCAAGTGTCCCATCCTCGCCCGGTGATGAAAAAAACGCCACGCTGCCGGAGAATGTGCCAAGTCCTCCCAGGCTTTCGCGGATTGAACACCGATTCAAAGGCTTAATGAAACTTTGGAAGATGGCTCCTGGCGTGCTCAGGAGAGGACATATGCCTTCGGAAAACGTGTTTGTCGCCGTGTGCAGCGTGGCGGCAGACGCCGGGGCGGCCATCGCCGAACTCCGCCAACAGGGTCTGGAACTCGATTGCATCTCCCTCGTTGCGGTTGACGAGCAAAGCGGATTGATGCCCGTCGCATACTATTTCGACGGCGGACGCCTCCGCCGAACGGCGGCCCGGGGAAGTTCGTGGAGGCTGTTGGAAGCGCTTTCCGGGTGCGCGGTGTTGGTCATCCCCGGCGAACGGACAGTTTTCCTGGCCGGTCCCTTTGCAGCGTCCGTGGTGCGGACGCTGGGTAACGAAGGACTCTTCGGAGACCTGGGCCCGATCGCGGGTGGTCTCTATAATCTTGGAATTCCACGGAACGAGGCGCGCGACTATGAACTCACGGCTTTGCAGGGGCGCCCGCTCGTGATCGTGCACGGGCGCTCGAGAGACGTGGAGCGCGCACGCAGTATTGTGGCGGTTCGGCTCTGAGGGGGCTGGAGCAGCCGAAACCGTAAACGCGGATTGGCCGCTGGCGTTCTTCTTACCCCGCGTGATGAGACCCGGGGAGGACGCCAGCGTCCTCTTCCGCGTCGCGCGCCACGCCGGCGGGCCAATCCTCCTGAAGCAGCCGCGCCAGCGTCGCACGGTGGATCCCGAGTATCCTGGCTGCCTGCACCTTGTTTCCATTCATAGCCGCCAGCACCGCGGCTGCGTGGCGCCGTTCCACCACCGACATAGGCACAAATTCAACCGGTTCGGGTTGGGAACGCGGCGGCGGATTGTGCAGGTGCTCCGGCAAATCGGCGACGTCGATCGCGCCGCTGTCCGTCATCATGCAGGCGTGCCCCAGTACGTTTTCCAATTCGCGCACATTGCCCGGCCACGAGTAGCGGGCCAGCACGGCTTCCGCGCGGCGCGTCAACCGTTCGATCGGCTTGGCGTATTCCCTGGCGAAGCGTTCCAGGAAGTAGCGTTCCAGCAGCGGAAGGTCCTCGCATCTCTCGGCCAGGGACGGCAGCTTGATCTCGATCATGGAAAGGCGGTAATAGAGATCTTCGCGGAATGAGCCCTGGTTGGCGAGTTTCCGCAGGTCCCGGTTGGTGGCGGCGATGATGCGAACGTCGGTCTTGCGCGCCACCGGAGAGCCGACTCTTTGGTACTCGCGATTCTCGATCACGCGCAGGAGTTTGGTCTGCGTGGTGAGCGGCATGTCGCCGATCTCATCCAGGAAAACCGTCCCGCCCGCGGCGTGTTCGAAGAAGCCCACCTGATCGGAAACCGCGCCCGTGAAGGCGCCCTTTACGTGCCCGAACAGTTCGCTCTCGAAGAGCGTTTCCACAATCGCGGAGCAGTTGGAAACAGCCAGCGCCTTCGACTGCACCGGGCTCAGGCTATGCAGAGCGCGGGCTACGAGCTCTTTGCCTGTGCCGGTCGGCCCCGTCACCAGCGCCGTCCGGAAGTGCGGAGCCGCGCGGCGGATCCGGTCGAATACTTCCAGCATGAGAGGGCTGCTGCCGACCATGCCCTGGAACTGGCAGGTCTCCATCAACTCGGCGTTCAATCGATTGGCGCGTGCGCGCCGGCGCTCTGCCTCGAGCAGCTTGCCCACCCGCTCACGCAAGAGCGATACCCCCACCGGCTTGGTCAGGTAATCGCTCGCTCCTTTGCGAATGGCCTCCACCGCGGAATCGGTCGAGTAATTGCCCGTCACCAGGATGACATCGGTTTCCGGAGAAAAACGGATGATGTCCTCGAGGACCGACAGGCCGTCGGCTCCCGGAATCACCAGATCCAATAGGACGATTCTGGGCCGCAAACGCCGGACCGTGTCGAGGCCGGAGGAAGCGTCCGCGGCGGTCACCACGGATACGTCAGGCTCCGCGGCGAAAACGTCCCGCACCAGTTCGAGCGCTCGCGGGTCGTCGTCGATCGCCACGATTGTGAATGAGAGTTCAGCCATGAGAGCCATCGAGGAGCGCCTCCACCCGTTGCCGCAACTCTGCGATGCGCACCGGCTTGGTCAGAAAATCCGAGAACCCGGCTTCGAGCGCCTTGGACCGCTCGCCGGGCATGGCGTTCGCGGTGACGGCCAAAACCGGCGTCCGGGCATGGTCCGGGTCGCGCCGCAGTTCGTCGAGAACCGCAAAACCATCCATGTCGGGCATGGAAAGATCGAGAAGAACCAGATCCGGCTTCGTCTCGCGCGCGGCGGCAAGCGCCGTGGCTCCATCCGGCGCCTCCGTCACTTCGAGCGAAAGCGGACGCAGGATGTCCACGATCAGATCGCGGCTCGGCTGATTATCGTCCACTACCAACACCTTGCGCATTCGCCTCCATTCTTTCCGGCGCCACCGATTTCGCCGCAACCGGCAGCGAGACCAGGAACCGGCTGCCCTTTCCCAACTCGCTTTCGACGCGAACCTCGCCGCCGTGGAGGCGAGCCAGTTTGCGCGTAATCGCCAGGCCCAGTCCGGCGCCCGCCGGGGCGAGTTTTCTTGCCGACGCCACCTGGTGGAATTCCTCGAAAATGGCTTCCTGTTCGCCGGCGGCGATCCCAATGCCCGTATCGCCCACCGAGATGGTGAGTATCTCTCCCTCCATCGCGGTCTCGATCCAGACCCGCCCTTCTTCCGGCGTGAACTTCACGGCGTTGCTCGTCAGGTTGTATAGGATTTGTTTGAACCGCAGGCGGTCCGCTACCACCGCCGTGTCGCGAGCCACGCGGTTCTCCACCGCGATGCGCTTGATCTCCGCCAACGGTGTGATGACCGACAGGACTTCGTCCAGCACCTCGGAAACCTCGAATCGCTCGAGGTTCAACTCGATGCGGCCGGCTTCGATCCGGGAGATGTCCAGGAGATCGTTGACCATATCGAGCAGGTGGCGGGCGCCCTCCTGGATGTTGGATACAAACCGCGGGTATGGCGGAGGCAATGGTCCGGCGGACTGCTCGCCGAGGAGGTCGGCGTAGCCGACGATGGCGTTCAACGGCGTCCGCAATTCGTGGCTGCTGCGCGCCAGAAAATCGGTCTTCATCCGGTTCACGCGCTCCACTTCCCGATTGCGCTTCTCCAGTTCGGCGGCCGTGCGCTCCAGTTCGATGGTCCGCTCCGCCACGCGACGCTCCAGGTCCTGGTTCAGGCGCAACACTTCCAGCTCCGCCTGCTTGCGGTCGGTTATATCCCGGTTGAACCCGATCATGCGAACCGGCCGTCCCTCCCCATCGAAGGACACTTTCGCGTTCGCCACAATCCAGCGGATTTCACCGCTCCCGGCGTGGCGGATCCGCCATTCCGAGAAGAACTCGCCGGTCTTGAGCGATTCTTCCAGACAGGCTCGCGCGTGCGGCAGGTCTTCGCGGAACACCAATGCCTCCCAATCCTCATACCTGCCGCCGAACGTTCCGGGCGCGAGTCCGTACAGCTCCTCCACTTCGGGTGTCCAGACGTTCACGTTGTTGCGGATGTCCCACTCGAAGGTGCCGGAAAGTCCCACCTTCAAGGCCAACGCAAGCCGCTCCCTGGCCGAGCGAGCCTCTTGTTCAGCCTGTTTCAGATCGTCGATATCGGTGCAGGTCCCGAACCATTTGACGATCTGTCCCGCGTCGTCGCGCGAGGGCACCCCCCTGATCAGAAACCAATGGTAGCTGCCGTCCGCCCGCCTTAGCCGGGACTCCACGCGGTATGTATCGCCGCTTTCGACTGCATGGTTCCAAGCCTGCCAGGCGGCCTGCTTGTCGTCCGCGTGGAAGGGCGTGTTCCAGCCCCTGCCATAGCTTTCCTCCAACGTCAGCCCGGTGTATTCCACCCACCGCTGGTTGAAATAGACGTTCAGGCCATCGGGATTGCAGATCCAGACCAACTGCGGAACGGACTCGGCGAGCGTTCGAAACGCGGCTTCACTCTCATGTAGCGCAGCCTGCGCCCGCTCCCGCTCTTTGATGTACGCCGATAGAATTATGTTCGAGTTGGACAACTCCCTGGTCCGTTCCTGGACACGCAGCTCCAATTCGTCGCGCGATCTCCGCAGGGCCTCGTCGATCCGCTTGCGCTCCGTGATATCGATGCCGTAAATTCGCAGCCGCTCCTTCTCAGCGATGTAGTTGACGGTTTGCTCATAACAATGGTCGCCAACCATGACCTCCCTGCAAACGCTATTCCCATTTCCTTGGGCCAACGTCTCCGCCACCTGCTCCAATCCCGCCAGCCAGGGATGGGAGAGCCCCCGTTCCCGCAGGTCCGGAAACAGCCGCCGGCCCGCCGCATTGACATACTGGACCGCTCCTGTCAACGGCTCGATCTCCGCAATGGGATTTGCGTTCCGCTCGGGGAACGACGCCAGCCATGCCATCTCCTCTTCCGCCCGCTTGCGCTCCGTCACGTCATGAAAGTAAACCGAGAGGCCCGCTTCGGAGGGATAGCAGTGGCATTCGAACCACTTGTTCAACGGCTCCGGGTAATACTCCTCGAACGTAACCGGCTGGCCGGTTTCCACGGCGCGGTGATACTCTTCGTAAAACCTGGTGCCCTTCGCATGCGGGAACACCTCCCAGATGCAGGCGCCGATGAGGTCTTCCCGGCGCATCCCGATCATTCGTGCGCCCTGTTCGTTGAAGTAGATGTGGCGCCAGTCCCGGTCCAGCACCAGCAGGCCGTCGCTGATGCTGTTGAGCACGTTCTGCAATTCCCGGTGGGCCCGGCGCTTCTCGGTGACGTCGTGGAATACCAGCACCACACCGAGCACATTGCCCGCGCCGTCGCGAATCGGCGCTGCGCTGTCCTCGATCGGTATTTCGCGCCCGTCGCGCGCCACCAGCGCCGTGTGATTGGCCATGGAAACGACGCACCCTTCGCGCAACACGCGTAAAATGATGTCCTCGGCCGGTTCGCGCGTCTGCTCGTTGATGGTGCGCAACACATCCTGGGCCTGCTGGCCCAGTGCCTGCGCCTCCGTCCAGCCGGTCAACGTCGCTGCCACGGGGTTGAGGAAAGTAATTCTACCGCCGGCATCCGTGGCTAACACCGCATCGCCGATGCTCTGGAGCGTCACCTCCAGCCATTGGCGCTGCTTGTGCAGGACCTCCTCGGCGAGCTTGTGCTCGGTGATGTCCCGCGCAATGGTGGAGGATCCCGCAATATGGACTCCCGCGTTCCGGATGGGGGCAACCGAGAGAGAAACCTGAATCCGCTGCCCGCCTTTCCGAAGCAACTCGGTTTTGTAATGCTGGATCGCCTCCCCACGGCCGATTCGTTCGAGGATTTCGAGCTCGTCGCCCGCGCGATCGGGCGGCTGCAGAATCGAAGAAGAGTGACCGACGATTTCCCCGGCGGAGTACCCAAAGATCCTCTCCGCGCCGGGGTTCCAGGTCAGGATCGTGCCGTCCAGATCTCTGCCGAAGACAGCGTTGTCCGAGGAATTTACAATCGCGGCAAGGTAGGCGCTCGCCCCCTCGGCCTCCTCCAGCCGCTGCCGGAGTGCCTCCACTTCGAGCAGGAGTTCCTGTTTGCGCACGGGAGCGCCCGAACTCGCTCGCGCGGATGGTTTCGCCCTGGTTCGTCCGGCCTGACGGCGGATCATACCGGCTCCTTGGCAGCGCCGCAGGATTCCGCACTGGACGGTATCAGCCAGGGCATCGGACCGGGGTGGGCAAGTGCGGCCGGTGGCGCGTTGCCCTGCGTTAGACAGGCCGGGATCATGGTGCCCTTTCGAAAACTCCGAGAGGATCAGGCTGCTTTCGAGCGCTGCCTGTCACGGGGATCCGCTCCGGTAATTTAGGCTATTCAGCTTCTTTATTACCAATACTGTATCCCGTCGCGCGGCGATTTTCAAGAATCGATCGTAAGCGCGGCCGGGGCTGCGCCAGCGATGAGAGGCCCGGTTAGATGGCGGTTTGGCTCTCCTTCAAATGCGTGATCCCGGTGGACGTGGCTTCCCCTGACCGGTGCCCAAGATCGGTCGAGAACATCGGTGTGAGGCAAGTGATTCACCGTCGCAATCTACCAGTGCTGTACGATTGGGCTATCTCGTGTCCCTGTAGGCGGTCTCGGCATTTTTGAAATCTATAAGTCACACATTCCACACGGCTTCTATTAACCGTGGTTCGAATCCGTGCCGCCGAGCCACACCAAATCGGCCTTTCAGATGTGAGGTTTCAGGTGCCCTCTTCGTCCCCGCTCTAGTGCTCGCTTGGGAACAGCCAGGGACCGGCGGCTCTCAAGCACACGCCGAGAATTTCCAGGCGGTCCCTCGTCCCAGGTACGGGGAGCTTCGAGCGGCGCCAACAGCCGTCTGCCGCCGGGTTGGCACATCTGTAAAATCGCACAGGTCCGTCGCACTTTAACGTGAACTGACCTTTAGTTGACCAGGCGCACTCAAACTGACAGACCTTACTATTAAGTTTGAGTCCCAGTCATTCGCTGGAAGATCGCTTGAAGACCGGACGGCAAGCCGCCCTCGCCGGGGTGCGGCGGTGCGCCGAAGGGATGACCGCCAGCAGTGACGCGGCGGCGGGGACGCGGCAACCACCCGCCGGATTTTCTCAATCGCACTTCCGGAGCGGGCGAACTCCGCCAACGGGATCTGAAAATCATTTGTTTTTCTGCTTGACATTTTGCCGAGTAGCCGTATATTTAGTTTGAGTGTCCAACTAAATTTCGAGAGGTTAGGGACCAAGATGAGAAAATGGGGTCTTTATCTGATCCGCTTCGCTTTCGTTTTACTCGCAGTCGCGTCCGCCGGACGCTTTGCTGCCGCCCAGGTCCTGTACGGATCGCTCACCGGAAACGTGACCGACCCGACCGGCGCCGCGATTCCCGGCGCCAAAGTCGAAACGCTGAACACAGCCACCGGTGTGCATAGCGAATCCGCCACGGACGAGCACGGACTATACCGCTTCAACAACATCCAAGCGGGACTCTACACGGTCACCATTTCTTCCAAATCGTTCACCACCTTCGTCGAGACCGGCGTCCAGGTGAACGACAACGCAGTTCGGCGCGTGGACGTGCAGCTCCAGATTGCCAAAACCACCGCGACCATGGAGGTTCGGGCCGATGCGGTGGTGCTGCAGTCCGACAAGGCCGATATCGAGGCCGAAGTCACGCCTCAGGAAATCGAAGAACTGCCGGTTACCGGCGGTGAAGGTAAGAATTTCCAGCGCCTCCTGTTCCTGGTTCCCGGGGCGGGAATGATTGCCAACCCCGAAGCCAATTCGGAAGCCGGCAATCCGATGCGCGCCATCACGCTATTCATGAACGGCGTCTCCTCCACCGGTAATGCCACCAAGCTGGACGGGACCTTCATTTCGTATCCGTGGCTGCCCGTCAACGTCGCTTACGTGCCGCCGCCGGAAGCCATCCAAGCCGTCGACGTGACCACCAACGACTTCGACGCCGAGCAGGGCGCGGCGGGCGGCGTGGCGACTAACGTCACCATCAAGTCCGGCACCAACCAATTGCACGGGGTGGCGTACGAGAACAACCAGAATCAAGACCTTGAGGCGGTGAATAACGTTTTCTCGCATCCCGGCAGGCTGGGCAAGAACATTTTCAACAACTATGGGTTCGCGTTGGGCGGCCCGATCTGGATTCCCAAAGTGGTGCATGGCAAGAACAAGCTGTTCTTCTTCCTGGATTTCATGGGAACCAAGCGCCGCGTATACTCATCCGACACGAACCTGACGCTGCCCACCACGGCCATGCGCACGGGCGACCTCAGCGCCGCCCTCAACTTCGCCACGCCCGTCCAAATCTACGATCCGCTAACCGGAAACGCGAATGGCACCGGCCGCACACCTTTCGCCGGCGACATCATTCCCACCAGCCGCATCAACCAGGCCTCCGCCACGCTGGCGGCTCTTCTGCCCACCAACTTGACCAGGCCGAATGCGACCAACGATGTGCTCAACTACGACGCTTACGGCGACACCCAATACAACCGTAACAACTGGGATTATAAGGTTACCTACAACCCCAACGACAAGGCAATGATCTGGGGCCGCTATAGCTTTTCGCCCATTAACATTGTCGCCCCATTTGTCTTGGGACAGGCCGAGGGCGATGCGTTCGGCGGAGGTAATCCCATCAACGCCGGCGGCCGCGTGCAGACCACCGCAGCCGGTTTCACGGATACCATTTCGCCCACGCTCGTTTTGGACGGCAACGTCGGTTACACACGCCAGAGCATCGGCGCCAACGGCGACGAGGCGGCCGGGGACGTCGGACTCAACACGCTGAAAATTCCGGGCACCAATGGCACCGGCGTGGACTATCAGGGCATCCCGGGATTCCAGATCACCAATATGGCCAACATCGGCAATACCAATACCGGCAGCCCGTTCAAGTTCCGCGACAACCAGTACACAACCGCCATCAACCTGACCAAGCTCAAGGGTTCTCACAACCTGCGATTCGGTTTCGAATACGACAAGTTTGCGCTCAATCAGTTCCAGCCGCAGGGCGGAACCTTCGGCACCGCGCGCGGCACTTTCGGATTCAACGGCTATCTGACGGCGCTCAATGGCGGCGCGGTCCCCGACAACGGGAACACCGATATCAACTCCTGGGCGCAGTTCTTGCTCGGCTATCCTTCCGAGACCGGCAAGATCACGCAGATCGAGAATCCGAACGCCCTGCGCTTTTCGGTCTGGTCGATGTATGCGCGGGATCAGTGGCAGGCCACCAAGAATCTCACCGTCAGTTATGGGTTGCGGTGGGAATACTATCCGATCTTCTCCCATGGCAACTACGGCGCAGTCCGGTTCGATCCCACAACCGACGACGTTCTGATCGGCGGATACGGCGGCGTTCCCTGGGATACCGGCGCCACCGCCAGCAAGAAGGGCTTCGCCCCGCGTTTCGGCCTGGCATATCGCCTGGGTTCGAAAACGGTGGTTCGCGCCGGGTTTGGCATCACCGACGATCCGGATAACATGCGCGACCAGCGGAATGCGTTCCCCTCGATCGTCAATAACTTCTACCAACCGGGCACAGCGTACCAATTCATCAGCTATGCGGGAGTTGCCAATTCGGATGGAGCCACGCAGGTATCGCTGAATGACGGCATTCCGCTGCCCACCTTCCCGGATCTCCAGGCCGGCAAGATCACCCCGTCCACTACCGCCTCTCCCACCACATACGGTCCGGCCACCGGCACGACTACTTTCCCGGCGAACATGGACCGCGGATATTATGAGAGCTGGAATCTCACCCTCCAGCACCAGTTCTCTCCGACCCTGATTGCACAAGCCGCCTACGTGGGCACGCATGGCATCCACGACATGATGGGTGTCAATATCAACGGGTCGGCTCCCGGAACCAATACCAACACCGCCCGCCAGCTCGCTCCGTACGACGAAACCGACATGAATTCCTACGAGCCCTTTGGCAGCATGACGTATAACGCCCTGCAGACCCAGTTGCGCAAGACCATCGGTTCGTCGATCATCGGCTTCAACTACGTGTTTTCCAAGGCCATCGATGAAGCCAATGGCGACAACGGCGACGGCACGTTGTTCCGCGCCTTCCCGGTGTCGTATTACCTGAACAAGCAGCTCGCCGGCTTCGACCGCGCGCAGACGTTCCAATTCTTTTACGTCTACCAATTACCGTTCGGTAAGGGCCACACCATGTTCAATCATGGTGCTGCGTCCTGGATCATCGGCGGATGGGAGCTCGCCGGCAATCTGAGCAGGTACACCGGCCTGCCCTTCACCGTGGGTGATGGCACAGCAACCAACGCCGGCGGCCAGGGTCAGACCGCCAACCAAATCAATCCCGTCGTAACGTTCCCGGGTGGTATCGGCACCAATGTCGCTTACTTCAATGGCGCCTCATTCGGCCATCCCGCAACCGGCACACTGGGCAGCACCGGCAGAAACATTCTGTTCGGCCCCGGCCTGTTTAACCTGGACGCGAATATCTCCCGCATCTTCACCTTCAAGGAAGGAGTTACATTCCAGATACGCGGCGAGGCGTTTAACATTACCAACACGCCCACGTTCAGCAATCCCGCAGCCACCTGCTGCTATACGACCAATGCGACGACTGGCGTGACCAGCTTGAACGGCTTCGGCGTGATCACCGGCACCGCTTCCACCCAACGCCAGTTGCAGGTGGGCGGATACCTGCGGTTCTAACGAGCCCCCTGAAAGCGGGGAAGAGGCGCCTCGGCAACTCTTGAGGCGCCTCTCGGCCCCGTTATCCCATTACCATGCGTGCAGGTTCGCGAGGATATAGACTCGCGTGATGGGCTTCGATCCGCCCTATGACCTCGCGCGAAGCCCGACTCTTCACCCTGATTGACTGTCCGGCGCCCTCATTGCCTGAGGCGCCGCCCGACCCTTCTGTTACACTGGGCGTGCAGTCAAAAATACGAACCGGGAATGAGATGGCCGTGACGGATTTGGACCGCACTCAGGGAGCGTCCAGCGAAGTCGTTCGCGATATCAATCGACGCATCGTTCTCAACCTGATCCGCACGCGCCAGCCAATCTCGCGCGCCGACCTGGCGCGCGTTTCGGGTTTGCAGCGCAGCACCATTTCCCTCATCGTCGAAGGGTTGATCGAGGAGCATTGGGTGCTGGAAGGTCCCACCGGCCGCCTGCCGCGCGGCCGCCGGCCCACCTTCCTGCGGCTAAACGACGACCGTGTGATCATCGGCATCGATATCCGGCCCACCCAAATCACCGTGGCTTTGGCCAATGTGAACGGAAGATTCAGTTCGCAAGAGGTTATCCCCACGCCCGCCGACCCCAAAACGGCGACGGACGCCTTGATCCAACGCATCCAACCGCTGATTCAGTCCTGCCGGGGAAAGAAGATCGAGGGCATTGGAATCTCCCTGCCAGGCCGTCCCCACGCGGGACACCTGGTGTTTGCCCCCAACCTCAAGTGGCGCGATTTCGATTTGCGCAAGCCCATCGCCAATGCGACCGGCCTCGAAGTCGAGCTGGAGAATGCCGCCAACGCGTGCGTGCTGGCAGCGGTATGGTTCGATCGCGCGGAACTCGGCCGTGACCTTGTCGTGATCACCGTTTCCGAGGGCATCGGCGCCGGAATTTTGACCGGCGGCCACCTCGTCCGGGGGCGCAATGGCATGGCGGGAGAATTTGGCCACGTGCCGCTCGATCCGGCCGGCCCTCTGTGCGGCTGTGGCGGCCGGGGCTGCTGGGAAGTGTTCGCCTCCAACCGCGCGGCGCTTCGCTACTATCACGAATCCAGCTCCTATACGGAGGGGTTGAGCTTTCTTGACCTGCTGAGCCTGGCCGAGCAAGGCGACGCGTGCGCCGTGGCGGCTCTGGAGAAGATGGCCCACTACCTGGGCCGGGGCATGCGGATGATCGTGGCGGGCTTGGCCCCGGAGCGCATCATCATCATCGGCGACTTGACCCGTTCCTGGCACCGCTTTGGCCCGGTGATCGAATCCGATTTGCAGGCCCAGGTGCTGCCGGGTGGACGGGCGCCACGCCTCATTCCGGCGCACGAGGATGGCATGGCCCGCTTGCGCGGCACCGTAGCCCTGGTATTGCAGAAGGACTTCGGCGGGACGCGCGACCTGCCCGTGTGAAGCCCGTGGCGCGGGCAGTTCTGCCTGCTGTGTCGAGATTCGTCTCGACATTTCTTGGGGACGCGCACGCCACTCCACTGTCCCTCGGTGATCGCGGCGCCTGCGAAGAAAAGCCGAGACGAATCTCGGCTCGGCAGGCTTGGCAGCCTGCGCCACGGTTCGATTTAGAACGCCGCCGAGCCCGGCGTGCGCGGACACGGGATCACGTCGCGGATGTTCTTCATGCCGGTCAGGTACATCATCATCCGCTCCAGGCCGAGCCCGAAGCCCGCGTGCGGCACCGAGCCGAAGCGCCGCAGGTCCAAATACCAGGCGTAATCCTCTTCCTTCAGTCCCTGCCCGGCGATGCGCTGGCGCAGCACGTCCAGGCGCTCCTCGCGCTGGCTGCCGCCGATGATTTCGCCGATGCGCGGCACCAGCACATCCATCGCCGCTACCGTGCGCCCATCGTCGTTCAGGCGCATGTAGAAGGCCTTGATCTGGGTCGGATAATCGGTCACCACCACAGGCTTGCGAAACACTTCTTCGGTCAGGTGGCGCTCATGCTCGCTTTGCAGGTCGGTGCCCCAACTCACCGGGAACTCCCACGTCTTGCCCTTGGCCGCGGCGTCTTCCAGGATGCGCACCGCTTCCGCGTACGGCAAATGCACGAAGTCGTTCTCCACCACGTTGGCCAGCGTCGCCAGCAAGGTATTGTCGACGCGCTTGTTGAAGAACTCGAGATCCGCGCGGCAGCGGTCCATCACTTCCGCTAACACGGCCTTGAGGAAACGCTCCGCCAGGCGCCGGTTGTCGTCGAGATCGGCGAAGGCCATCTCCGGCTCGATCATCCAGAATTCGGCCAGGTGGCGCGGCGTGTTCGAATTCTCCGCGCGGAAGGTGGGTCCGAACGTGTAGACGTTGGCGAACGCGGACGCGAACATTTCGGCTTCGAGCTGCCCGCTCACCGTCAGGTACGCCGGTTTGGCGAAGAAATCGCCGCTGAAATCGGGCCGCCCTTCCGGCGTTTTCGGCGTGGCGGCGAGATCGAGCGTGGTCACCTGGAACATCTGGCCGGCGCCTTCGCAATCGAGCGTGGTGATGAGCGGCGTCTGCACATACACGAAACCGTTGTCCTGAAAGAACCGGTGAATGGCGAAACTGAGCGCGTTGCGCACGCGGAACACCGCGCTGAACGTGTTGCTGCGCGAGCGCAAATGGCCGATCTCGCGCAGGAACTCCATGGTGTGGCCCTTCTTCTGCAACGGGTAGGTGGACGGATCGGCCGCGCCGTACACTTCGATCGCTTCGGCGCGCAACTCGACCGGCTGGCCGGGACCAGGCGACGCCACCACCTCGCCCTCCACGCGCAGCGACGATCCGGTGGTGACCGCGGCCAGCACCGCTTCTGGCAACAGTCCGGCGAGGATCACCACTTGCAGGTCGATCGCCGACGATCCGTCTTGCAGTTGCACGAAGTGCACGCCCTTGCCGTCGCGCCGCGTCTTCACCCAGCCGCGCGCCGCGACTTTCGCTCCCGGCTCCCGCGCCAGGATGTCCTTGATGTATTCGCCGTTGGTGATCAAGTGGACCAGCCTTTCAAGAAACAATGTTAGCTTGGTGGGGGGCCGGGCAGGGATGGTAGGACAGACCATCGCCTTTTGTGGTCTGTCTTGCTTTCGCTATAGGACGACGCCCTGACAGACGACACAAACCGATCGTCTATCCTACCTCGGGCGTGCCAGGTAGGTTTTGGCAGAGGCTGCTAGACTGTTTTCGGAAGGCAATCCGGACTGGTGTCCGGGACGGTCTTCAAAACCGTTCGGCGGCCGTTTCGGCCGCTGGTGCGTTCGATCCGCACTGCCTTCCGCCAACTCACTTAACGCGGCGAGCTAAGGTTTCGCCCGCTCTCTCCATGCTTCTTCCAGCCGCTCGCGGGTGACGAAGGATGCCTGGGTGCCCACGCCCAGCGTGGAAAGCGCGGCATAGACATTGGCGCGGGCGATGGCGTTGGTTTCGCTCTCGCCGGCGGCCAGGAACGCGGCGAAGCTGCCGATGAAGGCATCGCCGGCGCCGGTGGTATCGATGGCTTCGACGGCGAACGGCGGAACGTGGTCCACTCTGGTCTCGGCGGCGCAAAGGGCGCCATTGGCGCCGAGCGTGATGATGACGCGGTGCACGCCGCTGCGTAACAGGTGCACGGCGCAGTCGCGAGCTTCGTGCAGGTTGTTCACCGGCATGCCGGTGAGCGCCTCGGCCTCGGTTTCATTGGGGATGACGTAATCGGCGTGAGCCAGTTCGGCGAAATCGAGCGGCTGGCCGGGCGCCGGGTTCAATATGGCGCGGATGCCGTTCGAGTGGGCGAAGCGCAGTGTGTAATAGACGGTTTCGAGCGGGATCTCCAACTGCAAAACGATGGCATCCGCCTGGCGCAGCACCGGCGCGGCCGCGTCGATATCGGCGGGTAGCAAGCGATCATTGGCGCCTTTGACCACCAGGATGCGGTTCTGCCCGGCCGAATCGACGAAGATGGGCGCCACCCCGCTCGACACGCCTTCGGTAATCAGCACCCGCGTCGCATCCACGCCGCGCGCGGTGAAGTTGTCGACGGTGGCTTTGCCAAACAGATCGTCGCCGACGCGCGCGATCATCGAAACGCGCGCCCCGCACAGCCGCGCGGCTACCGCCTGGTTGGCGCCCTTGCCGCCGAAGCCCAGGTGAAAGCTGCGGCCGAAGATGGTTTCGCCCGGCCGCGGAAACTGGTCGGTGAAAGTGGTGAGGTCGACATTGGCGCTGCCGACCACCGCGATGTGAGGCTGCGTGGTCATAACCGGATACCATATTGTAGACATGGATCAGGATCCGACACGCAGGTTTTCAGTACGGGTGGACGCGTACGCGCGGTACCGGCCGACATATCCGGCGGAGGTGGCGGCGCTCGCCGAACGCGAATGCGGCCTACGGGCCGGACAAACCGTGGCCGATATCGGTTGCGGAACCGGACTGCTGGCGCGTCTGTTTCTAGAGCGGGGTTGTCACGTTCTCGGCGTTGAGCCGAATCCCGAGATGCGTGATGCCGGCCGACAAGCGCTGGCCGGGCAGGTGCGGTTTCAGGCGATCGACGGACGCGCGGAGGCGACCACGCTTTTGGCCGCCAGCGTCGACCTGGTCACCGTGGGGCAGGCGGCGCACTGGTTCGACCCCGGCCAGACCTCCGCCGAATTCGCTCGAATTCTCAAACCCGGCGGCTGGCTGATGCTGGTGTGGAATGAGCGCAAGCGGGAAGCCGGCTTCATGAGCGATTATGAATCGCTGATCGCGCGCCACGCGCCCGAGCAGCCGCGCATCGACCCGGCGCGGATCGCGCGCTTGTTTGGCGGAAGCGGCTGGCGCTTGGCCCGGTTCGACCACCACCAGACGCTCGACGCCGAAGGGCTGCGCGGGCGAGTGGCATCGTCATCCTACACGCCACAGCCTGGGACCGGTGAGTTCGCCGCGCTGATGGCGGACGTCGACGCTTTGTTTGCGCGCCAGCAGCGGGACGGATCGGTGCAGGTGAAGTACTCGACGGAGGTCTACTACGGAAGGCCGGGCGCTTTGTAGCGCTGCCGCTATCCCGCGGGCTTCCCGCGCTACGGGTCCACGGTCATTGAGTGTATTCGGCGCGCGCGGCGGAGGGCCCAAATTCACCGCCGCACGCGCCAGCGCGACCCTACTTGAAGGCCACCGCCAGTCCAGCCGCCGGTCCATTCGCATCGGTGCTGGACAACATGTTGTAAGTGAAGCTCAGTGGGCTTGTGGAAGTCGTGTAATAATGCATCCACCCACCGTTCTGATCGATAGGTTGCGGACCATCCAGCACTATGCCGGAGTAATATGCCGAATCGAACAGCCAGTTCGCCTCCGGAGTCCCGGTGGCTGTGTTGTAGTACCAGTTCTCCTCGGCTATCACAATCTCACCCGCCGCCGCTGGAGTTAGCGTGTAATTCAGCGTCACGGGTGAGCCGTTATTGCTTAGGTCCTGTGCGCTGCCGCTGTACGTGTCCAGCGGGCTCGTCCCCGCGCCCGGAATGACATAAAAGACGATGGTGTCATCGTTGGTAGTGTCGGCGAACGTGACCTTCAGCGTCTCAAAACCAGTGGAGCATGCCACGTTCTTTGCGTAATACGCCTGCGCATATACGCCGTCATTGGAGTAGACATATTGGGCGATCTGACTCCACGTGTTGCCGTTGGTATCCGTGATGCTGGATATGAAGCTGGGGTTTGTGGCTCCGCCGCCGTCCATCAAAGCTGCAATGGTAGCTCCCGCGATGCACGGAATCTGCAACGTCGCGGGGTTTGTATAGGCATTTCCCGTTCCGCCGGCGGCTGGTGTGTACGGAAGGTTCTCATGAATCTCGTATGCGACCCGCATCCCGGTAGGTACTGCGCCTGCGGTCCCCGATTTGAGCAGAACCGCGGCCGAGATCCATGTGGCGCTGGTTCCCATGGTCATCGCCGGGTCGATTGCCGATGTGGACGAATACACGCCGGACTGGACGGCCATGCCGTCTTCCAGGTCCGCGCTTTCGAGATTCCACGTAATATTCGATTGCGATCCCGCCGTGAAGCTCTTCTGCGCCAGCGAACCGCTCAGGCTAGCGACCACTTGATACACCAGATCGCCTGCCGCCGTCGGCGTCATGCTGCCAGCCGTTGCCGATGTGCCCGAGCCTTCGTTGCCCGTGCCGGAGCCATCGGCCGCGGTGACGTTCGAAATCTGCGAACTGACGCACTGGAATTGCGTGGTCTCGCCGTTCCATGTGGCCGTCAAGTTATAAGCTCCGGCAGCCACGTTGAACGCTTCCGCGATCACGATGGACTGGTTTTCAACGGAGTTGTAATAGACCTCAGCGTTCTTGTAACTGTCGGACTTATTGTCGGTAATGGTCAGCGTCGCCTCACCCTGGAACTGGCACGCAACGATGATGGCATTCCCGGCTGTGGCTGGGTCGGCCAGATGAAGGTAGAGGTGGTAAGGGCTGGTCACGGCAGAAGACCGCGAGTTAGACTCGGCGACGTGCGAGACGAATGCCGGCGTCGCCGTGGTTTCCACGACATAGGTGAAGCCGTCCGCCAAACTCCCGCTCTGCGCCCCGGGATTCGTCACCGTCACCGTCACCGCGCCGGCGCTTCCGGCCGGCGTAGTGGCTGTGATCTCAGTCCCACTGACCACCGCCACGTTGGTGGCTGCCGCCGCTCCAAACGTCACTGTCGCTCCCGCGGCGAAGTTCGCACCCGTGATGGCGACTGTTGTTCCGCCCGCCGTCGACCCGCTGTTCGGCGACACACTGGTCACCGTCGGCGGAAGGGTGTAACTGAACCCGCCGGCTAAGCTTCCGCTTTGTCCGCTGACCGTTACTGTCACTGTCACTGCACCGGCGCTTCCCGCCGGAGCTGTGGCCGTGATGGTGGCGCTGTTCACCACCGCTACGTTGGTCGCCGCAGTGGTCCCAAACGTCACCGTGGCTCCCGCGGCAAAGTTAGCACCGGTGATCGTGACTGCCGTTCCGCCCGCCGCCGGGCCGCTGTTCGGCGATACACTGGTCACGGTCGGCAGAACGGTGCCTCCCGACGGAGTGCGGAAGGCGACCATCTGCATGATCCACGGCCCGGATGGGCTGAGAGGTGAGGTTGCGGTATAAGTGCCCGTCGTCTTGACCATCTCGTCTTCCGCGATGTCGTTGTCCGGGGATGTAATCATCCGTTTGGTGAAGCCGGTGCACGAACCGGTTACAGCAGTCTGAACCACGTTGGCGGCGAAAAGCAGATCGGTCGGGTTGGTCGTGGTCACTGCGCCGCTGCTGCTGGTGGCGCTGTTGCCCATAGTCGCAACCGTCACATCCACCGGATTGCCAGGATCCGCTCCGCTGTACTCGAGTATTCGTATGTCGGCGGATGTCGCGGCACTCGCAAAAGTCACCGTGACTATGTTTGCTCCCGCAGCCGCTGCTGCGATGTTCTTCGCATAGTAAATGGACTGCGACGCGTACCCACTCTGGACCGTGGGGCCCACGGCGCGTGTATAAGTGTTACCCTTCGAGTCCGTAACTGTGCTGACAGCGGCCGTGCTATCGTTCCACCCTGCAACGACGACGTTGAGGTCGCCGGCGATTTGGGCGGATGTGAAGGTGACGGGTACCTTGGTCTCGGGGGATTGCGGGGTGGCATAGTTACCCTGCACATAGGTGATGGTTGTGCTTGTGGGCACCGCATAGGTGAACGCGGCCGCCAAACTCCCGCTCTGCGCCCCAGGGTTCGTCACCGTCACCGTGACCGCTCCGGCGCTGCCCGCTGGAGTTACGGCCGTGATGGAGGTACTGCTCACCACCACTACGTCGTTTGCCGCCACGCCCCCAAATGCCACTGTCGCTCCCGTGGCAAAACTCGTGCCGGTGATGGTGACTGCTGTCCCGCCCGCCGTAGACCCGCTATTCGGCGACACACTGCTCACCGCCGCCGGAGCCGTGAGGCTGATGCTCGCGGTTGCCGAGGTGCTGTTGTAAGTGGCCGTAACGGTCGCTGTTTGATTGCTCGCAATCGTGCCGCTGGTCGCGCCAAAAGTGCCGGTGGCAGACCCGGCCGCTATTGTCACCGATGCCGGCACCGTCAGAGCCGCTGCATTGCTCGACAAGGCCACGCTGGCGCCTCCGCTGGGCGCCGCCTGATTCAGTGTGATGGTGCAGGTGCTCGAGGAATCCGGACCCAGGCTGGTGGGACTGCAACTGAGCGCGGAGACTTCGACCGCCGCGACCAGGCTGATGCTGGCTGTCGCCGAGGTGCCGTTGTAAGTGGCCGTCACTGTCGCCGTTTGATTGGTGTTGCAATTGCCAGCCGTGGCTGTGAAGGTGGCCGAAGTCGAACCGGCCGCCACGGTGACCGAGGCTGCCAGGGTCAGCATCGTGTTGTTGCTGGACAATGCTACGCTGGCGCCCCCGGTCGGCGCCGCCTGATTCAGGGTGATGGTGCAACTGCTGGTGGTATTCGGCCCCAGGCTGGCGGGGCTGCAACTGAGTGAGGAGACCTGCACCGGCATAGCCAGGCTGATGGTGGCTGTCGCCGAGGTGCTGTTGTAAGTGGCCGTCACGGTCGCCGTTTGATTGCTTGAAATCGTGCCGCTGGTGGCGCTGAACGTAGTCGTGGCGGAACCGGCCGCCACGGTTGCCGTCGCCGGCACGGTCAGTGCCGCCGCATTGCTGGACAAGGCCACGCTGGCGCCGCTGGGCGCTGTCTGATTCAGCGTGATGGTGCAGGTGCTGGAAGAATTCGGCCCCAGGCTGGCGGGGCTGCAACTCAGCGAAGAGACTTGCACCGGCACTACCAGGCTGATGCTGGCGGTCTTGGAAACGCCATTGAGGGTGGCCGTGAGCGTCGCGGTCTGATTCGAGTTGCAATTGCCAGCCGTAGCTGTGGCGGTGGCCGAAGTCGAACCGGCCGGCACGGTGACCGAGGCTGCCACGGTAAGCATCGTGTTATTGCTGGACAAGGCCACGGTGGCGCCTCCGGTCGGCGCCGCCTGATTCAGGGTGATGGTGCAAGTGCTGGACGTATTCGGCCCCAGGCTGGCGGGGCTGCAACTCAACGAAGAGACTTCGACCGGCATCACCAGGCTGATGCTGGCTGTCGCAGAGGTGCTGTTGTAAGTGGCCGTCACGGTCGCCGTCTGATTGCTTGAAATCGTGCCGCTGGTGGCGCTGAACGTAGTCGTGGCAGACCCGGCCGCCACGGTCGCCGTCGCCGGCACGGTCAGTGCCGCCGCATTACTGGACAAGGCCACGCTAGCTCCGCTGGGCGCCGTCTGATTCAGCGTGATAGTGCAAGTGCTGGAAGCATTCGGCCCCAGGCTGGCGGGGCTGCAACTGAGTGAAGAGACTTCGACCGGCATCACCAGGCTGATGCTGGCTGTCGCAGAAGTGCTGTTGTAAGTGGCCGTCACCGTCGCCGTTTGATTACTCGAAATCGTGCCGCTGCTGGCGCTGAACGTAGTCGTGGCAGACCCGGCCGCCACGGTCGCCGTCGCCGGCACGGTCAGTGCCGCCGCATTGCTGGACAAGGCTACGCTAGCTCCGCTGGGCGCCGTCTGATTCAGCGTGATCGTGCAAGTGCTGGAAGCACTCGGCCCCAGGCTGGCGGGGCTGCAACTCAGCGAAGAGACTTCGACCGGCATAGCCAAGCCGATGCTGGCTGTCGCCGAGGTGCTGTTGTAAGTGGCCGTCACGGTCGCCGTTTGATTACTTGAAATCGTGCCGCTGGTGGCGCTGAACGTAGTCGTGGCAGACCCGGCCGCCACGGTCGCCGTCGCCGGCACAGTCAGTGCCGCCGCGTTGCTGGACAAGGCCACGCTGGCGCCGCTGGGCGCAGATTGATTCAGGGTGATGGTGCAGGTGCTGGAGGAATTCGGCCCCAGGCTGGTGGGGCTGCAAACGAGCGAAGACACTTGCACCGGCACTACCAGGCTGATGCTGGCGGTCTTGGAAACGCCATTGAGGGTGGCCGTGAGCGTTGCGGTCTGATTGGCGGTGCAATTGCCAGCCGTGGCTGTGAAGGTGGCCGAAGTCGAGCCGGCCGGCACGGTGACTGAGGCCGCCACCGGCAGCATCGTGCTGTTGCTGGACAGGGACACGGCAGTGCCGCCGCTCGGAGCCGCTTGTGCCAGTGTGACCGTGCAGGTGGATTTGGCGCCGGAAGTCAGGCTGGTGGGCGAGCACTGCAACGAAGACAAGGCAGGCTCCCAATTCGTCACCGTCACCGCGCCCGAAGTCGCCGATATGGTTTCGGTGGATCCGTTCGCCATGGTCGATCCATTCGGGAACGCCGCCACCGGGCTGCTGACCGCGATGGGCACGGTTGCACCGCTGGTGGCCGGGGAGAGGGTCACCGTGACCGTAGCGACAACACAGTTGCCGATCGTCGAATCGTTCATCCCGTCCGTCAGGCACGTCACCGAGCCGCTGACCGAGTGGCAAGTGAGGGTCTTGCCCGCCGTGGCCAGCGCCGGCCCGGCCGCGACCACCACGGAGGTGGCATCGGTGGGAACGAACGAGAGTGTCCATTGCAAGCCGGCAGGCGCGCCGCCACTCGAGCTTAATAAAAGGTTCAGCGACACAGAGCCACCCTCGACGGCGGAACCGGACGAGAGGCTCAAAGAAGTTGTTTGACCGAAGGCTAAGCTGCCGGCAAGGAAACAGAACAGAAAAAGGGCGATCCGCTGTTTCGTATGACTATTCGACATGTGTGATAACCGGATATTCATGGTTCAAGATCTGAATATAATGGACTCAGTCTTGTTTAACCAGATTGTGAATAGTTAATACGCAGAGACTCACTGAAGGCGCAAACGCGTGGTGGACTTCTATGAACACACTTTTGCGGGGAGTCACTTACCGCACTTAGAAGCCAGTCGCAAGTCGTTGATTCCACATTCGGACAAGAGCGCCCGAATTATTTACAGTATTTCAGGGCTCTTTTCCGCAAATTCGCGATAAAGGCTCAATTGGCGATCGCGTTTTTCCCGTTGCAACCTTGCCGAATGATTCCGAGGAATTGGGATAAGGGAGCTCTCCAAGGTTAAGTTTTCACTTGTAACGCGAATGGCGGCTCGGAAAACGCCGAGTGAAACAGCGGTTAAAACTGATGTCGTAAATGTGACTCTGGTGCTTGCGTCGGCTAATAAGTTGTTACTCCAGGAGTGTTCGGGGCCCTGTTATCCGCTTATAACCAGGCAGCCGCCGGCAAGACACTCAGCCCCCTTGCAATGGATGAAAAAAATTCTCGGCTTTGAGCTTTTCACCGTGTAAAACACGGCAGGAAACGAGCATGCGGAACCGAAGCTCTTGAATCACAAGCCAGTGAGTGCTGGCACTCCAGTTGCAATGCTAGCCGCTCAACAATTCCAGTGCGGCGTCTCGGGGTGATGAGGCGCTTTGGGTCGATGCTGCGCCATGCCAACCGGCAATGAGCATGGGAACTCGTGAGCGAGGATTTCCCCAATCCTAACTTTGGTCGGCATTGTAGACAGAACTATCGACAGGGCAGAGACTTTCCTAAAGGCAACACTGAAGATAAACGGGCCTTGTAAAGACTGTGGAGTTAGCTGGCCGACCGGCGGCTGGGTACGACCGTTCGATCCAGGCAGTCATGGCGCCCGTTCCGGAGGTTCACGAGTTGCGCACCGACGTCGTTGAGAGGAGGCTGCTGAGCGCTCTGAGCCGCAGTCTCTTGCTGGTTCTTCTGCTCGCAGTCGCGCGTGGGGTGGCGTTCGGACAAGACACGTTGGCGTTGTCGTCGGGCGACGCCGAGGGCAACTCCATCCCACTGAACCTGTCGTTGAGTTCCCCAGTGGGAAGCGAGCCGGCGGGAGTCCAGTGGACGCTGACTTATGCGGCCGCCGACGTCGCTTCCATCGACGCAGTCGCTGGCTCCAGCGCCGCCGCGGCGAACGAAACCATTGCCTGTTTCGCGGGCGCCGGTTCCTACACATGCCTGCTGTCCGGGATGAACGACGAGGTAATGCAGAACGGCGTTGTCGCGGTGATCAACGTGACGCTGACCAGTTCGGCAGTCGCCACGCCGATCAGCCTCACGAACGTGGTTGGCGCGTCGGCCGCTGGAAGCCCAATTTTCATGACCGGGGCGGGCGGAACAATAGCGCTCTCTGCAGCAGCGGCTGGTGGAACCGCCGCCGCGATACCGTCGGTGCAGATCGATATGCCGGCCTCGGGTGCGACCGTTTCCGGCACGGCGACGGTCGCGGGCTGGGCCATCGACAACGTTTCGACAGTGGGAACCGCGATCGGCAGCGTACAGGTGTTGGTGGACGGAACGCCGGTGGGCGCGGCCACTTACGGAGTCAGCCGGCCGGATGTATGCGCGGCTTATCCAGGCCGTGCGGGTTGCCCCAACGTGGGGTTCTCATACTCACTGAACACCGCGACGCTGGCGCCCGGGTCTCACACCATCACGGTAACGGCGACCGATTCCGCCAGTCCTCCCGACACGGGTTCGACCACGGTGACGGTCATCGTCAGCAGCGGTGGCCCCGTGATACCGTCGGTGCACATCGATATGCCGGCCTCGGGTGCGACCGTTTCCGGCACGGCGACGGTCGCGGGCTGGGCCATCGACAACACTTCGACAGTGGGAACCGCGATCGGCAGCGTACAGGTGCTGGTGGACGGAACGGCGGTGGGCATGGCGACTTACGGCGTCAGCCGGCCGGATGTGTGCGCGGCTTATCCAGGCCGTGCGGGTTGCCCCAACGTGGGGTTCTCATACTCACTGAACACCGCGACGCTGGCGCCCGGGTCTCACACCATCACGGTAACGACGACCGATTCCGCCAGTCCTCCCGACACGGGTTCGACCACGGTGACGGTCATCGTCGGCAGCGGTGGCCCCGTGATACCGTCGGTGCAGATCGATATGCCGGCCTCGAGTGCGACCGTTTCCGGCACGGCGACGGTCGCGGGCTGGGCCATCGACAACATTTCGACGGTGGGAACTGCGATCAGCAGCGTACAGGTGCTGGTGGACGGAACGGCGGTGGGCACGGCGACGGTCGCGGGCTGGGCCATCGACAACATTTCGACGGTGGGAACTGCGATCAGCAGCGTACAGGTGCTGGTGGACGGAACGGCGGTGGGCACGGCGACTTACGGAGTCAGCCGGCCGGATGTGTGCACGGTATATCCAGGTCGTTCCGGCTGCCCCAACGTGGGGTATTCCTATTCCCTGAACACGGCGACGCTGACGCCCGGGTCTCACACCCTCACGGTTACGGCCACGGATTCCGCCAGCCCTCCCGACACAGGTTCGGAGAGTGAGACGATCACGGTCACCGCTGGAAGCGCCGGCTTGATACCGGCGGTCGTCATCGAGGCTCCGGCTTTGAACGGCGCGTCCAAGACGACCTCCGTCAGTTTGCGGCCTGCATCTTCGCAGAGCGACGCTTCGATTGCCTGCAATCCCGACCCGAACAAGGTGGGCGGGCTGGACTGCGGTGTCTCCCTGGCGCAAGCCGCGCCCGCAAGTGGCGTGACCGTCGCTGTGCGGGCGAATACGCCGCGCGTTCAGGTGCCGGCGCAGGTGTCGATCGCCGCCGGCGCCCTGTCCGCTCAGTTTATCGCCACCGTCATATCTTCGGACCACGACGCGCAAGCTCAGATCACCGCTTCCGTGCAGGGAGCTTCGACGACGGCCACCATTCCAATCACCGGCATTCGGCCCACTAGCCTCTCATGCGCACCGCAGACGGTCCAAGCCGGCGGTTTCTTTACATGCACGGTTGGCATGAACAATCCAAATGTGTTGCAGGTGGCTCGTTTGGCCGTCTCCAGCAACAGCACGAGCTTTGAGCTCCCCAGTCCGTTCACGACGCGTCCCGGGCAGGCGCAACTCAGCTTCGAGGTCTTTACAACTCCATTCGCCGGGCAGCAATCGTCCGCGGTAACGGTGCAATTCGGAGAGACCGCGGTAACCAGCCCGGTGGAGGTGACTCCGGCCACCGCACCGATCCTGAACCTGCCGGGAACGCAGATGGCTGCGTTTGGAAAGCCGATGTCCTTCGCTGTTTCAGCCGTGGATCCCGGCGGTTTGCCGCTCACTCTCTCGGCGGCCAATCTGCCACCCAGCGCTTCGTTTAACCCAGCCACCGGTGGTTTCCTCTGGACGCCGCAAGCGCCGTCCAGCCTCAACCAACGGCTTGGCACGTCATCCCCGTTGGAGCAACTCGAGGTCACGTTCACCGCGACCAATTCAGCGCGGATATCCTCCACCGGCTGGGTAACGATCGAGGCCGATCCGGGTCTTCCGGTGATTACCGGCCTCCGCAATGCCGCGAGCCAGCAGTCGCAGGCCGTTCTTCCCAAGGACAGAGTTACGGCCCAGTCAACCTCGATGAGTTGCAGCCCGGGTTCGCTGGCAAGCCTGCTGGGACGCTGGCTCGCCGCGGGCGCCCAGCCCACTCGAAATCCAACGGGGAATTCAACCGAACTGGCAGGCGCCGAAGTGATTGTGAATGGCAATCGGGCGCCCGTGGCTTATGCTTCGGCAACGCGGGTCGACTTCCTCTGTCCGGAGGCGCTGTCGGGAGGAGAGTTGGAGATTTCAGCCCAGATCGGCGGCACAGTTACCAACGTGGTTCACGCCAATCAGCAAGCCACCCTGGGCCTCTTTTCCGCCGACGGATCGGGGCAAGGTCAAGCAATGGTGACGCTCTCCGGCACATCTCTGCTGGCCACGCCACGTAGCTATCTGAACAACGGCCAGCCCGCGGAACCGGGTGACACAATCTCCATTCTCGCAACCGGCGCAGGACTCGACGCCGGCCCGGCGCTGGTCGAAGTTTCGATCGGCGGCGTCTCCACGACGGCGGATCGGGTCCAGCCAATGACGGGAATGGCGGGCGTCTATCGGGTCGATGTGACCGTGCCGGCCAGCGTCGCTCCAGGCGACGCGGTGCCAATTGTGATCGAGGTAGCCGATTCCAGCGGAAACGCGATCAGCAGTAACACGGTCACGATTGCAGTCGAGGCCCCGCAATCGGCGCAGCCTTAATTCATGCCCGGAGCGGCCGCCAGCGGGCACATGGTACCAAAGGGCAGTCGCCGGCTTATAGTCCGAAATTGTACAATTGTGACCAGTGCGCCGACGCAGCTTCTATCTTGCCTTGCCCGGTGTGCTGTGGTTCACCGTCGCCACCGGGACCCTCGCCTCCGCGGGCACGGCGAACATCTCTCTCACAGAGGTGGCAGCCGACTCGCAGGGCGGCGCTGTGGTCGAGGTCGCGCTCGCTTCCGCCGGCCAGGCGTTGAGCGCAATTCAATTTGACGTCTCGTACCAGAGCCAGGCGCTGGTCTTCTCGGTCTCTCCCATAGGCACTCTCGCCATCCAGGGGAAGAGCGTTTGGACCTCGAGTGCGCAGCCGGGCTTGGAACGGATTCTGATCGTGGGCCTGAACCAGAATGCGCTTATCGACGGGGTGCTGGCGACGCTCTCGATCCAGGTGACCGGTGGCGCCTCTCCCGGAGTGTATCCGCTCGGATTGACGAACGCTATCGCATCGGATCCTACGGGAGGCCCCGTGCCGTTGTCGACCGGCGACGGCGGCGTGGTGGTGACGGGAACGGGCGTGACCGCTCCGGCGATCAGTGCTGTCGCCAACGCGGCGAGTTGGGCTACCGGCCCCGTCGCGCCGGGTGAAATCGTCATTATCGCCGGGAACTTCATGGCGGACTCCGCGCTGATTGGCGCGCAGACTTCCGCCGGATTTGTCGCCGCCTCACTTGGCGCTACGACGGTTCTCTTTGACGATGTCCAGGCTCCGCTTCTCTATACGATGGCGAACCAGCTATCCGCCATCGTGCCTTACGAGGTGAGCGGGCAAGCTCAGACATCCATCCAGGTGGAATACCAGGGCGTTCGCTCGACGCCGTTCACCGTGGCTGTAGCGCCAACCGCTCCCGGCATCTTCACGTTGAATGAGTCGGGCTCTGGCCAGGGAGCGATCATGAACCAGGACGGCAGCATCAACGGCCCGGGCAACCCTGCCGCGGGCGGAGACGTGGTCTCGATTTACGGCACCGGCGAGGGACAGACCACGCCCCTGGGGACGGATGGGATCATCGTTACGGCGGCGGATTTGCGCCAACCCGTGCAGACGGTGACGGTGTCGATCGGCGGGCAAAACGCCACGGTGCTGTACGCGGGCTCGGCGGGCGACGAGGTGGCGGGGCTGCTGCAAATCGATGCGCGCGTTCCCCTTGGAATTACGCCCAGCACGGCGACGCCGGTGACAATTACCATTGGCGGAAGCAGCCAGCCAGGTGTGACAATGGCCGTTCAGTAGCCGCCCGGCCGGCGGGCACCTCGTAGCCGTACTGACCGCTCCCTCACGGTCGCGGCTCCGTTGCGCGGTCGCCGGCGACGGACCGGTTATTTCCTGACAGGCTTTAAGAGGACGGTATGGCGGCCGTGGCAGGGGTCGAATACCCGCTCTGGGTGCCCTGCGAATCCACGGCCGTGATCGCATAGACGTACGACCCGCTGTTCGAGACCGCCCCATCGGTATAAGCGAGAGTCGTCACCAGGGCGGTGTTGACTTGCACGTATGCGGTCGGGGCAGTTGAGGGCGCGCGATAGACATTGTAACCGGCGATGGGATAGGTGCCTGCCGTGCTGGCGCCCCAGGTCAGCGCCACGCTGTGAGTGCCGACGACGCATCCCTGGCCCATCGAGGCGTTAATGACTCGCTGCGTTACAACGACATTACAGACATTCGCACCCATGATGTTAGCGGTGCAGGGCGTCGCGCCAATGGCCATGTTGATCGCCGCATTCACGTCAGCCTGGGTGGGCGTCCCGCTAGTGGTTACCAGATTACAGGCGGTGGTCTGTGCCCAAGCCGGAATCGCGAACACGAACAATCCAACACCTAAGATTATCGAAAACTCTCTGCGCATCGAGAGGTCCTCCTCAGTTTGCTTCCTGCCCTTTCATGGTGCCGTCCCGGCCCATTTTGCGGGAATCCCAAGGCAACACAAGCCTCGGGGTTACAAATGAAACGCGCCACAGACCTCGTTTGCGATCTGTCCCTGGCCGGCCATACTCCGCTCTTCACCCGGAAGAGCAAAGCGACCGTGACCTCATTATATGCAGCACTGCGCACGGCAAAACAAGGCGTCCGATGGTTAAGATCGCATGGCTAACCATTGGAAGCCGCAATTGCGGAAACCGGCGCCGCTGGCGGCTTATTTTACCGAGACGCCCCACACGTCCGCGTGACGCGATTTCCCGGCGGGACCCTCGACTTCGAGGATGGTTGTGTACTCCTGTCCGGCTTTGTACTGGTGGATGGGATTCTGTTCGGTGGACGTGGAACCGTCTCCGAAGTCCCATTTCCAGGACGTGATTGTGCCGTCGGATTCATCCTTGAACGCCACCAGGCGGCGGTCCATATCGGCGACCGTGTACGACCATTTCGCCTGGATGGCTTTGCGGAACTGCGGCTCGAGCGGCATCAGGCGGAAGCCGACCAGGTCGCTCGCATTGCCGTACATGGTTTGTTTGTGCGAGAGATTCCAGAATCCCACCCGATTGGGCGCGTTGACGTCGTCGTAATCGATCACCGACCAGGAGAGGCCGATCAGCTTGTTCTCGGTGAGCACCGATTCCACCGCGCGCTGCCGATCGCAGGGAGCATAATCGAACGGCGTGATCCAGAATTCCAGCACCAGCTTGCCGCTCTCGCCCGGTTTGAAGTTGTACTTATAAGCCGCGTTGGCGTAGGGCAGCCGCTTGATATATTGCGCGCAGCCCCATGCCATGGCCCAGTCTTTATCGCCGGGCGGCGTGAAGATGTGGTAGTTCTGCGCGTGGACGCCGTGAAAGCTCCAGTGCGCCTCGCGCTCGCTGATGCGCGGGTCGATCACCGAACGCGCCTGGCCGACCGCTTCGGGGGTCCAGACATCGCGGTGGTAGATATCGATCAACGGCCCGCCGGATAAGTCGCCATCCACCACCACTTCGAAGATATCGTTGTGCAGATCGAGGCGCGAGAAGTCCCAGTAATTGTCGTAGGCTTCATAGAGAAAATAGAGACGGTTGAGACCTTTGACCCAGCCCACCTTAACCTTGACGTCCATGTTCTTGGGGTCGTGATTCATGCCGTGTCCCTGCTCGGTATCCATGAGTTGATCCATGCCAATCGCATAACTGTCGGGCACGATATCCCAATCGTCGGTGTTGCCGTCGATGCGCGGGATCTTATCGGGCGGAAACTGGAAGATCTTGAAAGTGACGCCGGGCCGTTCCAGGGCGAATTGCGGCGGCAGGAACAGCAGGAACAGGAAAGCGCAGAGAAACCATCGTTTGGACATGTCGTATTACCTCATTGACCACGAGCCACCAGGCGCTCTTCATAACGATCTCCGAGGGATCAGTATAACGATTCGCGCTGGCGATGTCAGGCACGCGCGTTACGCGCCTGAAGCGGTGCCGCTGGTAAGCTGGGAGAGTGCGATATGTGCGGTGGATCGTGGCGGGCCTCGCGGCTCTGGCTGGCTTGCTTTATGGCGGCGATTGGCTGTCCGCCCGTTGGCGCGGGCCGCGCGCGTTCGGCTCCGTCGTGGTGCGGCCCTATTACGCCGTTCCGCTGAAAGACGGCAAGACCGAATTCATGATGCTCAGCCCCGAGACGCGGACCTGCGTCCACTCGCTGGTTCCCCACTTCGGCGACGCTCCCTGCTGGTATCTCGAGGGCCACAAGCAGCAGCGGATCGACATGTAAGAACTCCTTGGGCAACCACACGGCCGTCAGGGAGCGGTCGATTGCGGCCCGCGGCCATGTTTGATTGGGCGCTGCGGGACCAGAGCTTCTCAAACCTGCAAGGTGTCGCCGTCCCGCGCCGTCAGCGCGTAGAGCACTGGCGAAAGGAAGATCGAGAGGAAAAGCCGCGAGGCCAGGCCGGCCACGATCACGATGGCAAACGGCTTCTGTGAATCGCTGCCGATGCCGGTGGACAGGGCCGCCGGCAGCAGGCCGAAACAGGCCACCAGCGCCGTCATCATAATCGGGCGCAACCGCAGCAGCGAGGCTTCGAGCGTGGCCGTCGGGATGTCTCTTCCTTCCAGGCGCAGTTTGTTGATGAACGAATACAGAATCACGCTGGTCTGCACCGCAACTCCCATCAACGCCACGAAGCCTAACATCGAGGAAACGCTGAAATTGGTGTGAGTAACCCACAGCGCCAGCAGTCCGCCCACCGGTTCGGTCACCATCACGCTGAAGAAGATGATCAGCGGGAACTTCAGATTTCCGTACAGCGCGAACAGGATCAGAAGAATCAGAAGCGCGGTCAAAGGCAAGATCACCTTCATCTGCTCCCGCGACGAAAGATACTCTTTGTATTCACCACCCCAATCGAACTTATAGCCGATGGGAAGCTGGACCGCTGCCGCGACTCTCTGCCGCGCTTCACTCACGGCGCTGGCGAGGTCGCGGCCTTCCACGCTGAACTGGACTCCGATGAAGCGCGCATTGGCTTCCCGATAGATAAAGGACGCGCCGCTCTCCACCTTGATTTCGCAGAACTGACTGAGCGGCAGATACTGGCCATCGGGTGTGGCGATGAGCAGGTTCCGGATGGCGTTCTCATCGCTGCGGTATTGCTCTTGCATACGCACCACCAGGTCGAACTGGCGCTCGCCCTGAATCACCTGCGTGGCGGCCGAGCCGCCGATGGCGGTGCCCACCAGTGTATTGACGTCGCTCACGTTGAGGCCGAAGCGCGCCAGCTTGGCGCGATCCGGCGTAATTACCAGGCTGGGCTGGCCTAATTCCCGAACCACCGTGATTTCGTTAATACCGCGAACCTTGGTGAGAATGTTCTTCACCTGAACGGCCCTGTCTTCCAGCGTGGCTAAGTCGGGGCCGAATATCTTAACCGCCAGAGAACTCTTCAATCCGGTTTCGGCCTCATCCACGGCGTCCTCGGCCGGTTGCGTGTAGTTGAAGATGACGCCGGGAAATGCCGCTAGCTTATGTTGGATAGCTTCAATCAATTCGGGCTTAGTATGGATAGTGCCCTGCCAGGTGCTGTCGCTGTAAGGCTTCAGGCCGACGTAGAATTCGTTGTTGAAGAATCCTGTCGGATCGGTGCCATCGTCGGGGCGTCCTAACTCGTTGGCGACCGTGGTCACTTGCGGGAAGCTGGACAGGAGGTCGCGAATCTGCGGAGACAGCTTGGACGCTTCTTCGAAGGAAATAGTGTAGGGTGTAGTAGCGCGCACCCATAGCGCGCCCTCGTCCAGGTGCGGCATGAACTCGCCGCCGATATAGGGAATCAGCAGCAGCGAAGCGCCGAAGATCGCCACTATGATCGCCACCGTAATCAGCCGGTTGCGCAGGCACCAGCCCAGCATTGCGCCGTAAATGCCGCGCACCCAGTCGTAAAGCCGCGCCCGCGGTTCATGCACGTGCTTGCGCAGAAAGAAGGCGCACAGCACCGGGAGCAGCGTGAGCGTACACGCCAGCGAGCCCAAGAGCGCGAAGGACATGGTGGCCGCCATCGGCTGGAAGAGCCGGCCCGAAGCCCCAGCCAGCGCGTAGATGGGCAGATACGCCGCGATGATGACCGCGATCGCGTAGAAGATCGGCCGCTCTACGTCATGCGCCGCGGCGCGGATCACGTCGAGGAAGTTGTAATCCTCGTCATAGCGGGCCGCCAGTTCGCGGAAGATGTTCTCCACCATGACCACCGATCCATCCACGATGATGCCGAAATCGATGGCGCCGATAGAGAGCAGATTCGCCGGGATATGTCTCCAGTCCAGGCAGATGAAGGAGAACATCAGCGAGAACGGGATGGTGACGGCGACGATCAGCGCCGTTCGCACGCTGAACAGGAAGAGGCCGAGAATGATCAGCACCAGCACCATGCCGCGCAGTAAGTTGGCCTCCACCGTCTTAGTGGTCTCTTCGACCAACCCCTGGCGGTCGTAGTACGGCACCACTTTCACGTCCGGCGGCAGCACGTGCTCGTTGAGTTCCTTGGTCATGGCTTCCACGCGCCGCAGAATCACCTGCGCCTGCTCGCCGACGCGCATCAGGATGACGCCTTCCACCGCCTCATCCTGCTTCATGTATCCGAACTGTCCAAGCCTTGGCGCGTAGCCGATTTCCACCTTGGCGATATCTTTCACGTAAACCGGAATCCCATTCTTCTCCTGTAGAATGATGTTGCCGATATCCGCCTTATCGCGTACCAGTCCCAATCCGCGGACATAGTAAAACTGTCCACCCTGGGAATAAAAGCCGCCGCCCGCGTTAGCGTTGTTGTTACTCAGTTGCTGGGTAACTTGCGGAACCGTCACGCCGTAAGAGAACAGCTTGTTGGGATCGAGCAGCACCTGATACTGCATGTCGGTGCCGCCGAAGCCCGAGTCATCCGCGACGCCTTGGATCGACCGGTAATGCCGCTCGAGCACCCAGTCTTCGATCACCTTCAGGTCCTGCGGCGACCGATCGGGACTCTGCAAAACGTAGCGGTAGATCAGGCCGCTGGGGCTGAACAGCGGCGAGATGGAGGGCTGCAAACCGGCGGGCACCGAGGCGTCGGCCATCCGCTCGAACGCCTGTTCGCGCACGAAGTACGGGTCGGCGCCATACTCGAAATTCATCTCGATGGCGGACAGGCCATAGAGCGAGATCGAACGCAGCGCATCCAGCCGCGGAATGCCGTTCATCTCGATTTCGAGTGGAATGGTGACCAGCCGTTCGACTTCCTCGGCCGCGTGGCCGGGCCACTGCGTGATGATTTCCACGTGCGGCGGCGAAAGATCCGGGTAAGCGTCAATCGGCAGGTTGAGGAAGGCGAACGCGCCCCATACCATCAGGGCCAGCGAGGCGACCACGATCAGGAACCGCTGCTGGAGGGCGAAGGAAACTATTCGTGCGATCATGCCGTTGGCGCCTCTATTGAATGGCGTTGGCGAACTGCAGGAAGAGACTGCCGTCGCTCACGATGGGCTCGCCTTCCTGCAATCCACTGGTGATGGCGATCAGTCCGTTCTGCTGCGGCCCGGTCACGACCGAACGCTGCGCGAACTTGCCAGGCTCGGCCTGGACGTACACGATCGGCTCGTTCTTGTCGTCGCGCAACACAGCCGCCACCGGGACCGCCAGAATGTTGTCCTGGGTGCTGGTGCGAATCACCGCGTCGACGAACATATCTTTCTTCAGCAGGCCGCCTGGGTTGGCCGTGACGATGCGGACGGGCGTGGTGCGCGTGTTGGGATCCACGAAGGAACCGATGTAGGCAATCGTGCCGCTGAAGTTGCGGTTGAAAGATGGATTAGTCTCCTCCACGCGATCCCCGATCCTGACCGAGGGCAGGTCGCGATCGAAAATATGGCCTTGCACCCAGACGGTGGAAGTGTCGCTCACCTGGAAGCAGACGGTCTGCCCGGCCTGGATCAACATGCCAGGCGAAATGAGTTTCTGCACCACCACGCCGGAGATGGGAGAGCGGACGGCCAGCTCGGTATTGATGGCGGTGCCCTGGTGCTCGGCCTGGTCGATCTCCTGGGCGGTGATGCCGAAAATTGTGAGCGGCTGCAGGCTGTTCTGGACGTCGGTTGCGGCGTCGTTGTAATCAGCCACGCTGCTTTCGTAGTCCTTGGCGGCAACCGCGCCGCGGTCCAGCATTTCCTTCATGCGGTCGACAATGGTCTTGTCGAATCGCTCGCGGTTGCGGGCCTTGCGATAGGTGGCGATGGCGTTGCCGACATCGGGGCTCGAGACAAAGAGCAGTGGCTGGTCTTTCTCGACCCTCGTGCCCACGTCCACCAGTATCCGCGCGATCGGCCCGTTCACCTGGGTGATCGCCTGAGTAGTGTGGTCCTGGTCCCAATCCACCGTGCCGGTAGTGTGGATGGCGACACCCCAGGAGGTCTTCGTCACCTGCGCAATCTTCAAATGGGCCAACTGATCGGGCGGCACGGTGAAGAAGCCGGCCGGCGGGTTCGACTCATCCGCGGGTTTGCTTTCCGCCTTTTTCGACTCTCCGCAAGCCACTTGGAATAATCCGAGCGTGGCTAAGAGCACTGCGGGGATACACGCGGCTACTGGAAATCGCCGTGTGCCGATGCGCGATGCTGGCTGCATGGCAAACTCTTCTCCTGATTCCTGTTTCAAAAAAACAATATGGTCCCGCGCCGCGCAAACGGCGCCGGGCCATCGGATCGACAGTGGAAGGGGCTATGCGGCGGGAGGAGCGCGGGAAGAACTGGCGGTCAGCAGCACTTCGTGGAAAGGCTGAAAATCGGGCGCGGGCGCCAGCCAGGTCACCAGGAAAACCGGTGTCACCGCAGCCGGCACGGCTGTTCGCAGCGGGGTCAGCGGCCCCGTGTGACACAGCAGGCAGCAATGGCCTGGCGCATGGTGCGATTCGTGCCGCGGGTCGAGCGCGGAGGACTGGGCCGCGAGGATCACCGAGAGCAGCAGCAGGACGAGCAAGGCTCGACCGAGGGGCCGCAGCGAGCGCGCCGTCTCGACTAGTCTGCCGCTACGAAGTTGTGACACAGCAATACTATAGTTACGAATTTCAGCCCGTTTGGGTTACCAGAGAACCCCGGTTCGAGCCACACCGATATTATAGTAGTATGAGCGTCACCAGGTCTTCCCTATGCGCTGCCGCGTTGATCGCATTTTCGCTGGCAAACGCCGGCGCGCAGCAATCCAATATTTCCTACGTTTCGCTTAACCCCTGCTGCATCGCCCCGGATGGGCAAGGGAACAGCTTCATCGTAAGTTCTTCACCTTTGCCGCCGGGTCCCAGTGAGGAACTGGTGGCGATGACGACGATTACGGTGGTGAAGGTGGATTCGAGCGGCAACGCTATTTCGGCTTTCACTTTCCCAGCAGGCAATGACGGCCAGGCCGCCGCCGCGGCCGTGGACCCAGCGGGCGACCTTTGGATCGCCGGTTCGATAGCCGTTTCGTCCCAGAGTTACCCCACGCTTGGTCTCATCGCCAAGCTCGATAGCACCGGCACTCATCTGCTGTCGAGCGGCACGTTCGGTGGGCTCGACCCGAATGGCGCGACTGCCATCAGCGCCATCGCGTTCGATCCGGCCGGCAATCTTTACCTGGCGGGATCGACCAGCCAAACGGATTTCCCGGTCACGCCGGGCGCCTTTATTAGTGCGCTGATTACCGCGCCGGCATACGTGCCCAACGGCTTTGTGGCAAGGCTCACGCCGGCCAGTCAACGAACACCGCCCTACACGTTGGCCTATTCGACATTGCTCGGCGGCCAGCCTTCCAGCAGCTCCGCGGCAGCCAGTTTCATTCTGGCGCTGGCGGTGGATTCGAACGGCGCAGCCACGGTTGCCGGCTACACGTATGCGTCCGATTTCCCGGTTACACCGGGGGCGTTTCAAACGCAATTTCAAGGCGGCGTTAATGACTCCGATGGGTTCATCGCGCGTTTGAACGCTCAAGGCACCGGCTTGATTTGGTCCACGCTGCTGGGCGAAGGGGCGCCGGGCGCAATCGCACTGGATTCGAGCGGCAATGTGGTGGTCGCCGGAACTACTTATGGTCCAATCTTTCCTATCACGCCCGGAGCGATTCAACCGCAGATCGCCCAAACCATGTTCAATCTCCTCGATGGCTTCGTGACCAAGCTGAATTCGACCGGCGCCAGCCTTTTGTTTTCGACCTTTTATGGCATCGTCAATGCTACGCCGAAACTGAGACTCGACACCCAAGGCGATGTGTGGATCACCGAGTCGCTTGCCGATCCTTCAGGCTTGGTGTTGGGCCCGAACTCGATCGTTGTGGGCGATGCCGTGATCGCCGAACTGGCGCCAGATGGATCGAGCGTGCTGTTTTCCGAACTGGTGCCGAACGGCATGGCCGGTCAGGACCTGGCCTTGAATCCGGATGGGAGCCTGACGGTGATCGGACCGCCGCAGGTGGCGTTCCACGCGAACATAGGGACTGGGTTCGTGTTACGGCAGCCGCGCGCGGCACCCACGGGAGTATCCATTCTCGGTGTGGCGGATTCGGCCGCGCACGCCGCGAACAACGTGATCGCTCCCGGCGAATTCATCAGCATTTACGGGAACGGCCTGGGGCCAGCCGTGGGAGTCGGAATGCAAATCGATTCCAACGGCAGAGTAGCCAGCTCGCTGGGAGGCACCCAGGTTTCGTTCGATGGCGTTTTCGCGCCGTTATTCTATGCCGCGGAGAATCAGATCAACGTGCTGGTGCCTTATGAGGTTGTGGGGAGCGCGCAGGTGAACATGAAAATCACGACCGGCGCCGGCTCGTCGCAGACTCTGCCTTTGCAGGTGGCCGCGGCGCAGCCGAACATAATGGCCGTTTTGAATTCCGACGGCAGCCGCAACTCATCGTCGAACCCAGCTTCCACGGGCGATACGGTAACCATCCTGCTGAGTGGAGCTGGCGCGCTCAATCCCTCCCAACCGGATGGGACGATTGCCGCCTCGCCCGCGCCGGCGCCAGCCGCGAGGATTCAGGTTAATTTCTTCTTTACTCTCTTCGCGTTCTGCCTGGTCGACTGCCCTCCCGACATCGGCATCGGTACGCTCGCGGCAACGCCGGCATACGCTGGCGGCATTCCAGGCACGGTGATCGATCTATTGCGGGTGGATGTACCGGTGCCGGCGAATTTGTATATGGCCGGTCCCCCTCCGTTCGGCGTCGCGATCGGGGTGGGTAACTCGACTTCGCCTACGCCACAGTTCTATTTAGCCGCCCCCGCGAACTGACGAGCGTGGTAACGTCGGCAGTCTTGCCGCCGGAGTCTTGCGGCAGGGAAAAAGAACCGGCGACAAGATCGCCGGCGTTACCGAAAGGTCGTCTCTTTATTTGGCCGCGCGCGCGGCGCGATCGAACAGAATCCTGACGGGGCGCACGGCGGCCAGGCGCAGATCGGCGTCCGGCTCCAACATGCGCTTGAGTTCGGCGTCCTGGGCCGCCAGCCAGTCGGGCGGCGCGGCTTGGCCCTGAACGACGAGATCGAGCAGGCGCAACCCCAACAAGCCCACGGACGATAGATCTCTGGAGATCGGCCGGAGCTCTTCCAGCAGCGAATTGGCCTCGGCCAGCGGTTGAAAGTCACGGTCGTTGCTTGCCCAGCGCGTGAACTGCGCGCGCAAGGTTGCCACATCGGCCGTGGCGGCAGCCGGGTCCGCCGCCACGCGGGCAGCCGCCAATGCGAGCGCGCGCACGCTCTCGCTCTCCGGGCGGGCGGCATCCACCATGCGGTTGAGAGGCGTTTCAGTGGTGTTTTGATCGACGTGGCGCGGCCCCAGGCCCAGCGCTTCGCAGGCATCGGCGAGCACGCGCACCGGCGGCGCAAGATGATTGCCGCTCAGCCGGTCGAGCATCGGCGCGTAGTTGGACCGGTGCTGGACGCCGGTCCACTCCAGCATCCGGCTGACCGCTTCCAGGCGCTGGTACATCGAGTCCACATCGGTCACGTCCCCGGCCGACCAGAGCCGCTCGGCAATCGCCGCCAGGCGCGGCCAGATGCGCGAATCCACCGTCTCCGCGCTCACCAGCTCCGCCCACATGCACGCCTCGCCGCCCAGAATGTGGCGCGTCTGCTCGGGCGTCAACTGCGCCGCGTCGCCGGCCAGCGGCTCGATGCCGTAGTGAAAGCTGGCCGGGTTGAGGTGATCCAGGTAATAGCCCCACGACAAGATGCCGCGATAGCCCTGCCGCACCGATTCGGCCAGCGCCGTGCGGCCGCGCCAGGTCTGGATCACGGTACTCGATCCCAATCCCGGCTGCAGGATCTCGTCCCAGCCGACCATGATTTTGCCGTGCCGCGTCAGAATCTGGCGAATGCGCTGACTGAAATACAACTGGATGTGGCGGGCGTCGTGGAACCGGTGCTGCCTGGCGAACGCCTGAATGTGCGCCGACTGGCTCCATTGCTTGCCGTTGACTTCGTCGCCGCCCACGTGGAAATAGGGGTCGGGGAACAGTGTTGCCATTTCGCCGATGAAGCCGTCCAGGAAGACGTAGGTTGCCTCGCGGCTGGGATCCATCACCGGATCGAACGCACCGTAGTCGCCGCCGATTTCAAATGGGCCGGGCCCACTGGCCAATTGCGGATAGCCGGGGAACCAGCTTGTGGTGTGACCCGGCACGTCGAACTCGGGCACCACGCGGATTCCGCGCTCGCGCGCGTAAGCCACCACGGCGCGGATTTCGGCCTGCGTGTAGTAATGGCCGCCGGAGCCGAATTGCTGCAAGCGCGGATAGCGTTTGCTCTCGACGCGAAAGCCCTGATCGTCGGAGAGGTGCCAGTGGAAGACGTTCAGCTTGACGGCGGCCATCGCATCCAGGTTGCGCTCGACCACCTCGACCGGCATCCAATGGCGCGAAACGTCCATCAGCAGCCCGCGCCAAGGAAAGCGCGGCCGGTCGTCGATGCGCACCGCCTGCGCCTGGAAACCGGTGGCTCCGGGCTGGACCAGTTGGGCGAAGGTTTCCAACCCGCGCAGAGCGCCATCCACGGTAGCGGCTTTCAGCAGCGCGCTTTCGGGCGTGACTGCAAGCTGGTAGGATTCATCCTCGCCCAGGGTTGGATACAGCGCGCCGCGCGCGGTGCATTCCACGCGCAACGTGGCGTGCGCGCCGGCGGCCGGCTTCGCGCGCGGGATGGCCATGCCGGTCTGGCGCGAAAGGCGCGCCACCAGCCGGTTCAGCGCGCTCTCGAGGCGTGGGTCGGTGAGCGTCGCGGCGACAGTGAACTTCTGATCGATGGCCAGCGCGCCGGCGCCCGCTTCCAGCTTCAGCGGCATCGGCATCAGCGCGGGAGATTCGGCGTCGACGGCAAAGAGGGGACCGGCGATCGTGAGACCGGCGAGCGCGGCAATGGCTAATCGGGTGCACGATTCCAGTCGGGTACCGTTCGGCATTAGGTGACGTCTCCTTTTCACCTTCTTGAGGCGGCGGGGTTCTTCGTTTTTGCCGTTATGGGGTCGCGGAGAAACACTCCGAAGACGATCGGCAGGTAGGCCGGCAGCGCCCAGGGCAACATGCGCAGCATCACCGGCCCCGGAAGATTCCGCGCAATCCACCAGTAAAGAATCAAGCAGCACCACGTGGCGGCGTCGATCGACGCGGCTCTTGCCCACGGGTTCCCCGGGGTACCGCCAAACAGAAAGCCGGCTGCGAATAACAGGGCGAGCGGCAGGATCGCCCAGCCGCCGCCGAGGTCAGACCATCCTAAAGCATCCGGTATGGGGAAGGCAAACAACATGACGAAGATCCAGATTGGGCCGACCGCCAGAATGGGCGCCAGCCAGACCCTGGAGGCCGGCGCGCGCGTCTGGCCGAACGGCGGCACGGCGAAGTCACGCCGGCCCGCGCTGGCGCCGGCTCTCTCCTGCCGCCAACCCGTGTACTCGTAGGGGCCGCTCGTTTCACCGGCGCCGGTTCCCGCCAAGCCGCTCTGGGGAGCGAAGGCGGCCTGGTCGTACGTAGTGCGGGCGCCTGGATCGCTCAGGACGTCGTAAGCTCCCTGCACACTCTTGAAACGTTCCTCGGCAGCTTTGTCGCCCGGATTGAAATCGGGGTGATAACGGCGCGCGAGCCTACGGTAAGCTCTGCGGATCTGCTCGGGCGAAGCCGTCCGCGGTACACCGAGTGTCTCGTAATACTCGTGCTGGGGAGACGGCATGTTTCGCGAAGTTCGATTGTACTCCGGCGCGGCAGCGGGCGTGCGCGCGGAAGGGGCGCGCTAAAGGGGATCGATGCGCGCGAACTCTTCGCTGACCTGCCGCGCCTGTTCCGCGTTGGCGGTGTAGCCTTCGACTAGGGATTGTTCCAGCTTGGCCGCTTGCAGGGACTCGAAAAACTCTTCCACGGCCCGAATCGGCTTGATATGGCACACTCTCGCGCTATAAGTATTGCACTTTTGTGTCACGGTTTCTTGGCGATGGAAAGATAACCGATTACAAACACTATGCCTGCGTGCGATGGAGGGCGGTGACGGAATGGGGTTCGCGGAGGGCGTTATTGGAAGCTGTTTGCGTGATTCTGTGCGGCGAATGGTGCGTAATTGGGGGCGCTGGGGCGCCAGGACTGGAGGAACCGGTTCCTTTCTCCTCTCGAGGAGGAGTACAAGCCACTATGGCCGCCTTACGAACGTTGCACGGCGTGACCCGGTTTCAAATTGCCCCCTGCAGGGAGGGACCATGGTTAGGCACCGGACGTCGCCCCGAAACGGCTGCATCTCGGCGAGCGAGCAGCTCTTT
>Ga0208820_1000319_pt1 | contig 41325 bp, 28 predicted proteins | sample June2015DPH_16_5_FD_184713 | JGI IMG/M metagenome (GOLD analysis project Ga0208820, IMG submission 184713) | Peatland microbial communities from SPRUCE experiment site at the Marcell Experimental Forest, Minnesota, USA - June2015DPH_16_40... | ecosystem: Environmental > Terrestrial > Soil >...
GAGAAAGAGACCGCCGCCGTAGTCGCCTTCTGGAAAAATCAAGGCGAGGCCGAGTATGTCCATACCTTCCTCGAATCGCCCAAAGACGAGCGCGTCTCCGTCGATGGCTCCAACGCCGACCCCGACGAAAACGACCCCATGTTCGACGACGCCGTCCGCCTGGTCTTCGAGTTCGGCAAAGCCTCCACCTCGCTCCTCCAACGACGTCTCCGCATCGGCTACGGCCGCGCCGCCCATCTGATCGACCTCATGGAGCGCGACGGCCTCGTCGGCCCCGCCGACGGCTCCCGCCCCCGCGAACTCCTCAAAGCCCCCGGCTGGCTCCACGAAGTCGCCCTCGCAAACGAATAAAGCGGGCCGCGTAAGAACGCGATTAGGCGAAGGGTACGTGCTGGTAGACCGGGGTTTCAACCCCGGCACAAAAGCCGCCACAATCAGCGCGGGCTTTAGCCCCTGAGGTATGCTTCTGGGGAGGGGGCGAACAATGAGTACGCGAGATCGCACGAGCCAAATAATCGAGATCAAGGAGAGAAACCCAACGCTCCACGGATTTCTCTCTTACAGTCTTGCGGGCCTTAGCAAACAATGGGCAGACGTAGCCCAGAGAGATGGGTCCCAACCTGACTTCTACCTGATTAGGGCCGTCACGATCCTTGAAGTTTCCACAAGGCAACAGATAGCCTCTCTCATCGACCACGCGAAAGAGTATACAGATAGAGCAGTTGAACTTTCGAAGCAGATCAAGATGGATTTTGCGACGGTCCGGGACGTTCAAGGCCGCGCGATAACCCTCGGCGACATCGTTGCACATAGTATTCCAATGAACTCCTTCGGCCAGATCATGGGCTATTTCGAGACTCTTCTCGGAAAACCATTTCGCCAGCTGCTTATAGACGCCATTGACAGGTGGCGCGTAGAAATTGAAAAGCAACCTTCAGAACCTATAATTCGCGATTTCGACGCCTTGGCGTACCACCTTAGTCGGTTGTTCGAGATCAGGCACATCCTCTGCCACGAACTGCCAGAGAATCCCGTATACACGACCAGCGAAGTCGCGGAGTTCCTTGCCGATGCAACCCGATTTACTAAAGCGACCGAGACCGTTTTGCATTTCGAAAAATATGGCCATACGCCGTTAACCCAAACTGAAATGAATATAGACGCAATGAACAGGCTCAGAGAAAAAGAGGAGGAACTGAATAGGCTACTCGCGGAGATTCGGACGCGAGCGGAACAAGCGGAACAGGAGATCGTAAGCCTCGATGACGCACAAGAGAAATGGCTTGCTTACCGGAACGCACACTGCGATTTCTTGACCTGGTTAAATCAGGGTGGAACAATTAGGACCACCCTATGGGCGGGCAGCGCGCGCAAGATGACAGCGGGCCGTATAGCTGAACTCCAATCTTGGCTGGAGTTTAGGTCAAAGCTCGAACGCTGAGCGCCGGGTGCCCCGGGTCTCGCCCGCCGCGGCGGGAGACCTGGGAGACCACAATAGTTCAATCCTCACCACTTCAGCGTCGCAAACATCGCAACCGCGGCCGCTCCCATAAAAACAAAGGCCGCCCACACCAGAACATTCGAGAGCGTGCCGCTCCGGTGCTCTCCCATAATATCTTTGTCGCGCGCAATCCGGGCAATAAGAAAAATCAACGGCACCGCGATAACTCCGTTGATCACGGCGGTAACAACCAGGGCCTGGATAGGATTGATGCCGATAAAGTTAATCATCAACCCGATCAGCGTTGCAATGGTAATCACGCCGTAGAATCCGTGCGCCCGCTTCAATTTCAAGTTCAGGCCTGATTCCCAGTTGAATGTCTCGGCCAGCGCGTAGGAGGCCGATCCTGAGAAAATAGGCACGGCAAGAAACCCCAATCCGATGATCCCGATGGCGAAGATCAACTCGGCCAGAAACCCCGCGTGCGGAAAAGTATGAACCAGCGGTTCCAGAGCCTTGGCCGCCTCCGCCGCGGTTGTTATATGAGTGATGCCATTCTGATTCAGCACCGTCGCGGCAACCACGATAATGCACCACGCCGCGATCTGCGACGAAAGCATGCCCACGAAATTGTCGATGCGCAGCCGCCTCATGAACGGCTTGGTAACCTTCGGAATTCCATGGTGGATCATGCCCTTGCTCCGCTCTTCTTCCACCTCCTCTGAAGCTTCCCAAAAGAACATATACGGCGAAATCGTCGTGCCGATCACTCCGGTGATAATGAAAAAGAATGCGGCGCTGAATTCGATATGCGGAACGAACGTTGCCTTCAGAATCGTGCCCCATGGTTCATGAACCAGAAATACGGTGATCACGTAAGAAAAGAGCGTGATACAAAGCCACTTCAAAATCCGTGCATAAGTCCGGTAAGACGTGAAGATCTCCAGGATAAGAATCAGCGCTGTAAAGAAAAGCACCAGCACCGCAAAATTGATGGGCACGATAAGCTGCGCCGCGGCGCCCATCGCCCCCAGGTCGGCTCCCAGATTGATGGTGTTGGCTACCAGGATCAGCAGCAGCGTTCCATACAGCACCTTCTTGCTATACCGTTCCTTCACCACGGCGGCGATGCCTTTTCCGGTTACGGCGCCAATGCGCGCGCAAGCCTCCTGCACTGCCGTCAGTAGGGGCAATATGAGAAGCGCCGTCCATAGTTGCCCGTAGCCGAACTGCGCTCCCGTCTGGGTATAAGTCGCTATCCCCGACGGGTCGTCATCCGCCGCGCCGGTAATGAGCCCGGGACCCGCAATCTTCAGTAGCTCCCTGGTCTTCTTGCCAAATTTCGCCATTGCAGGAAGTATACCGGCAGCAATCTGGTTTCAGTGACCAGTGATAACCACGATCCCGCCAACCGAATCAACCACTGGATCGCTGAATAGCCAACTTGCCAACTCGCCAACTTGCCAACTTGCCAACTCGCCAACTCGCCAACTTGCCAACTCGCCAACTTGCTAACTCGCTAACTCGCCAATCCCTACCCCCTATATCCGCATATACTTATTAGGAGCCGTCCCCGATGAAGAACCTTCTGGCCCTCTGCCTGCTCGCCTGCGCCGCCCTCCCCGCCCAGCAAACCCCCGCGCCCAATGAAATCGCCGCCAGCCCTTTCTTCATCAAGAACACATGGATCATCGGAGGTGCCGGCAACTGGGATTACCTGACCATGGACCCGCAGGCGAGCCAGCTCCTGATCGCCCACGGCCCCGTCGTGCAAGTCGTCGACACAGACACCGGAACCCTCGCCGGCCAAATCACCGGCTTCCGCTTCGCCCACTCCATCGCCCTCGACGACACCGGCGAGTTCGGCTTCGTCAGCGACGGCCCGGCCAACCAGGTGAAGGTCTTTGACCGGCGCACCTTCAAGATTGTCGCCCGCATTCCCACCGGCCCCAGTCCCCGCGCCCTGGTCTTCGAACCCCAGACCAAACTGCTCTTCGCCGTCAGCGCCGATCCTTTGCCCCAGAACTCCGTCCCATCGCGCCCCGCCGCCAATCAGCCCGTCAAGTCCTCCATCACGGTCATCGATGCGCAGACGCGCGCCGTGATCGGCAACATTCTCCTCCCCGGCAAGCTCGGCTTCGCCGCCACCAACGGCGCCGGCCAGCTCTTCGTCATCCTTCAGGACCGCAACGAGATCGCCTGGATCGACGCGACAGCCATCGAGGCGCGTTTGCACGGAGCGCCCGGCAGCGCCGAAGCAGCCCGCGCCGTGGCCGGTCAACCCGCTCCCGCAAAACCGCCCGGCGCCCAGGTAACCATTGACTGGAGCGCCCTTCCCCACTCCACCCAGTCTTCCGGCAACCGGGTTCGCTTTTTCGCCCTCGGCCCGGAGTGCCGCGACCCCCGCAGCCTGGCCGTCGATAGCAGCCACATGCGTCTCTTCGCCGCCTGCAACAACCTCACCATGGACGTCCTGAACGCCTCCACCGGCGAGCTCATCGCCTCCCTGCCCACCGGCGCCGGCGCTGAAGCCATCGGCTATGACCCCGACCGCGGCCTCATCTACACCGCCAACGGCGCCGCCATGGGAAGCATCACCGTTATCCGCCAGGACGTCACAGACACCTATGCGGTCATTCAGATCCTGCCCACCCGCCAGCGAGCCCGAACCCTGGCCGTGAATCCAGCCACAGGCGAGGTCTACCTGGTCACCGATCTTCTCGGCATGCCCCTCGATAAGCCCGGCGCCATCGGCACCCTCCACACCCCTCAGGCCAACGGCAGCTTCCAGGTGCTGGTCATCGCCCACTGACGCGCCCCGCATACCGCCCTGATTCCCCGTCGATTCTCAACCCAATCCCGCCCGGCAGTGGCACACTATATCCATGCTCGATTTCGGTGGCCAGCGGGATCTTCCCACGGTCCTGCTCATTGACGACGACCCCATCAGCCGCGAGGTGGCGGCCACCGTCCTCACCATGAGCGGCTATACCGTCCACACCGCGGACAGCGGCGCGGCGTCGCTCGAGTCGCTCGCCGCCGGCACGTGCGTCCCCGGCGTCATCCTCATGGACGCGCAGATGCCGGGCCTGGGCGGTACCCAATTGATTGAGCAACTTCGCGCCCGCAGCCGGGCCAGGCTCTATGCCATCAGCGGCAGCAACCCGCCGGCCGAGGTTGTCGCCGCCGCCGACGGATTCCTGCTCAAGCCGTTTACTCCGGAAGACTTGCGCAAGCTGGAAAAGCGCCAGCCCCAGGCCGCGCCCTCCCCCTCGCAGCAGAATGAGTCCGGCGTCACCGGCGATGCCCCGACCCTGGAGGGTTCCCCGGCGCCCACTTCGTCGACGGGGTGGTCGTCCGCCCCGGTCGTCGATCCTGAAATCCTGGCCCGGCTTCGCGAGATGATGTCTGAAGCCGCGGTGGGACAGATTTACGCTGCCATCGTCGCCGATCTGGCCCGCCGAATCGCCGTCCTGGAGGTCGCCATCGCCAATAAAAACGTCGCCGAAATCCGCCGCATAGGCCACGCCATCAAGGGCGGATGCGGCATGGCCGGGGTCCTCCAGGCCTCCCGCCTCGGCGCAGCCCTCGAGTCCACAGGTAACCATCTGGATAACAGTCCCGCTCTCCTCAACAATTTGCGCGCCGCCGCAGCCAGCCTGGAGCGTATGCTGGAGGTTGAATTTCCGGCGTAAGCAAGACCCGGCCTTCGGAGGTAAGCCCCTCAAATGGAACGACCGATTCGAATTGTGGTGGCGGACGACCATCCCGTGGTCTGCATCGGTGTACGCAACATGCTCACCGCAACGGATGGCTTTGAAGTCGTCGGCGATGCCACCGACGGCGACGAAGCCATCACTCAGACCCTCGAACTGCAGCCCGATATCCTGCTCCTCGACGTGCAAATGCCGCGCCTGCCCGGCCTTGAAGCCATGCGCGCCATCATGAACGGCATGCCCACGGTCAAGATTCTGCTCCTCACCTCCACCATCACCACCCAGCAGGTCATCGAGGCCCTGCACATCGGCGCCCGCGGCATCGTCCTCAAAGACGCCCTCGCCAACCACCTGCAAACCGCCGTCCGCACCGTCTTCGGCGGCGATTACTGGATCGGCGGCAAGCGCGTCATCAACCTCGTCTCCGCCCTCCACGACCTCATGCAGCAGGCCCAGATCCCGCAGCGCAAGACCTACGGCCTCACCCCCCGCGAGCTTGAAGTCGTCGGCGCCATCGTCGAGGGATGCAGCAACCGCGACATCGCCAAGCAGTTCAACCTCAGCGAAGAAACCGTCAAGCGCCACCTCTCCAACATCTTCGACAAAACCGGCGTCTCCACCCGCCTGGAACTGGCCCTCTTCGCCATCGCTCACCACGTGGTCGAGCCGCAGTAACAGTGATTAGAGGACAGGGAATAGGGAATAGAAAGCAGAGGTCAGTGGTCAGTGGTCAGTTGAGCTGGCTGCTGGGCTCTAAAATCGTCTGCCTGCAAGCCAACAAAAGCCTGCAAAAACGTCTGCCTGCAGGCCGACTAATGGCTGAAACGCATTTCATTTTCTTACAATGACGCATTGCAGGCGTGCGGAAAGACCGAAAAGTATCCCTGGAAGTCTCCCGATTTGCTCAAAACATCTCGAAAACACTCTATTTTGCATATCATTTCGACCCTTTTGTGTACATTTTTGTTGTACACAATCGGTGTTTTCATGGGCGAGAGGTAAATGCGGGTCCTTCGACTCCCCATCGCTTCGCTCAGGGTCGCTCAGGATGACAGTCGATGTTTATAGCTCAGGATGACAGTCGATGATTGATGACTCAGGTGACAACCTCAAGGGGTGATGGGACGATGCGAGAAGAGCAGCGGGCGATTGCGCGAAGGAAATTGGACAAGGAACTGCGGTATTACCGGCTGGCGGCAAATCAGGAGAACGCTACGGAGGGGTTGCTGCGCGTGATAAGGCAGGTGATGGGATTTCCAATGGCGGAGATCGCGGGTGAGTTGAGCGTGAACCGCTCGGTGGTCTTCCGCCTGGAGCAGAGCGAGATACAGGGGACGATCTCGCTGAATAATATGGATCGGGTGGCAAACGCCATGGGCTTCGTGTTGGTTTACGCGATCGTGCCGCTCGATGGGGAGACGCTGGAGCAGATGGCGGACAGGCGGATGTGGGAGAAGTTGCTGGGGAAAAAATAGAGATCAGAGATCAGTGAATAGGGAACAGCGGTCTGGGGGCCGCTCAGCGAGACATTGCGTCTTTGATTCGGGTCTCAGACGGAGGGGGACGGCCTAAACTGGAGCACTCGACGCATGAGGATGTTCGCGGCGGCCGAGGACTTTGCCTCATCTGGCGTCACGTTGGATATCTCAATCTCAAGCCGTTCTCTAATTTCGGTAATATAGTCGGTCCATTCCTTCAAAGCCTTTATGCATGCTCCAGCTTCTTGCGGAACTGCAAGTGTGCCGTAGAGGCCAGTTTTGACAAGTGCCTCTGCAAGCTTCGCTTGTTCAAGATGTCTGAACTCGACCTCTTCGCTCTTAAACCGTATGCGTGGTCTGTGGAACAGGTCTTCGATGAGCTTAGGTCTTTCGTTCGGAAGGGAGTAATGATCCAATAATTCTCTTTTCACCAAAAAGTTCTCTGGGTAAGCGCGCAGTTCTTTAGGGTTTATGTTTTCCCAGACGGAATCCGCCACCTCAAGGGCGCTGGTGGAGTTCCCCCGCTTCATACCGCGCTTGTTCTTGGCGGTTTTGATGTCCAGCAAACGGCCACGGCGATAAATCAATGTGGTTTCGTTGTATAGGTTATTGAGGACGGAATCCAACTCGCTTTCATGTACTCCAACCATGGAAAGGACGGCCCGGTCCAGTTCCTGCCGGTCCGCCTGCCGAAGCTCTTGGGGGAGACTGGCGGGCATGGATTCATACCTGTCAATGCTTTCAACTGGTACCATCTCCACGAGTGAGTCTTCCAATAAGAGACCGCTCGGACGCTTGGCGAGCTTTTCGAATGCGTCTCCGATTGCTTTTAACTGACTAGCCGTCGCGATCTTTAAGTTGGGGACGAGCAGCATCTTGACGTCAACGACCTCAGTCTTGAGCGTCCCTTCCATCCCCGCAGCTCTTCCGTAAAACTGTTTCAGAAATGCCACGAGTGTGGAATTGAGTACTCCTGGTAACGCGGATGCAATCTCGGGGTACGAGGAAGTAACGTCGAATAAGTTGTGATTGCAGATTAGCTTTTCAGGATTGGAGGCCACAATATGTCGATATTTGTGGATCATCGGCCAGAAGACATCGCCGCGCCTTCCGCCCGTCACGTCATACCAGAGTGTTCTCGCTTTGCAGGTTGAGCGTTCAGCGACGGGATTGGACTCTCCGAAGTTTTCTCTTTCCCCGTACTCAATGTATGCAAGAACTAGCTTGTGCTTCAGAGCGCTCTTGTGTTTGTTGACCAGCAGAATATGACGCTTGATTTGGTCTCTGCGAATTTCAAGTGATTCGATTCCCATCGAGCTATGGACTTCTGGTTGCAAATACTCTGCTTCAATCGGCCAAACTGTACCGTCCCCTGCTCTAACGATTTTTACCCTTCCTGACGCCACTCGGGTCCTTGAAACGCCGTGCTTATTCTGGAATTTGAATTTGTCTTCGAGTTCCAGTGCCTCTTTGGTTATGTCCATTGGGAAAAAGAAATCGTCACAGCCAGACTTCACGCCAAATCGAATCTCAGCCAAGTCTTCGAGGGGTACGAAGTTGGACCCGTGTTTCATCATCAACTCGAAGTAAAGGTCCGGGGCGCGAAGGAACACACCCCACTTGCTCCCCTCGTAGCGAGATTCTGTGCGCACGGCATGGATCACGTGTTGCTCACAGACGCCAGTCTCCTCCTCTTCGCCCTCGACAGCCTCCTCGGTCAGTCCGGTGTCGCGTATTCCTTGCTGGTAAAGTTCACTCTGCGTTCGGACAAGGATACGATATTGCTCCGTGCTCTTGTCTCGATTCGTCTTGAGGATGATGTCCCGAAGCCGCTCGGCGGCTCGTTGGCGACCATCTTCTGTTCCGTCGTTTTCCAGCAGGTCGGCAAGTGGGACGCGCAGTTGGACGAACTTGACTTTGTTTGAGTTGCGCTGTTCTGAGTCAGCGCAAGGCTGAATAATCGTGACTGCAGTGGATACGCGCGCGCCTTCGAACCACGGCTCCTTGACCGACTCCAATATGGCTAAAATCTTGAAATGATCGAGAAACCAGCCCTGCAATCTGAATCCGTATTCCACGTCTAGCCAACTGGAGCTAGTAAGTAGGCCCATCATGCCATCCGCATGGAGGAATGTGTTTAGGTGCGGCCAAAAATAGACATATATGTCTGACCGGCCAGAGAACTTTAATTCCGGGGCTTCCTTCCTGATGAGGTTCTGATAGGAATCTTTGCGAGATTTTTCAATTTCCTCTTGGCGAATGTATGGAGGGTTTCCGACCCCTGCCTGAATGGTCGGCATCAGAATTTCGACCTGTTTAGATCCAAGGCCCGAACTTCTTTGCATGGAACCCAAGGGGAGTGCCATAAACTTAACTGCTGGGGCCACGTTAAAAAAATCTTCACGCACAACGCGTGGATAATTATTCGCCTCTACCATATCTTGACTCGCGAGGCCAAGAGCGGCGAGATGAACTGCGAAGCCTGACCAGTCGATGCCATATAGCTGGGATATTGCTGTAGCGTGATCCATGGTCGGGTCTAGCCATCGTTTCCTTGCATAAGCACGGATGAGGAATGTTCCAGAACCGCATCCTGGGTCCATGACTACAGCATCGGCACGTCTGATCGTGAAAGAGTTGATCACATCGACGATTGTGGGTTGTGTGTAATGTTGTCCGTATTTGTGTTTTGAGTCCTTGTCGATTAGGCGCTGGAAGATCGGCCCAAGTACGTCGTACTGGAGCGATCCGAGCTTGAACAGAGCGATTTGATGCGTGATGCTTTTCCAAGCGTCAATTGCTCCTGGTGCGAAAAGTGGGAGTTTAGCTCCGTAATCAGGCCAGAAGATAGTCTCGTAGTCTTCGGTTACCTTTTGCGCCTCCTGAAAGAAGTGCGCCAATCTTCCATACATTCGGTCGACGGAGTCAACGGTGTTTGGGATTGAAATTGGTGTGAGAGGAAACCGATGACGGAGCGCCTCGTAGAAAATCAGTTTATTGGCGAGTATGTAGCAAGAGAGTTTCGATGCACGGTCGAGCAAATCAGCAAGATCAAATTCATTCTTGGGGATCGTCCATTTCTGGCTATTGACCATCCACGCGCTTATATCCTTCCTAAATGCGTTGTCGTCGTGCCAGCGCCGGTATGTTTCCTTGCGCGTCAACTCGACTGGCCGTTCTAGGAAAGACTCCAGCATCAGAATGAAGCGCTCATCCGGGGGGAGAACCCCAAACGGGGTCTCTCCCCGGTAGAGGGAGGCAAGGTCTTGAAGCAGGCTGGGAAGGTACTCATTCCGAAGTTTGGATTCAATGCTGGGCGAGCGGACTTCTACTGACTTGGTAAGAGTAAACCATTTGTAATCTTTGGTCTGTCGCTGAAGTATGGGGAGGGTTACCTTGCTGGGGTCGAAGATTACCAGCCGGTTTACATTCCATGTGAAAAAGAAGCGGGCGCCTGACTGGCTGGACTTAAGAAACGCATCTTGAACGACATCTTCGTCGTACGGGGTTTTTCCATCTGGAGCGTCAGGCATTTTTACTTCGCCGCAGATTGCGACTTTGCCGTCCTTGTCGTAGATGGACAAGTCCCGTCTAGTCCGCTTCCCATGAGGGTATTCTTCGACCTTGGCATTCCGGAATGGAAGGCCGCTAGTTCTCTCCAGAATGCTGTTAATCCAACTCGAAATGTCTGCCACGAATGATTGTTCGTGGATATTATTAGCCAATGTGTATACTCCGATGCTACTAATCATTGCACGGAGTGCGGCATGGGCGGGTTTAGAGTTTGGTTCCCGGGAGGGATTTATGGCGCGGTTAAAACCGTGCCCTTTCAAAACAAACTGGGGATGGGCGATTTTTTGCCGGTGTTGAAACCCCGGCCTACCGGACTTTTTCCTCATCGATGCGGCACGCGACCCGACCCCGACCCCGACCCCGACCCAGAGGGTACCCCGGTACCCCGGTACCCCGGTGCCCTGGTTCCCCGGTACCCCGGTCGTGCCCTGATACAAAGCGGTTTTATCGCCAGGACTGAAGTCGTGCTCCGATACAAAAACAAGAGATTCAGCCTGGCTTGCCGTCATATCGGAGGTGACCGTGTGGGGAATTTATTGATTTAAAAGCGAGAATTTGAACGCGGCTTCGCCGCGCTGATTGATTTTCGACAGGGATGGGTCATTGGCGGCACGACTGAAGTCGTGCCCTGATACAAAACCTGCGCATTTTTCGCATCCTGTTAGATTCGGGCTGGCGGCGGGCTGGTTAGAATGAAAGCATGAACCTCAACGGGAAGATCGTCTTCATCACCGGAGCCAGCTCCGGGATTGGCGCGGCTACGGCGATTGCTTTTGCGGCCGAGGGCGCGCGTCTGCTGCTGGCTGCCCGCCGCGCCGGAAAGCTGGCCCAGGTGGCTTCGCTGGCCCTGGAGCGCGGCGCCGCCGCGGTGCACTCCATCGACCTGGACGTGCGCGACCATCGCGCCGTGCAGAACTCGATCGACGCGCTGCCGCCGGAGTGGGCGGAGATCGACGTGCTGGTAAACAACGCCGGCCTGAGCCGCGGGCTGGAGAAGCTCTACGTGGGCAAAATCGAAGACTGGGACGAGATGATCGACACCAACGTGAAGGGGCTGCTGTATGTGTCGCGCGCGGTGGTGCCGGGGATGGTGGTGCGCGGGCGCGGGCACGTGGTGAACCTGGGTTCGACGGCCGGCGAGCTCACCTATCCGGGCGCCGCCGTCTATTGCGCCAGCAAGGCAGCCGAGCGGGCCATCAACGACGGGCTGCGCCAGGATGTGCTGGGAACGCCGGTGAGGGTGACCAGCGTGGACCCCGGCATGGTGGAAACCGATTTCAGCCTGGTGCGCTTTCACGGCGATGAGGAACGGGCGGCGAAGGTCTACAAGGGGGTAACGCCGCTGAGGGCGGAAGATGTGGCCGACGCCATCCTGTGGGCCGTCACACGGCCGCCGCATGTGAATATCGCGCGGGTGCTGCTGACCTCAGTGGACCAGGCCAACTCGCTGCTCTTTGACCGCAAGCCGTAGAGAGAAACAACAATCAGGCCGCAGGCCTATCCCATGGCCTGAAATACTTTATAGAGGTTTGATTTCATCAAGAAATCAACACTTTAAGAGCCATGGCTGGATACACCAATCGTGTATCTCCGCAGCCGTCAGCCGACGCTCCAAAACAGGGCGGGCAGGCCTATCCCATGGCCTGAATCTGGCCTTCGATCTGGGTGAGGGCAGCCTTAAGCGCCGCGCGGCGCGCCGGGTGCGAGGTTTTCTGCGACAGAATATTTTCCCGTTGCAGGTTGAGCGCCTGCTTCTGCCGCTCCCGCTCCGTGCGGTGCTGTTCCGCCACCCGGCGAGCGTCCTCGCTCACAAATTCGTCGCCGGAGTCCACCTCCGGCTGCTGCAAGGTCTTTGCCATCTATTCCTCCAGGGATATACTTTGTTCAACCACGAGCCCTATCTTCTATTCTACGAGGGTTTGGCCGCATTCTGTCCCATGGACTGAAGATGGTTACCCCGGAAGAGGGAAGGATTGAGCATGCGCGTTTGGCAGATTTCGTCGTTTGGCGTTGATTCTTTGGAGTTTGTGGAGCGGCCCACGCCTTCGCCCGGAGAGGGAGAGGTGCTGGTGAAGGTGTGCGCGATTTCTTTCAATTATCGCGATCTGCTGATGGTCAAGGGCCTCTACAACCCCAAAATGAAGCTGCCCCGCATTCCCTGCTCCGACGGCGCCGGAGAAGTGGCGGCCGTGGGCGAAGGCGTGACCGCGTGGAAGCCGAGAGACCGCGTGGCCGGCATCTTTATGCAGAACTGGCAGGACGGCCCCCTGACCCCGTCCAAAGCCCGCGGCGCCCTTGGCGGCGACATCGACGGCATGCTGGCCGAGTACGTGGTTCTCAAGCAGACCGGCCTGGTGGGCCTGCCCGAACACCTGAGCTTTCAGGAAGCGGCCACGCTGCCCTGCGCAGCCGTGACCGCGTGGAACGCGCTGGCGGCCGGCAATCTGAAGCCGGGAGCCACGGTGCTGATTCAGGGAACCGGCGGGGTCTCCATCTTTGCCCTACAGCTTGCGCGGCTGCGCGGCGCCCGCGTGCTGGGCATCTCCAGCAGTGCCGAGAAACTGGAGCGCGCCTACTCCCTGGGCCTGGATGCCGGCCTCAACTACCTCGACTTTCCCGACTGGGACCGCTGGGCGCTGGACGAAACGGGCGGCGAAGGCGTGGACCTGGTGGTGGAGGTGGGCGGCCTGGCCACGCTGCCCCGCTCGCTCAAGGCTATTCGCATCGGCGGAGTGATCGCCCAGATCGGCGTGCTCTCCGGCGCCGCTGAGGCCGACCCCTTGCCCATCGCCTCCATCCTCCACAAAATGGCCCGCATCCAGGGCATCTACGTCGGCTCCCGCAAAGATTTCGAAGAGATGAACAAGGCCATCACCCTCGCCGTGTTGCGCCCGGTGGGCGAAAACTTCCATTGGTCCCAGGCCCGCGAGGCCCTGGTCCGTATGGAAGAAGCCACCCACTTCGGCAAGCTGGTGCTCACGGTGGGATAGGAGGCAGGCCGGGTTGATTGCGAATTCGCAACTAGATGCAGATCGGCGGGTTCGAATAAGGGAGGGCGCTTTTACCTTGCCGATTTGCACTGTTGGACCTGCCCGGGCCACTCAGATAGGCGGCTGGTATACTGACCCGGAGCCGGGAAACCCTGGTGGAGAGGAGCTTTCGAATGAAATTGAATCTGATCTATGTTGCAATCTTTTACCTTGCTGCATCCCTCGTCACTCCGGCGTTTGCGCAAAATGCCGGGGCGGATACCTACAAAGCGAAGTGCGCCATGTGCCACGGCGCAGACGGCCTGGGCGCCACCCCGGCTGGGAAGGCCATGAAGGCTGCGTCCTTCAAGGACCCGGCGCTGGTCAATGCCCCGGACGCTCAACTGATCGCCGCCATCAAGAACGGCAAAAACAAGATGCCGGCTTATGCAGGCAAGCTGACTGACGATCAGATCAAGTCAGCCTTGGTGTACATCCGCACATTGCAGAAATAATCATCAGATGGAACGCTCTTGAGGGATTTGTAGTTAGCGTTCAGGGCGGGAGGCCGGGGCTATTGGCCAGGAGTGACAACGCGTTCAGAGTCTGCAGACTGGCGGCTGCGGCAGGGGGTGCGGACCATGTGCGCTGACCAGGGTCCCCAACCCGAAACTTCGCGCCGCCGCGCCATTGAAATCTTCCTCGGCGGCGGTCTACTCGCCTCCCTGGCTTCTTTTCTCTATCCCGTGCTGCGCTATTTTGTCCCTCCGGCGGTAATCGACCTCGGCGGGGACGAGGTTGTGGCCGCCAAGGTCGGGGACCTGACGGCGAATTCGGGAAAGATTTTCCGTTTCGGCAGCCGTCCAGGCCTGTTGATCCTGGGCAGCGACGGCGCCTATCGCGCGCTCTCCGCCACCTGTACCCACCTCGCCTGCACCGTGCAGTATCGCCCCGATCTGCGCGAGATCTGGTGTGCCTGCCACAACGGAATCTACGATCTGAATGGCCGCAATGTTTCCGGTCCTCCACCCAGACCGCTCACTGTGTTCGATGTCCACCTGCGCGGCGACGAGATTGTCGTCAGCCGGAAACGGGAGGCGTGACCGTGTTCGCTCCCCTCATTCGCTGGCTGGATGAACGGCTTGATCTGGACGGGCTCATCGCCCCGTTCAAACATAAGACCGTCCCCACGCATCGCCTGTCCTATTGGTATTTCTTCGGCGGCATCACCCTTTTCCTGTTCATTATCCAGGTGCTGACCGGAATCCTGCTGCTGCTCTATTACCGTCCGGGCGCCAACGAAGCCTACGAAAGCGTCCAGTACATCGTGACCCGGGTGCAGTTTGGCTGGCTGATTCGTTCCATCCACGCATGGGCGGCCAATCTCATGATCTTCACGGCCTTTGTGCACATGTTCAGCGTGCTGTTTCTCAAGGCCTACCGCAAACCCCGGGAGCTGACCTGGGTGAGCGGCGTGATTCTTCTCTATCTTGTCATGGGATTCGGCTTCAGCGGCTATCTGCTGCCCTGGAACACGCTGGCCTTCTTCGCCACCAAGGTGGGCACGGAGATGGCCGGGCAGGTTCCCCTCATCGGCAGGCCCATGATGATCTTTCTTCGCGGCGGGCCAGAGGTTACCGGAGCCACGCTCACCCGATTCTTTGGATTCCATGTCGCCGTTCTGCCCGGATTGGTAACCGTGCTGATCGCAGTGCACCTGTTTTTTGTGCAACGCCAGGGCATGAGCGTCCCGCCTAAATTGGAAGCCCAGTGGACCGCAAATCCTTCCGCGCGGCGGGAGATGAAGTTCTTTCCCAACTTCCTGCTGCGCGAATTGATGGCCTGGTACGTGGCCATGGGTGTGCTGGGCGCGCTGGCTGCCATCTTCCCCTGGAACCTGGGCGTCAAGGCCGATCCTTTTGTCTCTGCCCCGGCGGGAATCAAGCCCGAGTGGTACTTCCTCTTCATGTTCCAGACCCTCAAGCTCATCCCGTCCAAAGTCTGGTTCGTCGACGGGGAGGTTTTGGGGATACTTGGTTGCAGCCTGGCCGGCTTGTTGTGGCTGCTGCTGCCTTTCTTTGAGAGCGACCGGCCCGAGCGCACTAAAACGTGGATCACCGGGCTCTCCATCTTTGCTCTTGTTTACGTGGTAGGTATGAGTGTCTATGGCTTCCTTGCGCAATAAGTTCCGGCCGCTCATCGCAGCCCGCTTTGCCGGGCTGGCCGGGTGCATCCTGTTGGGGGCGTGCCTCGCGTTCGGGCAAGCCGCGAACTCCTGCCTGGATTGCCATTCCGCGCAGCCTGGCCGCCTTGAAGTCACCCCGGAGACGTTCAGCCAGGACATTCACGCGCAAAAGGGCTTGACCTGCGTCAGTTGCCACGGAGGCGACGCATCCAGCTACGATCCGGACCAGGCCATGAGCCGCAAGGCCGGGTGGAAAGGCAAGATCGACCGCGGGCAGATCCCGCAGTTGTGCGCGAGTTGCCACTCGAATCCGGCCTATATGCGCGCCTACAACCCCAGCCTGCGCACCGACCAGCTGGACCAGTACCACACCAGCATGCACGGCAAGCGCCTCGCGGCCGGGGACACCAAGGTTGCCGTGTGCACGGATTGTCACAGCGTGCACGATCTCAGGCCGCCCAGCGATCCACGTTCCACGGTGAACCCCGTCAACGTGGCCAAAACCTGCTCCCACTGCCACTCCGACGCGGCTTATATGAAGCAGTACGGGATTCCCACCGATCAGTTTGCCAGGTACGTCACCAGCGTGCACCACGACGCGCTGGCGGTGCGCGGCGATTTGAGCGCGCCCACCTGCACCACCTGCCATGGAAACCATGGCGCGTTGCCGCCGGGAGTGGATAAAGTTCAGAACGTGTGCGCGAACTGCCACGCTTTCCAGGCCCAGATGTACGAAAAGAGTTCTCATTTCAAGGCCTTTCAGGATAAGGGTCTTCCCGGCTGCGTTGTCTGCCACAGCAACCATGGCATCCAGCTTCCATCCGATGCCATGCTGGGCACGGGTCCCGGCGGCGTCTGCATGAAGTGCCATACCGCGGGCGACCATTGCGATCGGGCCAGGGTGGAAATCCTGAGCAACCTGACCCAATTGGACGGCGCCATCAAGAACGCCGACCAGGCCCTGCGTCTGGCCGAGTCTTCCGGCATGGAAGTGAGCGAGGCCCGCCTCAACCAGGATCAGGCGTTGGATTTGCTGACCAAGGCGCGCGTGAGCGTCCACAGTTTCCAGACGGTCCTGGTGGATCAGAATACTCAAGCCGGCATGAAGATCGCCGCCGCGAACCTGAAAGCCGGGAAGGACGCGATGGTGGAACGCAACCATCGCCGCATCGGGCTGGGCATATGTCTGATCGCCATCGCCATGATGCTGGTTGGACTTTGGCTATACATCAAAAAGTTGGAGAGTTAGGTCCTCTTGCAAAATTACCTTCAGGCTATAGATTGTGTCAGGGCACGACTTTTAGCCTGCCATGAGCAAAGCCGAAGGGTGCCGCTAATGCAACAAAACAGACGTGGGCTTTATTGAGGACTGCATAAGTAATGTCCGCACAAACGCGCCGGAGGCGGTCGCCGCGGCGACTTGGTTAGCCCCGCGCTTCAGCGTGGGGAAAAGGGATTCCACAAGTTCGTTACGGAGTCCCGTAGGGACGGCGCAAGGACATTATTGATGCAGGAACCAATAGCCCCTGAGGGAATACCAGCGAAAGCTGAAGGACTTAATCAGAGCTTCCTTAGCTCCGCCTTTCGAAAAGCGAAGCCCGTCCGACCCAAAACGGCCATGCCAGACCCGGAATGGGCTATTCACATTTCTCCACTGCGCTTTTTGCCGATTTTTCATCCCTGTCCCGCACCTCCGGACTTATTGTTGAAAACACCGCTTCAGCCAAGAGGAACTCTCCGTCTGCGCGGGAAGCGAGGGTCCCAATGTCCAATCCATCTGCCGTTATGCCGTCGCAAGCGGGATCGGTGATCGACCGGAAAACCGCCATGACCGCCGAGGCGCTGGCCCACTCTTTCCTCGACAACCTTTTCTTTGTGCAGGGCAGGTCTCTGGCGCGCGCCACCGTCAACGATCTCTACATGGCCCTGGCGCATACCGTCCGCGATCGCCTCGTGGAGCGCTGGATCTCCACGGTGAAGAACTACCAGGCCCAGGATGTGCGCGTGGTCTGCTACCTCTCGGCCGAGTTCCTCACCGGACCCCACCTGGCCAACAACCTGATTAACCTCGGCATCCATGACGAAGCCGAGCAGGCCATGCGCCAACTGGGCCTGGATCTGAACGTGCTGATCGAGCAGGAAGAAGAGCCCGGCCTGGGAAACGGCGGATTGGGTCGCCTGGCCTCCTGCTTCATGGATTCGCTGGCCACGCTCGATGTTCCCGCCATCGGCTACGGCATTCGCTACGAATATGGAATCTTCAACCAGCAGATCCGCGACGGATGGCAGGTGGAGACCACCGACAATTGGCTGCGCCTGGGCAACCCCTGGGCTCTGGAACGCCCGGAAGACGCCTTCGAGGTAAAGATCGGCGGCCGCACCGAGCGGCACACCGATGCGAGCGGCCGCCTGCGCGTGCATTGGGTTCCGCAACGGGTGGTCCGCGGCATCCCCCACGACACACCCATCCTGGGCTACAAAACCAACACCGCAAACACCATGCGCCTGTGGTCGGCGCGGGCCGTGGAGAGCTTCGACTTCGGCACCTTCAACACCGGAGATTTCTTTGGCGCGGTTGCCGACAAGGTCTCCTCGGAGAACATCTCCAAGATTCTCTACCCCAACGACGAAGGCTTTGAGGGCAAGCAACTGCGGCTGGCGCAGCAGTTTTTCTTCGTCTCCTGCTCGCTGCAGCACATCCTGCGCATTCAGGTCACGGAGAAACGTCCCCTGGCCGAACTGCATCGCAACTTCGCCATCCAGATGAACGACACGCATCCGGCCATCGCCGTGGCCGAGCTGATGCGCCTGCTTATCGATGAACACTCGATGGAGTGGGCCGCCGCGTGGCACGTGACGCAGCATGCTCTTTCCTACACCAACCACACCCTGCTTCCGGAGGCGCTGGAGCAGTGGCCGCGCGCCCTCTTCGACTCGCTGCTGCCTCGTCATCTGGAGATCGTGGACGAGATCAACCGCCGCCATCTGGAAGACGTGCGGCAGAGGTATCCCGGCGACGGCGCGCGCGCGCAACGGCTCTCCCTGATCGATGAAAACGGGGAAAAATACGTGCGCATGGCGCACCTGGCCGCCCTGGGCAGCCACTCCATCAACGGAGTGGCCGAGCTGCACACGGAGCTGCTCAAAACCCACGTGTTGCGCGACTTTTACGAACTCACGCCGGAAAAATTTTCCAACAAGACCAACGGCGTCACCCCCCGCCGCTGGATGGTCCTGGCCAATCCCGGCCTGGCCGAACTGCTCACCGCGCGGCTTGGCCCGGGCTGGGTGCGCGATCTTGAAAAACTGCGCCGGCTGGAGCCGCTGGCCGGCGACCCCGAGCTGCACGACGAATGGCGCGCCATCAAGCTCCAGAACAAGGTGAGGCTTGCCGCCTACATTCAGGACCGCCTGGGCATCGCCGTCGATTCCCAGTGCATGTTCGATGTGCTGGTGAAGCGCCTGCATGAGTACAAGCGCCAGCACCTGCAAATTCTCCACATCCTCACGCTCTTCAAGCGCATCCAGCGCAACCCGGACGCGGAGATGGTTCCGCGCGTCTTCCTCTTCGGCGGAAAAGCCGCGCCCGGCTACCGCATGGCAAAACTCATCATCAAGCTCATCCATTCCGCCGGCGAAGCCATCAACGCCGACCCGCAGGTGCGCGGACGCCTCAAGGTGGTCTTTCTGCCCGATTACAACGTAAAGCTCGGCCAGCGCGTCTACCCGGCCGCCGACTTATCCGAGCAAATCTCCCTGGCCGGCAAGGAAGCCTCGGGCACCGGAAACATGAAATTTGCCATGAACGGCGCGCTCACCATCGGCACCCTGGACGGCGCCAACATCGAGATACGCGAAGAGGTGGGCGCGGAAAATTTCTTCCTCTTCGGACTTACCACGCCGCAAGTCGAGAGTGAGAAACGCCGCGGCTACAATCCGCGCGCGATTTATGACTCGAACTCGAACCTCCGCGAGGTTCTCGACGCCCTGTTGAGCGGCGAGTTTTCCCGCGGCGACAGGGCTCTCTTCGATCCCCTGGTCAACTCCCTGCTCAACGGCGACGAGTACATGCTGCTGGCCGATTATCAGTCCTACATCGACTGCCAGGACCGCGTCAGCGTGGCCTACAAGAACCAGGAAGAGTGGACCCGCATGAGCATCCTCAACGTAGCCCGCATCGCCAAGTTCTCCTCCGACCGCTCCATCCGCGACTACTGCGCCGACATCTGGAAGACCTGGCCGGTGAAGATCCAGTTGTAGGAAACCTCCGAAATGCGCTGCTAAAATCATAGTCAGATATGCCCGCCGCGCTTTCGCCCGAAGTCATGGCCAAGTACGAGCCCGTCATCGGACTCGAGGTCCACGTGCAACTGCTCACCGCCACCAAGGCCTTCTGCGGTTGCAAAAATCAATTCGGTTCGGCCCCCAACACCAACATCTGCCCGGTTTGCCTGGGCCTGCCGGGCGCGTTGCCGGTGCTCAACGCGAAGGCCGTCGAGTTTGCCACGCTGGCTTCACTGGCCATCAACTGCCAGGTGCGGGAGCGCTCCATCTTCGCCCGCAAGAACTACTTCTATCCCGACCTGCCCAAGGGCTACCAGATCTCGCAGTTCGACAAGCCCATCGCCGAGCACGGCTTCATCGAAGTCCCCACGGCGGACGGGAGCACGAAGCGCATCGGCATCACCCGCCTGCACCTGGAAGAAGACGCGGGCAAGAGCCTCCACGAGGGTTTTTCCGACTCCGCCTCGCGCAGCTACATCGACCTGAACCGCTGCGGGACGCCTCTGATTGAAATTGTCTCCGAGCCCGACATTCGCTCGCCCGAAGAGGCCTTCGAGTACCTGACCCGCCTCAAGGAGATCCTGCTTTACACCGGCGTCTCGGACTGCAACATGGAGGAGGGTTCGCTGCGCTGCGACGCCAATGTAAGCGTCCGTCTCAAAGGCGCGCCCAAATTCGGCACCAAGGCCGAGGTCAAGAACGTCAACAGCTTCCGCTTTATCCGCGCCGCCCTCGAATACGAGATCAAACGCCAGATCGAAGTCATCGAGTCCGGCGGCCGCGTCGTTCAGGAGACCCGCCTCTGGAACTCCGCCGAGGGACGCACCTACTCCATGCGCTCCAAGGAGCAGGCCCACGACTACCGCTACTTCCCCGAGCCGGACCTGCCGCCGCTGATCGTTTCCGCGGAATTTTTGGCCGCGACCAGAAAAAAACTCCCCGAGCTGCCCGAAGCCCGCCGCGCCCGCATGATCGCCGAATACGAGCTGGCCCCGCAGGACGCCGCCACGCTGACCGCATCGCGCGAGTTCGCCGGCCGCTTCGAAGCTGCGGCCCGCACCGCCCGCAACCCGCGCCGCGTGGCCAACGTGCTCCTTAGCGAGGTGGGCGGCAGGCTGAAGGCCCTGAACCTCGAGCAGGAGCAGTCCCCGGTCTCCATGGCCGGCATTGTGCAGGCTGCCGATCTGCTGGATGAGGGCAAGATCAGCTCCAAACAGATGAAACAATTGTTTGACGTGTGTTTTGAGAAGGGCGAGGACTTTCCCGCCGTCTATGACCGGGAGAAGCCCGAGCAGATTACGGACGCCTCAGCCCTGGAAGAACTGATCGACCAGGTCATCGCCGCCAACCCCAAACAGGTGGAGCAGTACCGCGCCGGCAAGACGACCCTGTCGGCATTCTTTATGGGCCAGGTGATGAAAGCCACCAAAGGCCAGGCCAACCCGGCGCTGCTCAACCAGTTAGTGACGAAAAAGCTGGAGGGATAAAGCGGGCTTACTTCAACTTCAGTTCGCTCACATACTCCGGGCGCGTGTCCCACGTGCTGATGGTCTTGGTGGAGCTCTTCTTCCCGTCCTTTTCCGCCCAGAGTTCATGATCTTCCGCCATGTATACCTGCGTGAACCGGAAATGGCCATCGGCGTCGGTAGTATAGCTACGGATCCTCTTGCTCTTCAGGTCCGTGAGGAAGACCGTGGCGCCGGCAATCGGCGTGGAACTGGAGTCCACCACGGTTCCCTTCACCACCCGCTGGCCAAAATTCTGGGCATGCGCCATGGCCGGCCCCAGACCAAATCCGATCCGGCCGCCCCCCTGGCCCACGGGAACAATCCCTGCCGCCAAGGCGGCACATACCACTCCGGCCGCAAAACTTACGCAACGAATTCTCACTCTTCTTCCTCTTCCTCTTCTATAAGATCGTCGTCCTCAAGCAGTTCGCCGTCCACCCGCGCCAACTCCAGCGGATCTACGCCGACCACCTCGTACTCCGTTCCGCACTCGTCGCAGGCAACCACGTCGCCTTCCTCCACTTCGTCCAATTCGATATCTAATACATTCTCGCATTCAGGACAGCTGGGCATGGCAGCCTCCTCTCTTTCCAGTGCATATTTCATTGCAGGATGAAGGTTCTCCCGGTACAACATCGTTATCTTTAGGGAGAACCCGGCCTCAGGTCAAGAGGCACATACCGCAATCGCAACCGGGAATGCCCATCCGTGAAGAATACGTTGGGAATTCCCGGTAGTTTCGATGCGCATTTGCCCTCCGGGGATGGTTCCGTAACGGAACCGAGCGCAGGCCGCCCGCCGGCCATCCCCATGACACTTGCCTGCTCCACCGTTTACCCTGTTCACTACCATGCCCAGGATCGGAGCCAGCCCGTTTGCCTTCCCCGCCTTCAACGGCGCCACCCGCCGCCTGGTTCTCTGGAACCTGTTCGCATTCTTTGCCCTGCTTCTGTTGCAGATGGCGTTTCCGGCCAATGCAGGACTGTTGGCCGGCGATCTCGCTTTTATTCCTGCCGCCTTTCTGCACGGCGCCCTGTGGCAGCCCTTCACCTACAGCCTCATCCATGTTGGCCTCCTCGGAACCCTCTTCGAGCTGCTCTCGCTGTGGTTTCTGGCCGGCTTTCTTGAGAACGCGCACAGCGCCAACTGGGTCACCGGCCTCTACGCCGTTTCCGTCCTTGGCGCCGCCGCCGCCGCTACCGTCCTCTATGCCGCCGGCGGCACCCTCGGGCTTGCGCTCGCCCAGGTTTCGCTCTACGGTTGCTTCGGCGGCATCTTCGGCCTGCTGGTCGCCATCGGCGCCCTCTACGGCGACGTGCAGTTTATGCTTTTTCCCCTGCCCATCGGCATCAAGGCCCGCTACCTGGTGGCCATCTATGCGCTGGTCGCCATCGCCATGCTCTTCGGCCAGCAGCGCATCTACGCCTTTGCCCAGTTGGGCGGGGCGCTGGCCGGCCTGTTCTATATCCGCCTGGCCCCGCGCCGTGGAGTCTCCTTTGCCTTCAGTGAGCAATGGTATGGCCTGCGCAACCGTTACTACCGCTGGAAGCGCCGCCGCGCCGCACGCAAGTTCGAGGTCTACATGCGCCGCCAGGGCCGTCCCGTCCACATTGATGGCTACGGCCGCCCCATCGACAAAGACCCCGACGACCCAGACGACAAGAAGCGCTGGAACTGAACCCTAGAAGCTATCTCATAAAACGGTCTTGAAAGGGCACGGCTTTAGCCGCAATGGAACAAAACGAAACGGGCAATGTCTTGAAAGGGCACGGCTTTAGCAGTAATGGAACAAAACGAAACGGGCAATGTCTTGAAAGGGCACGGCTTTAGCCGTGCCGCAAAATGTCCAATAAAACTGGGGGCTTTAGCCCCTGAGGGACGCTTTGCACGAACTGAATGGCATTTATGAGATGGCCTCTAGTTGAGGCTGTCATCCTGAGCGGAGGTCGCCGCGGCGACCGGACCGGGGTCCCCACGAACAGGTCTTCGTCCGTGGGGTGGGGGAGTCGAAAGCCTGCCCTGAGCGGAGCCGAAGGGGACCTGCGGTTCCACTGCCTCGTGCCCCATCCATGCCCCTTCCGGTAAAATCTCTTTGAATGTCCACCAAAATCGCCTTTCTCTTCCCGGGGCAGGGTTCGCAGGCCGTTGGCATGGGCCGCGAACTCGGGGTTCGCTTCCCCATTGCCGCCCAAACCTTTGCCGAGGCCGATGAGGCCCTCGGCTTCCCGCTCACCAGGTTGATCTTCGAGGGGCCGGAAGAAGAACTGCGGCTCACCGAAAACACGCAGCCGGCCATTCTGACCGTCAGCGTCGCGGCCTGGCGCGTGCTTGCGCAGCACGGCGTGGAGCCGGCGCTGGCCGCCGGGCACTCCCTCGGCGAGTGGAGCGCACACGTGGCCGCCGGAACGCTCTCCTTTGCCGATGCCGCGCGCGCCGTCAAAGCCCGCGGACGGGCGATGCAGTTGGCCGTCCCCGCCGGCCAGGGAGCCATGGCCGCCGTGCTTTCTTTGGACTCGGCCCAGGTGGCGGAGGCCTGCCGGGAAGCCGCGGCCGAGACCGGCCTGATCGTGGCCGCAGCCAACCTGAACTCCCCCGGCCAGACGGTGATCTCCGGCGCATTGGCGGGCGTGGAAAGGGCTGCAGATCTGGCCAAGGCCAAAGGCGCGCGCCGCGCCGTGATGCTCCCGGTGAGCGCGCCCTTCCACTGCGCCCTGATGCAGCCTGCGCAGGAAGAAGTGGCGCGCGTGCTCGGCGCACTGACGCTGGCCGACCCCCGCATCCCCGTAGCCGCCAACGTCACCGGCGGCCTGGTCTCGACCGCCGCGGCGGCGCGGGACGCGCTCATCCGCCAGGTAACCGGCGCGGTGCGCTGGATGGACTGCGTACAGTCGCTGCTTGCCGCAGGGGCGGAGTTGTTTGTTGAAGTCGGACCGGGCAAGGTGCTCAGCGGCCTGCTGCGTCAGATCGACCCGGCGCAAAAGTCCTTGAATGTGGAAGATGCTGCCAGCCTGGAGAGCACGCTGGCAGCCCTGGCTGGCCAGGAATCTGCCCCATAAAACTCAAAGGCTCCATCCCCTCTGCCTTCCAGCGAAGAGAATGGAGCCAATTGCCTCGAAATCGCCAACTCCCACAAACACGGGACGCTGACTCGCTGACTTGCTGACTCGCTGCCTTTACGGCCCCAGGTACAACTCCACCCCCGGCGGCGAGTAGTTCAGCGTGTGGGTCCTGGGGTCGTAGTCCAGGTTGAGCGCCTTGCTCTTGCGCCCGTTGATGAGTACCGCCACCATCAACACATTGCCATACATGCGCTCCGCCGCAATCTTGTGGCTCTGAACGGCGCCGTATTCGTTCTCCGGGCTGGTGGAGCTCCAATCCTGCTCAAAGCGCGCAAACGTGTAGGCGCCACTCTGCGCCGGATGCTGCTGCCAATTCTTGTCGTGTATCCAGATGCCATAGGCCGTGGGCAGATCGTTCTTTTCCACCGCCGTAAGAAACCTGTTCACAGCCGACCGCCCAAACAGATGGTTGTTCCAGTTCCACGGCAAGTCCGGGGGCATGCCGGCCACCAGCCACCAGCCCACGATCAGGGCCAGCAACAGCCCTCCGGAGCTATAAAGAATCATGCGGCGGCGGCGGTCGCGAGCTTCGTCAAACACAGGAGCGTCGAGCAAGGTCATGGTACAGTTTCCTCGAAAAACAGGGGTCAGGGATCAGAGATCAGGGATAAGGGCCCCGTTTATTCCAGTACAGAATAAACCTGTTTCCCATTCGTTTTTATACACCGCTGGCAAGCTGATCGTTTCCAGACTAAATCCTTCATTCCCTGCGCGCCACCGAAAACTGAAAACTGACAACTGATTACTGACAACTGTCTTTACTCTTCCCGGCTATACGAAGTCCGGTTCTTCTCCGCCTGCCGTTCCAGCGCCAGCTCAATCAACCTTGTAATCAGGTCCGTATACTTGACCCCCGTGGCCTCCCATAGCTTCGGATACATGCTGATCCTTGTGAACCCCGGCATGGTGTTCACCTCGTTGAGAAAGATGCGGCGCTTGCCGTCCGGCTCCATCAGGAAGTCTACCCGCGCCAGCCCTGAAAGGTCGCAGGCGCGGAAGGCCGCCACGGCCATCTCCCGGACCTGCTTCGTCTGGGCGCGGCTCAGCCGTGCCGGAATCACCGGCACCGAGCCTTCCGAGAGATATTTGGCCTCGTAGTCGTAAAACTCCCTGCCGGGGATGATCTCGCCCACTACGCTCGCCTGGGGCGAATCGTTGCCCAGCACGGCAACCTCCAGCTCGCGGGCCTTGGCCGCCTGTCCGCCGCGGCGGATTTTGCCGCCCACCCCCTGCTCCACTACCAGCTTGCGGTCGTACCTGGCGGCCAGGGCGAGCGCGGGCCCGAGTTCCTTGCGGTTGTGCGCCTTACTGATGCCCACCGAGGAGCCCAGGTTTGCCGGCTTCACAAAGACCGGATACTTGAGCGCGGCTTCCACCTGGGCAACTGCCTTGCGCGGGAATTTCTCCCAGTCGGCCCGCAGCAGCGTAACGTGCCTGACAATGGGCAATTTGGCGTGGACAAACAGCCGCTTCATCACGTCCTTGTCCATGCCCGCCGCCGAGCCCAGCACGCCGGAACCCACATAGGCGATGTCCGCCAGCTCAAACAGCCCCTGAATGGTTCCATCCTCGCCAAAGGTCCCGTGGAGCACCGGAAAAACCACGTCCAGGGACTGGCCGTCCAGCGCCGCGTGGCTATCGATGGCCGATTGCCCAGCGTCCTGCGCAGCCGGCTCCGGCGCCAGCAGGGCCGGAGTGCCCTCGGCCAGCACCTGCGCTCCGAGCGTGGCTGCCGGATCGCCTGCCCTCAGCTCTTTTTGAGGCTCCACGCCTGGCCCCGCGCCCTCCAGCAGCCCATGGGCAGCCCTGGAGGTCAGCCAATGCCCGGCCTTGTTGATGCCGATGGGCGCCACATCGAACTTGCTGCGATCGATGGCCTTTAAGATCGAAGCCGCCGACAGCAGCGAAACCTCATGCTCGCCGCTGCGCCCGCCAAACAAAATCCCAACACGAAGTTTTTTGGTCATCTGGTAATTCGATCACCGGATTGAATCCGCAAAATGCAGTATAGATTCAGTGTAGAACTTCCGCACAGGTTCTTCTTCCCCAAAAGAGTCATTCAACCGGAAACCTATGTGTGTAGAAAATAAGAATTTAATGATTTATAGTACCTTTATAACGCGCCGGCGTCCGGCTTTTCCTCACCCGGGTTGCATATTTCCAGAACGCTGCCGATAGTAGATATGCGGGTCAGGCAAAGCATCGCCGGCACGATTGGAATTTCCCCTATGATGAGGCGGATTCAAGCGATTGCGATCATACTCGCGTGCTCGTTAGCTGTCGCTGCCGCGGCAGCGGAGCCTGCGCCCCTCGCCGCGCTGCAAGCCATTCAGGCTCTCAGCAATGCGGAGGCCGCACGCTCGCTGCCGGTCGCCTTCGAGGCGACGGTTACCTTCTTACGCGAGCGCGGGCTCGACCTGTTTGTCGTCGTCCAGGACGGCAACACGGGCATCTATGTAAAGGTCAAAAAGACCATAACGAATCTCAGACCGGTTCCCGGCGACCGCATCCTGGTGCAAGGAACCACGAGATCCGGCCTCCGCCCCAATGTACTGGCCCGCAGTATCAGCCTGCTCTATCACGGCGCAGTACCCAAACCCGTGCCTGCTACCTACAAGGAGATGATCGAGACGAAGCGCGACAACATATTTGTCACCATCCACGGCGTCGTGCGCTCCGCCGATCTGGTGCCGAACGCGATCCCCCTCCATACATTCGTCGCCCACATACCAATACTCGTAGACGGCGGTGAAGTCGAGGCCCTCGTGAACTCCGGCGACAAGGACGAGGACGCGCTCCAAGGCCTGCTGGACGCCGAGGTAGAGATCACCGGGGTTGCCGGGGGAAGATTCGATGGCAAATACCAGCTAACTGGAATCAATCTCTACGTTTCCTCGCTTGCGAACGTAAAAATCCTCCACCGCGCCGGCGCCAGCCCATGGTCCCTCCCCATCATGCCCATGGATCAGATCTTCGCCGCCCATCATGTGCAGGATCTCACGCGAAGGGTCCGGGTACAGGGAAGCGTCACGTACTATCAGCCCGGCTCGGCGATTGTGCTTCAGAGCGGCGACAAAAGCCTGTGGATCATGACCCGGACCAACAGCGCCTTGCAGATCGGCGATGTGGCGGACGCAACCGGCTTTCCCGATCTGCACGACGGCTTTTTGACCCTGACCGGCGGCGAAGTTCAGGATAGCCACGTGCAGGCGCCCATCGCGCCACGACTGGCGACGTGGGATCAACTGGCATTGAGCACCAGTTTATTCGATCTGGTCTCTATCGAAGGGCGCGTGGTGACTGAGGTCCGGGAAGTCTGGCAGGACGAATATGTCCTGGCCTCGGATGGGCAACTGTTCTCCGCTATTTACCGCCATCCGCCTGCAGGCAGCCTGTCTCCGCTTCCCCCAATGATGCAGATTCCGCTGGGCTCCACCGTCCGCGTCACCGGCATCTGCATCTTGGAAGATTCCAATCCAGTCGATTCCCATATACCGTTCAATATCCTGATGCGTTCGCCCGATGATATCGCGGTCGTCGCCGGCCCTCCCTTGCTGAATGTTCGCAACCTTGTCCTTCTCGTTGGCTTGATGCTGGCGATCCTGATCGTCTTTGGCGCCAGGGGTTGGATCCTCGAGCGCAATGTGCGCAGCCAAACAGCCGAGTTGGCCTATATCGAGCAGCGGCGCAGCCGCATCCTCGAAGACATCAACGGCTCCCGTCCCCTGGCTGAGATCGTCGAGCACATCACAGAACTGGCCTCCTTCAAGCTCCATGGCGCTCCCTGCTGGTGCCAGATCGCCGATGGAGCGCAGCTGGGAAACTGCCCGCTGAAGCTCACCGCCCTGCGCATCGTCCACCACCAGATTCCTGCCCGCTCCGGCCCCCCGCTCGGCGACCTCTTTGCCGCCTTCGACCCTCTCACCAAGCCCTCCGCCATCGAACCTGAAACCCTCTCCATGGCGGCCGGCCTGGCCGTCCTGGCCATCGAAACCCGGTGGCTTTACTCCGATCTGCTCCACCGCACTGAGTTCGACCTGCTCACCGACATCCACAACCGCTTCTCACTCGACAAGCACATGGACGCCATGATTGAAGAGGCGCGCCAGAAGGCCGGCATCTTCGGGCTGATCTACATCGACCTCGATGAGTTCAAGCAGGTGAACGACCTCTATGGACATCAGATCGGCGACATTTATCTGCAGGAGGTGGCGCTGCGCATGAAGCACCAGCTTCGTTCCCATGACCTGCTGGCGCGGTTGGGCGGCGACGAGTTTGCCGTGCTGGTCGCTCTGGTTCACAACCGCGCCGGCGTGGAGGAGATTGCCGTGCGCCTGGAGCGCTGCTTCGACGAGCCGTATGCCATCGAGGGATATCTTCTGCGCGGCTCGGCAAGCGTGGGCATCGCCCTCTACCCGCAGGACGGCGCCACCAAAGACAGCCTGCTGAATGCCGCCGACGCCACCATGTATGCGGCCAAAAACACCAAGAGGCACATCGGGCAAATGCTGGACGGCCACGGGAATCCGGAACTCACCTCTAATGAGTCAACATAAGAAGGCCCGGCTTACGCCGGGCCTCTTGAGTTGACGGAAAAAGCTGCTCCGGAAAGACTGCCCTGAGCAAAGTCGAAGAGGGATAGACCCCTATTCGGCGGCCATCTCCTCGGCTTCGCCTTCCTGGCGCATCAGTTCCAGTTCGCGCTCGGCCGCTTCGATCTCCGCAGAAACCTCCTGCTGCACGCGGACCGCCGCTTCTTCCAGCTCCGGCGAGAGCTGGACGTTGCGGTAGTACTCCAGGCCCGTGCCGGCGGGGATCAGCCGTCCGACAATTACGTTCTCCTTCAGGCCGCGCAGGTTGTCGATCGCGCCGTTGATGCTGGCCTCGGTGAGCACGCGGGTCGTCTCCTGGAAGCTGGCCGCGGAGATGAAGCTGTCGGTGGAGAGCGAAGCCTTGGTGATGCCCAGCAGGAGCGGGCGCCCGATTGCCGGACGGCCCCCATTGGCCAGCACGCGCTCGTTCTCCTCGCGGAAGCGGAAGCGGTCCACCTGCTGCTCGAGCAGGAAGTTGGTATCGCCCACTTCGTCGATCCTGACCCAACGCAGCATCTGCCGGACAATAACTTCAATATGCTTGTCGCTGATGGCCACGCCCTGCAGACGGTAGACCTCCTGGATCTCGTTCACCAGGTAAGACTGCAGCTCCTTTTCGCCCAGCACGGCCAGAATGTCGTGCGGGTTCAGCGGCCCATCCATCAGCGGGTCGCCGGCGCGCAAACGCTCGCCCTCCTGCACGTTCACGTGGATGCCGCGGGGCACCGAGTACTCCTTCTCGTCGCCGTTGTCCGCGGTCACGTAAATCTTGCGCTGGCCCTTGGCCACTTCGCCGAAGCGGACCACGCCGTCGATCTCGCTGATGATGGCCGTCTCGCGCGGCTTGCGCGCCTCAAACAGCTCCACCACGCGGGGCAGACCGCCGGTGATGTCCTTGGTGCGCGTGCTCTCCTTGGGAATCTTGGCCAGCACGTCGCCCGGTCCCACCTCTTCTCCGTCCTGAATCATCAGGTGAGCGCCGCGCGGAAGCAGATAGCGCTTGCTGTTCTTCGAGTTCTTGACCACGAAGGCCGGCTGCCGCTTCTCGTCGGGAGCGTCGGCCACCACCCAGCGCGAGAGGCCGGTCACTTCGTCCACTTCTTCGTTGAGCGTGATGCCTTCCTGCAGGTCCTTGAACTGCACCGTGCCGCCGATCTCGGTGAGGATGGCGTAGGTGTAAGGGTCCCACTCGGCCAGTACCTGGCCCAGCTTCACGTGCGCGCCGTCCTTCACCTTGAGGCGCGCGCCGTAGACCACCTGGTAGCGCTCCTTCTCGCGGCCGCGGTCGTCCACAATAGCCACCGAGCCGGAGCGGTTCATGGCCACCAGCGTGCCGTCCTTGCTCTCCACGTGGTTCAGGTTGATGAAGCGCACAAAGCCGTTGTTCTTGGCGTCAAGGCGCGACTTGTCGGAGACGCGGCTGGCCGTGCCGCCCACGTGGAAGGTACGCATGGTCAACTGCGTGCCCGGCTCGCCGATGGACTGCGCGGCGATCACGCCGCAGGTCTCGCCCAGTTCCACCATGCGGCCGGAGCCGAGGTTGCGCCCGTAGCAGAGAGCGCAGACGCCGCGGCGCGACTCGCAGGTCAGCACCGAGCGGATCTTCACCTTCTCAACGCCCGCGGCCTGAATCGCCGAAGCGATATCCTCGTCGATTCCCTGGTTCAAGTCCACCACCACGTTGCCGTCGTAGTCCTTGATCCTCTCCAGCGATACGCGGCCGATGATGCGGTCGCGCAACTCCTCGATGATCTCGCCGGACTCGACGATCGAGCCGACGTAGATGCCCTCCATCGTGCCGCAGTCGTACTCGGTCACGATCACGTCCTGGGCCACGTCCACCAGGCGGCGGGTCAGGTAGCCGGAGTCGGCGGTCTTCAACGCCGTATCGGCCAGGCCCTTGCGCGCGCCGTGCGTGGAGATGAAGTACTCCAGCACCGTGAGGCCCTCGCGGAAGTTGGCCGTGATGGGCGTCTCAATGACTTCTCCTGACGGCTTGGCCATCAGTCCGCGCATTCCGCTGAGCTGGCGGATCTGCTGCTTGGAGCCGCGGGCGCCGGAGTCGGCCATGATGTAAATCGGATTCATAACCCCTTCGTCGTCCGCCTTCTTCATGTTGCCGAACATCTCGTCGGCCACCTGGTCGGTCACCGCCGACCACATCTGGATCACCTTGTTGGAGCGCTCGCCATTGGTGATGGCGCCGTCCATGTACTGCTTCTGGACTTCGACCACCTTCAGATCGGCGTCGCGCACCACCGTGTACTTGCTGTCCGGAATCACCATGTCGTCCAGGCCTACGGATAGACCCGAGCGCGTGGCGTAGTGGAAGCCCAGTTCCTTGATGCGGTCCAGCATGCCAACCGTCACTTCCAAACCCAGGTTCTGGTTGCAGTAGTTCACCAGTTGGCCGATGCCCTTCTTCTTCAAGAGGCCGTTGACGAACGGCATTCCAGCAGGCAATGCGTCGTTCAGGATCACGCGGCCCACCGTGGTGGAGATGTACTGTTTGTTGAAGTCCACCGCCTCGATGTGGGTCAGGTCCTGGTCGTCGTAGGCGGTGGTCAGGTCCAATACCTTGCCCGTGTAGCGCAGCCGGATGGGCGAGAGCGTCTCCACCTCCCTGGCTTCCAGCGCCATCAGGATCTCTTCGGTGTTGGCGAAGACGCGGCCCTCGCCCTTGGCGCTCTTCTTGGCCTTGGTCAGGTAGTAGAGGCCGAGCACCATGTCCTGCGAGGGCACGGTGATGGGCTGGCCGGAGGCCGGCGAAAGAATGTTGTGCGAGGCCAGCATCAGCACGCTGGCTTCAATCTGCGCCTCGGGCGACAGCGGAATATGCACCGCCATCTGGTCGCCGTCGAAGTCGGCGTTGAAGGCCGTGCACACCAGCGGGTGAATCTTGATGGCCTTGCCCTCCACCAGCACCGGTTCAAAAGCCTGAATGCCCAGGCGGTGCAGCGTGGGAGCGCGGTTCAGCAGCACCGGGTGGTCCTTGATGACCTCCTCGAGGATGTCCCACACCACCGGGTCCTGCATCTCCACCATCTCCTTGGCCTGTTTGATGGTGGTGCAGTGGCCGGTCTGTTCGAGGCGATGATAGATGAACGGCTTGAACAATTCGAGCGCCATCTTCTTGGGCAGTCCGCACTGATGCAATTTCAATTCAGGACCCACCACGATCACCGACCGGCCCGAGTAGTCGACGCGCTTGCCCAGCAGGTTCTGGCGGAAACGGCCCTGCTTGCCCTTGAGCGTATCGCTCAACGACTTCAACGGGCGGTTGTTGGCGCCGCGCAGAACACGGCCGCGGCGGCCGTTATCGAACAGGGCGTCCACCGCTTCCTGCAACATGCGCTTCTCGTTGCGCACGATCACTTCCGGAGCATGCAGTTCCATCAGCTTCTTCAACCGGTTGTTGCGGTTGATGACGCGGCGGTAGAGGTCGTTCAGATCGGAAGTGGCAAAGCGTCCGCCATCCAGCGGCACCAGCGGGCGCAACTCCGGAGGAATGACCGGCAGCACGTCCAGAATCATCCACTGCGGCTTGTTCGAGCTCTTGCGGAAAGCCTCGACGACCTTCAGCCGCTTGGCATACTTGAGCTTCTTCTGCGCGGACGTTTCCATCTTCATTCTTTCGCGCAGCTCAATGCCCAGCTCGTTGATCTGCACGCGCTTGAGCAGCTCCTTGATGGCTTCGGCGCCCATCATGGCCTTGAAGCCCGAGGGACGGAACTGAGCATCCAGTTCGCGGTACTTGGTTTCGTCCTTGATGATCTCGCGTTCCTTCACCGGCGCATCGCCCGGATCGACCACCACATAGGACTCGAAGTAGAGAATGCTCTCCAGATCGCGCAGCGAAATATCCAGCAGGTGCCCGATCCTGGAGGGCAGTCCCTTGAAGAACCATACGTGCGAGCAGGGCGATGCCAGCTCGATGTGGCCCATGCGCTCGCGGCGTACCTTGCTCACCGTCACTTCCACGCCGCACTTGTCGCAGATCACGCCGCGGTGCTTCATGCGCTTGTATTTGCCGCACAAGCACTCCCAGTCGGTCACCGGGCCAAAGATGCGGGCGCAGAACAGGCCGTCGCGCTCCGGCTTGAAGGTGCGGTAGTTGATGGTCTCCGGCTTGGTGACCTCGCCATGCGACCAGCTGCGGATCTTCTCCGGCGATGCCAGCATGATGCGGATGGCGTCAAAGTCGGTAATAGGACCAGAAAGCTCAAACGGGTTCGAACGGAACAAGGCGACCCTCCTTGGCGGGCCTCATCGGCTCCTGCCGCAGCTTTTCCCGGGATTCTTTGATGGATCCTTCCTTCCCGGGAAGCGGTGTTTGCCGCTTTCAAAGAAGGATCCGAAAAACCAGTGATCAGTGATCAGTTGTCAGTTATCAGTCATTCTTGGTTCGGCAGATTGCGGAGTATGAATACCGCGATTGAACTGAGTTCTGACAACTGAAAACTGACAACTGACAACTCGCTCTTAATCCGCCACCGCAGCCACTTCCGGCGCGAGCGCCTTGCGCACAAGGTCCGCGCGCTTGATCAACTCCACGTCCAGGCACAGCGACTGCAACTCGCGGATCAGCACGTTGAACGACTCGGGCACACCCGGCTCGATGGCCGCCTCGCCCTTCACGATGGCCTCGTAAATCTTGGTCCGGCCATACACGTCGTCCGACTTCGCCGTGAGCAGCTCCTGCAGAATGTAGGCCGCGCCATAAGCCTCCAGCGCCCACACTTCCATCTCGCCGAAACGCTGCCCGCCGAACTGCGCCTTGCCGCCCAGCGGCTGTTGCGTAATCAGAGAGTACGGCCCGATGGATCGCGCGTGAATCTTGTCGTCCACCAGGTGCGAGAGCTTGAGCATGTAGATGTAACCCACCGTCACCGGCTGCTCGAACGACTCGCCGGTCATGCCGTCGTATAGAACCGTCTTGCCCGAAGAGGGCAACCCGGCCGAGGCCAGCAGCGCCTTGATCTCGTTCTCCTGCGCTCCGTCGAAGACCGCGGTCCCAAACCAGATGCCGTTCTCCATGCCGGCTCCCACGCGCAGCAGCATCTCATCGTCCAGCTCCAGCAACTGCCGCAGCACCGCGGTTCCGGCGAACTCTTTCTTCATCAGTTCGCGCACATAAGCCGCATCCGTGTTGTTCTTGATCAGGCCGGCGATCTTCTTGCCCAGGTCATGAGATGCCCAGCCCAGGTGCGTCTCCAGAATCTGGCCCACGTTCATGCGCGACGGCACGCCCAGCGGATTGAGCACGATCTCGACGGGGGTTCCATCGGGCAGATACGGCATATCCTCTTCCGGTAAAATGCGCGCGATCACGCCCTTGTTGCCGTGGCGGCCTGCCATCTTGTCGCCCACGGAGAGCTTGCGCTTCATGGCCACGTAGACCTTCACCAGCTTGATCACGCCCGGAGGCAGTTCGTCGCCCTTCTGCAGCTTGGCTACCTTCTCGTTGGTGATCTTGCGCAGCACTTCGATCTGCCGCGAGGTCATCTCCTCGATCTCGTCGATCTGCTCGTTGACGCGGGGGTCCTTGTCGGCATAACGGATGCGCTTGAGATTCTTGGTGGAGATGCGCTCGATGACCTCGCGATCCAGGATCGCCCCCTTGGTCATCAGGCGCTTGTTGGTCCGCTCGTCGTGCAGATCGGCCAGAACTTCCTTTCCACCCAGGATGCTCTCCAGCCGCTTGAGCCGCTCGTCGGTCAGAATGCGAATCTCGTCGCCCAGGTTCTTTTCGAGCTTGGCGACGTACTCGGCCTCGATCAGCTTGGCGCGTTCGTCCTTCTCCTGGCCCTTGCGGCTGAAGATGCGCACGTCCACCACCGTGCCCTCGATGCCCGGAGGGCAGGTGAGCGAGGCGTCGCGCACATCGCCGGCCTTTTCGCCGAAGATGGCCCGCAGCAGCTTTTCTTCCGGCGTCAGTTGGGTCTCTCCTTTTGGAGTTACTTTGCCCACCAGAATGTCGCCGTGCTTGATCTGGGCGCCGATGCGGATGACGCCGCTCTCGTCGAGATCCCTCAGCGCATGTTCGCTCACGTTGGGTATGTCGCGTGTAATCTCCTCGGGACCCAGCTTGGTGTCGCGGCCCTCGATCTCGAACTCCTCGATGTGCACCGAAGTGTAGTAGTCCTCGCGCACCAGTCTCTCGCTGATGAGGATGGCGTCCTCGAAGTTGTAGCCGCGCCAGGGCATGAAGGCGACAAGAACATTTCGCCCCAGCGCCAGCTCGCCCTGCTCGGTGCAAGGTCCGTCGGCGATCACCTGGCCCTTGATCACCCGGTCGCCCTCGCGCACCACCGGCTTCTGGTTGATGCAGGTGTTCTGGTTGGAGCGCTTGAACTTGATGAGCGTATAGATGTCGGAGCCCACCTCGCGCGAAAGCTGCGTGGGATGATGCTCACCCTCCACGCGCACGATGATGCGCTGCGAATCCACCGAGTCGATCACGCCGTTGCGGCGCGCCAGAATCACGGCGCCGGAGTCGCGCGCCGTCACGCCCTCCATGCCCGTGCCCACCAGCGGAGCCTCGGCCACCAGCAAAGGAACAGACTGTCTCTGCATGTTGGCGCCCATCAGCGCGCGGTTGGCGTCGTCGTGCTCCAAAAACGGCACCAGCGACGCAGCCACGGAAACAAGCTGCTTGGGGCTGACGTCGATGTAGTCCACCTCGGCCCGGTTTACCAGCACAAAGTTGCCCTGCCGGCGCGCGTTCACCAGGTCCTCGGTGATCTCGCCCTTCTCGTTGAACTCGATGTTGGCCTGGGCGATGGTGTGCTTGTCCTCTTCCCAGGCCGAAAGGTAGAAGCTGAAGGGAATTTGGTCGATCTGCCGCTTGCCCGATTTCTTCAGCCCCGCATTCAGCCGCGCGGCCTCTTCCTTCTCAATGTGATCGCCTACGCGCAGTCCGCTTTCGCCGGCGTTGACGATCTCCACATAGTCCAGAATCCGCGAGTCCTTCACCTTGCGATAGGGCGACTCGATAAACCCGTACTCGTTGATGCGCGCAAAGCAACTGAGCGAGCTGATTAATCCGATATTGGGGCCTTCCGGCGTTTCGATGGGACAGATGCGGCCGTAGTGCGTGGGGTGCACGTCGCGCACTTCAAAGCCCGCGCGCTCGCGCGACAATCCGCCCGGTCCCAGCGCGGAAAGCCGCCGCTTGTGCGTGATCTCCGACAGCGGGTTGGTCTGGTCCATGAACTGCGAAAGCTGGCTCGATCCGAAGAACTCGCGAATGGCCGCCATCACCGGCTTGGCGTTGATCAGGTCGTGCGGCATGGCCGTCGAAAGCTCCTGATAGACGCTCATCTTCTCCTTGATGGCCCGCTCCATGCGCACCAGGCCAATGCGGAACTGGTTTTCCATCAGCTCGCCCACCGCTCTCACACGCCGGTTGCCCAGGTGATCGATGTCGTCCACCATGCCGATGTTCTTGCGCAGCTTGAGCAGGTAGCGGATAGTCACATAGAAGTCCTCCGCGTCAAGTGTCCTGTGGTCAAGCGGTCCCAGGTGCCTGTTTGGATCCCTCTTTTTTTCCTCCTCAACAAAGCGCAACCACGACGCAGACGCATAATCGGGATTCTCGTGAATTTTGATATTGAACTTAAGACGGCCTACCTTTGAGAAATCGTACTTGCGCGGCTCAAAGAACATGCCTTCAAAGAGCGAAGTCGCCGTATCCAGCGTGGGCGGATCGCCCGGGCGCAGCTTGCGGTAAATTTCGATCAGCGCTTCCTCGGGCTTCCTCACCGTGTCCCGCTTCAGCGTGTTACTGATTATGTTGCCCACGTCGTCGCGCTCCGGGAAGAAGACCTCGAAGCTCGAGGCGCCGCTCGACAAAACCTTGTGCAGGCGGTCTGCGGTCAACTCCACATTGGCCTCCACCACCACTTCGCCGGTATTCAAATCCACCACGTCGGCCGCGGTCGCCGCTCCGTCCAGCTCGGCGGCTTCCACTTCGATTCTGTCAATGGACGCGCCGCGGATCGCCTTCAGCGAGTGCGGCGTAATCTTGCGTCCGGAATGCGCGATCTCCTCGCCGCTCACCACCACGGCATGCGCGGGCTTGGTCCCCACCAGGTGCGTGCTCGCCTTCACATCCTGCGGCACCGCCCAGTGCAGCTTGCCGTCGGCAATGTGCAGCCGGTCCACGGTATAGAAAGTCTTGAGAATTTCCTCGTCCGAGCGCAGCCCCAGCGCGCGCAGAAAAATGGCGCCCAGGAACTTGCGCTTGCGGTCGATGCGCACATAGAGCGTGTTCTTCTGGTCGTACTCGAACTCCACCCACGAGCCGCGATAGGGAATGATCTTGCCCAGGAAGTAGGTGCGGTTGTTGGCCGTCTCAAAGAAGACGCCCGGCGAGCGGTGGAGCTGGGAGACGATCACGCGCTCGGTCCCGTTCACGATGAAGGTTCCGTTGGGAGTCATCAGCGGAATGTCGCCGAAGAAAACCTCCTGCTCCTTGATGTCCTTGATGGACTTGTTGCCGGTCTCGGGGTCTTTTTCATAAATGGTCAGCCGCACCGTCACCTTCAACGGCGCGGAGAAGGTCATGCCCCGCTCCTCACACTCCTGCTGGTCGTACTTCAACTGCAGGCTTACCGGGTCGCCGCACTTGTTGCAGAAGTCGGGCGTGTTCTTGTTGTAGGTTCCGCACTTCTGGCAGAGCACATCGCCGGGAAGAAACGGATCGGTGATGACCATGGCCCCGCAATGGATGCAGGCCGTGCGCAGGTGGTGCAGCCCCTTCAGGTGGCCGCACTTGCACTCCCAGTTGCCGATGGAGAAGTCCACAAAGTCCAACTGCGAGATGCCGCGGAAGTCGGTGATCGGAAATACGGACACAAACACCGATTGCAACCCCGAGTCGTCCCGCTCGTTGGGCAGCTTGTCCATCTGCAAGAATCGCTCGTAGGAGCGGCGCTGCACTTCAATCAGGTTGGGAATCTGGGTTGCGGTAGGAATTTTTGAAAAATCGAGCCGGCTGCGAATCGCGCGCTTCTCGTTGGGCATGTTCACTCCTGAGGCTCGTTACTCCGGGGCCTGGGCCGCGAGAGGAGCCCCTGGTCCGGGCCAGCGCCCGAGTCTCGGGGGCGCCGGTAATTACGGTAAAAAATTCGAATGCCGGACTGGAGCACTGCACAATTCCAGTCCTACCCATGCTCTGGGGCCAAAGCCGAGAGCGCGCTGGGAATCCAGGCCTGTTTGTGAGAGTCGCGTCAAAATCGCGAAATGGGCATTGCCGCACATTCGGCAGGTGCGCTAGACTGCGCACAATCGAGGAAGCAAGCGCATCGGTAGTTGCCGTTCCGTATACCTATGCGCAAAAAAGGTAGATTTTTGCCCGCAAGGCGCTACCTGCCGCTGTCGGAAGACACAAATAGCCCGTGAGGACACAATGCCTCACGAGCGCGGACTGTTGCCTGTGCTCCCATCCGAATTCTGAACCCTGCTCTCGCCGATCCCAATGCCTGCTTCTGCCGCTCGCCCGCCAGCCACTCTCCACTCGTTAACGGAGAACCCAGCTATCCCGCTAACCCGTTGGCACTACGGCACTTAACCACCGCTACGCACCCCATGCCAGAGTGCTTGGCACTCCTCTGACATACCGGCGCTTGCGTGCCACTGCTCAAATCTGAAGACGCGCCGCCCAGCTCCCGCTCCATTCCATCAAAAATCGGAAAGAGCCGAAAAGACGCGCAATGAACATCATAACGCGTCCCGGCCAGGCTTGCAAGTGCCAACTACTTGATTTCGATGGTCGCGATGCCTTCGAACTTCTTCCGGATAGCCTCGGCCTCGTCCTTGGTCGCGCTCTCCTTGAGCGCCTTTGGGGCGCCATCGACCAAGTCCTTGGCTTCCTTCAGGCCCAGCGAGGTAATCTCGCGTACAGCCTTGATGGTGTTGATCTTGTTGGCGCCGAAGTCCTTCAGGATTACCGCGAACTCGGTCTTCTCCTCAACCACAGGAGCCGCCGCGCCCGCTGCCGCCACCGCTACCGGGGCTGCCGCGGCCGCCGAAACGCCAAGCCGCTCTTCCAGCTTTTTCACCAGAGCCGCTGCTTCCAGCAGGCTCAGGGCCACAATTTGCTCTTCCAACTGCACCAGATCCGCCATTTTCTTCTCCAATCAAAACCGTTTGAATTGTTTGTTGCTCAAATCATTGCCCCGGCCGTTCACCCAACCCAGGAAGTTTCCGATGCGCCAGACCCGCGCCCTTCCCGCCTGTTCTACGGCCAAATCCCTTAAAAACAGTGATCAGTGGTCAGTTGTCAGTGGTCAGTACCGAAAAACCCGGCTTGGCCATGCTGACAACTGAGAACTGATAACTGATAACTGACATCTGCCTTTCAGGCCGCAGCCTCTGCGGCAAACTTTTCCTTCTCCACGCCCTGGCCCAGCACCACAGCCAGGTCGTGGCCCGCGGCATTGATCACCGTCGCCAGCCTCTGCGCCGGAGCATTGATCAGGAACAGCAGCTTCGAGAACAGCTCTTCCTTGCCCGGCATGGTGGCCAGCGCCTTCACTTCCTGCACCGTCAGCAGCTTGCCGTCCACAATGCCCAGCTTGAACTGAAACTCCGCGTTCTCAGCCGCCCATTTGGCAAAAACCTTGGCCAGCGCCACCGGATCGCCGCCGGTAAACGCCACCGAGTTCACGCCCCTCAGCCCCTTCAGCGCCGCCTCCACCTGCGTGCCCTGGCCGGAGATGGCAGCCAGCTTGTTCTTGACCACGCGATATTTGCCGCCCGCCTCGCGAATCACCTTGCGCAGCGCAAAGTCCTTGGCCACGGTCAGCTTGCTGAACGTGCCGATGATTGCCGTAGTCGAGGTCTCCAGTTCCCTGGCCAGCACCTGGACTCTCTCCGTCTTCTTCGCCCTTGAAATCGCCATTTTTGTGCTCCGCACAGTGATCAGTGATCAGTTTTCAGTGGTCAGTTTCCCATGACCTGCTGAACCTTGCTCCCTGTTCCCTGCTCCGCGCCCTTAACCGGCGCTCTCTGCTTCAAATTCCTTTACCCAAACCGTCAGGCTAGGCACGAGGCCAATCTGACCACTTCACAAACTGACCACTGACCACTGACAACTGACCACTGATTTAGTGCTTGCCCACCGCGTCGGCAACCGCCGAATCCAGCGGCACCCCAGGCCCCATCGTCGAACTCAGCGTGACGCTTTTGATGTACTTGCCCTTGGCCGCCGAAGGCTTGGCGCGCACGATCGACCCGATCACGGTGGTCACATTGTCCACCAGCTTCTGGGGCTCAAAGCTCAGCTTGCCCACCGGCACGTGCACCAGACTGGTTTTGTCGGCGCGAAACTCCACTTTGCCGGCCTTGATTTCTTTCACCGCCGCGCCCACGTCCATGGTGACCGTTCCGGTCTTGGGATTCGGCATCAGGCCCTTGGGCCCCAGCACCTTGCCCAGCCGGCCCACCACCTTCATCATGTCCGGCGTGGCGATCAGCGCGTCGAAGGCGGTCCAGTTTTCCTTCTGGATTTTCTCCACCATCTCCTCGCCGCCCACAAAATCAGCGCCGGCCGCGGTGGCTTCTTTCTGGCGGTCGCCCGAGGCAATCACGGCCACGGTCTTGGTCTTGCCCAGCCCATGCGGCAGCACCACGGTTCCGCGCACCATCTGATCGGCATGGCGCGTGTCCACACCCAGGCGCATGGTCAGGTCCACCGTCTCGTCGAACTTGGCGAATTTTACCTGCTTGAGCAGGCCCACGGCCTCGGGCAGCGGATACGCCGGCTTGGTGACAGCCGCGCGCGCCTTCACAATATTCTTGCTGGATTTTCTTGCCATTCTTCCCTCGTCTCCCACCGCTCTTGCCAGCCCCGCTTTGCAGGGAACCTGGAACCCCTACCCGGCCCAAACAATCGCCGGTTCAGCCCGGCAGAAAAAACGCCGCCGGAGGTTCGAACAGGTCCAAAAGCCGTGGTGCCTGTGACAGTCCAGGGATTTCCCCCGGACGCATCTTTAAAATATAGCGAATTGCCCTCCGAAATGCAAACCGGGACCGTCCATCCGTGGGCCAACCGCACTTTACTGAATCATGCCCTCCCGGCGGGGCTCAGGTTACTGGGAATACCAGGTCTCCCTACTGCGTACTGTCCGTCTCGTCCCCATAGGTCGGATAAGGGGTCGGCTCCGAGCTGGTCGGCATCTTTCCGAGAGTCGCCAGATCTACCTGCACCTGCGCCCACTTCCGGGGGTCTTTCTTGGTCGTGATCGGCGCATCCGGGTTGGCGTAGTACGCCTGAATGTCCACTTTGATTCCTGGCGGAATCGGCACGGCGGGCTGCCGCGTCAGCATGTGCAGCAGTTCGGCATAGGTCTTGTCAGTCAGCGAATACCCGCCAGGTTTTACCACGCGCCCCGTATCCAGGTCGCGATTCGGCAGCGGATGACGCGGATCCTGCGATTGCCGGGGCCCGTCCGTT
>Ga0208820_1000321_pt1 | contig 41273 bp, 37 predicted proteins | sample June2015DPH_16_5_FD_184713 | JGI IMG/M metagenome (GOLD analysis project Ga0208820, IMG submission 184713) | Peatland microbial communities from SPRUCE experiment site at the Marcell Experimental Forest, Minnesota, USA - June2015DPH_16_40... | ecosystem: Environmental > Terrestrial > Soil >...
AACTGCAAACCTCGCAGCCTTTTGGATCGACCCCGGACATGACGTGCTGGATGGCGCCGTCCTTGCCGGCAGCGTCCATTCCCTGAAAAATCAGCAGTAACGCATAGCGGTTGGACGCGTAGTGAAGACGTTGCAGCGAGCTTAACTCCTCAACGTGTTCTCCCAGGACTTTTTTATACTGTTTTTTCGACGTGCAAAAGGGCTTCACCATGGTCGGCCACTCCCTGAGTTGGACCTTTTCTCCGGGCCGCACCCGGAAATCCTTTGAATTGATTTTCATTTTCATTCTTTCGGCAATACCCGCCGCGTTGTTCGCGCCGGTTTATTTCTGGGGTTCATCTTTGTGCATATCCTGTTGCGCTTGCTCCAATTCCTGAACGGCTCGAACGTCCTCGCGCCCTAGCTCCTCGTAAAGTTGATGCACTCGCTTGACAAGCTGCGGTGACACATCGGACGGCGACTTTACCTTGGCTTCCGGTTTCGGTTCAGCTTTGGCTTCGGGCTGCGGCTCAACCTTTGATTCAGGTTGAGGTTCGACTGCGGGCTTGGCTTCAGCCACAGTTTTGGGTTTAGGCTCGGGTTTGGCCTGCGTTTTGGAACCGGCTTTGGCGTCGGGTTTAGCCTCAGTTTCAGCTTCAGGTTTGGCATCAGGCTTACTCTCGCCTTTTACTTCGGGCTTGTCCTCGACTTTGGCACCAGGTTTGACTTCGGCTTTAGGTTCAGCTTTGGTTTCCGGTTTCGGCTCGACCTTGGCCTCATTTTTTAGAATTTCCTCCTTCGCCTGCTCCCTGTCCTGAACTGCCGGATCGCTCTGACGGCCTCGTTTCTCGTAAAGTTCATAGGCTCGCTTGGCGATCTGCGGTGTCAGATCGGACGATGTCTTGGCTTTGGCTTCGGGCTGAGTCTCGGCTTTGGCTTCGGACTGCGGCTCCGCCTTCGCTTCCGGTTCAGACTTGATTTTAGCTTCCGGTTTAGGTTCAACTATAGGCTTGGTTTCAACCTCAGTTTTGGCTTGAGGTTTGGCTTCGGCTTTGGCGTCAGGTGTGGCCTTGGCTTCGGGTTTCTTGGCCACGGCGTTAGGAACACGCCATTTGATCATCGCGACCTTCACGGCGTCGTTGACGACCAGGCACGAAACCATCGCATAGGCGAAAATCGCGAGCGTCTGCAACCAAGGCAAAGGCATGAGCCCCGGAAGACCTACGCGCGTCAGGACGGTGCCCACGAGCGCATCCGCCGCAAGTGCTGACAGGAAGGTCTTGCTGGGCAGCGTCGCCCAGAACCAACTGCGTTCGCGCGCGGACACCACAGAGAACACGGCAAAATAGAGCAGCAGCAGAAAGCTGAAGGTATAGAGGGCGTTGTTATTGGTCGCCAAACCGAAATGCGACCAACCGAACCACAATAAAAGAAGCGTTTCAGCAACCATCGCGATACCCAGCACCACGGACACGGTGATGAAACCTCCAATATTCCAGGTCTCCGGTTTCTTGGATGGACGAACATTATCGGTGGCCAAGGAGATTTTCGCGAAGTCCGTCATGAAGACCAGCAGAAGCATGGCGAAGGCGGAGACAACGAACTTACCAGTCAAAGTGAAAGCGATGGCGACGAATGCAGCCTTTAGAATTGTCCGGCTGATCTTGTTGACGATCCACGTTAGAATGCGTTGATAAATTGTCCGCCCTTGTTCAACCAGCGCCACGATGTTCGTCAATCCCGCCTCGGTCAGGACGACACTGGCGGCACCCTTGGCCACGTCGGTCGCCGTGCTGACGGCGATGCCCACTTCGGCCTGGCGGAGCGCAGGAGCATCATTGACGCCGTCGCCCGTCATGCCGGTGACATGACCCGCAGCTTGCAGGTGCTTCACCACGGTGTATTTGTCCTCTGGAAATACTTCCGCGAAACCATCGGCACCCGCGAAAAGATCAACCGTCTTGTTGTCGGCCTTCAAGTCAGCCATGTGCCGGATGTTGGGCAGTCCGACTCCTTGACCGATTTCACACGCGACTGCCCGTGCGTCGCCGGTGAGCATCTTCACCGGAACTCCGAGGTCGTGGAGTGTGGCGATGAGTTGCTTGGCGTCTGGCCGGGGCGGATCATACAACGACACCAATCCGACCAAGGCTGGGTTGCCAGTTTCGGGGCCGCGTGCCACCGCCAGCATTCGGTATCCCTTCAATGCGGATTCGCGGACGCGTTTCTCCAACGCTTCGATTGCCGGGGGTTGAAGTCCACAGGCTTCGGCGAGGGTTCGCACCGCGCCTTTCATCACGCGAAAACGCTGCCCGTTCTGTTCAACCACGGCTTCCGTCCGCCGATTTTTCGCATCAAACGGCGCGAAGGATATGGGCGTGATCTTGGAAAGATTGTCGAAGACGTGCCGGTCTTTTGCGGCGGTGAGGAACGCGTGGTCAATCGGGTCTTGGTTGGCTTCCTGCGACGCGAGTGCGGCCGCGAAAAGCACGTCCGCTTCCGTCGCGTGTTCCAGCGGAATCACACCGGTGACGGCCAATTGGTTCATCGTAATTGTGCCGGTCTTATCCACGCAGAGCACATCCATCGTCGCGGCATCCTCTGCGGCACTCAAACGCGTGACCAACACGCCAAGTTTCGCCAATTCCTTTGACCCGACCGCCATGCTGACTGTGAACATGACGGGCAGAGCGACCGGCACTGCGCTCATTAGCAAGACCAGCATGAGCGGAATCATTTCGATGAGCGGCGAGCCGCGAATCAGCGACAGCACAATCACCGCGCAAATTAGCGCGCCGACGATGACAAAGAGCCAGCGGACAACTTTTGCCACCACCGCTTCGATGTGGAGTTTTGGACGCGCCTCCTGCACGAGTTGCGTGGTGCGGCCAAAATAGGTTTTCGCCCCGGTCAGCATGACGACGCCGTTGCCTTCGCCCCGGCGCACGACCGACCCCGAAGAAAGCACTTCGCCCGGTTTCTTGTCAGCGTCTTTCGATTCGCCGGTGAGTGCCGACTGGTCAACACTCATCGCTCCGGTCAGCAGTTTCACGTCCGCCGGAATGATGTCGCCGGGTCGCACGCGAACGATGTCGCCGGGAACCAGTTCTCGGGCGGGAATGACCAGCCAGTTTGAGTCGCGCCGGACACGCGCATTGACCTGCAACCGTTTTCGCAACGCCGCCACAACCCCGGCGGCCCGGTGTTCCTGCATGAAACCCAAAACGGCGTTGATCACTAGCAGCGCGCCCACCACGATGAGGTCAGAATAATTTTTGAGCACGGCGGACAGAACCATGATCAGTTCAAGCATCCACGCGGAGATGCCCCAAAACTTCTTCAAAAATTTGAGGACCGGATGGCCCTTCTTTTCGGCCACTTCGTTGTAGCCATTCTCTTTGCGGCGGGTGTCCACCTCGGCATGTGTCAGCCCGGTGTCGGGATTTACTTTGAGCGACGCAAGTGTGTCGGGAACCGACGCGGAGGCGATTGCTGGGGGCTTGGTGTCGGCTGGCTTCGCTGGTGCCGGATTGGCTTCAGTCTTATTTGCGGTCGTTGGCATAGTGGACATTTTCTCTGTCACCGGTATAGATCAATCAGATGCCGCTTCCTTCATGATTTTAACAATCGTGTTCTCCACCTCCTGTGCCACCCCTTTTAGTTGTGGCGTGTTAAACATCGCCAGCAAAGTAGTTGGTTTCAACGAAGCCAGAATGGTTTTACCGCCTTCTTCGTAAATGGAGATTCGGCATGGTAGTGCGGTGGAGACGCTCATATTTTCATCAAGCACCTTTTTGGCTTGTTGCGGTTGACAGACCTCGAAGATCAGGCATTCGTGGGCGAACTCCACGCCTTTCTTCGCTATGGTTTCTTTGAGGTTGTGAACCTGCATGACGCCAAAATGATTGGCCTCGACGGCAGACTGCAAGGCAGTCGCCGCTTCCTTCACGGATTTTTCGGTTGTTAGTTTGATCAGCATGGCTTTGTTTTCTCGGTTGTTTTGGTGGCGTCCGCGCAAGCTGGACATCCGTCTTTGGTTTCATTGTAATTTTTACATTGAGCCAGTGTGGAAACTGCCTCTTTTGGATGCGGCGAACAATGGGGTGAACACCCTATAAAATTCAAAATGGCGAAAATCCTGCCTGCCATTGGCCAGATTCAGAGTGACGTTACTCTGACCGCTCGTGATGGATTGATCCAAACTTTTGCACGCCGCGTCCCGTGCCGCCAATCCGCTCACATGCAGGACGCTTTCCATTTCGTGTTTCGTCCTGCCCGCCGCGCCGTCGCCGACCATTTGCAGAACGGTTGAAACGCTGTAAGGCGAAATAAAAACATTGCCGCCGGGCTGTTTGCCGGTGATTTGCTTCAACAAGTCAAAAGCGAAACCGGTGTTGGCCGCCGTCAGGCTGTCCTGATCGGCCTGCGTATCCGCCAACGCGGAAAACCCGGCGAGACAGATCAACGCCAGCAAGCCGCGCCGCGCAATTTTCAAAATGATGTTCAAAGTTTTCGTAAACAAACAAAATTGTTTGAATGCGCCTTTACTCTCTGTGCCAGCGCTGTTGACGCTGATAAAGACAGACCTGCGACGACCATGATCGCCAGCATTTTTGCAAATTTCTTGTTTTCCATAAAATCGCCTTTAAGTCGCCACCGTATTGTTTCTCCAAGTTGCCAGGAACTGCGTCGCCTTTATTGCCGCAGAAAACGAAAACCACTCTGAGATCCCCTGATGGACAAGTAAACGATCACCGCGAAGACGAGAGCGATCAGAACGGCTACAACGATGGTTTTTTTGTTCATATTGGATCTCCAGTTAATTTTTTAGGTCAACAGTTTCTTGATTCAGTCGCTTGCGACCGGAGATGAGATTGACGAGCATCATGACAACGGCAATCACCAGTAGGATGTGAATAAACCCGCCCATCGTGTAACTGCTCACCGGGACAAGCAGCCACAAAATGAGCCATTCTGTCGTAATTGTGTATCACATAAAATATTCTTGCGGCTGGTTTGCTGGCTGACGCGTTTTGCACCAACCAGCAGCCATCTGTCAATTTAGTTGCTGGCCACCGGCACGGCGATGGTCCTGTTATTGATCACGCTGGTTACGCCATTGATGTCGGTGATGAGCTTTCTGCTTCTCGTGTTTCTTTCAATAGGAATGCTACTTGGCTGCCAGTTCATCGATCCAGTATCCTTGGCGTTTGTAATGGCGATGCAGTTCGGTCTCATATTCCCGGGTCAGCAGAGACGCCTCCGTGTATTCCGGTGACTGCTTGATGGTCTCGCGCGAAAGGTTGACGAACACTTTCCGCTCGCCCCAACTAACGCGCTCAATCCATTGCGGCGACACCAGCACCTTTTTTCCCGGCCACCAGTTATGGGTATCGATGATGAGGTAACGAATCGCCCACGTCTCGTCATCGATGATAAAATCCTCCACATGGCCAAGCTCGCCATCCAAGGTTTGGATGTGATGACCGCTCACACCGTAAGTGCTGCGCAAATGTGGATCCCACCCTTTCACGCCCTTGATGGGTTTTCTCCATTGTTCACGGTTACGCGCTTCCTGGTCACGCACAAAATAAGGATAAGCTCCCCAACTGTATGGGCCGTCCCAATACACCGGCAATCCATAAAACCCGAGGTAGGCCTCCTCGAATTGTCGGGAGACGGGCTTGTCACTGTCCAAGGATGGACTGTCCTCGATCTGCTTTTTGGTTAAATCAATGGCGATGTTTCGTTCTTCGTTATTCACGGCGACCAGCGCATACGGGGAAATCAGCACCTGCCTGTCCGCGAGCCAGGTTCCCGTTTCTGCGACCAGATAGCGAATGGTCCAGTGCCGGTCATCGAAGTAGAATTCTTTGACCTTCCCGATTTCCCCGTCAAGGCTGTCCAATTTGTAACCCTCCAGTGTTTTGACTTTGTTTAACATAATGGTTCTTTCGTTCTTTGCATTTCGTTTTTGTTTGCTGTTGGCGTCCGGCTGAGAGCGAGTTTATGAAATTAATTTCATGGCGATCAGCACGGGTGCCAACACTTGGATTGCGCCGGTGGGGACGGCGTCGCGACCGAACGGGCCTGCGGCATGTACAAGACGAACTCAGCCGGAGTTTTCTCCGCTGGTTTCGTAACAGTGAATTCGGGCGAACAATATTTCATAATTTGCATTGTGGTGCTCCTTTCGCTTCATTGTTCATTTGTTGCCCCTCCCGGTTTCCCGCCGCTGTCACCACCAATGGCCTTTGTTGACCGTGACCCGGTTCAACACAAAGGTCGCGCCACCCTTATGGGCGTCTTTTTCAGCCTCACCCCAGCCGACCCAAGTTCCAGCGGTACCGGTCAAGGTGGCTACCCCTCCGTTAACGGCGACCTTGATGTCATCCCTGTCCACGAAGGGACTCCAGAAGAACCGATCCTCGATGTTCTTTTTGATCTGTTCGTCGCTCAGATAGGGCTGCGGTCCAGACATCTCGGAAACGTAGTAAGGCGACTGGTTGTAATAAGGCCGGCCGTAATAACCATAATAACCATAGTCATCGTAATAACCATAGTCGTAGTAGGGATAGTAATCGTAATCGTAGTCGGAGATCGAATAATACTCCGGTTCAACCTTCAGACGGTTCCGAACTTCCACCACGCCTTTGATCCGCGAAGCAACATCCTGCGCTTCGGCCTTTTGAAAACTTGAATCCACCGCCCCGGAGAGATACGCGACGCGACGGATGACAGCCGCATCTATGGTGGAGTTGTCTAGAAACGGATCCCAGAGCAAGGCCGCTTTCAATTGTTTCTCCATCGCCGCTGCATCAGCGGATCCATTGGGTCTCACCTTCAGATGGTTGTCAACCAGCGACACTCCCACTACGTTTTTTGCATCCTGTGCGGCGGCAGTTTTCGCCTTTAAATTGCCCACGGAGCCGCCAAGAATGACCACTCCGTCTTCAACGGTTACGTCGGGAGAAAAAGCCGAAACGCGCGCGTCAAGACGAAGGGCCGCCTGGACTGCCTGTTTGATTTCACTGTCAGAACTGATAACGGATTTGAGCTTTTGTTGTGCGCCGTTGTGTGCCTGTGGTTCGATTTTCAAGCCGCTGTCATCCACGGACGTCACCCCGTTCACCCAGGCATCATCGAAGGCTCGCGATTTGCTGATCGCGCTTCCAATCGTTCCGGTGAGCGTCACTTTGCCATCTTTCACCACGGGATTGATCAGGCCGCCGTTGATCCAAATATCCCATTGGAGACGGGCTTTGACATCGGCGGCAATTTCCGGGTCAGTGCGCTTCGCCTGATAGTTGATCGTGACGTCATTGCGGACCTCCTTGATTCCCTTGACGCCCTTGGCAATCCGGGTGGCGAGTTGTTTTTCCGCATAGGAACCAACGCTGCCGGTCAACGTGGCGACCGCGCCCTGGACGGAAACGGTCGTCTGATAGGATTCCGTCGCGGGATCTTGCTGCAGCGCCGTCTGGATGTCCTTGCGGATGTCTTCATCGGAGCGGGACACCGGCGTTACGGTAATCTTGTCAATCACCTCGCGCACGCCCCGGATGCTCTTGGCGGCCATGACTGCCCGCTCTTTGGCGAGGAGGTTGTCCACCGATCCAGAAAGCGTGACGATCCCCTGACTGGTGCTGACATCCACATCGTTCGGGAACACGCCTTTATCGAGTTTTAATCCGCCTTCAACGGCGGTGGTGATGCCGCTGTCGGTAATTTCCTTTTCCGTGGTCGCCGCTTGTAACGAGGGCAGAACCAGAGTTTGAATTCCCGCCGCAATCAGCAGGCTGGCAGACCATCTGCCAAGCGCCGCGCGTTTAGCCCATTCTTTCAATTTTAATGTTTTCATAATATTGTCTTTTTATAAACTTCCTGTTTTGTTTCGTTTCAATTATCTCCGTGGTTTTGCTCCCGCTTGGGAACTGTTGTTTTACTGATGGTGTTCCAATGTCTCCGGGTTGGTGCGCTTGATGATCTCCCGGGCGTGAGTCGTTTCCTCGGCAGAGCCGTGGGCGATCACGACAAACTTGCCGGACTTGAGGGCTGTCTCGTATTGCAGAATGCTGTCCTTGGGGATGCCCAGGCTGTAGAGTCCAGCGCCAATCGCGCTCAAACCGCCTACTACCACGGCGCCTTCCAGCCCCCCGACAATCCAACCAACGAGCGGCCCCGCGACAAGCAACGGCCCGACGCCGGGAATCAAAAAGAACGCGGAACCGAACAACAATCCCCATATCCCGCCCCAGAAGGCACCCGTTTTTCCCCAGTATTTCATGCGGTCCCCGGCATTGTAGTAGCCGACGACGTGTTCATCCGTATGATAGTCGCGTCCGACAATCGAGAGTTGCTTCAGGTCAAATCCCGATTGCTGGAGTTCCTTGACGGCAGCTTCGGCTCCGGTGTGCGATTTGAAGATCGCTACGACTGAATTGTTCTTGGTCATAATGTTTGTTCTTTCGTTTTTGCGTTTTTGGTTTTATTGCAGATGACACACTGGGCCGTGGGCTGGCCCTTTGACTATTTCTCAGATTACAAATTAGACGCAGCCTTCCAGCCGATGATTTGGCCGTCCGGCAAACGCACAGCGTTGGTTTGGTCGAACGCCGATTCATCCGGCCATGAACCACCGCCTTCGAGGTGCAAAATGGTGTTTTGCCGTGCCGCAACAATCACCGGGACGGTCACATATCCATAACCATTGGCACGCGCAATGACATGATATTTTCCCGGTGGAAGCTCCACTGACACCGGGTCTTGAAGAATGGTTCCGGAATTATTGTGAACTCTTTGCAGCAGCTTCCCATCGGGGCTGAAGATTTTGTAGTCGGAATACTCCCGGCGATAAGGATCGCTGCTGTTGAAATCAGCGTTTCTCCTGAAAGCGGAATAAACCACCAGCGTTCCTTTAGTTGAACTTGCCGCCGTCGGCTGAGACAGCGGTGGCCCCACTGTGTTGAGAACAAGTCCATTTTTGCCGGTGGCGCAACCTGATAAAAGAGCGCCTGTCATAATTAGCATCAAAGTGAAATGAATTTTCATAGTTTCAATGATATCTGCCATAGTTTTGTCCGTGATCAAAGTTTCTGAACAAATTTTAATTCAGCGTTCAGTTTGTTTTAATGTGCTTGCCCGGCTCAACCCACAGCAATGAGCGAAACCTGTTCATCATGTTCATCGCGGGTCGTGCCGGTGGCGTGCAAGTCAAGCGTAGGCTCGCCATCCACCAGAAAACGGTATTGGTGGTGGCCATGAGGCAGCCACATCTGAATAAACCACCAGCCATCCTCCCGCTGGTTCATCAGGATGGGGTGCCAGTGGTTGAAATCGCCCGCCAATTGAACCGTTTTTGCCCCGCGCGCGGAACAGTAGAAATTGACCGGCTTGATGGAATTATTTGCGGAATAAATCCCGTTGCTGGATATGTCTTGCATGGTGTTCATAAAAAAGAATTTTTCATTGATGCTTTTATTCTATTTTTGATTCCTCTTCATTTTGATTCCTCCTGGCTGGGATGAAATTTGTCCGGCTGTTCTTCGGGAAGCGGGATAACGGCTGTTTGCCATCAACCGATCCGTGCCCATCCCCGGCAAAGCGATCCGGTTGCGAGCCATTGGCTTGATGAGCAGGCCACGCCTCCGCCGGGGCCTGTTGCGGTGCAGGAAAGAGGGTGAACCGTATCAGGTGGAGGAGATTCAAGGCGGCAATCCCGCCGGTTCGCATCCGGAAACACAAAGTCGGCGTGGTGAGTGGATAGAGCGGATAGAGGATTGCCTCCGGCCGGTCCGCCGGCGGTTCAAGCGGGACTTCCAATGCGAGAAACAGCGGTTGCTGTCCAGTCATTTCCACATCAAGGAAAGCGACCACCGAGGCCTCCTGCGCCTGTGGCTGATTCCACTGGTCACCCAGTTCCGGATTTTGGATCAGCGCCAGGAACTCTGTTTCGGTCAATTCCACGGCGTCCACGATTTCGGGCGGAAGAATCCGGTGGGTCGATGACCCAGAGACCAAATCAATCCGCACCAACTGGGAAGCAGGAAAGGAAGTTAGCGAGTTCCCGTCGGCAATGATGATTTTTCCCCGGGTGAAAATCCGGCCGGGTTGAAATTCATTTAGGATGCTATTTACCAGACCGACTTCGCTTTGGGTGAATGTCTCTACGGAACCATCCACTTTGTGGATGTGAATTTGCAGGCTTTGAGTTGGAGGATTCATAAAATCATTGGGAAACTGGCTCCGGTTCCCGGGTGTTCCGGCTCAGGAGGGCCTGGCAGAGGTTTTGCACCACCTCACATTCAGCCCGGACCCAGTCACCCAAGGCAGCTCCTGGCCGGCAACCTTGGGCAAACCAGAGTTGGTGCGCCCGTCGCTCGATGTTCGTTTGTGCCCGAAGATGTTGTTCCGCGGCCAGGACAACGGCGGGGGGAAGATGCGCGTAGATCAACTGGATGGTGTCTTCGTGTCGGTCCCGCTGCTGCGCCTTGGATTGGCCATTAAGTCGCGCTTGAAGCGGAGACTTCCGGCACGTCCTCCGTTGGACAGGATTGAATTGCGCCTTCATGGCCGGACCTCCACGACCGAATTGAGGGAGCCATGAATATTCGGTACATTCTCCGCGGCATCGGGGTTGTGAATCCAAACACCATTCACGATGAATTTGTATTCGTAGCGGCCCGGCGCCAATACCAGCCGCTTTTCCCACCAATTATCTCCGCCGTGCCGGATCATGGGCAGACTGCCCGGAGACCATTCATTGAAGTCACCGCACAGATAAACTTCCTCCGCCTCGCGGCTGCTCAAAACGAAAGCCACCTCCCGTTTTGGAATGGCGGCCAAAGGGCTGGCCGGCCTTTTCGTGTCCTTGACTGCTTTTGACATATGAATCCTTTCCATGTTTTCGGAATCAGGTTTTTCACTTGCCAGCGTAATGCACATGCCACTCGCCGCGCAGAATCGCTCGCTTTCCTGACTCTCTTACCGTCCACCTTAATTGACACGCTGAAGATTAATGGCCGATGAAGAGCAAATTAAAATCCGAAGGAAGCTGGAGGCAATCGCTGGCGCCGCAGGTCTGCGTATCGGAACAGGAAGAACTGCTGACCTTGGGCTTGGCGCCTTTGGCCCCACCGTTTCATCGGTGACCACCACCTCCACCGCCCCCCGCCACTACGCCCGCCGCCACCCCAATCCCCTCCGCCTCCACGAAAACTCCTGCTTCCGCAACCGTGAAAGACATTACCCATGCCTGAAAGAAGAGGTAAAGACAAAAGCCCCAAAGTCATTGGTTAAAAATCGATTCGGGCCACGTTTCAATCCCCGCCTCAGAGGGATTTTGGTTCGGAGGCGGTGAACATTTCTCCGTCCAAGGACTATCGGCTGCGGCTGCGCGTTGTTTCTGTGATGGCTCCAAGATCGAACAGCCAACACATAACACCAAGAACATTGCCACAATCAGCCAATTAACCATCAATCGTTTCACATGGTTGAAGCAAATGTTGCCCATCTTACCTGCCTCTGCGGCTTTTTGACCGGAAGAAGCAAGGACTACTACACACGGCAGGACTACGACGAGGAAAATTAACTGGCTAATTTTCATAAAATATAAAAATTATTCTTCTCTTGGCGCGGCCCATCCGGACCTGGTTTGTTACAACGTTAATCGGCCCGCCACCCCACGGGATAACCGATGGGTACGCTGACCAGTTCCGTTTTTGAAATGCCCGCTGGAATCATCCACTCGTTGTCCAAGTGGACCCGGGTGGTTAGCCCGTCCTGAATCACTACTGGCACCTTGATCCAGACGTTGCCATAACCTTTCGCCCGGGCCTGCACGATGTATTTTCCGGTCGGCAAAAATTCCGGGCGGGGGGATTGGGCGTAGTGCCCGACGCTGTTCTCCACGTGCCGGACCAGTTTTCCGGACGTCTGATAGATGTAATAATCACCGTGCTGATAGTAGCACGGATTGTCGCCTTCGCCATGTCCTTGCCAGGCGGAATACACCAGCAACTGTCCTTTTGAACCCATGCCGGAATGACCAATGGGGTTGGGCCCCACCGGAGCGAGGACGACGAGGGTTGAGGCGCATCCGATCATTAATGTAAGCACGGCTGCGCCCAGGATAAGACCGATGTTTTTCATAACGTTATTCCTTTCCATTGGGAGAGGTCCCGGACGGGAGGCGCGAACCTGTTCGCGCTCTCGGAGGGAGACAGGCGTTTGGACCGCAGGATTTTGGCCAAAACATTTGAACTGTTGGCGTGACCTGACGGAACCAGCGGCTTGGTGACGCCTCTCCGTTGTTTATATTTTATTAGACCGGTTGGAACATTAAGGGCGAATGAAGCAAACATTAAAAGTCGCGGCGTGCGCGGGTAAATGATTGCCAAGGGAAACCAAACCATATTAATACCTTTGGTTGATGAAACGCAGTTTCCCATTACCACCAGCCTCCCGGAACTACCGGGCCAAAAATCAGGCGCAAGATCTGGATTTAGTCTGGATTCAATGCAAAGGTTACCGATGCATGGGCTACCGGGATTTAGAAGGCAAATGGATAAACTTCTATACCAATAAGAAATTAACGGATTTCATTAAGGTAATTGGTTGAATCTTGGATTGTTGCCGACAGTCCGTTTCCCCAAAGCGCCCAGGCGGGTGTAAGGCTGGTCGTCTGTAAGGTGGATGGCAGGCGTATGAGGTTGCTTTCGCGAAATTGCCATGAGCAACGAACCCTGCGTGCGTCTGCTACATGGTTTCCCGCTCTACTTGGAATACGCTTTCAATACCCGACCTTCTGCCCCTGCAACCAATCGAGCATCATGTCCTATCCATGACCGATAATTCCCGCTTCTCAGGCCGATGGGACTGCCACTTCTGCCAAACCGCTGGAAATGAAGGGGGTAACCGTCATGGGTTTCTGAATGAATTTTAATCAATTGTTTACGTTCTTTTAATCAACGTATGGTCTATTCCTTTGTCAAAGAGTTACAACTTATGCGAATCCTGCTGGTGGAAGACGAAAAGAAAGTGGCCGACATCATCGTCCGCGGCCTCAAGGCGGAGCGCTATGCCGTGGATGTCTGCCACGACGGCCAAAGCGGCTGGGAAATGGCCAATACCTACGATTACGACCTGATTGTTCTGGATTTGATGCTGCCCGGACTGACCGGCACGGAGATTCTCGAAAAAGTCCGGCGCAAAAATTCGCTGGTGCCGGTTCTGATTCTCACCGCGCGCGACGGCATGGGCGACAAAATTAAAAATTTTGAAACGGGCGCGGACGACTATCTTACCAAGCCGTTTGCATTTGCCGAACTACAGGTGCGCATCAAGGCATTGTTGCGGCGCGGGCCGGTCAATCGTTCCAGCGTGCTGCGGGTGGGCGATTTGGAAATTGACCGCCTTTCGCAAAATGTGAAACGCGCCGGCAAAAAAATTGAACTCACCGCCAAGGAATACTCGCTGCTCGAATATCTGGCGACGCATCCGGGCCGCGTTTTTTCGCGCACCATGATCATTGAACATGTCTGGGATCAAAGTTTCGAGGGGTTGACCAACATCGTGGACGTTTATGTGCGGCATTTGCGGGAAAAAGTGGACGACGCGTTTCCCGTCAAACTGCTGCGCACCGTGCGTGGTGTCGGTTACAGCTTGAACGACGAGACGCAGGCATGAACATACGCTCCATCAAGTTTCGTCTGGTTACGTGGTATGCCGGCCTGCTCACCGGCATCTTCCTGCTGTTGTGCGCGCTGTTGTATCTCAACCTGAGGCATTTCCTGGAAAACGACCTGCGTGAATCCCAGGCGCGCCGCGCGCGCCAGATTTCCCAAACCCTGCTCATTCATGTCGGGCAAACCGGCGAAGCTTACGTTGCCAGCCAGACGAAGGACTGGTATGAGCCGGAAATCAACGATCGTTTCATCCGGATTACACGAGCCGATGGCACTCTGGTTTACGTTTCCGGCGCGCCCAAGGACGGAAGTTTCGACCCTACGGAGGTTCCCCCTTTCCCGTTGTCGTCTAAAACGGAATTCTACCACAAGTTGAAATTGTCAGGAGGCAACACCTTGCTCGTCGCCGCGTTGAATTTCAAATCGTCCGGCAATCCTGATTACCTGGTGGAATTTGGCGCGTTGCTCGATCCGGTGGAATCCATGCTCAACCACCTGTTTTTGCAACTTGCCCTGGGTTTGCCGCTGGCGGTCATCATCATTACCGTTGGCGGCTATCTGCTGGTGCGGCGCGCCTTGACGCCGGTCGAACAAATCACGCGTGCCGCCGAGCGGATCACGCAGTACAATTTAAGCGAACGTTTGCCGGTCTCAAGCACCGGCGATGAATTGGAGCGGTTGTCCGTTTCGCTCAACCGCATGATTACCCGGCTGGACGACGCCTTTCAAAATTCCAAACGGTTTGTCGCCGATGCCTCGCATGACTTGCGCACGCCGCTCACAATTCTGCAGGGAGAACTGGAAAGTTTCGCGGAAGATGCCCGCCTCGATTCGGAATTGCGCGACCGTGCCGGCAGCATGTTGGAGGAAGTCGTGCATTTGGGCAAAATCGTGGAGCAATTGTTCACGCTCTCGCGGCTCGACGCCGGCGAAGCGCAAACCGAATGGACGCGCTTTGATTTGAGTGAACTGGCCAAAACAACCGCCGACCAAATGAGCCTGCTGGCCGAGGACAAGGGCATTTCCATTTCCTGCGACGCCAGCCAGCCGATGCCGGTGAAAGGCAACCACGTGCGGCTCAAACAAGTCGTCGTGAATCTGCTCGACAACGCCATCAAATACACGCCGGAAAAAGGCGCGATTCAATTGCGCGTTCTCGCCGTCAACGGCCACGCCGTGCTGGAAGTGAAAGACAATGGCATCGGCATTCCGCCCGATGCGTTACCACACATCTTCGAGCGGTTTTATCGTGTTGATCAGGCTCGTTCCGCCGATTCCGAAAGCGCGGGTCTTGGACTTTCCATCGTCAAATCCATTTGCACCGCGCACGGCGCGGAAGTGGAAGCGCAAAGCGTCGTTGGCAGCGGCAGTTGTTTTCGCGTCAAACTGCCTTTGGCCAAAAACTAAAAATCTTCCATCAACCCATGAAATTCAAAATTATGAAATCCCGGTTCGGAATTTTTTTTGAAATCCTGGCGGTGGCTTTCGTCATCGGCCTGGGCGTGTTGTGGGCGATGCATCATGCGCGCGCGCAAGCTCCCGTGAATGCTGATTTGACCGGCGCGCCGACGGCGGCCGTGACGAAAGCGACGCGGGAAGACCTTTACAAGCAAGTGACGATTGCGGCGGAATTCCGCCCGTATCAGGAAGTTGAGTTGCATGCGAAAGTTTCCGGCTATGTGAATCAGATGAACGTGGACTTCGGCGACAAGGTGAGGGCGGGACAACTTCTGGCCACGCTCGAAGTTCCCGAATTGCAAGATGAACTCAACAGTGCGCTTGCAGCCGAACAACACGCCGAAGCCGATTACAAAAATGCGCACCTTGATTATACCCGGCTCGTTGCCGTGAACCAGGAACATCCAAATCTCGTCGCCCAGCAAGACCTGGATACCGCCGAAGCCAAGGACCTTGCCGCCGCCGCTTCCGTCGCCGCCGCGAAGGCGGATGTAAAAAAGTTTCAGACGATGGTGGATTACACCCGTATTACAGCCCCATTTGATGGTGTGGTCACTCGACGTTATGCCGATCCGGGCGCGCTCATTCAGGCCGGCACTTCTTCAGATACCCAAGCCAAATCGTTGCTGCGTGTCTCGGACAATTACCAGTTGCGGCTGGATTTCCCTGTCACGGTGGACTATGTGAAAGACGTTCAACTTGGCGATTCAGTTGAAGTGCGTGTGGATTCTCTCAACGGTAAAACTTTCACCGGCATCATTTCGCGTTTCACCCACGACGTGGATGACAATACCCGGACCATGATCACCGAAATCGAGGTCCCCAACCCGGATCTGGAACTGGTGCCGGGGATGTATGCTACCGTGGTCTTGAAGGTGGAAAAGCGCTCCCAAGCTCTGGCCATTCCCACCGAAGCGGTTGCCGGTGGCAAAAAAAACACCGTCTATGTCGTCACCCCCAATCATGAAATTGAGGAACGCACCGTGACGCTGGGTCTGGAGACACCGGACAAATATGAGGTGCTTTCCGGCCTGAACGAAGGCGATTTGGTGGTGATGGGCAACCGCAGCCAGTTTCAACCCGGTCAAAAAGTGGACCCCAAATATATCAAGGTCACCTCCGCCTTATGAACATTGAGATCAAACCATTCATTCACCAGACCCGTTTCACACCACAACTGGTCTGGCGGCCGTTAAAGGAAAAGTTCCGCTTGTCGAAATCCTGCCGCCACGCCTGGTTGACCGACCGACGCCAAGAAACAAATCGCAGACCGGCTGAAGCCACCAATTTATTTTGAGCATGAATGCCACTTTGACCCCGGAACAACTCGAAACCTTGGGCCGGTTGGATGCCTGTACCGTGGCCAACGCCATTGAGACCTTTCAAGAACGGCTGCGCAACGAAGGCTTTGCTGACGGTTCCATACGTTGCCTGTTTCCACAGTTGAAACCGATGGTGGGTTACGCGGCCACGATCAAAATCCGCGGCTCCGCGCCGCCGATGGCGGCCGGCCATTATCCCGATCGCACCGACTGGTGGGACTACATTCTTTCACTGCCGGCACCGCGGGTGTTGGTGGTGCAGGACGTGGCCACGCAGGCGGGTCTGGGTTCATTGCTGGGAGCGGTGCATATCAATATTCTTCATGCTCTGGGTTGCGTGGGTGCGGTGACCAACGGTTCCGTGCGTGACATCCCGGCGGCCGAGAGCCTGGGCTTTCATCTCTTTGCCGGCAATATTTCAGTTTCCCACGCCTATGTTCACATCGTGGAGGTGGGGGGCGCGGTTGAAATCGCCGGACTGAAAATCCAGTCCGGCGATTTGCTTCATGGCGATTTGCACGGTGTCCAATCCATTCCCCTCGACATTGCCGGCCAAATTCCCCCGGTGGCGGAGCGAATCAAGGCAAAGGAGCAGGAATTAATTGCGCTGTGCCAATCAAAAAACTTTTCCATGGAGAAATTGCGGGCGGCCGTCACAAAAGACCGGTCTTAAGCCTACAGCCTAATCGCCATGTCTCGATTTGCCATCCGCCTGCCGTATCTCATCATTGTCATCTGCCTCATCACCTGTGTGGTGGGGGTGACCAGCTTGGTCCGGATGCCGGTGGATTTGTTTCCACCGATCAAAATCCCGGTCGTGGTCGTCGCGACGTTTTTTAACGGGATGCCGCCAGAGCAAATCGAAACGGACATCACCGGACGCTTTGAGCGATTTTTTACGCTTGCCAGCGGCGTGGATCACATCGAATCGCGCTCGCTGCCGGGCGTTAGCCTGATCAAAATTTATTTTCAACCGGGCTTCAACGCCGACTCCGCCGTTACGAGCATTGCGAATCTGGCGATGGCCGATTTGCGGAAACTGCCGCCCGGCACCCTGCCGCCGGTCGTTTTGCAATTCGACGCGTCGAGCCTGCCGGTGTGTTTGATTACCTTGAAAGGCGAAGGCTTGAACGAGGCGAAACTTCGCGACCTCGGCCAGTACGACGTACGCAACCAGGTGGCGAATGTGCCAGGGGCCTCCGTGCCGCAGCCGTTCGGCGGACGTTACCGGCAAATCATGATTTACGTGGACCCACTCAAGCTGGAATCACATCAATTAAGCGTCATGGACGTTGTCCGCACGGTGAACGAGGCGAATTTGATCCTGCCTGCTGGTGACGTGAAGATTGGCCCTTACGATTACAACCTTTACGTCAACAGCCAGATCAACGACATGAAGGACATCAACCAGGTGCCGTTGAAAACCGTTGGCAACGCTTCCGTGCTCATCGGCGATGTCGGCCATGCGGAGGACGGCTCGGAAATCCAATACAATGTCGTGCGCGTGGATGGCCAGCCGTCGGTCTATCTGCCCGTGCTCAAGCAAGGCGGCGACGCGAACACCATCGCCGTCGTGGACGGCATTAAACACGCGATTTCGCACCTGTTCGACGTGCCCAAACAACTCGTGACGAAAGTCGTTTTCGACCAATCCGTTTTCGTGCGCAACGCCATTGAAAACCTGATCCACGAGGGTTTGATCGGCCTCGTGCTCACCGGCGTGATGATTTTGGTCTTCCTCGGCAGTATGAGGGCCACCGTCGCGGTGTTTCTTTCGATCCCGCTTTCCGCACTCGCCGCTTTTATCGCGTTATCCCTGGGCAACAGCACCATCAACGCGATGATTCTCGGCGGACTCGCGCTGGCATTTTCGCGGCTGATTGACAATTCCGTCGTTGTGCTGGAAAACATTTTCCGGCACATGGAAATGGGCGAACCGCCCGAAGTCGCCGCCGAACGCGGCGGACACGAAGTCGCGCTGCCGGTGCTCGCTGCGACGCTGGCAACGGTCATCGTTTTCTTTCCGGTGATGTTTCTTTACGGCGTCAGCAAATTTCTTTTCATGGCGCTCGCGCTGGCGGTGATTCTTTCGTTGTTCGCCTCGTATCTGGTCGCGATGACGGTTGTGCCGTTGTTCTGCGCCAAGCTCATCAAAGGCCATCACGGCCACGATGAAAGTGAAGCCGCCGCGTCAAAAAGTTGGGGCGCGCGTTTCAACCGCTGGTTCAACCATAAGTTCAAGCAGATGCTCGACCGCTACGAAAGCGTGCTGAACCTGGCGTTGATTCGCCCTCTGGCAACGGTGCTCGGTATCACGGGCATTTTCATTTTGAGCCTCGCGCTTTATCCGCTCATCGGCGAAGCGTATTTTCCGCGCACCGATCCCGGCCAATTTGTCATCAATCTCAAGGCTTCGACCGGCACGCGCATCGAACTCACCGACCAATTGGTGCAGAAAGTGGAACAAATTGTCCGCGAAGTTGTGCCGGCGAAAGATTTGAAAATCATCGTCTCGAACATCGGCGTGACGCCCGGTTTCTCCTCGATTTACACACCCAATTCCGGCCCGCACACGGCGTTCGTCCAGGTGGGCTTGAATGCGGGTCATCATTTGAGCAGCTTTCAATACATGGACCTGGTGCGCGCGCGGCTGAAAAAAGAATTGCCGCAAGTCGCCGCTTATTTCCAAACCGGCGGACTTGTGGACGCAATTCTGAATCTGGGAATGCCCGCGCCACTGGATATTCAAGTTACCGGCAATGACATGGACAGCACCCATAAAATTGCAACGGACATCGCAAAAAAAGCCCAAGCATTGCCGGGCGTCAGTGATGTCCTAGTGCCGCAGGACATTGATTATCCGGCGCTGCAACTGGACATTGACCGGCTGCGCACTTCCGAACTTGGCCTGAATGAAAAAGAAGTCGTTGGCGACGTTATCACGGCGCTGACTTCCGATCAGATGATTGCGCCGAGCTATTGGGTGGACCCGAAAAGTGGCAACGACTATTTCCTCACCGTGCAGTATCCCGAAGGTTTCGTGAAGAACTTTGCCGACCTGTCATCCATTCCGTTGCGCGGCGCAAATTCCCCGCTGCCGACGCGGCTCGACACCGTCAGCACCATCAGTCACCGCAATTCGCCGACCGAGGTGGATCATTATCAACTACGCCGTGAAATGGATGTCTATGTTTCACCCACGAGCGAAGACCTCGGCAAAGTTTTGAAGGGCGTCCAAAAAATTGTCGGCGCCCTGAACCTGCCGTCAAATGTCCGCGTTGAGGTGCGCGGCTCGGCGCACGCCATGCAAGTCTCGTTCCGCAGTTTCGGCCTGGGCTTGATCCTGGCGACCGTGCTGGTTTATTTGATTCTCGTCGCGCAATTTCAATCGTTTCTCGACCCGCTGTTGATTTTGCTCGCCGTGCCGACCGGATTGACCGGCGCGCTGATAATTCTTTTTGCCACCGGCACAACCCTCAACGTCATGTCGCTGATGGGTGTGGTGATGATGGTCGGCATCGTGGTCTCCAACAGCATCCTCATCGTCGAATTCACACGGCGGCTGCGCGAAGAAGGCCGGCCATTACGCGAAGCCGTTTCCCTCGCCTGCCGCGTGCGTTTGCGTCCGGTGCTGATGACATCGCTCGCCACGCTGATGGGCCTGATTCCGATGGCCATGAAACTCGGCACGGGCAGCGAAGCCTACGCTCCGCTGGCCCGCGCCATCATCGGCGGCCTGGCGGTTTCGGTGGTGCTGACCGTTTTCATCGTGCCGGCGGCATATTTTATTCTTTACCGCCGGAAAGAAGCGGCGGTAAAAGATTCCCCGAACGCACCGGAAACAATTTCGCATTGAAAAATCTCCAAGTGAAACGAATCATTTTAACTGTGACCATTTGCATCCTTTTTGCCGGCAAAATTGTTGCGGACGAGACAACCAACGTGCCGCCCGTTTTGGCTTTGGCCGACGCGCAGAAACTGGCGTTGCACAATCATCCGCAGATTGCCGCCGCGAATTACCGCGCGCGTGCTGCGGAACAGGCGGTCAAGGAGGCTCGCGCCGGTTATTTCCCGACGGCCAATCTGTATGCCACCGCCGTCGGTGCGGGTTCCGATAATACACGCATCATGGCCGGGGGGTTGAACAACCCGAGCGTCTTTGACCGTGCCGCCGGAGGATTGGCTGTCAACCAGCTCATCACCGATTTCGGCCATACGGCCAATCTCACGGCCAGCTCCAAATTTCAAGCGCAGGCTGAAAACCAGAATGCCAATGCCACCCGGGAGGAGGTTTTGTTGCAGGTAAATATCAGTTATTTCGGAACGTTGGAAGCGCAGGCGGTGCGGCACGTCGCGCAACAAACTTTTGACACACGACAATTGTTGCTCGATCAGGTTACCGCGCTGGCCACGAACAAGTTGCGGTCCGAGCTGGACGTGAGTTTCGCGCAGGTCGCACTCGAAGAAGGCCGATTGCTTCTGCAAAAAGCTCAAAACGACGCGGACGCGGCCATGGCATCACTCTCGACGGCGCTGGGCTATCACGAATTCAAACCGTTTCAACTCGTCGAACAATCGCTGCCGGTGAGCACGGCCACAAACGATGTTTCCGAATTCATCGAAAGCGCGTTGAGCCGGCGGCCGGAACTGTTAAGCCTCCGGGATCAGCGGGATGCGGCGCTGCGGTTTGCACGGTCGGAAAGAGATGCGCGATTGCCGACGGTTTCGGCCATCGGTGTGGCCGGTGATTCACCGATACACGATGACCGGTTGGCTGACAACTACGCCGCCGGTGGGGTTCAACTCAGTCTGCCATTGTTCGCGGGCGGCCTCTACACGGCACGTCAGCATGAGGCCGAACTGAAAGCGCAGGCCGACGCGGAAATGCTGCGCATGGCGGAGGACAACGTGATCCGGGACGTGCGCATCGCCTGGCTGAACGTGAACAATGCACTGGAACAGCTTCGGACCACCGAACAATTGGTCAAGCATGCCGCCGAGGCTTACGATTTGGCCGAGGCGCGCTATAAAACGGGCATCAGTTCAATAGTCGAATTAAGTCAGGCACAGTTGAGCCTGACCTCGGCGCAAATCGCCAACACCAATGCCCGCTACGATGTGCTGATTCAACAGGCGAATTTGGATTACCAGATCGGCGCATTGCGCTGACCGCCTGTTTGCCGCGGTTTGCATCCTTTGCCCTCCGTCTTGCGGGCAAGTCAAGCCGCATCCCAGCCTGCTGCCGGGATTTGTTACAGAAACGTAACAAATCCGAATTATGTTTGTAACATCGGTGTTCAATAGTGCCGCTGTCTAGGTTCGGAATCCATTTATGAAAAAAATGAAAAAAATAAAATTCGGAATAGCAGCGACAATTGCGACAGGAATGTTGGTCATATTCAACTTTAATGCCCGAGCGCAAACGACGCCAGCATCACTGCCGCCGGCGTCGTCGGGAAATCCGCTGGTGGACACGCTCATCGAGAAAGGCATTTTGACCGCCGATGAGGCCAAAAAAATCGAGGCCGAAACCGCAGCGCGAGAAACCAACACGGTGAACAACCCGCCAATTTCAAAATGGAAGATGTCCGATGCTATTAAGAGCATGCAGCTTTTCGGCGACTTGCGATTGCGTTACGAATATCGTGGGGTGGATAATGTTCCCGAGGCAACGCCGGATACGTATTATCGCGAACGATTTCGTTACGCTCTCCGTATTGGTCTGCGGGGCGATCTGGTGGATGACTTTAATTATGGAATCCGATTGGAAACGTCGAGCAATCCGCGTTCGCCTTGGTCCACTTTCGGCAATAATACCACCAGCGGCTCGGTCTCTCCCTCGGACAAAAGTCAGAGTAGCATTTACATTGGCCAGGCTTATCTCGGCTGGCATCCGACCGACTGGTATGAGATGACCGTGGGTCGAATGGCCATGCCACTTTACACCACGCCCATGGTTTGGGATTCGGACATCAATCCGGAAGGCGCGTTTGAAAAATTCAAATATACAATTGATAACGTGGATCTGTTCGTGGATTTCGGACAATGGGACTATCAGGACCCGAGTCAAGCCACAGAGATTCCTTCCAGTGACACGTTCTTGCTGACTTGGCAGGCGGGCGCCAATGTGAGAATCGGCAAGGACATGTCAGTCAAGATTGCGCCCATGCTTTACACCTATACTGGCATAGGCAGCACTAACGGAGGCAGTGCCAATGGACTAAATAAACCCTACACCGGGCAGGGGAGTCACGGTGTGAATGTAAATTATCCGGGTGGATATGCTTACAACCAAAATGGCATCAATGACCTCCTGATCTTGGAAATTCCCGCCGAGTTCGATTTCAAAATCTGGAAAACCCCGTTGGGAACCTTGCAGGGACGAATCTTCGGCGATTTTGCCTACAATCTTGATGGTGCTGATCGCGCGCGTGCCGCCTACCAAGCCGGCGGTCCTGGGGCATTCCCGGGGGTGAATGGCCCCGAGACGGATCAGGTCAAGGCCTATCAAGTTGGCATTGGCATTGGCAGCGCCGGGCCGGTTTATGGGCCGGTCCAAGGTTTGGTTTATGGTTCTACCTCGAAGAAAAATACTTGGGAAGCCCGCTTCTACTGGCAGCATATCGAACAATATGCCCTGGATGTGAATCTGATTGACTCCGACTTTTTCGAAGGCCGGGCTAATCTGCAAGGCTTTTACTCGGCATTTGCCTATAGCTTCACCGACGACATTATCGGCACCATTCGCTTCGGCCACGCCAACCCGATCCAAGCCAACCTTGGCACGGGTGGCAACAATTTGGATATTCCGGGCATCAACCCAATAAAAAATTACAATGTGTTGCAACTGGACTTGACCTGGAGATTCTAAATGTTCTTTGCCAACGGCGATACCCACTTAACTTGTTTTCAAACCTGGGTGGGTTTTGGTTTGAATGGCATGCCAGCAAAAAGATTCGAGGCTGCCTTGGGATTGAAAAAAGGGTGGCGTTTCGCGTAAAGTGCTGCCGACTTTTTGAATCAAAACCATCAACCTGCAGCTTCAGCCTCCTTTGTGAATGCCAGCGAGGGAGAACTGGATTACGCTCATGCCGAACACATGTCGGCGCAGTGAAATTGCCGTGACAAATGGGAACGGCTCAAGCCGGTCGGGCTGAAATCTCCAGCATCCGCTCAATCGGCAGGCGGGCGCGTCTCAAAATATCCTCCGGCAATTCAATTCGCGGGGCGAGTTTTTTCATGCAGTCGCGCACCTTCTCAAGCGTGTTCAACTTCATGTATTTGCACTCGCTGCACCGGCAGTTGTCCGACGGCATCCGCATCACATCAAACACCGGCGCACAGAGAAATTCCTTGCCCGGACATTCCTTCTGCATCCGGTGAATGATGCCCGACTCGGTCACGATGACGAATCGTCTGGCGGGACTCGATTTGCAGTAGCTGATCATTTTCTCCGTCGAACAAATTGCGTCGGCCAGGTCGCGCACTTCACGCAAACTTTCGGGATGAACGACAACCTTCGCGTCAGGGAATTTTTCGCGCAATCGCAGCACTTGATCGCGCTTGAACTCCACGTGCGCATAACAGTCGCCGTGCCAAAGCGTCATTGGGCGGCCAGTCTGTTCCATCACCCACGCGCCGAGATTTTCATCCGGCACGAACAGCAAATCCTTGTCCTTCGGCGCGGCCTCGACGATTTTCACCGCGTTGCCGCTGGTGCAAATCACGTCGCTCAACGCCTTCACCGCCGCGCTGCAATTGATGTAGGCGATGGTCCAGAAATTCGGGTTGGTCTTTTGCAACGCGGCGAGCTTGTCCGCCGGACAGCTTTCTTCCAGTGAACAACCGGCGTCCTTGTCCGGCAGCACGACAATTTTCTTCGGATTTAAAATCTTTGCCGTCTCGGCCATGAAATGCACGCCACAGAAAACAATTACGTCCGCGTCCGTCTTCGCGGCCTGCTGGGAAAGGCCGAGCGAATCGCCCACAAAATCGGCCACGTCCTGGATTTCCGGCACCTGATAATTGTGGGCGAGGATGACGGCGTGGAGCTGTTTTTTGAGCGCAAATATTTCCTTCGCCAGCGGCTTAAACCGACTCTTCGTCATCGCGCCGCGCGGTTGAATTTCAGTGATACCAATCATCACAAGAAGTTACCGCCGCGAACCGGTGGCGTCAATTTCTGTAGCGTGGCACAGGCGTCCTCGCCTGTGAAATTCAGCACACAGGCCGGAGGCCTGTGCCACTCTTTCCAACCAACGCGCATTCTCCCGCCGTCAGAATTCGCCATTGGCCGGGTGGCAAATCACCCAGCTTAAGTTGTCCGATGCGCACGCGGATGAGCCGCAGAGTCGGATGGCCGATGGCGGCAGTCATTCGCCGCACCTGCCGGTTTTTGCCTTCGATCAGTTCCAGCCCGATCCAGCAATCCGGCACGCTTTTGCGGAAACGGATGGGTGGGTCGCGCGGTGGGATTTTTGGCGTAGCGGCGTCTCGGCAGAGCGCCGCCATTTTTTCGGAAAGATAATCAGCGGCGCTCTGCCGAGGCGCCGCTACGGGGGCGGGGATTATTTCCGGTTGCGGTTCCAGAATCCACGCCCGGCAGGGCAATGTTTTCCGGCCTTGAACCACAACGCCGTGTTCGAGCTTCTTCAAAACTTCGGGTGTTGGAATGCATTCCAGTTGCGCCCAATACTCGCGTTCGTGGGCATGGCGCGGGTGCAGCAGCCGTTCGTTCCACGCCGGCTCGTCGCTCAACAGCAGCAAGCCTTCGGAGTCCGCATCGAGCCGGCCAATGGGATAAACATTTTTCGGGAAACCGAATTCCGCCAGTGTGCGATTGGGCGACCCGTCGGGCGTGAATTGCGAAACGACGCCGTAAGGTTTGTTGAATGCGATGAGCACCGCTGGAGTTTCAAATGTCAGGTGTCAGGTTTCAAGAAGATTGGGTGATGGGTCAGTTTGATGAAAGCCAGTGGGCAGAGGGAGACAAAACCACGATTAAAACCATAAACCCGAAACCCTAATGACTAAAGAATGCTCAAATATCCAAATGACCAAACCGGCCAACCTCACCGCGCATTCGAGCTTCCACCCTCCGTAGCGGGCTACTGCGGAGGACGGGTCGGACTTTGGGTTTCTTTCGTCATTATGGTTTAGGAATTAGTCATTCCGCGACGGCGGGGAGGATTCATTTCTCTTTGTGTTCCATGTGTTCTTTGTGGTTAAATCAATTTCGTGATTCGCAACATCATCTTCGACTGGTCGGGCACTCTCGTGGACGATTTGCCCGCCGTTTTGAAGGCTTCAAATTTCGTCCTCACCCAGGCCGGCCGCCCGGAAATGTCGCTGGACGAATTTCGCGCCGAGTTTTCCCTGCCGTTCACGAATTTTTACGATCGCCACACACCGCACGTCCCGATGGCCCAGCTTGAAGACTGGTTCCACAGCAGTTTCCGGCAAGCACAGGATTCCGTCAGCGAACTGCCTTATGCGCGCGATTTCCTCAAATTTTGCCGCGCGCAGAAGTTACGCACTTTTCTTTTGAGCACGGTGCATCGCGATCATTTCATGGCGCAATGCCGCGTCACCGGATTCGGCGCCTACCTCGACAAGCCCTACACGGACGTTTGGGACAAGCGGGAAAAAATTCACGAAATCCTCGCCGAAAATCATTTGCGCGCGGCCGAGACGCTGTTCATCGGCGACATGCAGCACGACATCGAAACCGCGCATCACGGCGGCGTCCATTCCTGCGCCGTGCTCACCGGCTACAACACGCTGGAGCAATTGCGCGCGGCGCAGCCGGATTTGATTGTCGAGCATCTCGGTGAATTGCGCCGGGTGCTGGAGCAGAATGATTTCCACCTCAAACCGGCGGTGAAAAACTTTGAGGAAACCCATCCGCCGCTGGCCACCGTCGGCGCCCTGATTTTCAACGGCGCGGGCGAAGTGCTGATGATCCGCACCCACAAATGGTCGAATCTCTGGGGCATTCCCGGCGGCAAAATCAAATGGGGCGAACCCTCCGAGGCCGCGCTCCGCCGCGAAATCAAGGAGGAAACCAGCCTCAACGTGACGGACATTGAATTTGTGCTCGTGCAGGATTGCATCCACTCCCGGGAGTTTTACCGCGACGCGCATTTCGTCCTGCTGAATTACACCTGCCGTTGCGCCGGCAAACCGCGTGTGAAGTTGAACCACGAAGCCCGCGAATTCCGGTGGGTTACGCTTGCCGAAGCCGGCAAAATGAAACTTAATATGCCGACGCGGGTCCTGATTAACGCCGTGATGGAACGGCGGAAAAGGCAGAAAACCAAAAAGCGGGAAGTAAAAACGTTCGGTCGCAGACGCAAAACAAATCAGAAGAATCGTCATGTCTTTTATCACCATTGTTGACCTGGAAGTTTTTTATCGTGTCGGCATTTCTGAAGAGGAACGCGCCAAGCCGCAACGCTTGTTGCTGACGTTGGATGTCAAGTTCGATTTTTCATCAGCGGCAGTGAGTGGCCGCATCGGGCGGACCATAGATTATTATGAGATTACCCAACGACTATTGAAACTTGGCGAAACGCGGAACTGGAGGCTGATAGAGTCCGTGGCAACGGACGTTGCCGACAAAATTTTATCGGAATTCCACCCCGAAAGTGTGACAATCGAAGTGAAAAAATTTTCGATTCCGGAGGCCCGTTATGTTTCCGTAAGCCTCACGAAACAGCGGCCTTTGCCCGAAAGCTATAACCGGCCATTTTGGTGGTGGCAGCGGTGGTAGTGATCCGCTCAATTCCCGTTCGCGGTTCGATATGAATTTTTTTGCCCGTCCATCGTGCGCAATTCCCAACCGTTCGATCGCAACAAGATTGTCACCGCGCCCGCCGTGCGCGTGTAAATAACCGGACCCCCCCTTTGCTCCAGTCGGGCGCGCAGTTTCGGGCTGGCCCGGCGGGTCGCCGGAAATTCTGAATCGGCAATGACAATGACTTTTGGCTGTGCCGCATCGAGCAACGCATCGCAAAGCGGTTCGCCTTCGTCGGGCAAACCGGCAATCACAATGTCCGCGCGCAGATTGTTCGTGCGTGAGAGCAGGACGTTTTGTCCTTCGCGACCCAAATCGGACAGCAGGAGGACGCGCGGGCCGTAAAAATTTCCCAACAGCACCAGCGATGCGTCGTCAGCGCGCTCAAAATTATCCGTGGCGTCGGGAGCGAAAGCCTGCCAGCAACCGGCAGTGCTGCCGCGATTGATGATTCGGTGTCGCCGGGGTTGCTTTTCGAATTCTGCAATGATTTCGCGATACGCCATCGAGCGAAAACGCGCCGGGCTGGTGTAAATTTCACCGGTGCCGAAAAGTTGGTTGAGCAATTCCGCGCCGCCGCAGCTTCGCAAATCACCGTGTGTCAGCACGAGTCTTTGAACGCGGTTCACGCCTTGCGCGCGGAGAAACGGTTTGAGCGTGAAGTTCACGGCACTTTCGTCGCCACAATTCACGAGCCAGTCGTTTTTCCGTCCGGCAGCATCCACGAAGACCGCGTGACCGCCATTGAGCGGAAGGACGGTCAATCTGGTTTCGCCGCGTGTCGTTTGCCAGTGCCAGGCAAAACCGGCGACAATTAGAACCAGCGCCGTCGCGCTCCAGATTCTTTGTTTTGGTGCGAAAAGCCAGCCGCTCAAGGCGCCGACGAGCACGGCGTAGTAAATGCCGATTTCCAGCCAGGATGGCGCCGGCACGTAAAAATAGGCGCCGGGAATCTTTGTCGCGAATTCGCTCACCGCCGTCATCGCCGACATGAAAAACCACGCACTGTGATTGAACAATTCCGTCGCCCACGGGAACCACGTGCCACAGACGAGGCTGCCCAGATTGCTCATCAGCGCGAGCGTGCCGAGCGGCACGGCAACGATGTTCGCAGGCGTTGAAACGGGGCTGAACAGGTGAAAATACTTTGCCGCCAGCGGAATCGAGCCGACCCAGGCCGCGAACGAGAGCGCAAAGTAACGCGACAACATTCGCAGCGTCGCGATGAGCGCGCGCCGCCAGCGCGGGAGCAATTCGGCTGGGAGCAATGGATCGCTTTGCCAGAGCCGGTCGGAAATTTTATTCAGCGGTGGCAGCATCAGCACGATGACGAGCACGACGAAAAAGGAAAGTTGAAAGCTGGCTTCAAAAAGCTGCCGCGGGTCCCACAGCAAAATAATGAACGCGGCGGCGGCGAGCGAGTTGATCGTGTCGCCCGGCCGTTTCAACGCCCAGCCGCCGAGGACGACGGTCATCATCACCGACGCGCGAATGGCGGAGGATTCCCAGCCGGTCGCGGCGGTGTAAAACCAGATGAGCGGAATTGCCACGATGCCGCACCATGCCCGCGAGACCTGCAACACGCGCAACAGCGCGACGAGCATCCCGGAAATCAGCGCGATGCGCAGGCCGTCAATCGCGAAGAGGTGCATCGTGCCGGCGCGCAGGAACGGTTCGCTGATGTCAGCCGTCAATGCGGTTCGCCAGCCGAGCGTCATCGCCCAAAGCAACCGCAGCGGCTGGTCTTCCCCCGGCAGACCGAGCGCGAGCGTGCGTTGCGACCAATTCAAAAAACGGTCGGTCAGCGGAGGATTGGACAATAACGGAGAACCGGGCCGCCAGTCGTTCGTGGAACCGGCTTTGAGCTGGTAAAATATTCCGCGCGTTTGGAGGTAATCACGGTAATCAAAGAGTCCCTCGGCCAAAGGCGACGCTGGCTGGCTGATGACACCGGTGACTTTAACCGGTTGTCCGGCGAAAAAACTGGCGGCGAGTGTGCCTGGCGTCGTCACGATAATTGAACCGGCCGCCGGTTGCCAGTTTGCGTCGCGGCACAACACCGCGACCTGGACTTGTGCGACCGAGCGTTCGGTTTGCTGGCCGTCGCGTTCGGTGATGCGCCAGTGCGGTGTTTCGATCAAAGTTCCGCGCACAGTCACGATGGCGTTGGTATCGCCGAGCAACGCGCGCAAGTCGTTGGGTGAAACCATGGCCGTCCGGCTGGCGAGATTCGTCCAGCCGGCAAACGCAATGAGCAGCCAAAGCAACAGGGGACGAAGTTTTTCAAGGACGAGAACCTGCCTTCGCGCAGACGCTTCGGCGCGGCAGGCGAGAACGAGAACGGCAAAGGCGATTCCAAAAAGCGCGACGAGCGGCGGTCGAAAAATTCCGGCCAGCAACAAGCCAATGGCGTAACAGGAAACGACGGCGACGAACGGACGTTTCATGGCAGGTTCTTACCAGCGTTTTCGCCAGCGGCCAATCATCCAAAGCGCGAGCAAACTTGCCGCGCCACCGGCGGTGTCAATGAACACGTCAGACACCTGTGCCGTGCGCGTCGGCACGAAGATTTGGTGGAATTCATCGCTGGCGCCGTAAAGAAAAACGATGGCGAGCGCGAGGCCGGCTTCCGGCCAAATCCAGGGAGAGGGATCATTTTTCACTGGTCGGCGCACCGCACGCCAGAGCAGCAACGCGAGCACGGCGTATTCGGTCAGATGTCCGCATTTGCGGATCACGAGATGAAATTCTTTCACCTGCGCTTCCGGCATTTGCGGAAACAGCCAATGCAAAAACGGTTCAACGAAGCGCGAGGAATGCTCATAGGAATGCGAATCGCTCGACGCTGAAAAAATCAGCGCCATCCAAATCAACGTCGGCAGCCAGTATTTGAAGAACGGGCGGAGTTTGAGCACGGCGAATCAAAACCGGATTCAGCGCGCAGGGCAATCAGAATATGATTGGATTTGCCAAGTGGCGGCGCATTTGGCACAGAAAAGACCTTCAATGAAACAGTTGTTTTTGTTTTGTGCGGCGATGATGGCCGCGGTTGTGGCTCAAGCGTCGCCACCGGCGCCGGACTTGATGGCGCGGGTTCATTTCGCGGGCGCTGAACAGATTTCCGCCGACACCAATGCCGTTGCATTCACAAATCTTTGGTGTTCACCCGAGGCGCAGGCGCTCCGCGAACAAACGCTGAACAAACTTTCCCGCGCGCCTTACAACTGGTTCAAACGAAAAATACTTTCCGGCACCAACGACGGGGCCGGGCAGCTTCGGCCGTTGCTCGACGATTTGTTGGGCGCGGAATGGTTTTTGCAAATTCGCGACGCGACGAACGGGTCGCCGGAATTTGCACTGGCGATCCGGCTGAATGCCGGCCGCGCGCAGCTTTGGCAGACCAATTTGGGAAATGTTCTCGAAGCGTGGACGGGGATGTCCGTGGAAAAAATCCGGAACGGCTGGGAGTTGAAAAAACATCTTCCACCCAATGTGATTCGTTTCGTCCGCGTTGGCGATTGGGTCGTATTCGGCTGGGGTCAGGACAAACTTCTGTTGAATGACGAACTGGTCCGGCGCGTGCTGGCCGAAAAACGCCCGGCGCCGGCGGAGAAAAATAATTGGTTGACCGCGGATTTGGATTGGCCGCGTTTGGCGCGTTGGTTGCCATCGTTGAGCGCAGTTGATTTGCCGGAGACGCGATGGCAGGCCGTCGGACGCGATGGCAATTTGCATGTGGATGGCAAACTGATTTTCCCGCAGCCGCTGGCGATGACACTTGAAAAATGGCGGATGCCGACGAACACGATTCACCAGCCGTTCGTCAGCTTCACGGCGGCGCGGGGCATTGCGCCGTGGCTGGAAAAACAAAACTGGGCGCAGCCGTACGAAATTTTGCCGGTGCCGAACCAGGGGTTCATCTGGGCGCTGGCGCAGATGCCGCTCCAGACTTTTGCCGCCGTGCCGGTGCCGGACGCGTCCAACGCGCTCGTGCAACTCGACCAAAAGTTGTCCGCCAGCACCAACTGGCAGAGCCATTTCATGATGCCGCTCACGATGGAGATGACCAACAACCAGATTTCCTGGACCGGATTGCCGTTCGTGGCCCCGAAACTGGAGGCACTGCATGAACCGTCCGGTGACTTTTTATTTGCCGGAGTGTTCCCCAACAATCCGAAAGGCAAACCGCTGCCGCCGGAGTTGTTGACGCTGCTGGGCCAGACCAACTTGGTTTATTACCACTGGGAAATCACCGCCGAACGCCTGAAATTATTGCCCCAACTGACGCAACTGGCGCTGATGGTTACGCGCCACCGGCAGCTCGATGCGCAATCCGCCGCGGGCAAATGGCTGGCCGCCGTCGGCCCGACGCTCGGCAACAGCGTGACCGAGGTTACGCAGACCGCGCCGAATCAATTGACGTTCGTGCGCAAAGCGTCCGGTGGTTTGACGGCGGTTGAACTCACCGCGCTGGCAAACTGGCTCGAAGCGCCGAATTTCCCCGGCTGCGATTTGCGTTTGCCGCCGCCAAAACCCAGGCATCCGCACCCGAAAACTCCCGGCACGCCACCGGTGCAAACGCTCAGTGCTCCATCGGTTGCTCCGCCGCCGTCACACTGATATGCTCAAACTCGGCGTCAACATTGACCATGTCGCCACGCTGCGCGAGGCGCGCTATCGTGGACGCGGATTTGGTGAACCTGATCCCGTCGAGGCCGCGCGGATTTGCGAAGCCGCGGGCGCACACGGCATCACCGCGCACCTGCGCGAAGATCGTCGCCACATCCAGGACCGCGACGTTTGGAAGCTGCGCGAGATCGTCAAGACGCGGCTGAATTTGGAAATGGCCATCGTGCCGGAAATCATCGGCATTGCGCTGAAATTGAAGCCGGACATCGTTTGCATCGTGCCCGAACGGCGGCAGGAAGTGACGACCGAAGGCGGACTCGACGTGGTGGCGCAGGAAAAGGCCATCACCGACGCCCGCAAGAAAATGAACGACGCGGGCATCGAAGTGAGCTTGTTCATCACGCCGGATGAAAAGCAGATTGAAGCCGCCGCGCGCACTGGCAGCCAGTTTGTGGAATTGCACACCGGCGCGTTTGCAGAAGAATTTTTCCTGGGAGCGCCGGCGTCCCGCCGGCGTGTTCCTCAGGACCAATCATCCCGATTCGCCGGCGAGACGCCGGCGCTCCCAGGCAATGAATTGCAGCGGTTGATTTCCGGAGCGAAGCAGGCGCACGTGCTCGGCTTGAAGGTGAACGCCGGACACGGATTGAATTACGCGAACCTGCCCGCGTTGCGTCGCGTGCCGCATTTGGTGGAATTGAACATCGGCCACAGCATCATCAGCCGTGCGGTGACGACGGGTTTGGGAAAGGCCGTCAAGGAAATGCTGCGCTTGATGAAAAGTTATCGCGGGTGAAAATTCTACGGAACGGGATACTCCTTAAGCACATGTCCATTCGCGTCCGTTCGCCAGGCTTTTTGCAGCTTCCAGGAACCCTTTTCTGAAGCGCGAATCACGGTGTAGTGATACGTGGACGGATCGCCTTTCTTCTGAACCTCAACCGTGGTCGAGTTGCCAGTCAAATAGACTGTCGCTCCACCCGGCTGGGAGTGCTCATCCTTTGACCAGCCGGGCAACCGGCCCTTTTTTTTCAAGTCCTTCAGAAAACTCGTCGCGGTAGCCATGGCGTTGGCCGAGACGTCATCCAACAACGGACCGATGCTGGTGCGTTTGAGATAAAGCGTGTGCCGGGGAAAATCCAGGGTGACCAGATGCCTTGACAGGAACAAGATTCCGATGCCGTTATGCTCCGGCTCGCCCGTCTCCCACGGCTTGCCCCTGTCTAACCAGACCTCAGGATAAATCTCTCCGCCGAGCTGTGCCTCGGGAGAATGAACCTGGCCCGCCATGAGCGGCAGCGCCTGATTGGTCCATTGTTGGAACAGCCCCGGGACCAGCCAGCCGTCGCCTAGGCAACCGAGGTCAATCGCTGTGAGTGAACCTGAACCTTTGTTGCCAACAAGGTTATTGCTGATGTAAATTTTTTCGTCGGGAGGACCAGTCAGGACAAACGGTTGCCCCAACCCCTTTGCGGGCGTGTCCGGGTCGAGGAAGCGTATTCTATGGGAGGCAAAATCCAGTTGGATACAATATTGTTGCAGCACATCCCAGCCAAGGATGCCCATCACCGGTCTGCCACAAAGAGTTGACAACCATTTGAAATCACAGGTGCAGATGTTGGTGCCGGTGTGCTCTAGCAGGGCGCCGCCCAGATAGAGCTTGGTTGCCTTATAGATGCCCACTTCATGTGTGACACCCATAGCCGAGGTCGACTCCGTGTCGCAACGCTTTCCTAATTTCGGCTCCAACGATTGGTCGAGAATGGTGATGAAACATCCGGTGTCCACTTCGCATGGCAACTCCTGGCCGTCTTCCAACTGGAGGGTAACGAATATTAGCTGTGAGCGGCCCGCATCCTTGTTCATTGCCACTGTTGCTGGGAGCTGCGGGTGAATCGAATTTTCCGTCGTGCAAGAGCACAAAAACAGCAGACAAACACAAGCAAGAATTAGGCGGATGATTTTCACTGATTTGTGTTTGAGCGTAAATCTTGTTTGATTTTTGTCCAGCGAGTTTGCTTGCGCGTCAATCGTCAATCGTAAATCGTAAATCCCATGATTTTGGGCATCGGCATTGACATCATCGAAGTGGCGCGCATCGCATCGTCTTACGAAAAATTCGGCGAGCGGTTTGTGAACCGCCTTTTGCTCGCGGACGAAATCGCTTACTGCCTGTCGCACAAAAATCCCGCGCCGTTCCTCGCGGCGCGGTTCGCGGCCAAGGAGGCGATTTCCAAGGCGTTCGGCACGGGCATCGGCGCGTCGCTGGGCTGGCAGGACATGGAAATTTGCAAAAAGGAATCCGGCGAGCCGTTCGTGGTGTTGCACGGCAAGGGGAAAAAATTATTCAAGTCACGCCGCGCGAAGCGACTGCTTGTCAGCCTGAGCCACACGGTAAATTACGCGGCGGCGACGGCAATTTTGGAAAGATGAACCGCGGAGGATGTTTTTTTGACGCGAATTCCGCGAATTTTCACGAATGAAACCTTTGAAAAACACCCGATTGACCGTAGCGGCGTCTCGGCAGAGCGCCGCAGTCCCTGAAAATTGAAAAGTGCGGCTTTCTACCGAAAGCCGCTACGTCTGTTTTGCAGAGGTCTCAGATTAAATTCGCGTTAATTCGCGCAATTCGCGTCGCTCCTTTCTGCTTTTTTCGGCGGGCAATTTGCTTCAAACTTCGCGCATGGGGATGGCGATAGCGGCGATTCTGATTTTCGCGGGCGCGAGTTTCTTTTTCGCGCTGGCGGAAACGGCGTTGTTTTCCCTGAGCAAATGGCAGGCGCGGCAACTGGGCGAATATCATCCGGGCGCTGGCAAAATTGTCACGCAACTGCTCGAACGCCCGCAGGATTTGCTGGCGACGCTGGCGCTGGGCAACACCTTCGCCAACGCCGCGATGCTCGCGGTGGCGCTGCGAATGGTCTTCACCGCGCACTGGACGCTGGCGCTGACGATGCTGACGTTGCTGGCGTTGACGCTTCTGGGTTGCGAGGTTTTGCCCAAGACGCTGGCCGTGCGGCGACCGGAACGCTGGGCATTGCGGGTCGCGTGGCTGATGTTGGTTTTTGAAAAAATCACGGCGCCCTTGCATCGCGTGGCCCAACAACTCAACGCGGCCATTTTGAAAATTATCACGCCGCAAACCGCCCCCCCACAAGGGGTCGGGGCGTTGACGGACGCCGAGTATCAGGAACTGCTCGAAATGGCCTACCGTCAGGGCACGCTCGAAGAATCAGAAAAGGAAATCATCCTGCAAATCATCAACCTCGACCAGCGCACGGCGCGCGAAGTGATGCGTCCGCGCGCGGGCATGGCGTGCATTTCCGATGACGCGCCGGTCGTGGAAATGATTGCGGCGGCGAAAAGGTTCAAACACCGCCGCCTGCCGATTTACGACGAAACGCCGGACACCATCGTGGGCATTCTCAACACGCGCGCGCTGCTGCTGGATCCGACCATTGACCTGGCCGACGCAATTGAATTTCCCTCGTTCGTGCCGGAGACGATGAACCTGCTGCAACTGTTCAAGAGCCTGCAAAAACAGCAGCGCGGCCTGGCCATCGTGCTCGACGAATTCGGCGGCACGGCGGGCCTGGTGACGATGGAGGACATTCTCGGCCAGCTCGTCGGCAAAATTCACACGGAGACGCAGACGGAAGGTTTGGTGATGGAAAAACTCGCGCCGGACCGCTGGCGCGTGAGCGGCACGATGCGGCTGGACGATTTTCGCCGCGAATTTCCCGCGCTCGGCGACGTGGACGAGGTGGAAACGATGGGCGGGTTGCTGGCGCATTTGCTCGGCGTCGTGCCGGCGGCGGGCGAGTCGGCAACGTTTCGCGGTTTGAAACTCACCGCGGAGGCCGCCGACGAACGGCGCGTGCGCAAGTTGATTGTTCAGTGGGTGAAATAAATGAACACCAACCTCCTCAACTGGCTCGTTTTTGCTGCGTGTCTGGGGCCGTCGTTTTTGCTGTCCGGCATGGAGGCGGGCGTGTTCGCGCTGAACCGGCTGCGGGTGCGGAGGCTGGCGCGCGCGGGCAAGCACTCGGCGAAACTGCTTCACGGCTTTCTTGAAAACCCGGAAAAATTCATGTGGACGATTCTCGTCGGCAACACGCTCGCCAATTTTCTCATCCTCGGCTGGACGGTGGCCAAGCTGCACGAATGGTTTTTCGAGCATCCCGCCTGGGAGATCGCCGTTTTCGCGGCCGCTGTTTTTTTGTTTTACGCGCTGTTCGATTTGCTGCCAAAAATGCTGTTCCGCGCATATCCCAATCAACTGTGCCTGTCGGCGGCGAATCTTTTCCAGCCCATTCATTTTGTCCTGCGTCCGCTCGTGTCGCTTATGGCCGACATGTCCCGGGTGATGCTGCGCTGGACGGGCGGGCGCGCGTTGACCGGGCGGCTTTTCGGCAATCGCGAGGAAATGCTCGCGGTCATGCAGGAATCCGCGCAGTCATTGACGACCGACGAGCGGGCGATGATCAACCGGGTGCTTGATTTGCAAACCTTTACCGTCCGCCAGATTGCCACGCCACTCGCGCAAACGGTGGCTATTCAAAAGCAAACGCCCATCGCTGACGCTCTGGCGCTGGCACGCGAACGGAAATTATCGCGTCTGCCGGTCCGGGAAACGCGCGATGGACGCCCGTGCATCGCCGGATTGCTCATGCTCGGTCCGCTGCTGTTCCGTGATGATCTCGACCTGCAAGAGCCCGCTGCTGCGCACATGACGCCGGCGTTGTTTCTCGGCGAGGACACACGGTTGGAAGTCGCATTGCGCCGGATGCAGCGCGCCGGCGAGCGGCTGGCCATCGTGCTCGCGCACGACGGGAGCGAAATGGGCATCGTGAGTCTGGAAGACATTTTCAAGCTGATGTTCGGCGAGGTGAAACTGTGAACTGGGATGCGGCCATTTTGGTTGTGCTGAAAATTCTGGCGGTGCTGACGCTGGTGCTGCTGAACGGATTTTTTGTCGCCGCCGAGTTCGCGCTCGTCCGCATCCGCGAAACACAACTGGACATCCTCGTGGCCAAAGGCTGGCGGCGGGCGAAGATGGCACAGCACATCGTCCATAATCTGAATTCCTACCTGAGCGCGACGCAACTCGGCATCACGATGGTCAGTCTGGGCCTGGGTTATCTGGGCCAGCCGGTGTTCACCACCCTGCTGGAGCCATTGCTCGTTCCCCTTGGCGTCGTGTCCAGCGCGTGGCTGCACTCCATTTCCTTTGCCGTTGGTTTCAGCGCGTTGACGTTTCTGCACATTACGGTTGGCGAACTTGCGCCGAAATGGCTGACGATTCAAAAACCATTGCCCGTCGCGTTGGGGGCGGCGTATCCGTTGCGCTGGTTTTACCTGGCGTTTTATCCGTTCAACCGGTTGCTGAATTACGCGGCCCGCTGGCTTTTGGAAAGAATCGGCATTGAACCGGACGGCGCAACGGACCGCGTACAATCGGAGGAAGAATTGCGTCTCTTGATCACATCGGCGCAGGGCACGGCGGTGGGTCGCAACATCATTCTCAACGCGCTCGATTTGCGCCACCGCGTCGTGCGCGAGGTCATGCGCCCGCGCCACGAAATTATCGCGTTCGACACCGACGCCAGCCTGGCCGAATGTCTCGCGCTGGCGGAAAAGACGCACTACTCGCGCTTTCCGCTTTGCGAGGGCGGCGATTTGGACAAAACGCGCGGGGTCGTGCATATCAAAGACCTTTATCCCGCTTTGCGTAATCCCGCTCCAGTGGGACGGACGGCGGCGGATTTGCTGCCGGTGGTGCGCCCGTTGATTTACGTGCCGGAAACCGCGCGCCTCGAAAAACTGCTGCCATTGTTTCTCGAACGGAAATTGCACATGGCCATCGTCGTGGACGAATACGGCGGGACGGTCGGCATCGTCACGCTGGAAAACGCGCTCGAAGCGCTCGTCGGCCAGATCCAGGACGAGTTCGACCAGGAAAAATCCGAATTGACGGTCGTGGGTGAAAACGTTTGGGAGGCCGCCGGGACGCTGCCGCTGCATGAATTGGAAAAAATCATCGGTGAAACGCAACACGAGGAAACGGTTGCCACTGCGAGTGGGTGGATGACGCAAAAGCTCGGCGGTTTTCCGAAGGCGGGTGACGCGCTGACGATTGGTGCCTGTGAATTGCGCGTCGAGGAGATGGACGGCCCGCGCGTGTCCCGCTTGAAAATCACCAAACACGCCGTGCCGGAAAGTCCGGAAATCTAACGGGAGAACTCCAGCGCGACCCTACCACCGCCCGCCACGAATGGCAAACGTTGCCGCCATAACGGCAATGGTCCCATCCAGCGCGACGGCCACCCACATTCCGTGCATAGCGGACGCGATCCCGAAAAGCAAAATCGCGCCGAGCCACACGGCGAGCGGATGAAAATCCGGCGCCCGCCGGGCCGGATTTTTGTTGATGAGTGCCGGGGTGACAAACACCAGCATCAGCAGCGCCACGACCGCCCAGCTTAAAAAATTCACCAGCGGCGCGCCCTGCCAGGTCAGCGGAAATTTTGTCGGCATCCAAAGCCAGTAATGTTTCACCCGTGAGGCGAACGGGTCAAATGTGAGGTCGAACAACATCGTCAGCACTGCCGTCAGACCGATGAGCCAGAAGCCATAACTTCGGGTTTTTCGCCACGGACGCAAAATCAACCGCACCACGCCCCGCGAATTCAAAACCGCGACGACCCAGATCAACGGCATCACCCACGGCAGCGTCTTGAACAATTGCGGTCCGGCTTCCGCACCGAATATAAATGGACCGAACGGGATTCCCATCATCACCGCGAGCGAGTGGACCGTGCCGCCCATGAGCGCGATGACGAACGCGGCGAGCAAAACATTTTGCAGCGGCAACTGTCGTGCGAGCGCGGTGATCGTACTCACCGTGGCCAGCAAAATCAGCAGCGCCTCCGGCCAGCCGGGCCGGCCGGGCAGCTCCAGCGACAGGCCATTCGCCGCGAGCACCAGCGCAAAGGCGGCGGCGAGCAGGACGACAAACAGCCAGTGAAACCACGCCTTCATTTTTTCAGCGAGCGTGATTGCCGGCCGGTTTCCGGGCGGGGTGGACGGTTGCATGTTTCAAACAGCGTATGAATTTGCCGCTGCCAGTGCAGTCATTTTTTTGAAATCGTTCCCGGCGGGGAAATGCGTTGGAGAGAAAGCGGCGGAGGGCCGCCGCAGTCCAAAACTTGTCGGATATTTCCACGGTCCATTGTTGTGCGCGAAGCGTCCTGGAGTGCGCCAGTCCCCTGGCGCTTTGGCAAGGAAGATGACGAGAAATGAAAATTCGAGGGATGACAGAATTCCAATTTCGCTTGTTCCCCGGCGGCAAACGTGCTTTGCTCTGGCTCAGAGAATCCGCACCATGACGCTGGACGAAGCCAAAAGTTTCATCAGGACCTGCGCGAACCAGATGAACTCGCGCTATGGCCGGACCGTTTTCGACGAATGGGCGGTGGTATCGCTCACGGAAAACAAGGCGCGGGTGCTGGTTTACTACGGCCCGCGCAACGACGATTTCCTGAAGAATTTCGTGAGGGATTTGGGCGCCTTGCGCACGGAACTGCTTGGCGGGAGATACGGCGTGGGCGACTTTGAATTTGCGCGGTATGGCGCCGGCACGGGTTTCGAGTCGTTCATGGTTTTGGGCGCGGGTGCCTACCTCATCTGTAACAACACCGCCGAATCCATGGAATCCATCGCAAAAAATCCGCGCTGGCTCAACGCCCAGGTGCCGTTTGCCGAGTTGAGCGACAAGGTGCGGGACAATCCGCTGACGGTTTCCGGAGACACGCAGTTCTTCAAAAAGCCCCTGTGACGGTGCGGTGGCGCTTCAGCCCAGCAAACCTTTCCAGAGAAAATAACCATAAGCCGCGACCAGCACCCAGCCGATGAAGCGCGGCAATTGTCCGAACAGGGCGACGAAGAAGAAATGCACCAGTGTCGCGCCGAGAAGGATGAACATTCCAATTTGAAAAAACGGCGGCATGACCATCGTGTGATACAGCGCGTAAATGCCGAGGCACAGCGGAATCGAGACGTGCGCGTCGCCGACCTGCGAGGCATAGACCGTTTCCGGCTGTCCGCGCCAGCCATAGTAAAAGGCGAGCGTGGCATTGGGCAGCACCATCAACCAGCCGCTGAGCCAGCCGAGATGTTTGGCGCTGATGAAACCGGTTTGGATGCCGGAAATCCAATGCACCAGCCAGTCAGTGCTCACGTAAATGCCATACGCACCAATGCCCAGCAGCGCCAGATCGAACGGCAGCGTCCAGCCCAGTGATTTGCCCTGGCGTACGTTTGACTTGAGCACTTCAAAAAAGTGGAAGCATTGCCAGAATAAAAACAGCCCCACCAGCACCAGCCCATCGTTGAAATTCAATTCCCCCTTGCGTCCGAGCGCCCAGACCGCGCCGGTGAAAAATAATACGGCCATCAGCGTGAGCAACAGCGAAAGCCGGTTGAGTTCATGAGCCTTGCTGCCGGTTTTGCCGTTTTTCTTTTGCCGGGGCAATATGCTCATTCGCCAGAAAATCGCGGGCAGGCCGAGCACGAGCGTCATGTTGGTGACGTTGTTGACCAGCGAGTTCGTCATCACGTCCGCGCCGGAGCCGCCGGTGCGGCCGATGATGAACGTGAAGATCAGGTTGCCCATGCCGGTGCAATACGGCATGACGAGCGTGCCGAGCACCGTGCCTTCGAAGCCCTTGGCGCTCAAAACTTCCAGCCGCCAGACCATCAGAAACGACGCGACGAGGAACAGCGCCAGGAACAGCCACGGCGCATAAGGCCCTTTGGCTTCAATCCAATGAATAAACGGGTTGAGCACGGCCACGGAGTCTAATGAAAGCCATTTCCGGGCGCGACATTGAAGTTTTGGCGGAACACGGATTTCACGGATTAACACGGATGGAACATAAATGGAACGAAGCGCAAACGATTGTTTTCCCTCGCCCCGCAAGGCGGGGAGAGGGACAGGGCGAGGGGATTGAGTTTAATAAAATAAGCGCCACCTCACCCCGGCCCTCTCCCCCGTTTCACGGCGGAGAGGGAGAAAATGAACGCGCCGCAGCGTGGCGGCTTCCGGGAGAATGCCGCCATCTGAAAATGAAGGAGCAGAATGCGGCGCTCTGCCGGGACGCCGCTACGCCGGATCGACGGAAAGCCAGCTTGCAGACGGCGGACAAAATAAACGCAGAGACGCGGAGGGCGCGGAGAAGCGCCGAGAATTCTTTCTGCTCTCTGCGTAACTCTGCGTTCTTTGCAGTGCTATCTCATAACATCGTTCCTTTCTGAGAAGATTTTTTACGCGGCTAGAGCCGTGAGTTGTTCAACATCCGCTTGGCGGGCGGCCAGCAGAGCGGTGATGATTTTGCGTCCGCCCTC
>Ga0208820_1000322_pt1 | contig 41056 bp, 52 predicted proteins | sample June2015DPH_16_5_FD_184713 | JGI IMG/M metagenome (GOLD analysis project Ga0208820, IMG submission 184713) | Peatland microbial communities from SPRUCE experiment site at the Marcell Experimental Forest, Minnesota, USA - June2015DPH_16_40... | ecosystem: Environmental > Terrestrial > Soil >...
TTCGGGGTCAAGCCCACGTTGCGGGCTACCTTGCGAATCGCTTGCCCATCCGCCAGTTGTCGCAGCACCAAGGCTCGCAGCACGGTTCGTACCGGCTGCAGACCGCCGCTCAACAGGTCATCCAATTGTTGCTGCTCCGGCTTGGATAACCGAACCTGAACTTTCCTGCTGTCTCCCATGTCCCAGCAATACGCCTGGACATCTTCCCAGACAAGTATCTACATGTATTACTATTTATGTGGTCACAGTACTAGCGTCTCCTGACTGATCTTAGGAATTACAGTCTCGGGTGTGCCTTCCTTGCCAAAACGTGCGAGCAGAAGAAGAATCCGCGCCAGCCTCTTTTCGCTCGAATTGAAAAGCTGATCGACCAAATCTGCTTCGTAACGGATGTTCCGTGCCAACAGGTAAGCTACGAACATGTCGGAGAATTCATGTTCCCGATAAAGCGCTTTCATCATGGCTTTCTTGTCGATCTGCAAAACAGAACAATCCGTCATTGCGGCTGCAGAACCCATGCGGAAAGCCTGGCCCGCAATCGACCCTTCGCCGAAAAACTCTCCCTCACCTAATATGCCAATTGTTGCTTCCTGGCCGGTCTTCGAGACCACGGTGAGTCTCACCTTGCCGGTCTCGACATAAAACACGGCATCAGCGGTATCCCCTTGCGCAAAGATTCGTTGCTTCTTCGCGAAACGCAAAACCTTCCTGCCCTCTGCGATGGTGGCGAGGAATGCATTGGGATCGAAAGCACGACCTTCATTGGCCACTACACGTAAGACTTGCGGCATTGCGGCCTGTTTGGAGTGGCGGGTCGTTTGCGGTTGGGCGCGCGACCGTCCTTCTCCGTGGAGAACCGTTGGGTTGGCGACCAGGAGGCGTAGGGCCAAGCAATGCGATTCTTTTATCTTAACTTGCCGAGTGGAATCAATATCTGGTACTCACAGCCGATGCGTTGGATGGTCCAAATCCGACGGGCTTATGGCCGATGAAGTCTCCCCGTCGTTTATTTCCAGAGTGTACAAAACTGACCACAATGGAAAACCGAAATCGGACATACTCGTAAGCAATGACAAACACAAGTGAAAAAGGAGAGATAACGAGTCGTCGGAATGCTAAAAAGCAGAAATCATTGAGCAGTCGAAGGATCTGATCGCGAAAACAAAACGGTCATCCGCGATTGTTGGCACGAAGAACTTGGCACGTCGCAACCAAGAACAGAATGATCCTTTTCGCGCAGGAAAGAGCACGCCCTGAGGCACGGCTCACGGAGAATCTGCCAGCATGACAGCCAAACTTGCTACCGTAGACGACCACATTCTGGCGGGTGTTGAAGCCGCTGGCGCCATGGGCGGCGGGAGCGACGTTCACCGCAGCGCTGGCGACATGTCGCAGGGTGGCTTTACACAATTCGACTCCGGATACCTCTCACCTTACTTCCTCACAGATCCCGAACGCATGGAAGTTGCCTTCGAGAACGCCTACATCCTCATTCACGAAAAGCAAATCGGTTCTAAGCAGGACCTGCTCCCGCTACTTGAGCAGATCACAAAGAGCGGCAAGCCGCTGGTCATAATCGCAGAGGACGTTGGGGGTGGGGCGCTGGCTACTCTCGTCGTGAAGAAGTTGCGTGGCCCGCTAAAAGTTGCCGCCGTCAGGGCACCCGGCTGTGGGGATCAGCGCAAGAGTATGTTGCAGGGCATTGCCATCCTCACCGGGGGAAGGGCTATCACCGAAGGCCTCGACATCCAGCTGAAAAACATACAGCTCTCCGACCTCGGTCAGGCCAAGAAGATCACCATTGACAAGAAGAATACGGTCATCGAACTCAGGACCAAGTACGACCAGCGAATCAGAATGCCCTTCTACGCCAGTCTTTCCCTTCCGCCGGAGGCCCGGAACGACCTGACCATGGCAGCGCACCGAGAACTTGCGCCACCCGAGCAATAAAAGTACAGAGGAGGTTCAGGAACATGAACATTTTCCAACATGTCGCGGGCTTTTCAGGGTTTCGATTGGGCAATCGGAGTCTGGTTTGTCTCTTGTCGTTAGCTATGTGCTTCGCGGCTTGGCCTCAGAACCTGTTGGCCGATCAAGATCAAGGCACCCCGGCCCCGGCGCCGCCACAAGACCAGCAGGTTGCACAGGCGCCTTCCTATGCCCAACAGACCCCCGACCAGTTGCAGCAGTTGGTCGCGCCGATTGCGCTGTATCCGGATTCGCTGGTGGCGCAGATTCTGGCCGCGTCGACCTTTCCCGAGCAAGTGGTTGAGGCCGACCGATGGGTGCAAGCGCATCCTGATTTGAAGGGCGACGCTTTGGGTCAAGCTGTTGACCAACAACCCTGGGACCCGAGCGTCAAGGCGCTCGCTGCATTTCCAGCTGTCCTTGGAAATATGGATAAGAACCTTTCCTGGACGTCATCTCTCGGCGACGCATACTACAACCAGCAAGCGGACGTTATGAATGCCGTCCAGGTGATGCGCCGGAGGGCGCAAGAAGCCGGCAATCTTAAAACGACGCCGCAGCAAACCGTGGCGACGCAAGACTCTGACATCAGTATTGCGCCTGCCGATCCGGATGAGGTTTACATCCCCGCTTACGATCCGTGGGCGGTTTATGGAGGACCTGTAATGGCGTGGCCGGGATGGTACCCGTATCCCGGAATCTGGTTTGGCGGCCCGTACCTTTCGTTCGGAATGGGGTTCGGAATCGGCTGGTACGGCGGTTTTGGATGGGGCTGGAATAACTGGGGATTCAACTGGGGTGGCGGATACGCAATGTACAACCACGGCCGGTATTACTCCCGGAGCAACACGTTTTACAACCGGAACAGCTACTACCGAGGAGGAGGCGAGCGCGGCGTAGCCAGGAACGTGCAACGTGGGTCGAACGGCACCCGAGGCGGATCGAACGCCCGCGGCGGATTTAACGGCGAGCGCGGCGGATCGAACGCCCGCTCCGGCGCAACCAGTAGGGCTTTCAACGGAAACCGGCAGGCGGCTCGAGGGTACGCCGCACCTCGCGGTCAGAGCGGCGTCCGCTCGGGTGCCTTCAGCGGCTACCAGCATGGCGGGCAGGCCAGGAGCTTCTCATCACGCGGAAGCGGCAGCATGGGCGGCGGCGCGCGTGGCGGGGGCTTCGGTGGCGGAGGCGGACACGGTGGCGGCGGGCATCGGTAATCGAAGTGCCATTTCGTTTTCGATCAGCTTGTAAGAGTTAGAAATGGAGAGAATCCATATGCGGCGAACGAACCTGAATTTCGACAGATTTCATTGGGCCGATCTTCCTAAACTGGCGGCGGTCGCTATCCTTTTGACGGTGTGGTTTCCCACCCGCTCTATGGCGCAACAAACAGGCCAGAAAACATTTTCGTCGCCGGAAGACGCAAGCCACGCACTTCTCACGGCGGCGCAGAGCAACGACGAGAAAGCGATGCTCGATATCCTTGGACCAGACGGGACCCAAATCGTCTCGTCGGGAGACGAAACCGAGGACGCCAACAGCCGCGCGAATTTTGTGGAGAAATATCAGGAAATGCACCGTCTGGTGAAAGAACCGGATGGAACCACTACCTTGTATATTGGCGCGGAAAACTGGCCCACGCCTATTCCGCTGATGAGCCAAGGGTCTTCGTGGTATTTCGACACCGAAGCGGGCAAGAAGGAGATTTTGTACAGGCGAATTGGCCAGAACGAAATATCGACCATTCGCGTTTGCCAGGAACTCGTGGCGGCCCAAAAGGAATACTACTCCGCGCAGCACAACGAATACGCCCAGACAATCTTCAGTGATGAAGGGCAGCACAACGGCCTTTATTGGAAAGCTGCGGATGGCGCATCCCAAAGCCCAATCGGACCTCTGGTGGCGGCGGCAGTTGCAGAGGGCTACTCCAAGAGCCAGGCGGGCACCCCGACTCCCTATCAGGGTTACTATTTCCACAGCCTAATTCGTCAGGGGAAAGACGGCCCAAGCGGCGCGAAGAGTTACATCATAAACGGCAGAATGACCGGGGGGTTTGCTTTTGTGGCCTATCCGGCAGAATACAGATCGTCCGGCGTGATGACATTTATCGTCAACGAGGATGGAATCGTGTATGAGAAGGATCTCGGCAAGAAAACCGATGTCCTCGCCAAAGCCATGAAGGAATACAAACCTAATTCCAGTTGGCAAAAGGCTGAAGAGCAGCAGGAGGAGACTGCTAGCGACCAGAAAACCAAGTGAAGGATTCAGTCGCTGCACTCACTCCAGCGGACTGATGCCCGCTCTGGACACCGCCAAATATGCTTCTTCAGAATCCGCATCTGGCATTGGGCAGTCGCCAATGCCGAGTAACCCTTTGGATCGCCGCTTGCGCGATGGTTCTGAGTTCGGTGGGGTGCGCACATAAAGGTATCGAAATTGGAAATGACGTGGTTGGAAACATCATGCTGGTGATCGAACGTGAACACATCGACATGATTGTGATTTCGACGCACGGCATCTCTGGCTGGCGCCCACTGGTCTTCGGCTCGACCGCGGAGAAGGAAGTCAAGCGCGTGCAATGTCCGCTCTTGCTTCTGCGCTCCGTCGATCCGGCCGCAAATTACCCAGCTTCCACTCCACAGTCTTGAAGAATCGTGGTAGCAGATATAGCGATCCAAATAGCGAATTATGGCTGGACATGTCGAAGTCGCACCATCGAACCCACCCGCAGAGCCGGTTCAGAACATCGCCTCGAACGGGCTCACGAGCGCTGAAGCACATAGCCGTCTTCAAAAAGACGGGCCCAATGCAATGCCCGATGTGTCCGCTCATCCACTTCGAAATGCATTGGCCAAGTTCTGGGCGCCCGTCCCATGGTTGCTCGAAGCGTCGATTGTGCTTCAGGTCGTACTGCATAAGTACGCCGAGGCTGCGGTCATTGCGGGACTGCTGGTCTTCAACGCAGCGCTAGCCTATTTCCAGGAGGGTCGCGCCCAGGCTACCTTAAAGGCCTTGAACTCGCGTCTCGCCTTGAATGCCTCCGTCGAGCGCGATGGGGTGTGGAAGACGGTACCGGCTGCACAGTTGGTGCGTGGCGATCTCGTTAAGTTGTCGCTCGGCGGCGTGGTTGCGGCGGATGTGCATTTGATCGGGGGAACTGTCCTGCTCGATCAATCGATGCTTACCGGCGAATCTCTGCCCATTGAGGCTGGTCCGGGCGTTGATACCTATGCTGGAGCACTCGTGCGGCGCGGTGAAGCGACCGCAGTGGTGACAGCCACTGGCGTTCATACTAAATTTGGCCGTACCGCAGAGCTCGTGCGCACTGCGCACGCTGCAAGTTCGCAGCAGAAAGCTGTGCTGCGCATCGTGCGCAATCTGGCTATTTTCAACGGCGTCGTCATCCTTATTATAGGAGCGTATGCCTATTTTCATGCGATGCCGTGGAGTGAGCTCATCCCGCTTTTGCTCACTTCGGTTCTCGCGGCAATACCCGTGGCATTGCCGGCAACATTCACGCTGGCGGCGGCACTTGGAGCGCGATCTCTGGCCAAGCTGGGCGTTCTTCCAACGCGGCTATCTGCTGTAGATGAAGCTGCCACGATCGACGTCTTGTGCTCGGACAAAACCGGAACGCTAACCCGCAATGAACTTTCCGTAACCAGCGTTAAACCGATGCCTGGGTTTGACGAAGTCCACATTCTCGGCATGGCAGCCCTCGCAAGCTCTGAGGGTGGCGATGACGCGGTGGATGCAGCGATTCGCTCTGCCTCCACGCACAAGCCAGCATCGGATCTGCCAAAGTTAATCACGTTTGTGCCATTCGACCCTGCCAAGAAAACGTCCGAAGCAACAGCAGCCGATGCAAAGGGTGACGTAGAACGCATCGTCAAGGGAGCCTTCACGGTAGTCGCGAGCCTCACCGTCCCATCACCCACCGCGGCCGGTTTAGCCGACGAACTTGAAAAGCAAGGCTTCAGGGTTTTGGCAGTAGCTGCCGGCCCCGCAGAATCTCTGAAGCTTATGGGCCTTATTGCACTCAGCGACCCGCCCCGTAAGGACTCAATCTCTCTGATCTCGGAGCTCAAGACCCTGGGCGTGCGCACGGTCATGGTGACGGGTGACGCTCCAGCTACGGCGAAAATCGTTGCCCACGCGGTGGGATTGGATGGGGCTGTTTGCCCGCCCGGACCGATCCCCGATGGCGTAAAGGCGAAGGATTTCGCGGTATTCGCAAGCATTCTTCCCGAGGGGAAATTTAACTTGGTCAAGGCCTTCCAGAAGAGCGGGCATACGGTCGGAATGTGCGGCGATGGCGCCAACGATGCACCGGCGCTCCGTCAGGCACAGATGGGGATCGCCGTATCGACTGCAACCGATGTCGCTAAATCCGCGGCTGGCATTGTACTGACGGAGGCTGGGCTTGGCGGCATCGTCGCCGCCGTAAAGGAAGGAAGGATCACCTTTCAGCGCATTCTTACCTACACGCTGAACTCCGTCCTCAAGAAGATCGTGCAGGTGCTTTTGCTGGCAATTGGCCTCGTCATAACCGGACACGCGGTGTTGACGCCCATGCTGATGGTCATTGTGATGATCACAGGCGACTTCCTGGCCATGTCGTTGACCACGGACAGAGTGCGGCCATCGCCGATGCCGAATTCCTGGCAAGTGGGCAGGATTACAACCGCAGGAGCCATTCTGGGAGCCTGCTTTCTCACGTTTTGTATAGCTGTCCTGGCGGTCGGCAAGTTCGAGATGCGATTCGGAATAGAGGCACTCAGAACGCTTTCCGTTGTTGCCATCGTATATGGCAGCCAAGCCACAATTTACGCCATGCGAGGACGTCGCCATCTTTGGGGACTGCGGCCGACTGTATGGCTTGTAGCGTCCTCTGTTGCCGACATTCTTATTATTTCGACTTTGGCTATTCGCGGGATTGCCATGGCACCACTGCCCATCTCAGTCTTGGCCGTTGAATTTGCAGCGGCGATCGCTTTCGGAGTGATTCTGGACGGAGTGAAGATCCCTGTCTTCGCTCGTCTTGGCATCTCGTGATTACGGTTGGGCTGGGTGTCACACAACTTGGGAACCTGTGGCGTCGCCTCGCGCTACCGAAACGAATCGACGCTTGGTCGCTGACGAGCTTTCAGCAGCCGCTCGTGAACACCGGTGGGCGGTTACCGCCTGAATTGAAAGAGAGACGTACCGACATCCACAGATAAGGAGCGATTGCGCGTGGAATTGCTCCCAAGCAAAGCGCCAAAAGATCGACCGAAACGCGGATTCTGGGGCGTGGTCCAGTGGATCTTCCTGTGGGGCACGATGTTTGGGCTGAGCGGAGTAGCGTTGGTCGCGGTGACAAACAAGGCGGTGATCTGGTCGAGTTCGGACGCGTTTTGCGGAACGTTCTGCCACACAATGACATGGTCTTCAGCGGCGTATCATCAAGGGCCGCACTTCATCAATGCCGCCGGTGTGCGCGCAAGCTGCGGGCAATGCCACATCCCTTACGACTCCAGTCATGCAACGGCGACGGAGTACGTGAAGCTGCTGCTGTATAAGACAGACCGCGGAGCAAAGGATTTCTGGAATGAGTCGCGCAAGACCGTTGCGACGAAGGAAGAATGGGAAAAGCGACGACCGCAACTGCGAACAGAATTCGAAAGCTATACGCAGGCGCACAATTACATTACCTGTCGTGGTTGCCATTCCCTCGAAGCGTTTGGCGGACCGCGAAGCCGCATGAAAGCGCTGATGCACAAGGATCTCATCAAAGCCAACACTTTCGATTGTTTCCAGTGTCACCAGGACGTCGGTCATGTGTATGGGCAGCCGGTGGCGAAAGTCGGCGGCTGGTACACGGTCGAACAGGCAGCGGCTGGGTCATGGACGAGCCCCGACATTTCCGCATCCACAGGCGATTTGCTTTCGGCAAGCGTACCGTCCAGATCAAACACAATTAGCTTTTTCACTATCCTTCCACCCTCTGAAGGCTTTGGATCTCAGTCCGGTAGCGCAACTTCTAACAAGTTCACGGCGCTGTGGGGCCGAAAAGTACACGCACCGATCACCGCCGGCAAGAGGAATACGTCACCTTTTCCGACCGCATAAGTGGTGCCGCTGTGCTCGACGTCTCCCGTGCCCTCGATGCATACGAGCACGCGCGGCACGCCCGCGGTGCCGACGCTAAACGGCGTTTCCCCGCGCAGGCGCCATAACGAGAAATGTTCACAGTGAAACAGTCTCTCGCGTTCCACCGGTGCCGTTGCCTCCACCACGGGCGTCACCCGACCGACTGCACCCTCCGCAAAATCAATGCAGGCAACCGCCTGATCGACTTGGAGTGCCCGCGGCTTGCCCGTCTTCGCTTCCACATGTCCCCAGTCATAAAGGCGAAAGGTCACGTCGCTGTTCTGCTGAATTTCGAACACCATGATGTCGCCGCCGAGAGCGTGAACCGTAGCAGCCTGCAGGAAAATGCCGTCGCCGGACTCTGGAGTGAACTCTGCGAGTTGGTCCACCACCGTCCCGTTCTCTAGCGAAGGCCGGCTGCAGTCGTCCCGGGCTTCAGTCCTGCATAGATGCGGCTTTGTGCCCCTGCTTTCAGCACCACCCATGCTTCGGTCATCGCAGTCTCGCCCGCTGGCAGCAGGTTCGTGTTCGCTCTCGTGGGATGCACCTGGACCGAGAGCATTTCATGCACATCGAGAAACTTCAGCAGCAGTGGGAATCGCTGGAGGTGGTGGGCCAGCTTTCCCAGGATCTGCTCCGGGAACTGCTTCAGCAATTGACTGATGGTCTGCCCTTTGAGCGGTCCGTCGGCTACTTGGCTTGCATAGTCATCGCGGTCGCTGAGTATCCACGCTTCGCCGACCGGTCCGCTCGGCAGCGGTGCGGTGAGCAGGTCCGCCAAGTGTCGGCCACCCCACAACCGATACTGATAAATCGGTTCGAATCGTAACGGATACAGAAGTGCTTGCGGAATCGTGTTTCTGTTCTCGTCTTTCGTCAGCAGGCCCATCTCACTCGTCATCTAGGGTCTCCGCCGTCGTGTTGAGCCTGCATAGTCCTTCGTGCTGGTTGCTAATCGCATAACGCTACGGAACTCTGCTACCGGCTGGCATCTGCTTCTGACGGCCAGAAGGCACCATCGACAGGTCATTAGTGCCTACGTAGATACCGATGGCCACAAGCATGGCGATAAGGCCGAACCAGAAGCGCCAATCATGATGCGCGCGCTTCCAGTAGGGGATATGGCCATGATGACTCTCGCCCATGGGATGCGCGTGTTCCGTGTTGTTCATGCTTGTCTCCAGCTCAAAGAACGGAAATGCGCAGAACCGGAATCAGTTGGTGAAAATGATGAGCACTCTCGTTCCTAGATCCCTACACCCTCACTTAAACGCCGCTCATGGAAAAAGAAGACTCGTGTTCGCCTTCGCGCAGCCAATATGGCGACCGGCCGTAGTGAAGATGGAGCTGGCTTTCATACTCACGAGTGATCGGCATGGATTCAACGAACTCCGGGCCTGTTTTGATGGTTTCCCTGGAGAGGCTGACGTAGACCTTAGAAGCTGTCCAACTCACCTCGTTAATCCAGTCGGGTGAAACCAGTACCTTCTTGCCCGGCCACCAATTTTGCGTTGACACCTCAATGTAGCGAATAGCCCAGGCTTCATCGTCCACGACGAACCCCGCCACATGGCCGATGTCGCCAACAGTCGCGGCGATGTGGTAGCCAGTCACAGCTTCGGTACTGCGCAGATGCGAATCCGCCGACTCTTTCCGGATCCTTTCCCGCCAGCGCTTCCTTAGAAGCGATTGCTGGAATAGCCAAGTCCATCGGGCAGTACGCTGGGCCCCACAGATAGGGACCTCCCCAATAATATGGATACCCGTAATACCCGAGGTATTCAGCCTCGTGCTGTCGGGATACGGGCCGGTGCGTGTCGATGTTGGGGCTATGCTCCACTTGCTTTCTCGTCAGCCTCACATCCAACCGCTTGGCTTGCCAATCCGCATTGACCACGGAAAATGGCGAGATTAGCACTTTGCGGTCGTCAAGCCCGCCGCCGGTTTCTACCGTGAGGTAGCGGATAGCCCATGTCTCGTCGTCGAAATATAACTGATCTACGGTTCCAATCTCGCCGTCCTTAGCCCGGATCACAAGACCTTTCCAATGGTTCGCATTCGTTAGGATTGTCTCTGCCCTCCTGAGGCTCTAGCTGCCTATAGTGACCTTGCTAGAATGAACGAAGAGCCATCCCGACCCGAAAACTGGCCGGGGGCTCTTCGTGATTCTTTCAATACCAGCCTGCAGATCTGACTTTGCTATGCCGCCACCGCTTCCGCTGCATGCATTGTGAAGGAGGCAGGATGCGTCGTTTCGATGATGTCCTTTGCCTTAGCCACTTCTGCAGCCGTTCCGTGCGCAATCAGCAGGAACTGATCTGTTTTGAGTGCTGTTTCGTATTTCACAATGCTGTCCTTAGGGATTCCTATGCTGTAGAGGCCAGCTCCCAGAGCCCCCAACCCTCCTACCACTACAGCACCTTCCAGCGCTCCCACGATCCACGCCACCAGAGGTCCGGCCACTAAAATTGGGCCGAGGCCCGGAATCATGAAGAGAGCAGATCCGAACAAAAGCCCCCAAAAGCCTCCCCAGAACGCACCAACTTTGCCCCAATATTTCATGCGGTCGCCGGTATTGTAGTAGCCGACCACCTGCTCATCTGTGTGGTAGCCCCTGCCGACGATCGATAACTTGTGCATGTCGACTCCGCCACGCTGAAGCTCCTTCACCGCTTGATCCGCTTCCGTATGAGTGTGGTAAATCGCGACCACTGAATTTTCCGTAGACATTTTCCAGCCTCCTCGGCGCCTTGCCGTCATTCTCAAACCATATAAGCTAAGTCCCACTGCGAACTATGACAGCGCATTATCAGGAAAACTGCTCCCTATTGCTCAGTGTGGGTGGAGAATGCACATGGCCTCATGACAGGCCACGCGGGATCAACCCCGTTCACGAAGCTTCTTTTGCAGCACATTTGAGCAACTTGACAAAGATGACTCGGTCCACATGAGTTCTTCACATCAAGAAACGTGTGTCGCATCATTCGGGCCGCGATCAAGACTTTTTCCGGTGCCTGCTATTGTCCGTTGGAGCCGTTCCGGTGGACCCGGCCGCCCTCATGGAAGCGGTGACGCACCATGCTTTGGCCAAGCAGAAAAAGGATGACTACCAAGACGACTACAAACAGGAACTGTCCGATTCCGAACGAGGGTGGCTTTCGTCCTGCAGGGTCCGTCGCTTTCATCGGAATAAACCTCCATCACAAAGTCGCTTCCCACCTTACTGGGGCACAGAGGCCGACCCTATGCGTCCAGATCCTCGAAAACATCTGCTGGTCGTTCCGAATTTCGGAGATAAGAGTCAAAAAAGCGAAGCAGAAACGGTGTTTGGCTGCCTATGCGCAAACAGCAAGACTGGGACGTCCGGCTTGATCCGCTTCATCTCCGCCCGCACCGCGCTGCCAGTAGCATCGGGTAGATCATATTCCAGAAGAACGCCGTCCACAGGCAGAGCTGTCAGCAGGCGCAGAGCCTGGTCGCCATTCGTCGCCGCCATGACTTCGTAGCCGGCTGTTTCCAGCATGCATTTCAACGCTCCCATGTACTCAGGGTGGTTCTCAACGCAAAGAACTCTTGTGGCACTCATTTGTATCCGCTCCTTCGTGTTTGAAAATAGCCGAGACTATGCCGCTTCTCTTCGCGCAGCGGTACTTCGCGGGGCAGTATTTCTCGAAGAGCCCAGTCGATGCGCTCAACTCCCTCCGAGATCACCCGAATTAGTTGCTGATTTTCGGTGACGTACGCCGAAAGGGAGATAGAGGTCAGAGCGTTCCGGATGTGATGGTTCATCTCGGCAATCACCTGCATCCTTGCCATGGTGAGCCGATATTGCCTTCGGCTAATGTTGGCCAACTTCGCGATCAGGCAGCTCACGATGAAAGCTGACAAGCCTTCGGCCAGCAATCTTTCCTGATGACGTCCAATATCTGGCACCAGCAAATAGTGCATGAGTTCCGTCGTCAGAAGGGACGCGACTCCGACTCCGAGCGCGGATCCCAGGACAAATCGCCGCGAACCCGGCTCAATCCGCGACCTTCCTCGGACTGGCGGAACACCTGAGCCACTCATCCACCGAGGTGTGGCTCGGTGTGGGATAGAACCAGTCGTTGACATTCCGACCTCCTCTCATCACTAACATCGGACCTCTCCAGGAGACTGGTTTGCTCGACTCGCCTCCCTGAAATCACGACGGACCTGCTCTTCGCGTTTCAGGACCTTGTTCAGTTCCTGTACGATCCGCAGCAACTCATCGGGATCTTTGGCTTGCAGTGCGGCGTTACACAAATCTCTCCAGCTCTTGCGGTTTCCTTCCGCCATGGTGCATTTCCTCTGAGATTCGAGTTCTGTGCGGAATATCGCGTTTACAGTCAGCCGTGGTTGCAATGACATCCACTCCAGCAAGAGGAGCTGCAAACCGGGCGCTTACGCAGAACCAGGAGGGTTAGCTGATCGGAGGGGGACGGTTGTAATGCCAACCGTCTGTCACGAATTCGACAACAGTCTCAGCAGTGTGGGTTGGGGGGGACGAGACGACCGGTGGCGGAGTAGCCAGCGGAGTACTTGGGGGAGTTGCCCACTGAGAACCCTCGTGATCAAAGCATTGCCGATGATCATGGTCCGCGATGGATTGGAAGGCTAAACTAACTGAACTGTGCGGAAGACTCGGCGGGGCGCTACGCGCCCACAAGAGGCTCAGGGCGGCAATACACATGATCGCGGCGCGGTATGAAACCAAGCCGCAGATGCTTTTCCGGATGGGCCGGACAAGCGACATGTATACACCCCACTCTTTGAGACGATTCTACCGCCATTTTGGTTCGCTGGTGACGAATTTTTATTGCCTAGTACCTACATCGCCACGCCCGGTTAAGCCTGCGCCTGATCTCAGCCCTTTATTGCAATTTTGTTTCCGCCAAATTTCTTCACTAGACTTGGATGATCTAGCGTTTGGATGATCTAGCGTTGCATTGTGTCAGCGACCATGAAAGCCGCCACCTCCACCACCGTGAAAACCGCCGCCTCCACCAAAGCCGCCGCCGTGGAATCCGCCACTACCGTGGTACCCCCCACCGTGGAATCCGCCCCCACCGAATGCTCCGAAGCCACGCGCTGCGCCGACCATCCGAGGTCCAGAATGAAAACCGCCGCCCGTAGATCCGGGTCCGCGGTAGATACCGTTGGCGTAATTGCGGCTTCCTGCGTAGTGAGCGCCCGGGCCCCAGTTATGATAGTCAGTGCTGAAGTGATGATAGTAGTGTCCGTAGCCGTAGCCGTAACCGCGACCATAGCCATACCCGTACCCATAGAATGGAGCTCCATACACCCACCATGGTGAATAGAATCCCCAGCCGAATGGGCTGTAGAAAATTCCGTCTCCCGGAATGAAAGTGAACGCATCGAACCAAGGATCCCAATACCAATCAGATCCCCACCAGCCCATTCCCCACGGACCCCCTCCATCGGGGTAGCTACCAGCTGCATCGACGTTGGCTTCCGCCAGGTAAGCGGATCGCAAACTACTCCAGCGGTACAGATCGCCTTCCTCATACGATTTCTTGTCGAACTTTTCCGCTTCGAGCCGGCCGTTGGACGCAAGGCTGACCTCCCGCCCGCCCTTAACATTCACGGGTTTGCCACCGCCTTCCACGAAAGCTTTGCCGTCGAAGACGCGGAGTTCGTCCTGATTCAGGTTGAAGTCATACAGCCCGGTTTTCAAAAGCCGCGTCCTCTCACCGTCCTCGGTAACGAGGATATTGTTCTCGGGGTGGATCTCCGCGACTTCGATCATCGAGTGGCCTTTCTCTACGCCGACTTCTGTGTCCGTAATGCTGGGCGAGATCATCTTCACCGAACTGTTGTCACCGACTCGCAGAAACACACCCGGTGTCAGCAAAATTTCAGCTTTCCCTTTTTCGGTGGTCAGCGATTGGCCGAGTTGCAACTCGACCGAACCGACCGACTTCGAGTTGAGGGCCTGGGCGCCGATCGAAACTTGTCCTTCAACATAATTGAGTGTCCCTGGTAGCGCTGAATTTGCGCTCGTATTACTAGCCCACGCGGGCGCAGATAGAATCGCGGCCAGGAAGAAGCCGGCGATTGCTTTCAAGCTTGGCAGCCGCATATTCACTTCCTCCTCACCTTTACTAGGTTTGATGATGTAGCACAGTATTGCGATGCTCCGCGCTTCCCGCCGCTGGCCATTGAGTTAGCAAAAACGGGCGGTCTGGGAAGAATCGGATCGCCCGTGTCTTTGCCATGCTCACCTCCGAGAACCGAAGCTGCGCTTAGGACCGCGCTCTCGCATTACTGCTCAGGTGTTTTATTGTTCAGCCGCAACAGCATCCCGCTGCCAGCCCTAACATTCACGTCTCCGTGGCCTGAGGCCAGGGTAACCTCGCCAACTGGATTAGTTCGACCCGCATGAGCTATCGCTAAATCCGCGAAACCGTAAGCGCCGCACGCATCGGAGGAAAATACCCAGAGCGCTTGTAGACGGTCATTGCCCTCGATCTCGCCCCGGCACTTCGTACCCGGTTTGCCAGAGACATGAACCAGCACGCCGTTGGCCGCTGGCTCGCCGACAGACCGCAGGCCGTTAGCAACCAGCCCCCCGCCCCGGTAGACGACCTCGCCTCCAATCTGATCCGTGGTCCACGCATTCTCTGATGTTCCCCGGTCGGGGCCACTCTCCGGAATCTGTGCTTCCTCGACGGCCATCATTGATGCCAGTGCCCTCAAATTGGTGGTGACCGGTATCTGCCGCTTGGAAACCACGAGGGTGTCAAAACGGATGGACACTTGCGCGCCGGGTGCACCGTTCGCACGCTTAACCTCCACTACTTGACCGATCACTTTGGCGCCAGCATGAATCCTCGATCCTGACGACAACGGAACATCCTGTGCAACTCGCGCCGTAATGACCTGCCCAGTTTTCACCTTTCGTGAATTCAGGGAAGAGTTCAAGCGAACAGGAAGGATGGTGCCGGCGGGAAATACGCTTTGACCCAACAACTGCGTTGCGAACACGACTAGACTGATCCATAGTATGCGTTTCATGGAAGTCACCTCTCAACAATTACGTCATGGCTTGTCGCCTCGTAAACTAACTTCCTCAGCATCCGCTTTCTTTCGTTTGTCGTTTGTCGCCCACCTTTGGCTTAGGGACCTTTCCTCCCAGCAATGGTCACTTGAAGTAGCGTTCTTGCCCAGGAAGTAGACGGCCTCGATACCGATCTGCAAAAGTGTGTCTTCAATCTGCGCGTCAAACCGTTCGATGTCATCGCCGCAGGAAAAGACAACCGCGCTCTTGGGTGGAAGCCATTTCAGTAGGTTGCGTAAATCATTCATGGACGTCATTAACATTTCCGGAAAGCTTTCTTGTCCTGCATTTCGTTCGCTATCGGCATGTAGATCAAAGACGACCAGATTCTTGGAACGCTCAATCCATTCCCGGAGCAAGAAACTGGGGATGGATACATAGTCGATCGCGCTCTTCGATGATGGGTGAGTGCATGCGGAGCGGACGTCGTAATTGCCACGCGATGTGCTACAAATCAACAGCGCAGAAGCGTAGATCGTATAAGCGATTAGGACCGTCTCCATAGTGCTCCGGTTCCTTGCGGGACAAACACTCTCTCTCGTCCTTTAGAACTTGGGTGATCCTGGCGTCAATACCATGCCTCCTTGGCCAACTGAAAACGCAGACCCTCCCGTATGGAAACTGTTCCCAGCGTCTGAGGAATGCATCCCAGTTGTTCCCTTATAGCCGGCTTCACCCACAGCGGTTGCATTGCCAGGGACCGCAAGTCCCAATCCGGGGACAGCATCCAGTGGCGCCGAATAGTGAAAGAATTGCTTGGTGGAAGGCGACGCAGCCAAGGACGCAACCGGACTGTAGGCAGGCAAACTTGGCAACGGTCGAAAAAGATTATTCAATTGTTTTTCGCTCCGATCCAACGTGAAGCTCGTAGCCGGCGTTTGGGGACAGTTCTTGGAAAAGCACAATTGCTGTTGACCATACACCGGCATCAGGAACCCAGCCAACATTGCAACCAGTAGTATCGGTTTCATACAGCGCCTCCGAATTCCTTCTTACTTTCAAAGTCGTCTCATGCCGATAAATATGCGCCTGGATCGTTGAATTGATCTTTTTGGCCTTTTGGCCAAGAATAGAGCCGGGCGACGTCCACCACGATCTGGCCATCCGGGGCCATTTCGAGGCGGGCACGATCCATCGGGCGTGGCGCCGGCCCTTCAAAGTTAATTCCCTCGCTGTCATAGCCACTGCCGTGGCAAGGACACTTGAATTTGTCTTCCGCTGGTTTCCAATCGGGTGTACAGCCCAGGTGGGTGCAACGCGCGTAAATAACGAACAAACGATCGGGGGTCCGGTCGACCCAGATGCGATATTTCTGCAGCCACTTCTCGTCAATGCCCAGTCCAAAGTCGGAAGGATAGCCGATCTTGAAAACCGTGGCCGGCTCGAACAAAACTCGCGGCAAAAAGAATCTGAAAAACGCGATGAACCAGCTTGCCAGGAACCCCGCTACGCAACTCCAAACCAGCCGTCGCCGTTGCCGGTCGAGTTTTGTATCCTTTGGTCCGAGAGATGGGATTCCGCCTGCCGGCGCCGCCTTGGAAGTCCCCACCGCCGGGCTTCCGACGTAGCGTGTGGCGTCCAACTTAGCCGCAACTGAGGCGGCAGAACTGCCACTCTGCGTCGCCGGCAGGCTCGCCTCGCCTTTCGTCTTCTCCGATTCGCCAATCATTTCGCCGGGCATTTCAACCTCACTTCAAAGATGGCTAATCGCAGTTCGGCATGGGCGACATATCATCCGACGAACTGCACTCATGTCTGCGTAACACTCGCTGGTGGGACACGACCCAGACTCCATTTCCATTCGCGATGTAAATCAAGTTCCGACCGGCGTCCTGCAAAATACTGGTGACCCCGTCAAAGGTCTGAGCGGTACGGGGATGGGCCGGGTCGCTTACATCGAGCACGCGAACCAACTCGGGAACAGACCTGCCTCCTGCGCGAGCGCCTTCCGGCTTTTCATCTCCATGCGAAGTGCCCATGGTTGCCGGATTGTCAGGGGTTTCTGCCACAGCGAGTCCCGAACCCACCACGGTCAAGGTCTCCTGGGGCACGCGGTTGACCACCTTGGGCCGGTCCGGCTTAGTGATGTCAATCACCGTGAACCCTTGCTGGGAACTTTGCTGCAGGTACAGGTACTGTCTTCTGCCCTCTTGCTGCAGGAACATCTGTCGCACTCCGCCGGACAGTGGCAGGTGCCCGATCACTTTTGCCTGCAAATAAGAGGGATAAAAGTCACCGGTAGTAGCGCCGGCGCGCGGCGCAAAACAAAGTGTGGCGAGCGCCAGCACTGCGCAAGAAAAACTTCGTGTTATACGAATCGTTCTCATGGTATTTTTCCTGTCGTAATCTCTATGTGGGCTGTATGGGCCTCAGGCCGCCTTCCATAACGTGACCTGCCGATCAGCCCAATCAGATCCGTTTCCTAACTCCTCCTCCTCCTGTTGGTGGAATAGGGCTTCCTTGGAAACGCTCATGACGCAACGGTCCGCCGCGTCCGAAGGAAAATCAGAATCAATGTTTCGTGTTTCGTCTCCCAATCGATCGAGAGATCTCATCGTTTCCTCCAGCCGGATTTTGAGAATGCGCTCGAACCGCTGGATTTCTGAGCTGTCCATCGTCCTTGTCCCCCACGGTTGTTGTTGTCTCATACTTCCAAATCTCCTAGCTCGTCTCCTACCCGCTCCATATTCCGTAGGTAAGCATCAAAGAAGCGCAGCATAAACGGTGTTTGACTGCCGATTCCGTCAAACAGCAGCACAGGGATATCTGGTCGTATTGCTTTCAGTTGCGCGCGCAACGCGGTGCCGACTCCATCCGGCAAGTTGTATTCCAGTAGCACTCCGTCGACCGTTTGGTTGGCAAGCAGATCGATCGCTTGCCCTCCGTTGCTTGCAGGCATCACTTCGTAACCAATCCCCTCGAGCATGCATGTCAGCGTTGCCATGTACTCCGACTGGTCTTCAACGCACAGAATTCTCATTCCGCTCATTTCCATTTCTCCAATACCGATATTCACATCAAGGTGGTCGTTTTCTCGCGAACTGGTCGATGGTCGCGAGAAGCGAAAATATGCTTTTGATGCCCTACGGAATGGATTAGGCGATCGGAGGCGGGCGATTGAAGTGGAAGCCTTTAGTCTGAAGCGTGGAGGGTAGCTGTGGTACTCGTGTTAGGTGCGCCGATTCGGCGCTGGGAGGAAACAGTATAAAGGTGGCGCCGGGTGCGTTCCACTGTGAGCCCGTGTTGTCGAATCGAGGTCTCTGGTCGTGGTGGGAATCGGCGTTGATCCTGGATTGAAGATCTGGCGCTTGCGGAAAATCTTGCGGGACGTCCCGAGCAGCGAAGATAGCAAAGAGGGCGACGGAAGCAAGCACAGCTCGAATCAAGACCACTCCTTGATTGCTGCCCCGGAAGTGCCGCGCCAGCGACATCTGCCTCACCTACCAACTAGTGATGCTCGTACAAGGGCTTTGGTTACCTAATGTTTTGTACTCTCAGTCCATCTTCCTACAGCGAAAGACGCTGTCGGTATGACCTTTTCTCCTGCTGGGTTAAGGAGTCGCGGCGGGGACGTAAACTTTGCCCGCCGAAACCAGTTCCGCATTGGGTACTTCCGTCGTGACTTTTACTGGCTGCCATCCATTCTTTTTCTGTGGTTTGGCAGTGAACGTTAAGAAATACTGATGGGTCAGGTGATGCCCCAAATCGTCCAGGAAAGGATCAAAGCTTACCGGTGGGCCATTGAAACCGATGTAATACGATTCGCCGCCGGTCTCGTCCGTCAGCCGCGAAAGGTAAATCTGACCCCAGTATGTTCGCCAATAACTGTGACCGTAGTGACCCACGCCAGGCGTGTAGATCGCGAAGACCACGACACCGGCACGCTGGGCATCTTCAATTGCCGCGCTGAGATACGGATCTAGCAGATCCCCGCTTCCGTAGTAACGATCAATCCCGTCGGATACCATCAGGACCTCCCGGCGGGCTGTGGTTTCCGGCCAGTGTATGATCAGGTTGCTCAGGGAGAAATAGGGACTCCCGTTGATGCCCCCAATCCCCATAGGAAGCCTAAGAGATTGAGCAGCTAGAACGTGATCGCTGGTCAGGTTCTCTTGCATTTTCGCGATGCCGTTCTGCATGTAGGCAACCCCAATCTTGGTGGATGTCGGCTGCGACTGGATAAATTGGCGTAGATCTTCCAGTTGTGAACCGAGACTGATATTGGACGCATCGTCGAGAAGAACAAACAGTTCGAGCCCCGCATTATCTCCCTGGGCAGGCACCCAATTTGTGACTTCGTCGCGATCGCGCCCCTCGTATACCATCACATCGCTGCGGCCAATTTCCGGTATGTTAGAGCCATGGCGAGCCTCGACCGTCACCAGCAAGTGTGCCGGTACCCCCTGCGTGGCTGCATTCTGCGCCGCAAGGCTCCCGGTGACCGGCGCCCACAAAGCCAACCCGAGTATGGTATTGATTAGACAGACAGATCTTTTCATGGAGGCTCCTCCAAAACAACGGGCTTTAGGCCACAACCCGGAAGTCAGGCAGATAACTTCTAAACATTAGATGCGCCGGAGCAGATGTACGAGCTTCGTATCCGCATTTTCGCTGTAGCGAATTGCATAGCCAACCACAATCGCGGTCAAGCCATCCTTTATTATCAGCAGTCTTTAAAGAGGAAATATGACTTGCCGCCGGTTTTTCTTTGTTGTCACATTGCTCCTAGCCGCAACGGCGAGCGCCTGGTCCAAAGACTTGCCACTTCAGATTAAGGTGCTAAGTGCAGAAAGCTACCAATTCCAAGGTCCGCCACTTGCTCCGCCCGACTGCAATTGGCGCGACATCTCTGCCTATTGCTACAGCTCAAGCCCGCAAACCTACGTCGAAAACACGATGGTCGTCCAAGAACCCGACGGTAATTCACTAGAAATCGCATGCACGGTTTATAACCGTTGGTCGCATTGCACCAGCTTGCCCGTCAACCAGAGCTTTAAAGCGTGGATGGGAAAACGTGGTCTAGAGATCCGTTACATGGATCAGCATGGCAAAATGCGCAAACAGGTTTATGAAATTCCAAGGCACCACGGAAAAGAAGCTTCATGAATGGTTTAAGGGGATGTGCAATACCGTATAGTGTTCTGGTACAGTGAGACTGCGAGTATGGCGAAAAGCCAAAACTCCCGATTGGGCCCGCAGACTACTCTCTTTCTAGTCATCGCCCTCACCGTATCTGCTCTGACCGCAAGCCTGGTCACACGTACATTCCGTCTCACCCTTTCGCATTGCATCACCGCGCAATCTAACTCGCCGCAGGCAGTGCGCCAGCATTTGGATCGTGATGCGACCCAATGGGCCGCTCCAGTTGCAACCTTCGCTCCGCTTCAGGCCCCGGCATTCCATTCACGCATGGTGACAACCGGCCCAGCCCTTCCGAATCTGATTCTTGACGAGAATCTCTATAACCGGCCTCCGCCTTTCTGCTGACTTCGGTTCTTTTCCGAAATGCGGCTTCAGGTTGACGCCCAGAAACCAAAACTCGGCCTTCGGCCTGATCCCTTCAATCCAAAACAGCCGAGGATTAAATGGGGGCCCTATGAAGCGCGTACTGCTTCTTGCATTGTTGGTTGTTTCGCTTGTGGAAGTGGCACTGGACCGCGATCGAATGTACGTCCTCTTCTTGGTGGTAGCTCTCGCAGGCTTGGTGCATACTTCATTCACTAATCGTCGCCGGGTCCAAAATGCGATCAATCTACGAGCCTTCACACCGAAAGACGAGGTTGGTGAAGGTACCTCCGCGTGTTCCTCTACAAAGCAAGGTGACGCTTCTTATCCGTCCAGTCCACATGTTTCGGAGGATCACTATGAGAAAGGAGTTCACTCGCCAGTTTGCTTGCACCATTGATCCGAGGTAGTAGTGCTTATACGAAAAGGTTTGACGTAGCCTTTGGGGTCATCGGACTTTCTGCTGCCCGCTGGCAGCACCAGTCTTCAGGAGTCATTGTCCCCACAATGAGCGGAGTAGCATGTCTGGTGCGTAGCAAAACGAGTTTAGGTCAAGTCTCGCTGCGCGATGCGGCATGCCTCTGGGCTACTTCTTAGGCGAAAGTAAAGCGTCGCGGTGACCGCGATGAACTCCAAAACAATTCACACACTGGATGACTAAGGTCAGTCACTCACCGAGTCGGTCAGTATGAAATCATCGCTGGAACGAAAAGTCGCAGCTGCCATTGCTCTGGCGCTGGTCAGCATTGCCGGTCTCGGCGTATTGCAATACCGTACGATACGCAGAGTGAACGAGGATAGCCGGCAAGCATCCCATACCCAAACTGTATTGCTAGAACTTCAAGCGATCCGAGGCAGCCTGAACCGTGCCGACGCCTCTGCTCAGAGCTTTGTGATCACAGGTGATGCCAGTTATCTGGGATCCTATAGCCGAGCTACCAGAAACATCGGTGAGCATCGTCAGAGCCTGCGCAAGCTGACCGTTGATGACGCCGCGCAACAACGCAGAATCGACAATCTAGAGCCCTTAGTGGACAGCGTGATCAGTGCCCTTCAGGTCGAAATGAACTCGCGGGGCGCCAAACCGCCTCCGGCAACATCGCCGCCGCAGACTTCGCTACGAACGAGCCTCCGCGACACTCGTACCGCGCTCGAAGATATCGAGAACGCCGAAATCGAGCTTCTGCGACAACGGAACGAGGCCACTCAACAGGTCAACCGTCAAGCGAACGTGTTCATCCTTCTTGGCAGTGTTTTGGGATCTGTGCTTATCGGTGCTTTCGCGGTCGCGCTTCGTGTGGACATCACGGAGCGTAAGCGCGCGGAAGCCGAAATAATAGCCCTCAACGCCAGCCTGGAGCAGCGCGTCATTGCACGAACCACCCAACTCCAGACAGCGAACAAGGAGCTGGAACAAGCCCGGGAACGGGAGATCGAGATCGGCTTCAGAATCCAGCAGACCCTGCTGCTCGATCAACCGCCCGTGGACTTTCTCGGACTTCAAGTGGCCGCGCTGACGATCCCCTCCCAGCGAATCGACGGCGATTTCTACGTCTTTCTGCGGCACTCGGATGAGTCCCTGGATGTGATCGTTGGAGATGTCATGGGCAAAGGGGTTCCCGCGGCGCTCTTGGGGGCTGCTACCAAGAGCCATTTCCTCAGAGCCCTCAGCGGCCTGATGTTCTTGTCCATGGATGGTGAGCTTCCGCAGCCCAAAGAGATCGTGATGCTCGCACATGCGGAACTGGTCCGGCATCTGGTCGAGCTGGAGAGTTTCGTGACCTTGTGCTACGCCCGATTGGACATGAGCCGGTGCAGCCTCGATCTCGTCGATTGCGGGCACACAGGGATGGTTCACTTGCACAGCAAGACAGGGCTCCATCAGATATTGCACGGAAACAACCTGCCCCTGGGAATTCGGGAGGGTGAGATCTACGATCAGATCTCCGTTCCGTTCGCGCCCGGAGACTTGTTCCTTTTTTATTCGGACGGGATCACCGAAGCGCGGAGCTCCACTGGCGAGCTGTTTGGGCCGCAGCGCCTGGAGGAATGTATTGCGAGCAACGGCCAACTGGAGCCTGCGTCGCTAGTGGAAGCCGTTCGTCAAGCCGTCGCTACCTTCACCGGGTCGGGACGGCTAACCGACGACCTAACAATCGTGGCAATCCGGGTGCAAGAAAGGCAGATCCCCATCGCACGGCAGGAACTGGAGATCCGCAGCGATCTCAAACAACTGCGGAAGGCGCGCGAATTCGTGCGCGCCTTTTGCTGCCATCTTCCTGGTCCACCGCTGGACGAAGATAGCGTTGCCGCACTCGAGCTGGCGGTCAACGAGGCGGCTGCCAACATCATGAAGCACGCCTATCATGGCCGCGAAGATCAGTCGATTCGTCTCGAGGCCGAAGCGTTCCCAGGCCGCCTCGCGATCCAGTTGCATCACTTTGGAGATGCTTTTGACCCGTTAACAGCGCCACCGCCGTCGCTCGATGGCTCGCGCGACTCCGGATTCGGCGTTTACATCGTCGCCCGGAGCGTCGATGAAGTAAGGTACTATCACGATGAACGCGGCGGAAACTGCGTTTCACTGGTAAAAACCCGCAAGGCGGGAGGAAAGTGAGGCTCGATGGAAATAGCAGTCGACCAGATAGGCAGCATCGCCGTCGCGACGGTGCCGGTGGATGAACTGGACGCAAGCAATGCCGGCGAGTTCAAGCGCGACATTGCGCCCGTGCTGCAAGCCAATACCAGGCTGGTGCTCGATCTGAGCCGGCTGCGTTTTGTGGATAGCTCCGGACTAGGCGCTATGGTTTCCTGCCTCCGTCAATTGAGCGCCAAGAGCGGAGACCTAAAGCTGTGCGGCATGTCGAAACAGGTGCGGGGGCTTTTCGAACTCGTGCGCATGCATCGGATTTTTGATATCTACGGCACCAAGGAAGAGGCGATCCATGCCTTCGAACACTAAGCGTGTCGAAAAGGTTGAGAAACCTGCCACGGCGGACTTAATCTCTTCCATTCAGGAATCCATCCGTCGCCACGCCAGATACTCGTTGGGGAAACTCTGGAATGACCTCTCACGGAGAGAACTTTTCAACGCTGTCGCTTTGTCGGTCCGGGATCGCTTGGTGGACCAGATGCTCGAAACCGAGGAGCGATATCGGAAGGACGCCCCCAAGCGCATCAACTATCTCTCCATTGAATTTCTCATCGGGCAATCACTCGGAAATCATCTCCATAACCTTGGGATTCGTGACTTATATCGCCAAGCGTTGAGCAACTTCGGCGCCGATCTGGAAGCCGTGGAAGAGTGTGAAGAGGACGCCGCATTGGGTAATGGCGGACTGGGCCGTCTCGCGGCGTGCTTCCTGGACTCTTTCGCCACGCTCGGGATTCCAGCGTGTGGCTATGGCATCAACTATGAGTACGGTCTTTTCAAGCAGGAAATAGACGACGGATATCAAATAGAGAAAGCCGATAACTGGTTGGCGCAGAGCACGCCCTGGGAGATCCCACGCCCCGATGAAGCCTGCCTGGTGCCCGTCTATGGACGTATCGAGCATGGCGTCGATCGCAAGGGCGTCTACAACCCCATGTGGATGGATTGGAAGGTCCTCATCGGCATTCCTCATGACATGCTGATCTCCGGCTACGGCAGCCGGACCGTGAGTCTCTTGCGCCTCTACGCAGCGCGCTCATCACGCGACTTTGACATGCAGATCTTCAATGACGGCGACTACTTCAAGGCGGTTGAGCAAAAGATCGCCTCCGAGACCATTTCGAAGCTGCTCTATCCTTCGGACGCAATCGTCGTCGGCAAAGAGCTGCGTTTGGTGCAGGAATACTTTCTCGTCGCGTGCGCGATGCGGGATATCGTCCGCCGGTTCGAACAGGATCACGGGGGATTCCAGGACTTTTCCGCAAAGGTTGCGCTTCAGCTGAACGACACCCACCCCGCCTTGGCGGTCGCAGAGTTGATGCGTATCCTCGTGGATGAAAAAGAATTGGAGTGGGAGGAGGCGTGGACCATCACGCAAGCAACCCTCGGATACACCAATCACACGCTCGCGCCGGAAGCACTGGAGAAGTGGCCGGTTCCCCTGTTCGAGTCTGTGCTTCCCCGGCACCTGCAAATTATCTATGAAATCAACCGCCGCCTTCTGGATCGGGTTTCTGTTACCTATCCGGGGGATGTCGAGCGCATCCGGCGAATGTCAATCATTGAGGAGTCTGCGCCGCCCAAACAGGTGCGCATGGCCAGCCTGGCGATGGTAGGAAGTCACTCGATAAACGGGGTCTCCGGAATTCATACCGAATTGGTCAAAACATCCCTAGCGCCGGACTTTTTTCAACTCTTTCCGGAAAGGTTTAACAACAAAACTAATGGGATTACGCAAAGGCAGTGGTTGTTAAAGGCAAACCCAGGGTTGGCAAACTTGATCAGTTCGACGATCGGAGAACGCTGGCTCACCGACCTCTATGGACTGCGGGATCTCGAGTCGCATGCAGCGAATGCAGGCTTTCAAGCAGAGTTCCACAAAGTCAAGCGCTCGAATAAGGAGAAACTGGCGAGAATCATCCGAGATACCGCCCGGCTGAAAGTCGACCCCGATTCCTTGTTCGATGTTCAGGTAAAGCGGATCCACGCCTACAAGCGGCAACTGCTCAACGTGATGCACATCATTGACGAGTACTTGTCCCTGGTCGAGGACGGCCGTCAGCCCACTGTGCCGAGGACCTATATTTTCGCGGGAAAGGCCGCGCCCGGCTATTGGTTCGCGAAGCAAATTATTAAGTTGATCCACAACGTCGGCCGGGTAATCAACAACGATTCGCGCGCGAGCCAGTGGATCAAGGTGGCATTCGTACCTGACTATCGCGTCTCGCTGGCGGAGAAGATCATTCCCGCCGCCGATCTGAGCGAGCAGATCTCGACCGCCGGAACCGAAGCATCGGGAACCGGCAACATGAAGTTGGCGTTGAACGGAGCCGTCACGATCGGCACTCTCGACGGCGCCAATATCGAGATTCTGGAAGAAGTGGGCGAGGACAATTTGTTCATCTGCGGCCTGAAAGTGGCTGAAATTCGGGTGATGCGTGAACAGAAGTCCTATCGGCCCGGGGAGTACTACGCTCGCAATCCGCACGTGAAGCGAGTCGTCGATAGCTTTTCATCCAATCTGTTCTGTCCTCACGAACCGGACCTCTTCGCATGGATCCCTGCCAGCGTTCTGGATGCCAACGACGAGCATTTCCACCTGGCAGATTTCACTCCATACGTCGAAGCGCAGGAAAAGGCAGGTAACACGTTCCGCGATCGGGGTCGCTGGGTACGGATGGCAATTTTGAACGTGGCGGGGATGGGGAAGTTTTCGAGCGATCGCACCGTCGCCGAGTACGCGCGCGAGATCTGGGGCGTAAGGGGCGTAAAGGGATCAACGCTCCTCGATTAGCGTGCAACCAGAATCACACTGGAACGAGATTGGACAAGGTAGCTCGCGAGCTGCGCGAGCGCGGGTTCTTCTCCCGGGCTGTAGAAACCGTGTGATGACGATTCAGCGGTATCGGCGGCGAGACGCCAAAAACGTGGGGAACGCGCCGGCGGCACGGCGAAGGTAACTGCTTCACTTGCGGCGTTGAACATCAAGAACAGGTCGGCCACGTCGTGGCTGCGCATCAAGCACGCCAGACATTTTTGGCGCGGATCGAACCAATCCGGGCTCTTCCCGGACGGATTGAACCAACAGACCTCCTCGTCTGTGTAGAAAGATTCCCGCCGCAGCGCCGGGTGCGCCCGGCGAAACGTAAACGCGCTGCGAGCAAACTGAAAGACTTCGCTGTTCCGCTGCAACAGCGACCAATCGACCCAACTGATCTCGTTGTCCTGGCAGTAGGCGTTATTGTTTCCTCGCTGGCTGTGGCGGAACTCGTCTCCTCCGAGCAGCATTGGTACGCCTCGAGAGATGGCGATTGTCAGCAGGAAGTTCTTGATCTGGCGTACGCGCACCACTTCGACTGCCGGATCGTCAAATACACCCTCGATGCCATAGTTCGCACTGTAGTTCTCAGATGGTCCATCTCTATCGTTCTCTCCATTGGCATCATTATGTTTATGCGAGTAGCTAACCAGGTCGTTTAGCGTGAACCCATCGTGACAAGTGACGAAGTTGATGCTGCACTCCGGTCCCTTACCCGATCCATAGTATAGATCTGAGCTTCCGCAAATCCGGCTAGCGAAGCTGTCCATCATGCCTTCGTCTCCTCTCCAGAACCGGCGCACGTCGTCGCGAAAGCGGCCATTCCATTCCGCCCAGCGGCAGTCGGAGAAGCTTCCTACCTGATATGCGCCGGCGGCGTCCCAGGCCTCGGCGATCAGCTTCGTGTCGCGCAGAATCGGGTCCTCAGCGATACGCTCCAGCAAAGGTGCGTCCGCCAGGACGTGGCCGCTGCGGTTGCGGCCGAGCACGGAGGCGAGGTCGAAACGGAAGCCATCGACATGCATTTCCATCACCCAGTAACGCAGTGCATCGAGGATGAGATCACGCACCACCGGATGCGCCGCGTTGATGGTTTGTCCTGTGCCGGTGAAGTCACGATAAAAGCGCTTATTGTCGTCGAGCCAGTAGTAAATGGTGTTGTCGATGCCCCGAAGACAGACTGTAGGCCCCAGCTCATTGCCTTCGACCGTGTGGTTAAAAACGACGTCGAGGATTACCTCGAGTCCGGCCTGATGGAAGGTCCGGATCATTTCCTTGAACTCGAGCACTTGCGCGCCCGCTTCCTGCACGCTGGCGTAGGACGCTTTAGGAGCGAAGAAGCAGAGTGGATCGTACCCCCAATAGTTCTTAAGCCGCTCGCCTGTGTGTGGATTGCGCCGCAAGATGTGGTTCTCGTTGAATTCCTGGACCGGCATGAGCTCTACGGCTGTAACCCCGAGGTCCTTCAGATACGGTATCTTCTCGATGAGGCCGCGATACGTCCCTGGGAATGAAACCCCGGCGCTAGGATGAACCGTGTAACCCCGCACATGGAGTTCATAGATGACCGTCGATTCCGAGGAATGGCGTAGCGGCTGATCGCCCTGCCAATCAAAATCCGCATGGGTGACGATGCCCTTCGGCGCAGTGGCCGCATCATCGGCTTCGGAGAAAGACAGGTCCTTCTGAGGGGATGAGGAATCATAGCCAAGAGAGGGCAGAAAGTCGCATCCCGGAACTGACGCGATCGCTGTCGCATAAGGATCTACCACGAGCTTGTCCGGATTGAAGCGGTGACCTTCGTGAGGAGCGTAGGGTCCAGCAAAGCGAAATCCGTAAAGTTGGCCGGGATCAATCCCCTCCAACCACAGATGCCAGATGTCACCCGTCTTGTTTCGGGCGGAATCGAGCAGGATGCTTCGTGCCGGCACGGAATCCTCGGGATGATCGAAGAAATCAAGGCGAACGCCGGTAGCGTGCCGGCTGAAAATCGCAAAGTTCACTCCATTGCCCCTCGCACGCGCCCCAAGAGGTACGGGCATACCAGAACGAATGGGTTGGACTTCGCAGAGACTCAGCAACCGCTCCAACTCGTCGAGTTGCTCAGTCCGCGCAGCGCTTGACCTAAGGACTTGGATCTCGTGTGTGTCTTGCCCGACAGTTCGGGAGACCGCTTCAGATGAGCGCGGTTCTGTTGGCATTGTCAGCGGACCCCTACAAGCTTACCAATTCCGAGACCAACGACGAGAGGACGTAGGTGTGAGCATAGATTTACTCTATCCCCAAATCGACGGGGCTTGCCGCCATTCCGGCGATCCTCACCGCCGCGCGGAGACGCAGGATTCAGTTCAGCCCTCGAAACCTACTGGCACTCCGGATCCGGTTCCATCGCGTCCTCGGACGTGCACAGAGGCAGATGGTAGGGCTGTTTATGGCTCAGCACCGAGAGGCCTTCGTTGTTGGCGATAAAAATTAGCTTCCGCGTATCATCCGGCAGAATGCTCGTAACTCCACTGAAGGTTCGAATGGTCCGCGGATGCTTGGGATCGCTCAGGTCCATCACGTTCACAACCTGAGTGGCGACCGTGCTGGGCTGCTGGCTTGTTGATCCTTTCTCCGGAACCACGGTAAGTGCGAGACCGGATTGGATCGATGACAGGCTGCCTCGCGACGCAACCCGCTCGACGATGGTGGGGCTCTTCGGGTCCGTAACATCCACCACCGTGAAATGGGCTCTTTGTTGAAGATAGAGGTATTGTTTGCCATCGTGCTGCTGCAAAAACATCTGCCGAACCGCCGTTCCCGGCAGCGTTATATGCGCGATCACTTTGGCTGGTTCTTCCGCTGTTGCGGCGCTGGCTAGAAAGACTACGGCGACGAGCGTTAGAACGATCCCGGATAGGAAGGTTGCCGTTCTCCTTCGTGAGCCTATCATGGACGTCATTTTGAGTTTGACTCCTTTCGTGGGTTAGTTTGATACATTCCTCTTCGCGTGACCGGCAGTTGATTGATTGCTTGGCGCCCCATGGTCTCGCGGGTCTCGATCACGGGCATGTCGCGCAAAACGCCATGGACCCGTTCCCAAAATGCCGAGATAAGCGAAATTGGCCCTTGGGTTCTGCTGCCAGCGCTCTTCGTCATACTCCGACCTGTCATGTGGTACCTTGGCCGTAACCGGGCCAAGAAGCAGGCTCCCTTTACTATGCTGCTACCGCTTCGCCTGAGTGCATGTTCAATTCGGCAGGATGCGTGGTCTCGATGATGTCCTTCGCCTTGGCCACCTCTGCAGCCGTCCCGTGGGCGATGAGCACGAATTGATCCGTCTTGAGCGCTGTTTCGTACTTCACAATGCTGTCCTTAGGAATTCCTATGCTGTAGAGGCCAGCTCCCAAAGCACCCAATCCTCCTACCACCACCGCGCCTTCCAATGCTCCCACGATCCACGCAACCAGCGGACCAGCCACCAAGATTGGACCGATACCCGGAATCATGAAAAAGGCAGATCCGAACAAAAGCCCCCAAAAGCCTCCCCAGAACGCACCAACTTTGCCCCAATATTTCATGCGATCGCCGGTATTGTAGTAGCCGACCACCTGCTCATCCGTGTGGTAGCCCTTGCCGACGATCGATAACTTGTGCATGTCGACTCCGCCACGCTGAAGCTCCTTTACCGCCTGATCGGCTTCTGTATGCGTGTGATACACCGCGACAACTGAATTTTGTGTGGACATTTCACTATCTCCTCGGGTATTTCCCGTCATTCTCAGACCGTCAAGTTAAGTTCCAACGTGCACTGTTAAGAACGCACCAGAATTCCAAGCAGCCCATCGATTTACCAAGCCGTTCTAACCTTTCTCGAAAAAATGCGCGACTTTCTTGCCAGCGTCTTCGGTGTAGTAGACAGTAATCTTAGCGCCCTTCTCGCTCCCCTCTGCGATATCCTTCCCGCCATCCTTGGCAGCGTGGTCGGTCAGCCGAAAGGTGGACTCAACACCATCGCTGGACTTGACGATAAGCTTTTTCCCGCCTCGATCAATGTCTTTGATCGTGCCATCCGTCGTTTTCAGACCGTCCTTACCCACTTTGTCGATCTCCAGCGCTGTGTCTTCGGTTCCTTTCGTGGTGTAGTGGGCCACCACCTCGGTTCCTTCTTTCAAGCCACGCCAAGAATCTTGGGCGGCCGCTTCTGAAGCATCCACACCATGGACTGCTGTTTTGTCGAGAAAGTGCATCGAGTGCTCGGTCCCATCAGCGGTCTTCACCACGATGGTTTTAGTGGCCGAATCAACCTTCTTGATGGTGCCGTGGACAGCACTGACAACATCCCGTGCAGCGTATGCAGCCGAAACCAACAATAGTGCAAGGATTAGGCTTCCAATCTTTTTCATTTATTTCCAAGCTCCTATCTTCAGATTGCCTTCTCGATCTAAACTACCTCTGACGCTATCAATACGCGCTCAACCATCACTGTCGATAATGCACATGGTTAATTGGCTACGATGTCAACCGGAGCGACTATTCCCGCGTCTCCTCGGCTCTCGTTCGATCCACCGTGAATCGACACACCCCTATCTGCACTGCGCACTAGGCAGCTTTCACTGCGGCCGAGATTTTCTTGGCGGGGTCAGCCTTAGGGAGCGCGACTTCCAGTGTTCCGTCTTGCAGTGTGGCTCTCACTTTATCGGGATCGATCTCTTCCAAGAGATCAATCATGCGGAAGACTTCATCGGACCTTCTCTCATTGTAAAGAGTCTTCCGCTTCTTCTTCTGATCATGGATCTGTTCCCGCTTTCCGCTGATGATGAGACGATGAGGTTCAACTCGTACCTCAATGTCCTTCTCTTTGAAGCCGGGCACATCAGCTCGGACGACCATTTGATCATCGGCTTCGCTGATCTCCGCCGACATTGGGTTCAGTAACTCAGACTCTGCACGGAACCAATCTTCCAAATCGTGGCCGTCCTGACGTCCCCGGCCCTCGAACAATTCGTAAGCACGGCGGGCGAGGGTGTCAGAAATCTCTCTCATCCGCTGGAGAAATGGATCGCCGTCCATCAACTTGAGAATTGCAGGTTGGTTTGAGCTTTGAGATCTCGACGTTAGTTCAGTTGTCATTGTCTTTACTCCTTCTCGCCGACCGAACCGGCTTGGTTGTGGCTTCCCCTTCCTGCTACTTTTTTTCGTTGGGCGGAAACTGTTTGAACATTTTATCGATCGACTTAAGAACTTGCTTTTCGTCACCCTTCTGGGAATTGGAGATCGCGTCCGTCGTCGCCTGCCCTCTCCAGACGAGATGCTTCTTCTTGGCATCCACGATATCCACTGAGAGTATCCCCATCATGCGGGGCTCAGCTTCGGTTTGGGACATATCCATACCCACGCCACCCATGCCACCCATGCCCTCCTCTCCCCATCCGCCCCAGCCGCCCGAGAAGCCCCAGGAGCCTCCTCCCCAGCCGAAGCCATCGTCTGTTGTGGTCGAATCCGTTACTTCCTGGCCGACAATGTGGTAATAAATGTAGACGTCTGGGTTTTGGCCGGCTGTTACCTTCTGCAGACCTCTTTGGCCGAGTTCGGTATCCACATCTTTCTGGACCCACTGACGGTAGAAGTGTGCCCCTTGATTCTTACTTTCTTTCCAGGCGTATGTTCGATAATCGGAGAAAGGGGCTTGGTTCTGCCAGTTGACCTTCACAGTCTGCCCAGATGCAAAGACAGTGAGCAAAAGCACAAACAGAGCCGAGAGAGGTAATGTAAACCTATGCACGCTTGTTCTCCTTTTGTTGGGATGCTTCAGCATGACATGTTGCCGTTCTCGGTCGTGAGCCTCTCATGAACGTCATCTTGAGTTTGACTCCTTTCTTGTGTTTGTTTGCTACTGCCACCTCTACTTTTGCTCCTCGGTGTGCTCCGTCGCGTGTTGCATTTGCTTAGCAAGACGCGCTTCTTGTCTGCTAGTTTCCGTAACTTCTGCGCCGCTTTTTGATCCTCCCTCGAAAAGCTTACTCAGAAACTCAGTATTTCCATACTTCCGAAAAACGAGCTCTGAATGACTAGGCGTGTGATCAGCTGTCGTCTCTCGGACGATAAAGTCCACACTGGTCTTATCGTTTTCACTGGTAGCGGTCATCACCGCAAGATCCGAATCTTGCATCATCCGGAATGTATACTCACCAGGCGGTAAGGTCGTGTTGCCGATGATGAAGCTGTGGTCAACGTGGGCTCGAATCGGATCAGCGATCTGAGCATTCAACAAAGCTGCTCCTGCTGTTACGAAGAGCAAGCTGATTAATAGTACAGGCGGTAGCATTCTCAGGTGGCTTTTCATAAGCATCTCCTTAGGGTCACTAGACTTCATTTACATGGCCCGATGTGACATTTATGTTCATAAGATGGCAGTTGGGTTTCCGATTACTGATGGTTGGCACACTTAATCAACATAGGGTGTTTGCTTCCGCAGTAATGGCGGGAGAAACTCATCTCGGGACTAGGCCATAAGACGGTCATTCTTGTCTCGTCCAAGCAAGCGGGTACCGGGTTGGCCAGCATTCAGGCCACAGTCTCATGGCCCCGAGACACCGTGCCTGCTTAAATGTTGAAATGAGTTCCTCCCATACGTTTCGACGAATAGTTTTGACACACGCTGTTGACAATAGACTTCACTTCACAAGGACGATAGGGAGGAGCGATGAAATCAAACGCTCCCAGCTGCATTGCCTCCAAGTACTCCTCCAGCTCGCCTAACAGAGAAGACACGACTAACGGCACCCCCGACCCAGTCGCTTGCGCCAGCCGGAGCACCTCGCGGAAGCCCCCCTCTGGCAGGGCATCTTCGCAAAACACCAGGTGCACAGCCTGTTGGGCGAGAGCCGTCCGAACCTCGTCCACGCTCGTCACCGTCATGGGATCCAGGCCGCATTGCGCGAGGATATCCACCAGCGCGGTTCGTTTCCCTGTGTCGGAATTAGCTACCAAGACTCCCAGACCGCTCAAGCTTCGCCTCCGCACGAATGATGAGTGACGAGTCTCATGCTAGTAGGGAGAAATAAGGAAGTCATAAAGAAGGATCAATATTCATGTGCCGTTGCACTTCTGCTTGGCGTTGGCCGTCAATGCTCTGAAAAACCACTCGCAGCTCACTTCCCGGATGCGTATCAGCAGCTGTTCAATGCCAAATGGTTTCGTAATGTAGTCATCCGCCCCAGCTCCCCGCGCCGCAGCCTTGTCCTTTTCGGAATCTCTAATTGACACAACAATAATAGGCACTGAAGAATCCGCGCGAATCGCGCGGCAGGTTGCAATTCCATCAAGACCAGGCAGATTCAGGTCGAGAAGGACAAAACCACAGCGCTCGACATTCAACTTGTTCAGCGCTTCCTCGCCGGACCCGGCCTCGACCACTTGATAGCCGTGGGCACTCAGGCTAGCGCGCAGTACACGCCGCATCTGCAACTCGTCATCGACTACGAGTATCCTCTTAAGGCTCATGTGCATCCTGGGGACATGGGCAGTAGGCGTGGGGAGGACCCTCATGTCGGTTATAAGGTTCGAATTGTGTCTGATATCTCCCCGATAGCGCGCTCACTCGCGCCAGCTTCCTCAATGTCTTCCGGCCTTTGTCGGCTCTATTCATCTTGAGGAACACGCGCAACTTCATTCGTGCCCTGTGCAACTGTGACTTGCTATTCCCGATCGAACAGGCCACCATGGTTGCGATCTCATGGTGTTCGTATCCTTCCACATCGTGTAGCACAAAGATCGTTCGATGACCCGGAGCTAACCGGTCAACTGCATTCCGTAACTGCAGCCGGTCGATCGAGCCGGCCAGGTTTAGATCCTCGGCGCCGAAATCTCTGCTCGGAGCATCCTCTTCGCCCTCGGTCGTCTCCTCCAGCGAAAACACCGGCAGGCTTTTCTTCCGAAAATGCATCAGCACGACATTGACCGTCATGCGATGCAACCACGTGGAAAATGCCGACTCCCCGCGAAACGTGCCAATCTTGCGGAACAATAGCAGAAACGCTTCCTGGGTGAGGTCTTCCGCTTCCGCAGTGTTCGCGGTCATGCGCCAGCAGAGGGAATAAACGCGCCGTTTGTGCAGGTTATAGAGCGCCGCGAAAGCTTCTGCGTCGCCCTGCTTAGCCCGCTCGATCGTCTCCGCTTCGCTTAGTCCGTCGCTCTGTCGTTGCCTTCGGTCGGTCAAGTTGCCTTTTGCAGCCGAACTCTCTGAGATACGGCTAGCGTAAGTATCTTTACGTAGTATGGGTTGCAAGTGTGTGTAAGAACATTGTGGTCCCATAAATGTTCTTCCTCGGAATCCTGCCCCAAGAACAGATCCAGTTTTAGCAGCGAGAAATAAGGAAGTCATAAGGAACGGTTTAGGATTGCTTCAAGGCGTGTCGTTTGGCGGAGGCACGAAGCGGTATCCGACCCACGGCTCGGTCAGAACATACTTGGGGGCATGGGCATTTAGTTCAATTTTTCTTCGGAGCTGGTTGATAATAACTCGAAGGTACTCAACCTCTTGACCGTAGTTTGGGCCCCACACTGCCTTGAGCAGGCGACCGTGCGGAATGACTTGACCAACATGAGAAACGAGGTATCGCAGCAGTTCGAATTCTTTCGGAGTCAAGTGCTCATTCCGGCCTCGCCCCGTAACTTGGTGAGTCTCAAAATCGATGGTTACGCCGTCCAGGACCAGCACGCTGGATGGCTTTTTTATTACAGGTTTCCTTCTCGCTACTGCCTGCACGCGAGCCAAGAGTTCAGGCACACCAAACGGCTTGGTGATGTAATCATCGGCTCCTGCTTCCAACGCTGCGACCTTGTCCCGCTCAGACGCCCTGATCGACACCACGATGATGGGTATTTCAGAACCAGCTCGTATCGCACGGCACGTGGCCATGCCGCCCAGGCCCGGCAGATTCAGGTCGAGCAGGACAAAATCACAGAGTTCGGCGTCTAATTTGCGTAACGCTTCCTCACCAGAATCTGCTTCGACCACGTCGTACCCATGGGCACTCAGACTGGCACGCAGTACGCGCCGCATCTGCGGTTGATCATCGACCACGAGCATTCTCTTAAAGCTCATGCGACATCCCGCTGCGACACAGGTAGTGAGAAATAAAATACCGAGCCGGAACCTGCCTGACTCGTGACCCCAATGCGTCCTCCGTTCGCCTCGACGATGGTTTTCGCGATCGACAATCCAAGACCTTTACCTGGAGCTGCTACCGGGCCCCGATAGTGCTTTTCGAAAATGTGGGATTGCACGTTCCCTGGGACGCCAGGCCCTGAATCCTTCAAGGAGATAACGATTTCGTTGTTGGCCAATTCAGCGGAAATGGCTAGAGCCGAGCCAGGAGGGCAATATTTCAGCGCATTATTGAATAATTCCTTAAGCACGCCTTTGATCATGTGGAAATCGAAGTCCGCCTTGGGAAGCGAATCCGGAATATCAAGCTCAAAAGGCGTAGCGCTGAGACGCGACCGTAGCGATTCCACAGTGGAATCTATGAACTGGCGAACGTCGTGTGGAACCCTCTCCGGCTGTAGAATACCGGCTTCTACGTGCGCGGTCCAAAAGACCTCGCTCATCGAAATGTCCAGCCGATCGGCCTCTTCATTGATAATGGTCAGAAGCTCATGTCTGTTGCTGGCATCGGAATCTCTGGATAACAAAGAGCTCACAGCGGTCTTAATCACGCTCAGAGGGGTTTTGACTTCGTGGATCAGGGAGTCGAGAACCGCCGACTTGATTTCCTGGCCTCTCCGGGCTGCCTCGGCTTCACTTGCCCTTTCAAAGGCACGGGATTTTTCCAGGCCTGTCTCCATGCGCTCGACAATTGCTCGGAAGGTGTCCTGCGAGATGCAGCCTCCGCAAGTACCCAGGCTCCCGACGACCTGACCAGCCAAGCGGATGGGCATCAGAAATGTGCCGGCTCGCTTGTCAATTGGTAGATCTGCGTGAGTAAGAGTATCCCGCAGTCGGTCCAACGGAATGGCACAATCCTCCGATCCCGAACGGATAACCCTCCCCGTGCGTTGATCGTAGAAGACCGCAGCCGTACTCTCAAACGCGCGCACCAGGCAGTCCAGAAACCGAGCGACCATCGAGTCGGTGCCGACACCCATTGGTAAGTCCTGTGCGAATGCGTAGAGCTTCTCCAGTTCGCGACTGCGCGCAGCCGCCTCAAGAGCCTGATGCTTTGCTCGCGCCGCCAGATAGCTTGTGACAAGGGCAACGGTCAGAAACGTGAAGAAGACCAGCCAGAGTTCAGTGGATTTGATACCCAAACCTGGTGGCGGAAGGAAGAAATAATCGAGAAGCAACGCTCCCAGGCCCGTCGCTACGGCGGCTTCGCCAAAACCCCATCGACCGGCTATGATCAAGATCGTGAGGAGCAGGGCGAGGACTACCGTTGCAATATGCACGTGTCGTATGGATGCGCACAGCGCAACGACCCCCGCGACGGCACCAAGCGAAACAGCTAGCCGCAGGATCCGACTTGGGATGCTCACCGTATGGCTCTCTCCGGATACGTAGAATTGTAGCGCGAGGCTTCTCGGGTCGGCAAAACGAGTGAAACCTTGACACGTCTTTGCCAACTTCTTCAGAATTTGAAGACCGACACCCCCTTACAGTGACGGGTGCCGCGCCACTTGAACTTTGGTGCAACCTCATGCATCGGAGTAGAATCTGATTAATTAGGAGTGCGCTGTCCTTGTACGTAGGCTCCTCGTACATAGACTCCCCGCTCGAAGGTGCACCACGTTCGAAGGGGGTGCAGGTCATGAGCAGATTCGTTCTTCGTAGATTCCTCCTTCCGTTTGCTGCTTCCCTCGGTCTGCTTCTAACGCCATATCCAGCATTCGCCCAGCACGGCGGTGGTGGCGGCGGTCACGGCGGTGGTGGCGGCGGTCACGGCGGGGGCGGCGGCGGCGGGGGCGGCGGCGGTTTTCATGGCGGGGACGGCGGTGGCTACCACGGTGGCGGCGGATATTATGGCGGCGGTGGCTACCATGGTGGCGGCGGATATTACGGTGGCGGGCGGTCTTATGGCGGAGGAAGTTACGGCCGAGGCGGCGGCTTTCGTGGCGGATCAGCGGCCGGTCGTGAGGGAGCGGGCCGCGGTTCCTACGGCGGGTCCGAAGCTGGCCGCAATTCCGGTTGGGGAAATCGTTCGTCGAATGTTCGTCCCGCAATCGCCGATGGCCAGTGGCATTCGTTCGGCAACGCGGGCAGTTCCGCGCGTTCCAGTGAAGCACGCAATTCCGGAGGCGCAGCGAACTCAAGCCTCTCCGCTCGTAACAGCGGAAGCTCCGATGGGCACTCCTTTGGCTCGTCAAGAGGCGAGTCCGGTCTCGCCGGCGGAGCGTCCAGAGGTACGCCAGGCTTCGGTCGAGGTGGCTATGGTTGGGGCCGCGGTGGCTTTGGTTGGGGAGGCGGTTGGGGCTGGGGAGGTTGGGGTTGGGGCCTCGGCTTCGGATGGCCGTACTGGGGACTTGGCTGGGGGTTCGGCTGGGATCCTTGGTTGTACAACCCCTACTGGTATCCTCCGATGGCTTACGACTACCCGGATTACAGCTACGATGGATCCGACGATCCGCCGTACCGTCCGGGTTGGTCGCCAGATTCGTCATATAACTATGACAAGCCGGCAGGCGGCCTGAGCCCGTCAAGCTCGAACCAAAGCTCGAACTATAACTATGACCACAGCTTCGATCTCAACGCTGGCTCGGACCAAGGCAACATCGACTCAGTCCAGAACGGCCAGACGCAGCAGCTCGAAGCTGCGCCGAACAGTCCGGCTCCGGCGGCCCAGCCGCAACGCTGAATTTGTGCGGCTCTTACGGAGGTCCGCGATTTGTCCCGAGAGCGTGTTTGACAAATAGGGTTCTTGAAGGCGCGCGGCTTCAGCCGCGCCGTTTCGAGCCGTTTAAACCACATGTTGACAAGACCGCTGAGCTGTTCGTAGCTGCCGGGGCTGAATTTCTTCCGATCTACGAGTTGGATTCTCCGACCGATCCGATGTTTGTCTTCCTGCGGTTCTACATCTTCCTGACGATCATCATTGACCGGCTTCCGCCGCATCTTCGGTTGTTCGATGCAGAGAAAGAGTTTCAGAAGCTCTTTCCGTCTCCCCTGATGACATATGCCGAGTTCATCGCGGCGTTTGCCCTGCATGCGACGCAGGAGCGAAATAATAGCAAGAATTACGATGCACCTATCGATGCCACGCTCCGGAAATCATGGTTTAAGAATACGAATATTTCGCAAGACCTGATCGACAAGATGTTCGACAGTGTTTCCTTTTCGCTCGATAAACTTCCGGAACCGAAAGACACGCTCGGCTATGGGGATTTCGAGTTCCTCCGGGATCGTCCAACAAAAACTCCTGTGTTGCTGGAGTTTTCCCGGCACTTCCTGGAATGGCTGGACAAGGTCAGACTGGAAGACAAAACGGAAACCTATTACCGCGATGGATGGCGACTCCTGAAGACGACGACCATCGTTGGCATGCGATTGGATCAGATCACCAGAGATGTTAGCGAAACGTTGAGGTTCTCAGGCGCGTCCTCGAATGCCAATTGCGCGCTGAGAACGTTAAGAAGGATGCTGCACAAGGCGGAGAAGTGGACTCTGATTCGCCACGCTCCGAAACTCAAACTGATGAAGGAATACGGACGTTCACTCAGGCTTGACGATGAAGCGGAAAAGAAATTGTTGGCGGGCGCTGCTGCCTGCAATTGGCGGAAACGTAGCCTTCAACTTTTTCGGGACATCATCGTCTTAATGCGCGATACGGGCATGCGGAACGAATGGGTTTTCCCATCGAAGCGCGCCGAGTCTGCTCACCTCACCACAATGGCGAAGAGATGTCGCGAAGCCAGAGTCAAGGCTGGGCTACCCGAAGATCTTGTCCTCTATTGCGGGCGACATGACTACGGCACGCGGATTCTGAAGAGAACCGGAAACCTGGCTGCGGTCATGAGAACCATGGGACACAGGGATGTGAAAACTGCGATGCAGTATCAACATCCCGAGCTAGAGATCGTGCGCGCTCCGAACACTTACTTCACAATCACCATGCCAGCGTCGCTTCGCTCCGACCGCTGTTCACCTTCGCTCCGGAACGCCGTTCGGCTTCCCTCCGGACACGATGTTCACCTTCACCGGAATCCCCACTTAACCGACAGTCCTGATTCTCGACTGATCCTTTTCCGTAACCAATTGAGAAATCGCGACACGGACCCCCAGCAAACACTGGGATCCTCGGAACCAAACTGCTGGACCATAACCTGACAATAGAATCGCCACGAAATTGCTCCTGTATTGACGAGAATTCTTGCTCCAACTCGGTTGTTATCCCCTGTGGCTGGGAGTAAATTAGTCAGCAAACACATTTGAGGACCTCCAGTTTGCGGGGGGGTGGTTTTGTTCCCCGGCCGCTCACTAATTCCTCGGACCTTACTGATTCCACGATGGTCCGCAATGTCAAGAAAGGCTAGAAAGGCAACTTCTTCATTCAGTGTTCATTCAGTTTTTCTCGTTTGGTCACTCGGAAGAAGTTCTCGCCACTTCCACGTTTACCCGAATTGCCGTTATTTCTCCAGCCACAAGCTAACGCTCAACCGGAACTGTGACACCGCACTATAAGGAAACTGTTCCTTATTGCACACTCTCGGGTGGGGCATGCGCGTGACCCGACATACCACGCGAGAAGAACCTATTTACAAGGCCTCTCTTGCCGCACACCTGAGCAACGACGAAGATGATTCGGCCCGCATGAGTTCGCCACGTCAAGAAGCGGGTAGCCTCGCATCATTCGAGCGACTATCAAGACTTTTTTCAGTGCCTGCTATTGTCCGATGGAGCCGTTCCGGTGTTCCCGGCCACCTTGAAAGAAGCGATGACGCACCATGCTTTGGCCAAGCAGAAAAAGGATGACCGCCAAGACGATTAAAAACAGGAATTGTCCAATCCCGACGGTATGCGATATGAAATCTACGATCGCAATCCCATCCGCCTGGTGCGGCAGAGTGCGAAGCGAAGGAAGATTCCCGTCGTGTTGAGCGTCGGCGAGGTACAACAACTGCTGGAAGCGCTTGCTCTTAGAGAACGGACCCTTGTGCTCTTGGACGTCGCTACCGGCTTGAGGATGAGCGAACTTTTTGGGCTCAAGTGGGCGGATGTCAACTTTTACACCAATGAGGTCAACGTGACTCGTTCGATCGTGATGCAGGTGGTGGGCTATTGCAAGACCGAGGCGTCACAGAAGCCAATCCCCCTCGACCCCTATCTGGCGGAAGCGCTCCAAATCTGGCGTCAGCATACGCAGTACAGGGCCGCGGAGGATTGGGTCTTCGCCAGCCCAGAGAGCCAGGGCCGAAGACCCTACTGGGGGCAATCCATCATGCGCAATGTGATACGTCCCACCGCGTGTCGGCTCGGAATAAACAAGCGCATTGGATAGCACACGTTTCGGCACTATCTACCCTTCCTGACTATGTCGAGTGATATGGAGGGACGTTGGCGATCGTTCAACAATTGAGGCTCACAACGCAAATCGAGTCGATCAATCACCCGACATAGTTTTCTCCGTTTTCTCTGCTCTACAGACTTCCAAGGAACTCCTCCAGTCTGAATCAGTTCGTTATGCGGCCTTAGGTTCGATGGGGACAAGTTCGTAGCCCAGCTGTTTCGCTTGCCGTTTGAGTTTCGCTTCGAACCTCTTCTCCCGCTGGGCGTCTCTAGTGTCCCAAAGTGTCTCGTCATATTCCACTTGGTTTTTGACCATGGTGTAAAAGATCACTGCGATCTTGTGGGCGGTTGCCATGGTGGCACCTTTGGGGCCCAGCTTGGCTTTCATTCGGCGCAGGT
>Ga0208820_1000327_pt1 | contig 40659 bp, 22 predicted proteins | sample June2015DPH_16_5_FD_184713 | JGI IMG/M metagenome (GOLD analysis project Ga0208820, IMG submission 184713) | Peatland microbial communities from SPRUCE experiment site at the Marcell Experimental Forest, Minnesota, USA - June2015DPH_16_40... | ecosystem: Environmental > Terrestrial > Soil >...
GCCGAGTCGGACGGAGCCGAAAGCGGCACTAGCCGCTGAGACGCGAGCATGTCGTGCCCAGCTCGCAAACGCGACCACGTAGTATCCCCGGTCGCAAACTCAGCCTCCAGAACCCCCAAACTCCCCCCCAACTTGGCTTCGTTTTTGGCTTTCTCCGGAACAATTTTCCACGCCGGCTTGAACAAACTTGGGTTCGTTTTACAATTTTTACTTTTTTAGGCCCGCTTAAGCCCCCCCCTCGGCACCCTGAACCATGAACTTGGAACCTGGAACCCTGAACACGTTCCACATCCCTTATTTCAAAGAACCATTTCCTGCCACACCGAGCCTATCGTAAAGCGATATCCTTGTCAAATACAAAGCCGAGCTGCGATAGCAGCGGAGCCGAGTCTTCGGAGCCGAAACGAAGTGAAGCCGAGTCAGACGAGAAGCGCCGAATACGTGCCGGCGGCGCAAACAAGACCAGGCCGTGTCCCGGTCGCAATGCAACACAACCGAACCGCGCCAAATATACACAATAGTATGTCTTCTGTCCAGTCCTTTTTCAATGGCGGATACCCCGACCCCAATCCGGCGCTTCCTCCCATGCCCGTGTAGCGTCCGCTGTCCACAGCGGAATGCCCTTGCTTCCTGCCCCCTCACGGCGAAGCCCACGTTTGGCCGAGCTCTTTCGGCCATCACGTGGCCCCTCATCCGTCCCGCCTGCATCTACTCGACCGGCCAGATGCCTTCGTGGTCGAACCGCGTTTCGATGACCTGATGATTCACGCCAAATCGCGGGGCGATCTTCTTCGCAATAAACTCGCGAGCCCCCTCGATCTCACGCCATCCTGACTCTGTGTCGACGGGGTCAACTCTTGACACTTGACACCTTCGCATCACTCCGGTTGCCGACGCGCCCATCGCCTCACAATTCACGGACCAGACGTTCCCACGCGCGGCCTCCGTCCTGAGTCCGTCGAAGGGCCTTGTTCGCCTCAGACGAATTGCCCGATTCGGCCCCTCCGGTGCCCCCTGCGCTCTAAGTTCCCTCCCCGCTCCCGCTTGACATCCCCCGACTTCCGACAACACACCATGATACATTAGCCACTAATGTATCGTCCGACGACGCCAGCCTGATGCATAAGATTCTTATGTATCCGCCTCGTTGCGAGCCGCCTTGACCTGATAGGTGTCACTGACACCCATCATTCAACTCCTCGCCGATTTATGGATCGGGTCTGCGCTTTAGAATTTACAAACTGGAAGACAGGCAGCCTTCGCCCACTTGCTTGTCGCGCCGACTCGTCCGCCGTAGCTCGTAGAGCGAAGGAGGAAGCGCTCTGCGCGAAGGCGGATGACCCGTCGTCAACCCTGCATTTCGAATTTCGACATTCGGATTTCGAGTGTTCGCCTGCCCTGCCTGCGGTGAGCGACGTCGAACCGAGCGGAATCGAAGGGTGCCTCCTTCGTGACCTCGTGGTGAACATCCGTGCCCATCCGTGTGAATCTGTGGCTCGCCGCCTTCGCACCACCGCTACGGCACGTACGTAATCATCTGCAGCCAATCCCGGCCGTGCTCGGTCAGTGCCCAGCCGTCTCCACTCCGGGACCGTTTTACCAATTCGCCGCATGTCCACTGCGACAATTCAGCGTCGTTGGCCCGCGACAACACGGGCAGGCTTCGTTGCAGCAAACGCTGTTGCGATTCGCTGATCTCACCCGCGACCCGCGGCCACACCGCCACCGGCATTCCCCATGCCGTCATCCCGATTTCGTAGGCGATCGGAGCGCCCCCGGCCGGCTGGACCTGCTCGGGATGAAGTTTCAGCCACGGGAACGGACGTGCGCCGACCAGCACCGTAAACGCAATCGGCTGTTTCGCAACGTACTCGGCGAAATTCAAGTTGCGGTTCGCGGCATACGCCCGCAGAACGGCGGCCGGGTCCATGCCCGCGAGATTTTGGCCGTTGAAATTGCCAAATGGCGGCGCATCCGGCACATGTTTCGGGTACCAAATATAGAAGTTGGGACTGAGAAGCAGGTCGATCTCAAAATGCAGGTGGGCGCGCTCGCGGGAAATGCCCTCACGCGTATTCGCGGAGTGGCCGAGCGTCGCGATGACCTGGCCTTTCTTGACGGGTTGACCGGCGGCAATCCCCGCCGCAACCTCACGCAGGTGCGCGTACAACGTGCACACCTCCACCCCGTCCCAGACATGCTGGATGACGATGTACCGCCCGTAATTCGACAATCCCGGCTTCGCATTGACGAACGCCACTTCACCATCCGCCGCCGCGTGAACCGGATCAACCGGCTCGCCTTGCCGGTCGCGTTGCAGGCACTTGATGTCAATGCCCTTGTGAAAGCGGTGTCCATGACTCCGAAAGCATCCAAACATGCCGGACTCCGTCGTGCCTTCGACCGTCGGCTGAAAAAAATCCGCGTCCGCTCCAGGCCGCAGCAGCGCGTCATTGGCCGTCGGCAGGCAAATATCAAACCCCTGGCCGGTCGCGGCACCCAGAATGCTCGCGACGAGGCTGGCGGCGATGAGTGAGGCGAATCTCCGGACCGTCATCAGTTGTTCTGCTTGCTCAGCTTGTTGAGGTCATCCACGATCTTTCGCGCTTCCTCATCCGTGAACTCGCCTTCGATGAGAAACTGTCCGTTGATGATCCGCTGGTCCACCAACCACGCGCTCACCGGATGGTTGTTGACCATCACCACCACGTATTGGCCCCGCGTCCGCGTCGTCATTTCGTCCAGCACGATCTCGCCGTGTGGATCGAATTGGAGGAACACCGCTTTCCCGCCCGACGTGTTGTATAGCTCCGCGGACTGCACGTCCCGTTCCGTCAACGTGGGGAACGGGCTGATGGTCAATTTCAGGCCGGCCCGCGGCAACTCGACGGTCTGCACATTTTCCGCCGGCAGTGCGGAGTCGGCTTGTTCGTAAATGCGTACGGTCGTCGCGACGGGCTGTGGTTGAAAACCCTGAAGGCTCCGCAGTGCGCCGCATCCCGCCAACACGGCCGCCGCCAGCGACCCGACCACCGTCATTTTAAGCAATTGCATCAATTTGCATTCTATGGTAGCGTCACTGCCGCGACAATACAATCATGAGAGTCGATCCACGATTCCTCAAGGAGGAGGGAGCCGAGGTCTTTACAGGAAACGAACTGCTCGTCAAAGGCGCACTCGAAGCAGAAGGCGGCACCCATCTCCTGACCGGCTACCCCGGCTCACCCATTGCGGGCTTTTTCGACGCAATGGAACTTGTCGCGCCCCTCTACAAGGAAAAGGGCGTTCGCGCCTGCATTTCCAACAACGAAGCTCTCGGCGCCGCCATGCTCAACGGCTCCCAAATGGGCCCGCTCCGCGGCATGTGCGCCATGAAATCCGTCGGATTGCACGTCGCCGCCGACGCCTTGGCGCTGGGAAACCTCGCGGGGGCGCATCCACAGGGCGGCGCGCTCGTGATCATCGGCGACGATCCGTGGAGCGATTCAACCCAGGTGCCCGCCGATTCCCGGTTCCTCTGCAAACACCTCTTCCTGCCGGTGATGGAGCCCAGCACCAACCAGGAGCTCAAAGACTGGGTCGATCTCGGTTTCCGAATTTCCCGTGAATCAAGCCTGTTCATCGGCTATCTCGTTACCACCAACCAGGCCGACGGCGGCGGCACCGTCCAGTGCCGCCCCAATCACTTTCCCGACATCAGTACCGTCAACAAGTATTCGCTCGATACCGCGCGGATTGATTTGGAAAACACGGTGTTGCTGCCACCGCGTACGTGGATCAAGGAAGCGGGAATGCCGCAACGGTTCGCCCGCTTGTTCGAAAGCGCGCGGCGCCTCGGCATCAACCGCATCCTCAACGCCCGCAAGAACCCGCGCTGGCGCGCCGAAATCGGCTTCGTCGCCTCGGGCCTCGGGTTCTGCTATCTCGAACACGCGTTGGCCGAACTCGGCGTCGCCGATCAGGTGCCGATCCTCAAGCTCGGCATCAGCTACCCGGTCGACCCCGAATTGGTCGAGGAATTCTCCCGACAGGTGCGCAGCCTTTTCGTGATCGAAGAACGCCGTGGGTTCATGGAGGAGCAGATCGCCGAGATCGTCGGCAAGTACAACCAACTCGCGACTGCCGCGAACCGCACCAACGTTTGGGGCAAGGAGTTTCCCCTCGGCCTGAAGGGCATCCCCGCCAGCCGCGGACTCAACCCCAGCATCCTCATCGAGCGCCTCGCGCCCCTCGGCAGGTTCTTTCAGGATCCCTATCTCGCCCTTGACCAGAAACGCATCGACTGTGCCGTCAACCTCATCCACACGACCGACAAATTTGACATCCGCATCCCGTTGCGCACGCCGACCTTCTGCCCCGGTTGCCCGCATCGGGACAGCGCCAGCGTCCTCATCGAAATCAAAAAACGTTTCCTCGACCCGCGCTACATGAAGCAGCAGCACCGCCGCGGCCCTGTCGACCTCGTGTTCCATGGCGATACGGGCTGCTACACGATGTTCATGTTCGAACCGACCAAGGACCTGATGCACAACTACAGCGGCATGGGTCTGGGCGGCGCCACGGGGGCGGGCATCGATCCGTTTATCACCAACAAACAGGTCGTTTTCCTTGGCGACTCGACTTTTTTCCACAGCGGCGTGTTGGGCATCTCCAACGCCCTCAAGCAGGGCCAGGACATCACCTACGTCATCCTCGACAATTCCACCACCGCCATGACCGGTCACCAGCCCACGCCGTCGATGGACGTGGATATCGTCGGCGAGACCACCTACAAGCAAAACATCGACCGCATCGTCGAAGCCATGCTCGGCCAGTCCGTCCACGTCGTCCGCGCCAATCCGGCCTACCGCGAATCCTGGAAGTCGATGCTCGAGGAAACCATCCTCCGCGATGGCGTGAAGGTCATTGTTGCCGACAAGGAATGCGGCATCACCTACCATCGCCGCGAATCCCGCGAGGAACGGCGCCTGATCCGCGAGCAGGGCTATCTGCCGGAAAAGCTTTTCGTAAATATCAACCCCGACGTCTGCGAAAACTGTCTGGAATGCACGCTGGCCACGGGCTGCCCGGGCTTGACCATTGCCGAAACGCCCTTGGGCGCGAAAATTCAAACCGATCTCTCCTGGTGCGTCGCCGACACGGCCTGCACGAAGATTTACGCCTGCCCGTCCTTCGAGGAAATCACCGTCGTTCGCACCCAAAAGCCACCCGCGCCCATTGATTCCATCGATCTTGCGAACATCCCGTTGCCCAAGATGGCCGACTTCCAGAACGTCTGGCATTGCTACCTCGCCGGCGTTGGCGGGCAGGGCATCGGCGTCAGCACCGCCGCCCTCGTTCGCGCGGGATTCAAACAGGAGTACCACGTGTTGTTCTGCGACAAGAAGGGACTGGCGATTCGCAATGGGAGCGTGTTCTCGCAGATCACCTTTGCGAAGGACGCCCGCCACCTTTCCAACATCATCCCCTACGGCAAAGCCGATCTGTTGCTCGGCATCGACCCGCTGGAAGCCACGCGCAGCCTCTCGCCGAACGGCAACCTGCGCGTCGGCAGCCCGAAGCACACCGTCGCCGTCGTCAACGCCTACAAAACGCCCACCATCCTCACCCTCCTCGGCAAGGACGATTTCAACGTCGCGGAGTTGGAGGACACGCTGCGCCGGTACACCAAACCGGGAGAGTATTTCGGACTCAATGTGGCCGGCATCTCCGAGTATTTCTTCGGCACAAAGTTGTATGCCAACATCGTCCTGCTCGGGATCGCGTTCCAGAAAGGGTTGCTGCCGCTGTCGCTGGAAAACATCGAGTGGGGCGTGCGCGAGACCATGGGGTCCGCCGCGGACGAAAATATCAAGGCCTTCCATCTCGGCCGCAAACTTGTCTTCGAGCCCGACCTCGTCCACAAACATGAACTGCGCGAGACGTACGCCGAGTTCATCACCGAACGCGTCGACGTCCTGAAGCGAAACCATCGTGCCGGTAGCCGTTGGGCGCGTGAATTCGAGGTCCTCATCCGTCGCAGCGAGAATTCCATCCGCCTCGGCGAACAGACCGCGCGCGACATCGTCTGGCGGTTGTACGACCTGCTCGAGTACGGAGGGGCCGATGCCTATGCGGGCTACTACCTTGATCTCGTGGAAAAAATCTACGCGCGGGACAACGGCCAGTTCGATTTCGCCGCTACCAAGGCCGTCATTTGGAACCTGCACAAGGCCATGGTCATCAAGGACGAGGTGTACGTCGCCCACCTGTTGACCAGCGAAGAAAAAACGCGCCGCGACCATCACCGCTACCATGTCGATGAGCAGCGGGGCGACAAGATCATCTATCACCACCTTAACCGTCCCGAATTCAACATTCTCGGCCGCGACATCCGCTTCAAATTCAGTCCGAAAAAGTGGCAGCTCAATTTGCTGAAGCACCTTCGCTGGCTCCGTCGCGCCATGCCGCAATGGCACCGCCGCGAACGCGAATTCCGCGATTGGTACATCCGTATTGTCGAGAATTTCCACTACTACGACCGCGCCAGTTACGACCGCTACGTCAAAGCCCTGCGTTGCGTCGAGGAAGTCCGCGGCTATCGCGAAGTCCGCTATCCGAAAATGGAAGAAGCCCGTCGCCGCGCCGAAAGCCACCTCTCCCAGCCGTCCCGCACCTCGCCCGTCACCGTTTCCGTCTAGCCCTAAGTGGAACGGGCATCCCAGAGCTGGCGAACGCAGCGCCGTGATCTACACGTTATTGGGCAGTTGCCGGCGGCACGGCCTCAATCCATTTGATTACCTGCAAGATTTGTTCACGCGCCTGCCGTCAGCCAAGATCAGGGAAATCAAGCAGTTCACTCCCTCCAACTGGGCCAAGGCGCTATGCCCTCGGCTCGCACCGGCGGCCTGAACTTGTCCCCACACAGGAAAAGGGAGCGCAGCCGCGGGTCAGTTCACCGAGTCGTGAACGCGGCTTCGGTTGTTGTTTCGTTGCCGTTTAATCCACGCGGCTGCGCCCCTACAAGTTCTCGTTCTAATCCATCCGGATACTATGGCGCGGTGACCTCCACGCGGTAGAATCGCTGCGCGTTGGCCAAGCCGCTGGGATCGGTAAATATCAACACACCGCCGTTGCCGGACTGTGACGCGCCGGTGGGCGTCCAGTTGGCGGGCGTGAGCGAGGTCGTGTACTGCAATTGATACGTGTGGCCGGTAACGGAGGGGACTTTCACGACGAAAGTCTGTCCCGATGGACCCACCTGCGAGATCTGCACGCTGCTGGCCGTCAGCACCGTGCCATAATTGAGAAACGCCCCATGGAAACTCGTCCCTCCGTTGATGGCGTCGACGGTGCCGTTGTTGACCACGGTGCCGTAAGACTCCAACACGCTGGCACCGTTGGCCCGCATTGTGCCGTTATTGGTGACGATGCCCGTGAGGGTCAGCGTTCCGCCGCAATCGGCCAGCACCGTCCCGCCGGGATCGACGACCACGTTGCCGTTGATCGTGCCGCAACCGGTCAGGGTGGCATTGTTGCGGATCTCCAGGTTGTTGACGAACGAATGGACGCCGCCGTTGATTTGGAACGTGGCCGCATCGGTGCCATCGCCAACCACGAACACTTGATTATTGGTCACGAACGTGCCGCCGCTGGTCAGTGTGCCGGCGTTGAACGTGAACACGCTGTTGGCGCCGTTGGTCAGCACAAGCTGATTCGCCGTGATTGCGCCGCCGGACAGCAGCAAGCTGTCTTCACCGCCCGCCTGGCTTACGATCAACGGCGCAATCCCGAGCGCATTGGTCACGAACAGGTTGCCGCCACTCACAATCAGGACGTTGTTGGAAGCCGAATTGCCGTAGCCAACCGCCACATTGGTGGCGGCGACAGAGCCGCCCGCAATCGTCAGCAGATTGCTACTCCCGCTGCCGCCGACATCGAGATACGTCTGGTTGTACCAGACCGAGCCGGTCCCCGTCACCACGACGGTATTGTTGCTGCTGCCGGCCTGGTAGCCCAACGTGCCATCCAAATCGCACACGGCCCCGCCGTTACTGATGACCAGGCTGTTGCCCCACCCACTGCAGCCGACGTCGAGGTAGTACTGGTTGCTCCAAACCGAGCCGGTCCCCGCCACCAGAACGGAATTAGCGCTGGACGTAGAATTACTGCCAATGAATCCCTCATAGTCACAAACTGCGCCGCCGTTTGTGATCGTCAGCGAAGCGCCGCCGCCTGTGTTGCCGATCACGGAGACGGCAGTCCCTGGTAGGTGAATCCACGAATAGTTCACCACCACCGCGCCGTTGGTCTCGAGCGTCATCGCGCTGTTGAGAATCTGCAACCACATCACCATGTACGCATTGTTGAGGAACAGCGTATTGGTCGAGTTGGCCGTTCCGGCAATGTACAGGTTGCTGATGATCATGCTCGGATAAACGGCGTTGCTGAGCACGGTCGTGAAGTCGATGGTCACGGTTTTGTTGCCCGCGTTGGTGATCATCTCGACGGCATCGTTCGTGGATGGCGAGAAGCCCGATGACCAATTGGCTCCCGTCTCCCATTTGCCGCTGCCGCCGTCAATCCAGCTATTCGTACGACTCGTAAGGATCACACCCGTCCCGGACGAAAAGGCCAAGTAGGTCGGTGCAGAGGAGTCTGCCCCCCCCCCAGCGAACTGGTAAACACGCTGGCGTTGCTGCTTAACACACCGCCCACCAAGGGGAATTTCTCTATGTCGTTGTCCCAGTTATCAGCCTCATAGAGGTTGCCCGCGCTGTCGAACGCCAGGCCCCATGGGCCGTCCACGTCCGTGCTAAACACCGCGCCTGTGCCCGACGGGTTGAACTTCACGATGTCGGAGTTACCTTGGTCGCCCACATAGAGGTTGCCCGCGCTGTCGAAGGCCAGGCCGAGCGGGAAGCTCAGCAGTGAGGCGCTGTTGCCAAAGGCCCCTGCGGAGGTCCACACACCGCCCGACAAGGTGAACTTCTCGATGGAAGCGTTGGAACCGTAGCCCGACTCGATGGCCACGTAGAGGTTGCCATTGGCGTCGAAGGCCAGTCCCCCCGCGCCTGACCCCACGTTGGCAATCACCGTACCGCTGCTGCTCAGCACGCCGCCCGTCGAGGTGAACTTCACGATGTTGCCGTTGTCGTTGGCCACGTAGAGGTTGCCGGCGCTGTCAAAGGCCATGCCTTCCGGCCCGCCCAGGTTCGAGCTGGTAAAGACCGTGCCGTTGCTGCTCAACACGCCACCCATCGAGGTGAACTTCACGATGGTGCTGTTACCGTTGTTGCCCACGTAGAGGCTGCCCGCACTGTCGAAGGCCAGGCCGACCGGGGAACTCAGCCCCGAACTGGCAAAGGGACCCATTTCCCCGCCGCTTGAGTTGATCTCCTCGATGATGTTCAGTCCTTCGTTGGCCAGGAAGAGGTTGGCCGCATGGCTGGTTGCCGGGGCGGCGAGCAGCAGCAGGGCCAACAAATTCCCAGCCAGAGCCGCCCGCAAGACACCCCGCGACGGCGCTCGATTGGATTTAGTCCGATTGAATTGGATCAGTTTCACATCACATCGGTCACAGAACACGAATCCTTTCACGGTTCGTGATGGTTCAATTGTACAATTCATAGCTCCCTGCTTCTGCCCCTAGAGGCGGGTCGATGAGGTTGTGGTTCGGGTAACTGGTGGGTGACAAGAGACGACGACTTTTTCGCTTTGCTGGCCGAATGTGTGCCAAATGAAGACGGCACGCCCATTGTGACTGGAGGTCGGCTTGAAGGTACAGGGGTCAGTCAAGCGTCCGGTAATTGGCACGCCACTTACCACCAATGCTTGGTTCAAGTCCATTCTCGCGCCGACTCGAACCCAAAACCGGGCAGGTGAGCGTCTTGACTACACACACCCTCGCCAATTGGTGAAGACTTTCACAAGCGTAGCGGCCCGTCAAGCACAATCTGTCCGCCATCCAAGCAAATTCTGGCTTCCTGGGTTAGCTCAATCTATAGAAAGGGTTTTATAAACCCCGATTGGGGACGTTACGGTTTCACAAGAGCAGCAGCGGCAACACCGACCTCAACCCACGTATTCCGCCAGCCGGATACGATGCGCTGGCAATGCTGATGTGGCCCTCAGCATTGCCAACCCCGTAGCCGTCCGCTCAATCAGCCTCACCCCATGTACTCCGTCAGCCGGATACCAGTTACTTCCGCTTCGTGTTAGACCTCTTAAGCTGTGCCCGTGGGGCATCTTCGAAGCATCGCGCAGCAAGGGCAGTCCAGCCGGTCTGATGGCTGGCCCCAATGCCGCGGCCGGTGTCACCGTGGAAATACTCGTAGAAGAGGACAAGGTCTTTCCAGCGCGGGTCGGCGGCGTAACGCTCCTCGGTCCCGTGACACGGACGGTGGTTGTTGCCGTCGGGCAGGAAAATGCGCGCCAAGCGCGCCCGAAGTTCGTCGGCCACCTGTTGCAGGTTCATCATGTGGCCCGAGCCGGTCGGACACTCGACCATCAGCCCGTCGCCGTAAAAATGGTGGTAGCGTTCCAGCGCCTCGATCAGCAGGTAATTGATCGGAAACCAGATCGGCCCGCGCCAGTTCGAATTCCCCCCGAACAAGCCCGTGTTCGATTCACCGGGCACGTAATCGACGCGGTATTCCGTGCCGTTCACGTGAAACGAGTACGGGTTGCGCTCGTGATATTTGGAGACCGAGCGAATTCCGTACGGCGATAGAAACTCGCTCTCATCGAGCATGTATCGCAGCATCCGCTCCAGCCGCTCGCGCGATGGCATCGCCAGCAACCGATGGCCATGGACTTCTTTCCGGCAATCAGAGGTCATGTAGGTAATTTGTTGCGCCAGGTCCTTGCGATGGTCCAGGAACCATTCCAGTCGCTTGCGGAAGCCCGGCAGCTTGTTGATAACTTCGTCTTCGAGTAATTCGACCGCAATCAGTGGCAACAATCCCACCACGGAACGGACTTTCATCGGGATCGTGCGGCCATCCAACGAAAGCTGATCGTAGTAGAAACCATCTTTTTCATCCCACAGTCCCATTCCGCCATGGGTGTTGATCGCATCGGCGATGGCCACGAAATGCTCGAAGAACTTTGACGCCATGTCTTCGGTGGCGGGGTTGTCGCGGGCCAGCTCCAGGGACATGGAGAGCATCGTATTGCAGAAGAACGCCATCCACGCCGTGCCGTCGGCCTGTTCGAGATGGCCGCCGGTCGGCAACGGCTTCGAGCGGTCGAACACGCCGATATTGTCGAGCCCGAGAAAGCCGCCGCCAAAAATATTTTTGCCCCCGGCGTCCTTGCGGTTGACCCACCAGGTGAAATTGATCACCAGCTTCTGGAACGTGCGCGACAAAAACACCCGGTCCCGCTGGCCGCGGCTGCCCGTCATCTTGTACACGCGCCAGCACGCCCACGCGTGCACGGGCGGGTTCACGTCCCCAAACGCAAACTCGTAGGCGGGAATCTGTCCGCTGGGATGCATGTACCACTCGCGCAGGAACAGCACGAGGTGGTCCTTGGCGAATTGCGGGTCGATTCTCGCAAACGTGATCATGTGAAACGCCAGGTCCCACGCCGCAAACCACGGGTACTCCCACTTGTCCGGCATGGAAATGATGTCCCGAGAATACACGTGCCGCCACTCGGCGTTGCGACCGTTCTCGCGGCCTTCGGGAGGAGGCGGTTGTTGGGGATCACCGTCGAGCCAGTCGTTCACAATGTAATGATAGAATTGCTTGCTCCAGAGCGCGCCCGCGTACGCCTGCCGAACGACGTTTTGTTCGGTGCTGGAAAGCGCCGCGGGAACGTGGGCGGCGTAGAATTCCCCGGCCTCGCGCATCCGCGCCGTGAACACATCGTCAAACTCCTTGCCCAGGCTTTTGGGGGCCGTGAGCGGCTGATTCGACAGCCGAAACCGAAGAACAACGTCCGCGCCTGCGGCAATCTCGAGCGTGTAGTGCGCCGCCACTTTGGTTCCGACCTGCTTCGGATTGACCGCGTCGGCGTGGCCGTGCACGACATACTCGTGAAATGCGTCCTTCACATACGGCGTGTAGTTGTCTATGTCGAACAGCCGCTTTGAATTGGTCTCGTTTTCCGTGAACAACAATTCTGGCGCCCTCTGATCGGGGCCTTTGCCTGCTACGAACCAGTGTTTTCCAAAATTGACGTGATCGCCCTCTACCACCGAATCTCCGACAACCGAGATTCGCGGTTTGATCCAGCAACCTTCGTGTCGGCAGCCCCAAATCCACGTGTTGCGGTACCAGAGCGTCGGTAGTAAATGCACCGTCGCGGCTTCGGGCCCACGGTTGGCCACGGTGATGCGTATCAGGATGTCGTCGGGGCCGGCTTTCGCGTATTCGGCGAACACATCGAAGTAGCGGTTGTCGTTGAACACACCCGTATCGAGCAATTCAAATTCCGGTTGATCCTTGCCCCGGTGCCGGTTCTCCTCGACGAGCCGGTCGTACGGAAATTCCGCCTGTGGATACTTGTACAACGCCTTCATGTAGGTATGTGTCGGGGTCGAATCGAGATAGTAGTAACACTCCTTCACGTCCTCGCCGTGGTTGCCTTCCGGCCCGGTCAGGCCAAACAGCCGCTCCTTCAGAATCGGGTCGTTGCCGTTCCATAACGCCAGCGCAAAACACAGACGGCATTCGCGATCAGTAATGCCAAGCAAGCCGTCCTCGCCCCAGCGATACGCTCGGCTGCGGGCGTGGTCGTGAGGCAGGTAAGCCCAGCAGTCGCCATCTTCAGAATAATCCTCGCGGACCGTTCCCCATTGCCGCTCCGACAAATACGGTCCCCAACGCTTCCAGTTCTGTTTTCGCTGGGCGTCCTCGCTGAGTCTGGTCTCTTCGGCGGTCATGCGAGCCTTACGCGTGGCAGATGGAGATGACGTTTTTGATGCCGCCCGCCCGGCCCAGCAACAGGTCGCGATGCTCCTCCATGGAATATCGCTTCGTGATCAACAAACGAACGGCTTGCGGCCATTTCTGGGTGAACACCTGCAAATCAGCGATGGCGGATTCGAAGGCATCGCGATTGGCATTGACCGTGCCGTAGACGATCTGATTCTTGAGGACCAGATTGCGCATGATCAGATCGGCATCGAGTTCGATGGGCGCTTTGCGTCCAGGTACGCCCGTGAAAATGAACACACCGTTCGTCCCCAGCCATTCCATCAACTGAAACGAAACGGTGGCCGCGCCGGTTGCTTCGTACACCAGATCGATGTTGCCGACCAGCGCCGCCAATTGCTCCAGCGACGTGCCCTTGCCGGAGACATATGTCGCGCCAGCGGCTTCGACAAGACTGGATTTGGGGCCGGGTTTTGGCTCCCGTGAGTAGACGAACGTCCGGAAACCTTCATTGCTGAGCACCATCGCCCCCAGCAAACCGACCGGCCCGGCGCCGAGAACGACGGCGCGGTGGCAGTAGGCGGCCGGCTTTCCCGGCTCCAGCGGACACGCCCACGGTAGGCGCTGCTGTACCTGCCATAATTGCGTCAGCCCTTTCTCGGCGATGGTCAACGGCTCGACGAGCACCGCCACGTCGCGCAATCCGGGTGGCACGACATTCATGTATTGCTCGTCGTCCACGACAAACTCCGTCATGAATCCGTGCTGCATTTTGATGCCCCGTTCTGTGAAATCACCCGTGTAACAAAAATCCTGGCGACCGCTCCGGCACGCGAGGCACGTCTCATGTGGACAGGGCCGCCGCACCATGGGCACGGCCAGATCGCCGACCTTGACGCGCGAGACTTTGGTGCCGACCTCGACGACTTCACCCAGCGATTCGTGGCCGATGACGAGATAATCGCTGCCCTCTGGCGGCGTGCCGTACTCGAACGCGCAGATTTCCTTGTCGGTGCCGCACACGCCGACCTCGATCATCCGAAGCTTCACGTCGGTGACCGTCGAAAGTTCCGGCTCGGGATGATCGATCAGACGTATTTCACGCGTACCGGGAAAAACGGCGATTGCCTTCATTGCGACCTCCACAATTCGATGACGCCATCACGAATCGGGTTTCAGAATTCACGCCTGCCGCATCTCAGTCTGGCATTCGGCGCCCAATTCGCATACGGTAAACCGAAAATGGACAAAATCAACGAGCACCTCATGGTAGGGCAATTGGGTCGGGTTTTGTTGGTCGTTGGTTTTCTGGCTCTATGCCCGTTGTGCGTTCGCAGTGAAGTTCCACCGGCACTGGATGCAAGGGACGAACAGGCGATCGAGATGGCAATGCAAGCCATCAAGATGACCCCGCATGATTTGGCGTTTCAGAAGACGAACGTCGAATCGGAACTCATTCTCCAAAAGGCGCGGACATTCTTGCAGCAACCGCTGACGCTGCCGGTGTATGGTCAGTCGGTGGTGTCCAATTTGCAGGCGGTCGCTTCATTGTGGCAACTTGCTTGGTTCTCTCGCCAGCAACTCGAGTTGCCGCCGACAGCAATAAGGATGATTTATGGGCCAGTTCCGGTCGACTCGGTTTTCTTGTCGAATCTGCCACCGGCGGTGGCCCGCGCCATCGCGGTGATTGCCCACGATGCGGCATGTGCAGAGATAATCTTGAAGCAATCACTTCCGTCCGAGCAGGCGCGACCCTTTGCAGGATTCGCCATCGAGAATTTCTCTTTGGACAAGGATCCGACTGAATTGCAGTCCTGGACGAAAATGGGACTGAGCACCAACGAGGTTGCCGATCTGCTGAGACGTAATGAGAATCTGGATATTCAGGACGGCGAACTCGAAACGACTCTTCTCAACGCGAGCGACAACCTTGATCGTGCAGGTTTACTAGGGGCCTTCCACGTATTAGCTGCGTCGGTTGACAAGGCTATCACGATTCTCCAGGCGGCGAAAGACGATCCGGCCATGAAGCAGGAGTTTCAGGTCGAGACCGACACGCCGCTCGGCAAGATCATCGTCGGCGGCGGTGGGCACCATGTGTACACGAACGAGGCATTCCTGATTATCGACACGGGCGGCGACGACACGTACTTGAACAGTGCGGGCGGCGCGAATGGATTGCTCGGTCGGCCAATTTCCATCGTGATTGATATGGGTGGAAACGATGAATTCATCTCGAACCGGAGCTTCTCGCAGGGATCCGGCGTTTTCGGGATCGGCATTCTTGCCGCGCTCGGGAGCAATTGCACGTTTCACGCGAAGCATTTGTCGCAGGGCGCTGGCTTCTTCGGTTGCGGATTGCTGATGACAGGGGAGGGGAACCAGACGTTCGAGGCGGACACGTTTTGCCAGGGGGCGGGCATGTTCGGCGCGGGCATACTGTGGCAGCGCGGCGGAAATTCGCGGTTCAAAGCAGCCCAGATGGCGCAGGGATTTGGCGGGACGAGCGGGATCGGCTTGCTGTTGGATGAGGGCGGCAACGATTCGTACGTCGCGGGCGGGAAATATCCGTGTGGCTGGCTACCGAAGCATTACTTCACATTGTCGCAAGGCTTCGGATACGGGATGCGGCCGTATGCGGGCGGTGGAGTCGGCATTCTTTGCGACCTGAAGGGTGACGACCACTACGTCGCGGATGTCTACGGTCAGGGGGCGAGCTACTGGTACTCGGTCGGCTTGCTGCTGGATTTGGGAAGCAACAATACCTACGACGCGTATCAGTATTGCCAGGGCGCGGGGATTCACCTGAGCAGCGGCGAATTGATCGACTGGGGAGGGAACAATGCGTTTTCTGCCGGGCACATTTGTCAGGGTGCAGCGCACGATTATGCGGTTGGCATCCTCATCGACCGCGCGGGAAACGACAAGTATTCCGGTGATACAACCGCCCAGGGCGCGGCGATCAACAACTCCTTTGCGATGTTGCTCGATTGCTCGGGCAACGACGTGTACACGGGCACAAACCCCAAGCAATCCCAGGCGGCCGGGCATGACGGCGACAAGCGCGAATACGGTTCCATTGCCTTGATGCTCGATCTGGGCGGTGAAGACAAGTATTCGCAGGGCCAGACGAATAATGAGATCTGGCTGAAGCCGTTGTACGGTTGCGGCGTCAATATGGGCGAGCATACGCCGACCGGACCGCTACCGGCGGCGCCGGCAGCCTTGCCGGAGTTCGGCACACCAAGGCCAACCTCAGGACGATTGTATCCCGTTGCGCGCGTCGACTCGCACAATCCCATCGAACAACTTCTTCGTCGCTCGATCAGCGACCGGCCAGACGCCCAGGCGGCAACCGACGAACTCAAGAAGCGCGGCGCGGGAGTATTGCCCTATCTGCTCACGCGCGTGGACAGCCCCGAGGTGCTGGTGCGCGTGAAGACGGAAGATATCGTGGATCATCTCGGTACGAATGCCGTGCCGTTGTTGATCGACGGGATCGACCATGCAAAAAACGATGAAGTGGCCCGACTGTGCTGCTATTTCCTCGCGCGGTTCAACGAACAGGCGCGCGCGGCAATCCCGCACGTGCTGCCATTGATTGATCGCGAGAAGACGCGGACGGTGGCGTTTTACACACTCGGTCACTTGCGCGCTCGTGAGGCATTCGTTCCAGCGATGAAAGCCCTCGGCAGCCGGCAAGAACTGGTGCGATTGCGGGCCGCCCAGGCGTTGGGCCGAATCGGTAATCGTCGGGCCACGTCGAAACTGATCGGAGCGCTGGGAGACGAATGGTGGGATGTGCGGTACGCGGCGGAGGACGGGCTGGTTGCCTTCGGCAGGGGCAGCATCGGTCCCCTGCGACGGGCCTATGCGAAGGCGTCGCCACGCGCGCAGCCGCATATTCTCGAAGCGCTGGCGAGACTCGGCGACTCACATGCGCTTGCCTGGGCGCGCACGTTCTACAAGGATAGCGATCCGCTGGTGCGGGCGGCGGTGGAGAAGCAGTTGGCAGAGGAACTGGCATTGGCGACCCGGAAGCATTGACTCAAACCTCCGTCGGTACTTCGGCGGAACAGGTCACAATGATTATCACGGCGAGGATGATGGCGGCGGCAGCCAGCAGGGTTCGCGAGGTGATCTGTTCGCCGGCCAGCGCCCAGCCAAGAAACAACGCGACGAGGGGATTAACGTAGGCATAGGTCGAGACGTGCGCCGGCGATGCTACTTGCAAGAGCCATACGTACGCTGTGAAACCGATCAGCGATCCGAAAGTAACGAGGTAACACCATGCAAGCCACGAGTGCGCGGACACATGCGCGGGCGTGAAACGGGTCCATTCTCCCGTGACACCTCCCGCCAACATCAGCAGCGCGCCGCCCGTGAGCATTTCCATGGCCGCAGCCTGCAACTGGGATGAGGGCAATCGCGCGCGCCGTGAATACAACGAGCCTGCGGCCCACAGAAATGCTGCCAAGAGCAGAACCGCGGCGCCGGACAGGTTGATGGCCGCCCCGTTGCTCAGTCGGCCCGACGCGACCAGGAAACCGAGTCCAACAAATCCCACGATTAGCCCGGAAATAATGCCGACGGTTGGCCGCGGCCCGCGGTGCCAGAGCCATTCCAGCAGGATCATCCACAATGGCACCGAGCCGATGATCAGTGCCGAAACGCCGGACGGGACTCGCTGTTGCGCCCAACTGAGAAGTCCGTTTCCGCCCAGCAACAACAGTCCGCCGACGATGGCCGCGCCCCGCCAATGAGCGAATTCCGGTTTCGCCGCGCCGCACCATCGTACCGATGCATACAGGATGGCGCCCGCCGCGATTGCCCGGGAGCCTGCCATCGAAAACGGGGGAATGGTCTCGACAGCCAGGCGGATGCCGAGATAAGTCGAACCCCAAATGAGGTAGACGGCGGCAAAGGCCGTGATGATCTGCCACCGCTTCGGGGTCGGCGATTGAGATGGCGATTCGCCCATTGCGTGAGCATAGCATAACCCCTAAAATCCCGCGCCATGAACAACGATCCGCTGTGGATGGCTGACCAGGTGACATACCAGATTTTCCCGGACCGATTTGCCATCGGGAAACCGCATACGTCCGAGTCCAAGCTGGCGTTGCCGGTCTACGGCGATCCATCGTATTCGCGGCGACGCTGGGATGAGATGCCGGAGAACCCATCGCGCGGGAAAGATTTCTTTGGTGGCGATTTGCAGGGGATCACGGACCGACTGGATTACATTCAGGACATCGGCGTGACCACGCTGTATCTGACCCCGATCTTCATCGCGCCATCGAACCACAAATACGACACCACGGACTTTTTCACGGTCGATCCGCAGTTCGGCGGCGAGAAGGCGCTGAAGCCACTGGTGCGCGAACTGAAGCGGCGCAAGATGCGGCTGATTCTCGATGCGGTGTTCAACCACGTGAGCGACAGTCACCCGTGGTTCCACGCGGCGCGGTCGGGCCAAAAGCCGTACAGGGATTTCTTCACCTTCAGCGAAAACGGCGAATACGAATGCTGGCGCGGGCACCGGCACATGCCCGAGCTGAAGCTGGAGAACGCAGCGCTGCAGAAGCTGCTGTTTTGGGGGAAGGACAGCGTGTTGCAGAAATATCTCGACCTGGGGGTAGATGGCTGGCGGTTCGACGTGGCGGTGGATGTTGGCCTGGGCATTGTGCGCGACATGAGGAAGGCGCTGCGACAACGGTTCCCGAGCGCGGTTCTGCTCGGTGAAGTGATGGGTTTCGCGGGGGATTGGTGCAACGGCGACCAGGCGTTCCATGGCGTGATGAACTACTACTTCCGCGATGCGGTGCTCGGCTGGCTGGGCGGAGAAGTCTCCGCAAGGCAGATGAATCATGCTGCCGAGGAATACTATCGCGGCTACGGCCACGGCGGCGCGGTGCGATCGTGGAACATGTTGTCGAGCCACGACACGCCGCGGTTGCGGTGGACCATTCACGACGCGGCCCAACGGCGGCTCGCGGTGGTCGCGCAGTTTACCCTGCCCGGTGTGCCGTTTGTGTATTACGGCGAGGAAATCGGGATGGACGGCGGCCACGATCCGGATTGCCGACGTCCGATGATCTGGGATGAGAATCGATGGGACAGGGAAACGCTGGCGTTCTACAAGAAGATCATCGGGATTCGACAATCGCACGCCGCGTTGCGCCGCGGTGAGCTGATGGTCTTGGGGCACAAGATGGAGGACGAGGCGTTGGTTTTCCTTCGACACACGGACCAGATCAACGAGACCGCGTTGGTGGCGGTCAACAATTCATCGCAGCCGTTGCGCCGGATCGTCTTCACGCCGTACTCGCACCTGTATCACGCCTTGCCGATGAAGAACCTGCTCGACTCGTCGCAAGTGGTGAACATGGAAGCCGGCAACCTGCGCGTGGAGGTTCCGCCGCGTTCGGCGGCGATCTTCGTTCCTGATGACACAAGGCTGAAGAACTACAGGTTCTTCAAGCCGCGGAACCTCGCCCGAGGAATCAGGTGAGCGAACTGTGCCCGCCGGTGATATAGCGTTCGAGTTCGCGAATGATGAACTCGCGTTCGGAGATGATCACCTTCACGACGTCGCCAATGGACACAACGCCGGCCAGTTTGCCGCCCGCCATGACCGGTAAATGACGCAGCCGTTTGTCCGTCATCAGGGCCATGCAGTTTTCGATGGTGTCGTCGGGGCTGACGTACAACACGTCGGATGTCATCAACTCGGCGATCGTGGTGGTCTTGGACGAGCGACCTTGGAGCGCCACCTTCCGGGCGTAGTCCCGTTCGGTGAACACGCCGGCGACTTTCCCGTGTTCGAGCACGACGAGGGAGCCGATGTTCTTCGCGGCCATCAACTGCAGGGCTTCGTAGACCGTAGCCTGCGGCCCGATGGTCCAGACTTGGCTGCCTTTTTCTCGCAACAGTTCCCTGACCGTATGCATAAGAATGATCTCCGTTCCGCTTCGGCAATCAGTGTATCGCGATGGGCAGGGCAGGGCAAGCGGAAGGATGGGGAAATTGATCGACTTCGCCCACCGCGCCCGTTGCGCCGCGGCTACTCTCTTGGCGGACGCCATCGTCTCCGGCAAGGAACCGCTTTCCATCATCGGCGCCATTGCCGGCGGCCAAGAGGTCAGGGCGTCGCCAACTCGCGCTCGAGCGCTTCGTACCGGTTGATGACTTGCCGGACGAAGTGACGTTTCTCGCTGTACGTGCCCGGGAAGAAACTGCCCTTGAAGCCGGCAATGATGACGTGGCGCAGTTCGCGTGGAGTCATTTTCAATTTATCGATGGCGATCTGCAATTCTTTGCAAACGGTCGTATTGGAGACGAGCCGGTTGTCGGTGCAGATGGAAACGGAAAGTTCATGATCGAGCATTTGCCGGAGCGGATGCCGCGAGAGGTCGCGCATGTGCGGCAGCGTCTGGGCATTGCTGGTCAGGCAAACTTCGATCGTGATGCGCTGGCTCGCGATGTATTCGGCGAGACGTTGCGTGTACGCCACGGGGTCCGGTATGCTCGGATTCTGAATCATGTGGTGCGCGAACATCCACGTGCCGTGGCCGATGCGGTTCGTGTAACACTTCGTGATCGCCTGAAAGATCGACTCCGGTCCGTATGCTTCGCCGGCGTGAACGGTTTTGCGGAGGAAATGATTGTGCACGTATTGATAGGCCGGGCTGTGGTCGTCGGCGGGGTAACCGGCTTCCGGGCCGGCCAGGTCGAATGCGACGACCGGCAAGCCTTTCTTGCGCGCCAGATCGACCGCGTTGCGCGCCAACTCCATCGAGGCGGTCATGCAGACCTGTTTCGGCGACGCCGAAGGCAACATCTCGAACAGCCGCCGGTGATAATACGACATCTGCGGCACAATAAACCGCATCGCGCACACAATGATGCCGAAATGGAACGGGACATCCACGCCCGAGGTCACCAACCTGGTTTGGTTGTGCCGTTTCTGCGCGCGCTCAAGTCCCCGACACACGGCGCGCACGACTTCCTCGATGTCGAGCCGATCATTGATATAATTCTGCGGCGCGTAGCGGACCTCAAGGTACCGGACGCCTTCGGCAAGATTATCCTCCGCCAACTCAAAGGCGACACGCTCGAGGTTGTCGGCGTTTTGCATGACCGCGTGGGTGTAGGCAAACCCTTTCAAATACTCCGGCAGATGGGCGTAATGATCCTTGAAGACCAGCCGCCGCATGCCGTCCTCCGTGTACGACGGCAGTTTCACCTTGTGTTTCTTCGCCAACTCGATCAGCGTCGGAAGACGCATCGAGCCGCCAAGATGCACATGCAGATCGGTTTTCGGGATACGACGGATGAACTCGGTCGAGATCGCTCTGCTCATATCAACAGTCACATTTCCGGACGAATGCTGGCCCAGGTTACGCGCTTCGAGAAAAACCATCAAACACAGCCTTTGTTCATGCGGCTCCACTGTATGTCAATGACATTGGCTTGTGAAGCGAATCCGGGAAGTCTCGGCTGACATATCTATAGCCCGAGACCGGAAGTCAACAAGAGCATCAGTACGAAGCCGAGCATGAACCCCACGCGTTCTCCGATTTCGAGCAGTTGGCGGCGCTCTCGGGCATCAATTCGGCGGCAACCAGAAAAATCATCGCTCCGTCGGCAAAGCCGAAACCGGACGGCAGCAACGGGTGAAACACCGACACGAAAAGAGTGGTCCCGTCACAGCCGCGCTATGTAAGCTTCTCAGGGCGCCGACCGGATGCCGTGTCGGCTATGTATTCATGGCCGCGCTTTTTTTGCCCCTTTTGGCTTTGAATAAGTGGCCCAACCGGCCGTTAAGCAAAATCAGTCACAGATGTAGACGAAATACATGGCAAGGTGGTCGGGACGACTGGATTTGAACCAGCGACCTCCTGCGCCCAAGGCAGGCGCTCTAATCCAAGCTGAGCTACGTCCCGACTATTGCAATTGAACAACTTGCAAAAGGAGTAATCGAATTCAGTTGACCATTTGATACTGCTTTTATATACTGCCCAAATGAAGCGTAGCCAAGACGAGCAAAAAGGCCCGTGGCAGAAAACTCCCTACGCCAATCTGATCCGTTACGTTCCATCGCACACCTATTTTGCGAGAATACGTATCCGAGGCAAGCTTATTGTCAAGTCCCTGAAAACCGATTCCATCACGGTCGCCAAACTCCGCTTGGCGGATTTGGAGAAAGACGAGCGTCACGCCGCCGAACATCGTGATGTTGTCGCCACTGGGAGAATGACATTCGGCGATTGCTTGGACCTGTACCGTCAACGACTGAAGGTAGATCCGAACTTCAAACCGAAGACGAAGGTCTATTACGAGGAACGAACCACGGCGCTGCTGAAATCCTGGCCCGGCTTGGAAGCGGAGGACGTTCGCAAGGTCACGAAGTCGGAATGCCTCGACTGGGCTGCCAGATTCCGCACTGCCACGAGCGCCTCCGCGTTCAATCACACAATTTCCCTGTTGCGGCGCGTCTTTGAGATTGGCGTGGAAGCAGGCGCCCGGTACGACAATCCCGGTCGGTTTATCAAGCGGGCGAGCGAACGGCCCAAGGCGCTGCGCTTGCCCGAGCACAATCAGTTCGATGCGTTCGTCAAGGAAGTAGAGCGGCCCCATGCGCGCTTCTCGTGGGAGTGCGCCGACCTGGTTCGATTTCTGGCCTACGGCGGTTTCCGCATTCATGAAGCGGGCAACATCAAGTGGGGAGATGTGGACTTCACGAGGCAGAAGATTGTGGTTCGCGGCGATGCGGAAACCGGACTGAAGGGCCGCGTGGCTGGCGAAGTGCGGCAAGTTCCCATGATCCCGGACATGCGTGAGTTCTTGGAGCGCCTCCGCAAGGATCGGCCGAATGAGCCGGATGATGCACCCGTCATGCGCGTTCGCGAATGCCAGAAGGCGATGGACCGGGCGGCGAAGGCCGTCGGAATGACGCGGATCACGCACCATGACCTGCGTCATCTTTTCGCCACCCGCTGTATTGAGTCCGGCGTAGATATTCCAACTGTGTCGCGCTGGTTGGGACACCGGGACGGTGGCGCGTTGGCCATGCGAACCTATGGTCATTTGCGGGACGAACATTCCACCGATATGGCGCAGCGGGTCACTTTCAAGAAGACGATCGCTGCTGAGACGACCACACCCGGACAAGCCGCGTCGATGAAACCCTAGAAGCGTGAGCCTCACGTGCCGTTTCTGGCTCGGTACTTCAACCCCGAAGTCAGACGGGGATTTTGACCCGGCTGGTTTGTCTACGCCTACCCTCACTGGGGAAGGGAACGGCCTAGTGCATGCGTCACCCTTATCAAACATGGACTCTGCCGTTGTGTTTCTGCGTCTGAGTCGTAGCGTCCGTCATTGTTTCAGAGAAACCGAGGCGGGCGACTTTCTTGCACATGCGTGTGATCTCGTTGACGACGCGCCGTAAATCCTGCTTCGGAAAACGCTCCGCAATGACGAGTCGGACATTGGCCGTGATGTCGTTGACCATCAGTTGGAGGGTCTCGCTTTCGCTACGCAGGTAGTCGCGAAGCACTTGGCGCGGGTTGTCTCCCGTGCGGAGGATGTCCAACGGTCCACGCGCCTTGGCGTAAGCCGATGCAACCGACGCCTGGTCAATCACGGCGTATTCCAAGCCGTGCTCACAAACTCGCTTGCAGAGGAACACTTCGTTGCTCTGCAGGCGCATCAACGAAGCGCAAACCTCCCAGGGGCTTCGGTCGCCGACCGAGTCGGGCAACTCTGTATGCTCGCCCTGAGCTTGAGTATCAAGAGGACCGAGTCCGCGCGCATTTGCCTCCACCTCGCGCAGCTTGTCGCCGATCTGACAGAGGGCTTGATAATCGCCCTTGATAACGCCGAATGCCTCAAAGTACGCCGCATTTTCCGCGTCGCTCATCCGCTTCAACGAGGGCGGCGCCCCTCCCTGTCGCGGCTGGGCATTTCTCTTGATCATGGGTCTCCTTTCCGTGGCCTCATTCGGTCTTCAAGAGTTTGAGCAATTCCGAACGGGGCACGAGCAGCTTGCCCCTTAGCACTCGGCAGGGGCGGAGCTTCCCGCGCTGTATTAGCCGATAGACGCTGAAATAGTGAACGCCCAGGAGCCGCGCGGATTCTTCGACGGAGTATGCGAGACGTTCCGGATCCGGCAGCGCTGGTGCAGGTGCCTGTGGCGGCGTGTTCACTGCTCCATTGTTCCCTGACATAGGCGCGAGTGTACGCGGCACCGGCTGGTAGGTTGTTCCCATTTGGGAACAAAATTGACCCTGCGAATCAACCTCCCTTTACAATTCGGCATGAAAATTGGGATTTTGGCTTCTCTCGCCTTCTAGTGATTGTGCTATCGAGGGAAATGCCGCCAAAAACATCTTGCAATCAGGATGCCGACAATCTATGGATTCCCATCGTATTCGATGGACGATGAGCTGCGAGAAGCATCGTCCACCAGTCACCCCGTTTGCGACGGGTCTTTCTTCTACGGCCCGAGCGCGTCCTGTCTGCGCATAGCTGGGAGTTGACCGAACAATTCTTAAAGCCGAGAAGGATGCTGTCGCGACTACGTTGACATCGTGCATGTCAAAGTTTCGTCAACATCGTGCCGGGTTTGTCCAACTGGTCTGCCACCTGAAGGGCGACATACGAACGGGATCAATATGAAGACATCAACACCCAAGTATGTTTTATTGGTAATTTTCTGCTGGTTGTTCTGCTTGGCGAGCATTCTTGCTGCCCCTGTATCGGAGGAGCAGGCCAGCAACGCTGTTTTACAGGCAGTTGCGAATCGGTTGCCAGCGACAGCGTTCATGTCCGGAGCCTTTGCCACGCCATTCGGCTATTCACAGAGGGCAGTCTCTCATGTGGAACACTTTTTGCGGGGAAGCAATCTGGTCGGGTATGTGGTTAGCCTTAGTCCATCCGGTTACTACCTCGTCTCGACTGACGACGACCTTCCACCATGGAAACTGCGCTCCGACCAGGGCAGCTTTACTAACTTGCCGCAGGGATTACTTGCAGTCTTGGAAAATGAAATGGCCGAAGATCAGCAGACCCTACTGGGTTTGCGGAGGCTGAATAAAGCGCCAGATCCGAAATTCCATCACGAATGGCAAGCGCCATCTCTGACTAGTAGCGGGACAGCTGCTGGGCTAGCCCCCGCACCCGAAACAGCCGGAACCTATTTGCTTTCGACTACTTGGAACCAGAATGACCCATATAATTATTACTGTCCGGCCGCTAGCGGCGGCCCTGGGGGGCGCGCATATGCGGGTTGCACTGCCTGTGCATTGGCACAGATTTTAGGGTATTACACGCAGCCGAACGCCGTTGCGCAGGATCACACCGACGTGGACAGCCATGGTGCAGTTCAGGGGTCGTTCTCGATTAGTTTCGCAGGAATGGGACCGTACGATTGGGCCAACATGCCGAATTCCATCAGCGATAGTAGCCCTCTTGCGCAACAAAAGGCAATTGGTCAACTCATGTACCATGCAGCGGTATCCGTGGATTCGGATTTTGAAGCATCCGACACATCAGCCAATCCCAGCCTTGAGGTGTCGACGGCGCTTCAAACCTACTTTAGCTACACGTGTGGCAGCTATGAGAACAAAGCCCCTTCTTACACGAGTTCCCAATGGTACAACAAAATTGCCTCCGACATAGATGCAAAGAGGCCGGTGTTTTACACTATGTTTCAAGCGGACGGCAGTGCGGGTCATGCGGTGGTATGCGACGGCTACGAAAATGGTAACGAGATACACCTAAATCTAGGTTGGTCGGGCTCTTGGGACGCATGGTATAACATCGACAGCGTGGCTGCTGGCGGTTATACGTGGACCATTGATGGCGGGGTTTTCGGGATAACGCCGCCAACACCAACAATCACCTCTGTGTCCCCTAATACCCTTTCGCCATCCCCCACGGCACAGACACTTACGATTTCTGGTTCAAACTTTAATTTCACTGGGCCCAATGCTTCTGCTGTCGTGTTCTACGATCCTAACGATGACGCTACTACGGTCACCCCGGCGAACCCGACAGCAACTTCAATGCAATGCAGTATTGCTCTTCAAACATCAGGAACATGGGAGGTCAAAGTAGTAAACGGCGGCATCGAGTCGCCCTTATACAATTTCACGGTCGCTTCAATAAGTGCTCAGTTGATAGGTCTCTCTATTTCCGGTCCAGCAAATGTCATACAAAACACCAGCGCCAATCAGTACACCGCAACTGCGGTGTTCAGTGACGGTTCGACGACAACCGTGACGCCAACTTGGAGCCTGAACGCCGGCGCCCCCGCGAGCATCTCCTCATCAGGGCAATTAACAACCTACAGCGTCACCGCTAACACAGCGATAACAATTACAGCGAGTTACACGTACAGCGGGGTAACGAAGACCGCCAATTATGGGGCTATAATCGTACCGTCTGGCAGTTGCGGCTCCAGCCAGCAACAACTGATTACCAACGGGAGTTTTGCCAACGGCAGTACGGGGTGGACGCTGGTCGGGAATTTTCAGGCGGACTCTCGATTCTCAAATTGCCATACGTGTCCCGGGTATGCCTATCTCGCCAACTCGGATGGCTCACCGGGGAACAATCTTAGCGGGACTCTGAGTCAGACAATCACAATTCCCGCGAATGCGACGAGCGTTACGATAGGCTATTGGTATCTCATCACATCATCCGATAGCACAACTACTCCGTACGATTATCTCTATCTGAATCTGGTGCTTCCCGGCGGCACGCTTGTCGGCATTGATCAGTTATCGAATGTCAACGCCGGTTCGAGCTACGTTTATCGTTCCTTCGACATTACGGCTTACAGAGGGCAGACCGTTACAGTGCGATTCATCGGCACCACTGATGCAAGCGGCCCAACCGTGTTTCGCGTGGACGACGTAAGTGTGATGGCAACGGTACCAAATCCGGTAGTACCGGTGTTGTTTGGTGTGGGCGGGCCAACTTCGGTTCCGCAGGGATCCACTGGGCAATACAACGCCATCGTTGTGAACTGTGACAACTCCATACAGTCGGTTTCACCAAGTTGGAGCATTACTTCAGGTCCTGCGACCATCTCCACTTCCGGCTTGCTCACCGCAGGAAGCGTAAGCGCTGACACCCCAGCAACAGTGACTGCAATTTACAACGGCAGCACGCGACTGGATTACCCGATCACTATTGTGCACGTCGCTCCAGTGTTTGCGTCTCTCGCCATCAATGGGCCAGATTCAGTAAATGCCAACGGTTCGGGACAATTCACAGCGTCGGCCGTCTTTAGCGACGGCACTTCAGAAACGGTTTCCCCGAGTTGGTCCGTGATCTCAGGGCCGGGGAGTATATCAACGTCGGGTTTGCTCATGGTGGGCCAAGTCAGCGGGAATACAACGACGACCATCTCAGCCAGTTATACAATTGGCAACCTAATGCATAGCGCCACACAGCAGGTCTCGATCATTTATGTGGCACCGCCACCGACACTCACGTCTCTAAGCATAAATGGACCAGATTCGGTCAACGAGAACAGCACCGCGCAGTACTCGGCGACGGCATGGTTCAGTGATGGGTCGTCGCAAGTGATAAATCCAGTGTGGAACATGAATTCGGGAGCAGCGACTATTTCCATTTTCGGTTTGCTCAGCGCCGGCGAGGTTGAGGGCAATACATTGGTCACTATTTCGGCCAGTTTCGCAACAGGCGGCGTCAATATTAATACACAGAAGGTCGTGACGGTATTGAACGTGGGAACTGCGCCCGTCTCACCGCTCTCGAATCTCAGTGCCAGCAATGGCGTCTTCAGTTGCAGCTTTTATGGTCAGATTGGCAGCAATTATGAATTCCAAGCTTCGACGGACCTAGCGCATTGGATAATGCTCTATGACTTCACATGCACAAATTCGCCGATGACACTGGTGGACCCGATGGCAGGAAATTACAGGTGTCGATTCTATCGCGTGGGGCCGGCTGGTGCGGCCCAGGCATTGTCTCTGGGCATTGGTTTGCCGAACGCTTGGACACCAAACGGTTTGCAACTGGCGCTTTGTGGGCCACTCGGATCGAACTATCTGATTCAAGCCTCAATCGACCTCGTCAATTGGCAGACGCTCACGAACTTCACAACCCTGACAATGTCGCCTCTCTATCTCTGCGACCCGGCAGCGACGAACTACAATCATCGATTCTATCGTGCCACTATTCCGTAGTGCGGGTGAGAAAAAACGCCAAGCGTAGCCAAGCTGCGTATGTCCTGGATTTGTGACAACTCACCATTGGAGGACGGTTTCCTTCTGCCTGTCGTCCAGTTCTGTTTCTCGCACCGTCAATTGTCCACTTGAAGACATGGTGAAAAACCCCAATGGCTGAGCTTCGCATTTTGGTCGATTCCAGGCGACGAGTAAATAGCGGGATAGGGCGCGTATCCCAGTGGCTCTCTGATCATATTGGCGATTCTCTCCAAAGAGAAATAGAGGTTGTCCACCTTGTTGTGGATGGTCCCGTTTCAGATTATCGTTTCGGCACCCGTACGCATGTCAAAACCGATATTAAGCCATTTTCCCGTGGGGATCTGTATGAATTGCCTCATCTCGTCGAGTCAGCAGGGTGTCAACTCTATGTAAACCCCCAACTCTCTTGGAGTCCCTTTCATGTAGTCCCCACTATCAATGTTGTTCACGATTTGTGGCCTGTGACAAACCCAAATTGGCTCCCTTCCACTAGCGATTTGATGGCCCGCTTTGCAATTGACGACCTGGCCTATTTCGAGGCTCTTGATCAATGGTTTGACCAGCGCAGGGCTACAGCGTCCTTAACTCCATTCGGAATGGAAATGTGGGTCAAAGCAAGGACGCTCGACAACATGCTTCTAAATGCATGCTGGGCCCAATTCGCGGCAACTGTCACACTTTCAGCGAGGATAGTCACAGTTTCACAGTCCGTTAGGGAAAACCTGCAGACATACTTCTTGCGCGGTGGGGAGGCTGTAGTAATTTACAATACTCCGAACAGATTCCCGATCACCGGGGATCGGTGCCGTAAGCACATACTTGTATTATCCAAGCTGGAGGAACGTAAGAATCTGGACGCGTTTTTACGCGCGTATGAATCGTACGCCTTACAAATGTCTACGCGGGCGCTTCCTTTGATTATCGCCGGAGACCCGGGCTATGCCAGCGTTGCGTCCCGCATTCTTTCGCATTTAGCAGACATGCGTCAGAGAGGATCTGAGGTTCGCTTTTTCGCATCAGTCACAGACAAGGAACTTGCTGATCTATTTCGAAATTCAGCCATGTTGGTCTTCCCGACGCACTTTGAAGGATTCGGTCTCCCGCCCCTTGAGGCAATGCTTGCGGAAGTTCCCGTTCTGGCTACCGCCACCGGCATGATGGCCACCGAACTGGGAAGGCATGCAGACCTATTTGACCCCGGCAATCAGGATGAGCTGGTGAATAAATTATGTATGCTAACTGAGCGACAGAAGTCCAAGAATGAACTGCTCAGCGCAAAACGAGCCGTCGAAGAGTTCATACAGAAAGAGGACTCAGTAGCGAAGTGGGCGAATCTGATCCGCGATCTATTACGACTTCATTTTGAAAGAGGCCACAGAGACTTAGGCGTCGAGCAGAAGTAAGACGTTGCTTGTCTAAGCAAACGGTATTGTAGAAGTGTATAGCACTGATTCCGCACTCTCGGATAACGCATGATCAAAGCGGCGCGTAAATATCCAAAGACAGCGGGAGCGACGGCTTCAATTTGCATCAATGCGCACGGCCTTCGCCTCAAAGCAGAAATCTACGACGCAGCACCGTTGTCGCCTCATCGACACCTGCTGCTAGCCGCCGGACTCCTTCAGGACTACTCATAAATATGCTTCGAATTGGAGCCAATCCGTCATCAAAGTCGAGAACATTCTTTGCAAGACCATCGAGAAGGGCACCATCTACTTTGTGGTAATTGAAGTGATGGTCCACCGCGAAACGCTTTAGATTATCCTTAGTTCTCGTATTGGGGTCAAACGCGGCGGCAGCAAATGCGAATTCCAACAAGCGGTGATGATGCGATCTCGTGTCCGCCCTTAGTGGAGACCGACTAAACGACAGACACACAGATGCCACACCTCCGCAGCTTTCATATTCAAGAAACTTTTCAAGTGCACGACCGCGGCAATTGTCAGCCTTTCCCCATTTGAGTCCGTTGTCCTCGAACCGTGCCTGGAACAAGAGATGATACGCCTTACCATAGTTGCCCGTAAAACATGGCTCGCTTCTTTCGAGGCACCTTTCCGCGGCATCCCTATTTCCGAGATTAAGATATGGTTCAACTTGGTGAATAACATCGAACCCACAAACTGAAAGCGCACCCGTTGACTTGTCCCACTGCTCTGCCTCGCACAGCAACGCGATCGCTCGCCGCGACATATTATCACCCCTTGTTCTCGGGAAGTCATCTTTCTCTCGCCGGGCGGTCCAATATAAGTTCTCGGCTTCGTCCTCGAGATCCTTCGCACGGAAATGCCGTATGGACGCCAGGAGGTTGCACGCTGGAACCGCCGCGTTGGGAATAATCCACGAATGCCCAACTCGACGTGCTTCCTTTGGCATCGGTTCCAATGGCAGCTCCGTGGGATATAATTGGGTTAAGTTGTCTTGCGCTTTGTTCAGGTATGAGTTTCTCTCATCGCGCGTACGGCATTTCCGCGCAGCATAAATTTGCGCCTCAGCTACAAGCAGTGTTAACGCTGGCTGGTCCTTCATTTCCGGACTGATGCGCTCAATAAACTTCCTCGCACTAGCTTCCCCTTGAAGCCCAGTCTGCGATAAGTACATCACAATCAGTTCCGAGCGGAGCGTGATCGGGTCGTAGTCAGACTTATTGCGAGCAAGTCTGTTGATTGCCTCGAAGGCCTCGGGGTTCTTGACGCGTAGTTCGTGATGCTTTTTGCATTCCTTTTCGAGCAGTACTTGAGGATCGGGCGAAACAGTGCCTCGACTGTCCCCAACGATTATAGATGCGCAGTGGTATCCCAAAGAAGATCGAATACGCGAGACATGCCCGGGGTGGAATCTCTTGCCGGTTGCAATGTAGATGAATTCCGTTAAGGTTTGGAGAGTCCAATGATCGCCCTTGCATCCTGAATCGCGCGGGGAGTGTGCTAACGCAAGACGGATTCGCTCCAATTCAGTTGAGAGTAGACGTGGTTTCCGACCGACGCGCTTTCCTTTCAGGCCCACCCTGCCAATCTTGGTCAATTCCTTCGACCAACGAGACACCGATTGTCGGCTGACACCCAGTTGGCGGGCCGTTTCAGCTTTTGAAAGCCCGCGCTCAAGCTTTTCAGCGCCATTCATGCGGCGGATTTCGAGCTCATCAAAGTTGCGTTGACGATGCTCGAAACAGTTCATTGTTATTCACGATAACACATTTTGCTTCGTTGTCACTCAGATATGCGAGGCCGTCCGCAAGGGAGTACCCGGGGAGCTATGATTTTGCAATGTCTGCGCTACGCTCGATTTCGTCGGATGATGGCGAGTGAAATCGTAACAGGCAAATTCGGGAGGGATTTATGAGGAACGTAAAGACTGAAAAGAAGACGCAGGCTTCCTTGTTTGAACTTAGTCTCCTGTCGAAAATCGTTTTGATTCTGTTGGCTGTTCCCTTGTCGATCTCAAGCCCGGCAGCCACGACTGTGAGCACCAGGCTGTTGACAGTCACCACGATTGCTGGACAAGCTGGAAAGACTGGTAGCGGTAATGGAACTGGTACCAACGCACTTTTTAACGTCCCAACGGGTCTTGCGTTGGATTCGAGCGGCAATCTGTATGTGGCGGATGGCGCCAACCAGATTATTCGCAAAATTGCCCCGGGAGGCGCTGTCACCACGTTCGCTGGGTCGGCCGGTGTCACAGGCACCAATGACGGGGTTGGCACGAGCGCCCTGTTCAACTACCCATCAGCCGTGGCTGTGGATACCGGAGGAAGCGTCTATGTCGCAGATTCGGGCAACAACACGATTCGCAGAATAAGCCCTTCACAACAGGTGACGACTTTGGCGGGGTTGGGTGGCACTCAAGGAAGCGCTGATGGTATGGGGAGCAATGCTCGTTTTTTTGAGCCTAATGGAATAGCGGTGGATGGCGCAGGCATTGTGTACGTCGCCGATACGGGGAATTCCACCATTCGAAGGATCACGCCGGCGGGCGAGGTGAGTACTTTGGCCGGCCGAGCAGGAAGTGTTGGCAGTGCCGATGGCACCGGTAACAACGCGCGGTTTTTCATGCCGTATGGCGTCGCGGTGGACCTCGCTGGAGGCATATATGTCACGGACACGTATAACAACACTTTCCGGAAAGTTACACCGCAGGGACAGGTGACAACATTGGCTGGGCTCGCTGGAAGCCCCGGAAGCGCCGACGGAACAGGCAGCGCTGCCCGCTTCTATTACCCCGACGGCGCAGCCGCAGTAGACACTGCTGGCAATGTTTACTTGGGAGACTTTGGCAATAACATCACCCGGGTTATATCGCCCGGAGGGGTCGTGACAACGTTGGCTGGCCTCTCTGGAAGCCCCGGAAGTGCCAATGGCACCGGAACCGCCGTGCGATTCAACGGTCCAGCCGGTCTCGCGGTGGACGGTGCCGGCAACATTTACATCGCTGACTCAAACAATAATACAGTCCGAAAAGGCGTTCTTAACGTCCCATTCAACACCGCAGCGCCGCAAGCATTCACTGGTGTTGCCTCCGCCATCACTTCAAACTCAGCTTCGGTGGGTGGAACCGTGGGGCCGGGCGCATTGACAACGTGGGTCTGGTTCCAGTTTGGCACGAACGCCCTCTGTGCGAATAATACGGCAACCCAGTCGGTCGGTAGCTATACATCTCCAGTGGGGATTACTACGAACCTGACCAATCTTAGTCAATCGACCACCTTCTATTTTGGTTTGGTGGCATCAAATGCCAGTGGCGTCTCTGTGGGGAACGTCGCCAGCTTCACGACGTCGGCAGCACTGGTCGTTCCAAACCCGGCGCTCACGACCGCGATCATCGGGCTTCATACCGCATCCGTGACTGCATTGAATTTAATAGGGCAAGATGCGGCCGCCGCCGCCGCTGCGGGTGACTACTTCAACGAACAGGCGGTGAACGAACAGATCCAGCTCCCTTCGGACGTGCTTTCTACCGTTTACAATCTTGTGGGTGATTTTTCCTCAACCGATGTGAACTTGGCACAGGATGGACTGACGTCATTCATCGAGGTAGCTGTACCCACGATACTCGAAGGAACCGATGATATTGTCTACCAGTTAAAAGCTGAGAATCCAAGCGGGTGTAATGCAGGGAATCTTTTCGATACCAATTGGCTGAGCGCCATACAGACTCGCAGCTCTGTGGCACTATCGTCAGAAATCGCCGACCATGGCAATAAGGTAATGGCAGCCATGTCGCTCGGCGAACCGATTGAAGGGGTTTCCGCTAATGCCGAGTCGGCCGCCTTAGGGGCCATTTTCGACTCTACCACCGGCCTCACCTCCATCGGCGTGGGTTTTCACAATTGCGTAATCCCTGGCTTGGAACAAGATCTGGCGGGACGAACGAACTCGATTCTGAATGGGATACCCGCAATGAGTTCCCAAGAGCAATCAGCGTGGGCAAGCAATTTAACCGTGCGGGGGCAGGTTCCGTTCGTGTATGTGAACGTCTTTCAACAATATGCTGCCTTCCTATCGGAGTACGAGAGCGCAAATAAAAGCTACGAGTCGTACCAGTGGTTTCCCCAAGCACTCCAGACTTTTGCGGGGGAATTGGCTGACTTTTTGTCTCTGGCTAGTGGAGGAGAGCCAGCACCGAAAATCTTCGTGGACGAGGTGGATGGGGCGGTCAACACGTTCGTAGACACCACAAGGCTGAGCACGCTTGAGAGCTTGTATGAATATGCTCTCATTACGCAATGGCGTGGCTTCGACTCCGCTGGACAAATCTGGGCGAACGAAGCCGGGGCCATCGCTGAGATTTCAACGCAATTGCCGCCGCAGACCGTGACAGGAGAAGTACTCGGGGCAACACATTATTCGCAAGGTGCTCCTTGGGGAGTGTGTCCTCTTTGTGGCGGATGGAACGAGACTTCTTCATATTCTGAAATCACCCTGACAAACAAAAGTAATTCAAGCGCCGTGTTCCGTGTGTTTGTGCGGTACTCCTCCAGCCAGTTTGTCGTTGGTCTTGGAAGCTTTTCCGACCTTCCATTGGTCACAACAGCGAGCGATGTCTTGGGGCCCGGCCAAGGCGATGTCGTCGCTGTTAATTACATGCAAAATCAGACCGGGCTGTCCCCGGATACGGGAAGCCAAATCCTGATTGACATAGTGGCCAACAACAATTCGGGCGCCTTTTATGTCGGGGGGCTCGCAACGGCCTGGCAGCCAACCCAAGTACTCGCGTCCGGCAGTCAAGGTGCGACAGAAGGAAGCACCCGAGTACTTGCCCCGGATGGCGGGACCAGTACCAACGGTCTTACGCCCATTGCAAATCCCATTGTCTCGTCCGTGACATACTCTTCGAGTAATCAGGCGTATGGAGTTCAGCTTTTGATATCGAACCCCTTCAATCTGCCGGTAACAGCGATTGTCACTCAGCCGCTGGCAACCAACGTAACAGTTTTGAGTACAGATGGCGTATTCGAGAATTCCAATTCGTCGATTATCTGGACAAATATGTTGATGCCGTTTACCCGTATGCCGCTGAATTTTGCATTCAGTTACCCCGCCCCACTGGGATCTACGTTCGCGCTCCCTCCGGCAGCACTAACCCTCCAAGACCCGGTCAGTCGCACAACGCTGAACACTCAGGGCAATGCGCCACAATTCACCGCGATGTCCCCCGTTGATCTGGTTGGCAACATCCCAGTAGGCATATCGGGAATTGGCACGGCAATGCAGATAGCCGTCACCAACCTGACTAGTATGAGTCAGACTGGTTCTGTGACCATCGCAATTACAGGCAGCAACGGTGTAATCGTCTACAGTTCGCTTCAGTCGTTTTTGGTGGGCGGTTCGACAAGCAGCGTTCTCACTTTTACTCTACCGAGCACTGTGCCGCCCGGTTTGTATTCGCTCACGGCGACATTGAATATCAACGGAGGGAGCACGACGATTCTGACTGCAACTTACCAAGAACTTTCACCGCTGACACTTTCCGTCGACTCACCAGCCTGGAGCACGAACGGCGCGTTCAATCTCGTGCTCTACGTCCCGGTCTCTTCAAATTACGTGATTCAGGCATCTACAAATCTTTTAACATGGTGGACGGTCACCAACCTGACGAACGCGAGTTCGCCAATCAACATCAGTTTCCCCGATGCGACGAATTACCAGCATTTGTTTTTCCGCGCGGGATATACTTGGTAAGCACGATTCACTCAACACCAACGAGGCGCGGCTGCAAGGGCTGAACGGCAATCAAAGAAACCGAAGCCTATTCACGACTCGGTGAATCGACCTGCAGCTGCGCTTCCGTTTCCCCTGTCGTACCGAGATTGGGTTGCGTGAGTCGACCGGATTGGCCTTTTGACCCGAACGCAAGCTGCACCGCATGCGATAGTCGTGTTTCCGTTGGCAACATAGGCAGACGACGGGGCATAGGTGGCGTTGGTTTGAGGAGATCAAATGCGTCGGCCGGAGCAGGCACTGAAGAGGTCGAAATCCCAACACAGCAAGCGAAACAATTGATTTCTGGCTAGAATCAACCGGCTTGTCGGCCCAAATCATCAATCCGACCAGCGGCGCGGAGCCCTCGCAATCCTTCCAACTGGCTCCGCCCCTTGAGAACTTCCCGAGGACGATCTTCGCTCCATCAACTCTGCCACTAGCTCATGTATCTGACACCCCGTATCGATAGGCGGAAAGAGATCGTCCAGACGAACGTTGAACACCTTGGCGAAGAAGAGCAGGTCATGAGCGTCTACGCGGACCAGCCGGGATTCGATCTTGGCCAGGCTCACACGGCCGATGTCCCAGCCCAGTAGCTGCAATTTCGCCGCGAGTTTATCCTGTGACCACCCCCTCATATACCGCAATTTCCGTATCTGAGGCCCCACCATGTTCAGGTACTTCATCTTTCACCCCCAACGCGTTCCGGATGAAGCGTGTTCGGTTGAAACATGAAGCTTCTCAGATGATTGACTGATTTCCGGTCGACCCGATGATGGGACATCTCCTGGCAGCTTGTTCCAGCGGGCAGCGGAGGATGCCCTCCGGACGTAGGTATGACGAGCGCGGCGTATCGCGCCGTTACGATTGCCAGCCGTGGGGTCGCATTGATCATCTCGTGCGCCTGTTCTAACGCAGCGCACGAAATCTGTCATGACAGGATAAGGAAGATTCTCGTGTAGGTCAAAGGAGTACGTAGGAAGTGGGTGCGCCGGTCACCAGAGCCTCCTTACGGGCAGCGCGCAAATCTCTATCCTTCCTTCAAAGTCTCGACGGGGGATACTTCAGAATATGCCGCCGATGCGTTGCACCACAAAACGGCAGTACGAAGGACGGCGGGGGCCGAGGGAACGTCGAGCTTTTTCTTGATGCGCTGCCGGTACATCTCTACCGTTTTGTTATCGAGTGAGAGTTGCTCGGAGATTTCCTTGATTTCCAGTCCACGCCCCAACATTTCGAAGACCTGCAATTCACGGGGGCTAAGACTGCCCAGCGGGTGGCGCCATTCGATGGTTTCGCTGGTCATCGCGCAAGAGGTAAACCACTTGAGCATCCGCGCGCTCAAGTACACGCTGCCTTCCAACACAGCCCGGATGGCGTGAACAATGGTCTTAACATCTTCGCCTTTGTTCATGTACCCGCGCGCTCCCATATGGAAACACAACGGAGCGTATAACTCTTCGGTGTGAGCGGAATGAACGAAGACAGCCATGCTGGGGTAGCGAATATGCAGATCGCGGACCAAGTCCAACCCATGCGATCGTTTCAGCGCGATGTCTGCGACTACGATGTCCGGGCACAATTGCTCGACCATGGCCAACGCCGGTTGCGCATCCTCAGCCACACCACACACGGTCATGTCCGGCTCGCCGTTGATGACCATTCGCAGCGCCATTTGGACGCTCGGATGATCGTCCACAATCAACGCTTGCCACTTCTGCGCCCCTTCAAACTTCGCTGGCGAGTCACCCTGCATACGCCAACTCCATTTCTCCCACCCTCGCGTCTACGGCAGTGATTATAACGCTTGTGGGCGTAGATTGCAAGTCGGAGACAGGCGGATTTGCAGGTCGTGTCATAGGGGCAGACGCGGAAATGCCTAGGTTTGAAGTTTGGTGACTACGATGCTGGCGATATGAACGCCCTCACTATTGGCACCCGCCACAAAGCGTTTTGGCAATTCCTTTACACAATCAACCGTGAACTTTTGAAACGCCAAGGCTAGTTCCCGCAAGTTCTTGCCTGTGATCTTCACTTCGTGGCTGGCGATGGTCACGTTAACCGTATCGTCGGTTCCCGGCTCAAATCGCACGCAGCCCAGATGTTGATACGGGAGCACAAAGAGGGCTCCGTCGGCCAATTCGACACGCAGACACCTTGGCTGAACGGTTCTGTTCCATGAGAGAAAACTCCCTTCCGTCAGGTCGCCCGACCGTACGTCTTTACTTTGGCTTCTTTTCATAGGGCCACTCAAACGGAAGGTGATCGTCCGATGCCTTGCGTCCTGTCGGTATTCAAGCTCGCGTCAATCCCTTGACCGAGAGCCACAGCCTGAGCGCGGCCAATTTGCCCCAGCGGGGGAGAATGGCCGCGCCGTTCAACAAACGGGCCACCAGCCAAGTCCAGGGCCAATTCGCGGTCGCCGGACCGGCGGATATTTTCCCGCAGTTGCTCCTTGTCGCTGGTGAAGATCCAGATCCCCTTGCGCCCCCGCGAAATCGTCACGTACCACTGTTGCTGGTTGGTCGCAGCCTTGACCGCTGAATCGGAATACAGGACGTACTCGACCGTTTTGCCCTGCGAGGCATACGAGGTAATCGCAAAACCCCGCACGAACTGCCGGTAATCCGCATCGAGAACCCGACCATCCTGCAATTTGATCCGACCGTCGGCCATGACTTTCTGCACGGTCACCAGTTCCCCGTTCACCAATCGCTGCCGCTGACGGGTTCGGCTGTTGGCCTTCAACTGGAGACGGTCTCCGCCCGTCAGAGGTAGCTGACGGACTTGGCACACGGTGAAGTGACCCCTTCGCGTGAAGGGGACAGTCCGAACCTTGTCCGCACTTTCGACCACCAGACCTGTTTGCGCAATGGTCAGCAAACGCGCCACTTCACCCCTTTCAAACCCTGCGGCAGGGCGTTGGAACACCAGCACGCGCTCATTCGTGTACGACCGTTGATCACGTTTTTGGGCATCGGTCAAATCGACCGGTTCGAAGGCGGTGACAGTGCGGTCTTCCGCGCCAAGCAATCGATGGGATTTCAGCGCTTCTCGTACACGGTCATTGACCTTGTGGATCTCCGACCAGGTTTGCGACACCACTACCACTGACTGCCTGTTCAGCGCCAGGTTGATGTAATGTTCCGCCAACCGATCTTGTTGGTCTGCCAGGGAACACGCGACAATGGCTTCCTGTTTGTCCAACCGGTCAAAAGAGCCGACGAGATTCCCCTGAGAGGCTTCCTTGACAGCTTCCCGGTACTGTTCAATCCGATGACGTTCGGCGCGCGTCCGCCCCCGCACCGGGTCCTGTCGACGAATCTCATTCAGCTCCGCCGCCTTCAGCCCTGAGTACTTCTCAATTGCGCGCAATGCATCGGATGCTTGCACGGCTCCATGCTGACGCGTGTCCCCGCTGAGGATAACCCGGCCTGAGTTGGCACGGACATAACGAAGCAACTGTAGCATCTGCTTGGCGCCGATCTGACCCGCTTCATCAACAATGACGACCGCACCTGGCAGCATCTGCTGTTTCGTCAGAAACTCGCTGACGGTCTGTACACGTCGGAATCCATCGCACTCCAACCCGATGACTTGTTGTCGCTGCGGGGCAATGACCTGAATCGGATGACTGGCGGCCTCCAGTCCACGGCGCACTTCTCGCAGGGCGTAACTTTTGCCCGTTCCGGCCCCACCGCGAAACAGCGTGATAAAATCCCGAGAATTCAGGATATGGCCGACCGCAACACGTTGGCCTGAGTCCAGTTTCAAATCCCGGATGGTATGGCCGGCTGCCAGCGGGCGGAATCGTCCAATGCCATCCTTCGCCATGCACACGATGTCCCATTCGCGCTCCAGTGTGCCTTTGGTTGTGACATTGTGCGGTTTCCGTTCGCTGCGGATGTAGCCACGATCCCGAGTGGCCTGCTGCAACTCTTGAATTGTGACGTTCTGGCCACGGGCGTGCTCCAAGGCATGCCGCCACAGTTCATGCTCAAGAACAACCGAGCGACGGTCGAACAGGTGTTCTTCGGCCCAAATCACTGCGGCGAGCGCACCACTCCCAATTTGCTGGTCCCGCTTGGGCCTGCTGTTCTTCAGACTGGCGAGGGCCTGCTTCTCCGTGATGGAAATTTGTCCGTCCCAGTGACGGCACAATTCCTCAAGGCGAATTCCTTTGATTTTGCGCAGCCGGTCGTTCTGGGCCATGTCCTCGCGTATGTCCTTTACATTGCCATCGCGCAGATGCGGTTTTTCTGCCAACAATGCCTGCGTCTTCTCATCAATCTCCAGATGGCGCTTCGAAAACCGCTGGCAGAGTTCAGCCGACACCCCTTTGATTTCGAAGTCGCCACGGGGATGGTTGTCCAGTTCGTATCCGAATTCCCCGAGTTCCCGCGCTAAGGCATGATAATAGACGTTCTCGACGTATTTCCGGGCCCGCAGCATCTCGAAGTTCTGCAACGCCTTCCAACGGTTTTCTTCCGGGTCGAATGTCGCGTTGAACAGGATGCAATGGGTATGCAGGTGTGGATCTAGGGCGCGCGAGGTGTCATGAGGAAACATGCCGCAGACGATATTCGCCGTGGTTCGGTCCGAGGAACTCCCCCCGACACGCACCCGCGTGGCAGCGAACCTCTCCAGCTCCCTCAGCGCCGCCACGACAGCACAGTTGTGGGCGTCCACGATGCGGGAGTCGCGTCCGACCAGCGCGGCAATCGAAACCGATTTGGGAGGCGAAAAGGTGAAATCGTAGAACACGCGGCGATTCGCCACCTCGTGTGCTTCCCCGGCGTCTCCAGTGACCGTCCGCGTCGTTTTGAGCCGTTGCGTCAGCCGCTGGCCGGTGTGCGGATCGAGGTTGTCGCAAAGACGAAGGAACTCGTCGCGCTGGACCGTTCCCGCAAGGTGGAGAGACTCCGCGCCTTTGCCTAACCACTGACCAGCAATGGACTGTCCTTCGCTGTAATAATCGCCTGCACATAGGTGCTCTTCGAAGTACTCCTTGGCATTGGCCAGTCGGTACTGAGTTTGGGGCGACAGCATGCACAACGCTTACCGCACCTGGCGGGAAATTGTGTTCCCAAACGGGAACAACTTGTTCTGTGAAATGCGCTTTACTCCAGCGCATGGAAAAATTGTACGCCCGACCCCTAGCTCACGCTAGGAGCCTGCGGAATACCGCACGGTAAGGAACTGTTAAAGTGAATGACACGTCCACGTCCAATTGATGTGACCCCGTTTATTCGAGCCGCTTGAGGTGTTAGTCTGGGGCCAGAGAAAGGACCCAGAATGAAAGGCAAGCGGTACACGAACGAAGACAAGATCCGCATCCTACGGGAAGTTGATGGGGGC
>Ga0208820_1000328_pt1 | contig 40572 bp, 36 predicted proteins | sample June2015DPH_16_5_FD_184713 | JGI IMG/M metagenome (GOLD analysis project Ga0208820, IMG submission 184713) | Peatland microbial communities from SPRUCE experiment site at the Marcell Experimental Forest, Minnesota, USA - June2015DPH_16_40... | ecosystem: Environmental > Terrestrial > Soil >...
CCCCTGCACGCTGGTGCCGGTCAGGTAAGCCGTGCCATTCGGAGCCAGCCAGATGTCGCTGACGGCGAAGTCCGGGGTCTTGTAGATGCTGACGTTCCTGCCGGTGTGCCAGTTGATGCGGTAGACCTCGCTCGGGTAGTGGAAGCCTTGCGAGTACACGGTCAGCCCCAGGCCGCGCCCGTCCGGCAGGAGGCGCACTCGTTCCACCTCGCCAAACAACGAGGCCGCGCGGGAAGACCAGGTTTTGCCGCCGTCGTGCGTGGTCAGGGTGTAATTCAGGTGGGGCAGATCGGAGCGCAGCAGCGCCGCCTGCGGGTCCATCCAGTCCGGCGCCTGGTCGCCCCAGCGGCGCTCCGGAATGTTCCAGCCGGTGATCAGCGCGGTATCCGGATTGGCGAAAGCAAACCACGTGTAGGCGCTGTAAAGCGGATCGCCCGGCGGAACGGCAGCCGCTGCCACCGGCTTCCAATGTTGCGCCCCGTCGTGCGTTTCCAGAATCGACTTCCGCGCACCAACCGCCCATCCGTTCTTGTCATCGAGAAACGAGACGCGGAGGATTTCGGCCGGAGGCTTGGGCAGCTTGACCCAGTTCTTGCCCGCTTCCGTGGTTCGCCAAAGACCTTTGGCGGTCACCAGCCAGCCTAGTTCCTCATTGAGAAAGAACAAGGAAACCGGCATCTCCGTTAGCGGCAGGCGCCGCCAGTGCTCGCCGGAATCCGAGGTCACCAGAGAGACCGGCTCCTCGTGCTTCCCATCGGTGATAAAGCCCACCGCCACACCGCGCTGCGCGGAGGGGAAGGCCATGTCCGTGAAGACCAGCCCGGACTTGTTCTGATCGTAGAAGTATTTGGTTTCCCAGTGTTGGCCGGCGAGCGGACCAACCAGCGCCGCGGACACCGCCACCGCGCTGGCCCATCGAGTCAGGCCGAAGCTCACGTTTCCTATTGTTTCATCGAAACCGGGCCGGAGGAAAGCACCAGGTCCACATGGTTCGCCGAATCCACCGCGTCCGGCGACATGCGGGCCAGCACCAGCACGCACCCGATCTGTTCGCCGACCGTGGTCAGCACCTCCATCTCGCTCCCCGTGTGCTGGTGCGGCATGCGGTGTTGCACGTTGATGACGCCCACCACGCGATTGCGCGCGATCACCGGGGACGAAAGAAACGCCTCGTACGTGTCTTCGGGCAGTTCCCCGAAGGTCTTGAAGCGCGAGTCCTTATAAGCCTCCCGCGAGATCGCCACCAGGCGCCGCTCGCTGGCCACCCAGCCGGTGAGACCTTCCTTGCGCCGCAGCCGCACTTTGCCGATGGTGGAAGGGTGCGGCGTGTTGGAGGCGCACAGCACCAAGTCCTCGCCATCCGCCAGGTATACCAGGCAGGAATCGCACTGCGTGTACTCCACCACCAACGAGACCGCCCCTTGCAGAACCTCCTGCAGGCTCATCTCCCGCACCATGAACCGGCTGATCTTCTGGAACAGGCGCAGTTGCTGTTCCGTGCGCTCCAGGCGCATCTCGAGCTCTTTGGGTTTGGGCACGACGTTTCTATTATAGCCGCGCTTTGGCCCCGGCCCGGGCTCAAGGTGTGGAAGTTGCTGTACGGAGCCGCACCTAAGGATCGACCCCGCCCTACCGTTTGCGGAAGGCCACCACGGCCAGCGGAGGCAGCGTCACCGAGATACTCGACTGGCGGCCGTGCTTGGGAATGGGCCGCGAGGATACCAGGCCGCCGTTGCCCAGGTTCGAGCCGCCGAACAGCTCCGAATCGGTGTTCAGGATCTCCTCGTAAAAGCCCTCTTCCGGCACGCCGAACTCGTAGCCGGCGCGCGGCACGGGCGTGAAGTTGCAACAGAAGAGAATGAAATCCCTGGGATCCTCGGCGCGCCGCAGGAAGGCGATCACCGAGTTGGCCGAATCGTGAAAGTCCACCCACTCGAAGCCGCGGTAGCTAAAATCCACCTGGTACAGCGCGGGGCTGGAGCGGTAAATGCGGTTCAACTCCCGCACCAGCGCCTGCAGCTTGTGGTGAAAATCGAATTCGAGCAGTTCCCAGCGGATCTGGCCGGAGGCGTTCCACTCCTCCCGCTGCCCGATATCCTGCCCCATGAACAACAGCTTCTTGCCCGGATGTCCCCACATGTACGCCAGGAACGCGCGCACGTTGGCAAACTGGCGCCATTCGTCGCCCGGCATTTTGCTGAATAACGAGCCTTTGCCGTGCACCACTTCGTCGTGCGAAATCGGCAGCACGAAGTTCTCCGTGAACGCGTAGAGCAGGCTGAAGGTGATGTGGTTGTGCTGGAACCTGCGGTACACCGGATCCTTGCTGAAGTACTCCAGCATGTCGTGCATCCAGCCCATGTTCCACTTCATGGTGAAGCCGAGCCCGCCCAGGTAGACCGGCTTCGAAACGCCGGGAAACGCGGTGGATTCTTCCGCCGCCGTGAAGACGCCCGGCTCCTGGTGCGCCAGCTCGTTGAAGCGCCGCAGAAAATCGATGGCCTCCAGGTTCTCGTTGCCGCCGAACTGGTTGGGCAGCCACTCGCCGGCCTTGCGCGAATAATCCAGGTACAGCATGGAGGCCACCGCATCCACCCGCAGCCCGTCGATGTGATATTCCTTCAGCCAGAACAGCGCGTTCGAAATCAGGAAGGTGCGCACTTCGTTGCGGCCGTAGTTGAAGACCAGGGTGCCCCATTCCTTCTGCTCACCCTGGCGCGGGTCGGCGTGTTCGTAGAGCGCGGTGCCGTCGAAAAAGACCAGCCCGTGCGCGTCCTTGGGAAAGTGGCCGGGCACCCAATCCACCAGCACGCCGATGCCCGCCTGGTGGCAGCAATCCACCAGGTACCGGAAATCGTCCGGCGTTCCGAAGCGCGAAGTGGGGGCGAAGTAGCCGATCACCTGGTAGCCCCACGAGCCCGAAAACGGGTGTTCCATGATGGGCAGCAGCTCGATGTGCGTGTAGCCCATCCGCGTGACGTATTCGACCAGCTTCACCGCCATCTCGCGGTAGGTCAGCGGTTGGCCCTGCGGATCCCGCATCCACGATTCGGCGTGAACTTCGTAAATCGAGACCGGCGATTTCAGCCAGTCGGTTTTCGCCCGCTGCTCCAGCCAAGCGGCATCGTTCCACTGGTAATGATCGATGTTCCACACCACCGACGCCGATTTGGGCGGCGTCTCGCACAAGAACGCGTACGGGTCGGCCTTGAGCTGCTGATGGCCGGCGAAGCGCGACCGCACGTTGTACTTGTACGCGGCGCCCTCGCCCAGGCCCGGAACAAAAAGCTCCCAGAAGCCGCCGTTGCGGCGCCGCATGGGGTGGCGGCGAATGTCCCAATCGTTGAACTCGCCGGCCACGGTCACGTTCTCCGCGTTCGGAGCCCACACTGCGAAGCGCACGCCGCGCACGCCCTCGGATTCCGCCAGGTGGGCGCCCAGCGTGCGGTAGGCTTCGTGCAACGTGCCTTCGCCATGCAGGTAGATCTCGGTATCGGAGATCAACTGGCCGAAGCGATACGGGTCTTCGATCTCGATGTCGCGCCCGTCCCACAGGTGAGCGCGGAGGGTATACCGTTGCGGTTCGCCCGCCATTTGGGCGCAGAAGAAGCCGTCGGCGTGCCTCTTTTCCATCGGCCACGTCTGGCCGCCGGACAACACCTCGACGGTCTCGGCCTGCGGCAGAAACACGCGCACTTCCCAGCGCGCCTGCCCGACTTTTCTGCGAACGCTATGCGGGCCGAGGATCCGGAAGGCATCCCCGTGATACCCGCCCACAATCGATTCAATCTCTGCCGCGGTCATGAGAGCCGACTTGGGTCCCGTTGCAAATATGCGAATCTCAATAATAGCCGAGTATGCAAGATTTTGCCGCGCAATTGCCCAAGGCCGAGCTGCACCTGCACCTGGAAGGGTCGGTGGATGCCGAAACGCTGCACGAGCTGGACCCGGCCACGCCGCTCGAAGAACTGCGCGCGCTCTACCATTACCCGGACTTCAACGCCTTCCTGAAAACCTTCGGCGCGGTGGTGACGCGCCTGGCGCGGCCGGAGGATTATGCGCTGGTCACGCGCCGGCTGCTCGAGCGGTTGGCCGCGCAGAATGTCCGCTACGCCGAAATCATCATCGCAGCGGGCGTGGTGTTGTGGAAGAGGCAGGAGTTCGGACCGATTTTCGACGCCATTCACGACGCCGCGCGCGGCTCGCCGGTGGAAGTCCGCTGGATTCTCGACGCGGTGCGCCAGTTCGGCGTGGAACCTGCGTGGGAAGTGGCCCGCCTGGCGGCCGCGCGCCAGGATCGCGGCGTGGTGGCCATCGGCATCGGCGGTAGCGAGGAACGCGGGCCGGCCGAGTGGTTCAAGGATGTTTTCGCGTTCGCCAAATCCGCCGGCCTGCATCTCACCGCCCACGCCGGGGAGAGCGCGGGACCGGAATCCGTTTGGGAAGCCCTGATCCTCGGCGCGGAACGCATCGGCCACGGCATCGCCGCCGTGCGCGACCGCGGCCTGCTGCGCCATCTGCGCGAGCGCGACATCCCGCTCGAAATCTCCATCACCAGCAACCTGGTCACCGGTGTAGTCAAGCGCCTGGAAGACCACCCCATGCGCGCTTTGTACGATGCGGGCGTGCCGATCGTGCTCAACACCGACGATCCCGCCATGTTCGGCTGCACGCTGACAGACGAATACCGCCTTGCCGCGCGGGCCTTTGGTTTCAGCGAAGCGGAGCTGCGCGGCATCGCGGAGAACGGTTTCCGCTATGCATTCGGTTGGCAAACGGAGCCGCGACCATAGGGAGCGGTCAGACGTCAGGGAGCGGTTAGCCGTCCTAAAATGACATCGTAAGGAGTGTCCATGCATTCCAGAGCTCTTATACTCGCGCTGTTTACTTCCCTGGCGGTTGGACAAACGGCCACCCAACCGGTCACAACTCGCGTGGCTCATCTCAGCCAGGCGGAATCACCGCAGGAACTTAACGAGATGGTCACCGTCGTGCGCACTATAGCGGAGGTGAACGTGCCCACGGCGCCGGACGTTGAACACGGAACCATCCCGCTTCGCGGAACCCCCGGCCAGGTCACGCTGGCCGAATGGCTGCTGAACCAACTGGACCAGCCTGTTCCATCGAACCATCAGCCGGCCGCATACGATTACCAGGAAGCCAAGCGCGATCCCGCCGTGCGCGTATTTCGCTTGGCTACCATCGAGACACCGGTAGGGCTTAACCGGATCACCACGGCAGTTCGCACGATTGCCGATGTAAGCCGGATAGTCCCTTACGCCGCGCAGCGGGCCATCGTCGTCCGCGGAACCGCCGGCCAGGCCGCGCTGGTCGAATGGCTGCTGAACCAACTGGACCAACCCGCTTCACCGGTCCATGGGTCGGCGACGTACCATTTCGATGAGCCCGGAGACGATCCCGCGGTGCTCGTGTTTCGCCTGGCAAATGTCGAGACCAGCCAGGACTTGCAGGAAATCACCAATGCGATACGCGTGATTGCAGATGTGCGCAAGATCGTTCCTTATGTCGTGCAGGGAGCCGTGATCATGCGCGGCGCCGCCGATCAAATGGCCATGGCCGAGTGGCTGGTGAACGAACTGGATCAGCCGGCCGGCGGGAACTCCGCGCTAAGCCAGGACGCGGCCGGCCACGAGTTTCAGGTGCCGGACAGCGACCAGATCGTGCATGTCTTTCACTTCGCGGACTCGACCACGGCGCAGCAGTTTGTCGACATCGCCGCCCAGGCCCGTCGCACCCAAAAGCTGGAACAGGTATACATTTGCTACTCGCAAAGAGCCCTGTCCGTGCGCGGAACCCTCGACCAGATCGCGCTCACCGAGCAACTGATCCAGGAGATGATGAAGCCGTAACGCTCCCGACGAACCTCGGCCGCCCTTACTCGTACCTTAGCGCCGTCATCGGGTCCAGCCGCGCGGCCCGCCGTGCGGGCAGGTAGCACGCGATCAGTGCCACCACGCCGAGCAGTCCGGCGGTCGCAACGAAGATCAGCGGGTCGCCCGGTTTGACCTCGCTCAACAGGCTCGCCAGCACGCGGCCGGCGGCGAATGCGCCGGCAATCCCAACCGCGAGGCCCAGCACGGCCAGACGCATGCCCTCCCGCAGCACTTCGCCCAGCACGCGGCCGCGGCTGGCGCCCAGCGACATCCGAATGCCGATCTCGCGCGTCCGCTGCCTCACCGCGTAGGAGAGCACGCCGTAGATTCCGATCGCCGCCAGCAGGGCCGCCAGCGCCGCGAAGGAGCCCACCAGCAGGCTCAGGAATTGCTGCCCTTCCGCCTGTTCGCCCACCACTTCGTCCATCGAGCGCACGCTGTAGAGCGGCAAGGTCGAATCGATCTGCCCCAGCGCGCGCCGCACCTGCGGCGTCACGCTCGATGGCGGCAGGGATGTGTGCAGCACCAGGAACAGGCGCGAATCGCCGTCGAATGCGTCAAACGCTTCCGGCACGGGCTTATGCGTGAGACTCCACTGCCGCACGTCGCTGACCACCCCGATCACCTGTTTCCACGGGCCGGTGTCGCTGCCCGGCGAAAACATCTTCCCCACCGGATTTTGATTCGGCCAGAAGTAGCGGGCCATGCTCTCGTTGATCACGCACGGGAAAACCATGCCGTTAGTCACATCCGCGGGCGGCGGCCAGGCGCCGGCCTCCCAGATCGGGTTGAGGCGCATATCGTACTCGAGGGCGGTCTGGATGTCGGCCGCTGTGAATAACCGTCCCTGGAGCAATCGCACTCCCATGGCGCGGAAGTATTCGGGCGAGACGGAGTGGCGCTCCACCAGTTGGTTGCTCATCGCGCCGGTCTGCCCGCGCAGCTTGATGTAGTAGTTGCTGCCGCCTTCGAGCGGCAGGTGATCGCTCAAGGCCACCGAATCCACCCCGCCGATGCGCCGCGCGCGCTCCATCAGAGTCTCCGAAAAGTCGTACTTCTGACGGTCGGTTTTGTAGCTAGCCTGGGGCAGTTGGACGGCCGCCGTCCATACGCCCTCGCGGCGCACGCCGATGTCCAGGCTGCGCAACGCCGAGAGGTCCTTCAGCAGAAGTCCCGCGGAGACCAGCAGCATCAGCGAGAGCGCAATCTCGGCCACTACCAGGGCGTGGCTGGTGAAGCGGCGGCGCCGCCCGGGACTGATCGAGCTTCCGGCCCCGCCTTTCAGTTCTTCGTGCAGGTCCGGCCGCGACATTTCGAGCGCAGGGAACAGGCCGAACAACACGCCCGTCGCGATCGCCAGCGCAAACGTGAACGCGAGCACCGCGGTATTCACCTGCACCACGTTGAACTCCGGCAGGCCGTAGCTCTTGGCGCTGGAAAAGAACGTGACGCCGATCCACGCCAACAGCAGGCCCAGCGCACCGCCCACCAGGGAGAGCAGCAGGCTTTCGGTCAGCAGTTGGCGCACCAGGCGAACTCGAGACGCGCCCAGCGCGCTGCGGATGGCCACTTCCTTCTGCCGCGCCAGGGCCCTGGACAGCAGCAGGTTCGCCACGTTCGCGCACGCGATCAGCAGCACCACGCCGACCGCCCCCAGCATCAGGAACAGCGTGGGGCGGCGATCGCCGACCATATCGTCGCGGAGCGAGGTTACGGCCGCTCCTACTTTCTCGTTCGAATTCGGATACTGCTTTTCGAGGCGCGCGGCGATAATCTTGAGATCTGCCAGCGCCGCTTTTACCGAGACGCCCGGCTTCATCCGGCCGATCGAGTTCGCCCAATGGCTGCCGCGCCCGCCGTAGAGCTTCGGGTCCATCACCTGCGGAATCCAGAGCTGCGACTTCCACGGGAAGCGGAAGCTCGCCGGCATCACCCCGACGATGGTGTACTTGCGCGCGTTCAGCTCGATCGACTGGCCCACTGCGTGGGGGTTCCCGGCGAAGTGGCTTTGCCAGAGGCCGTAGCTGAGGATGGCCACATCGTCCTTGCCCTTTTGGTCCTCGCCGGCGGCCCAGGTTCGGCCCACGAGCGGCGCGACGCCCAGCAGGGAAAAGAAGTTCGCCTCGGTGGGCAGCGCCAGCACATGCTCCGGCCGCCCCCCGGCGGCAAGATTCATGTCGCTCGGCCACGCAAACATCGTCATGTCCTGGAAGGTGCTGTTTTGCGCCTTCCAATCCACGAAATCCGGCTCGGCAAACGGGTACTTTCCCGGCGCCGATTCGGTCTCGTTCAGGCGGACCAACTGGGTGGGATTCCGGTACGGCAGCGGCCGCAGCAGGATGGTGTCGATGATGCTGAAAATAGCCGTGTTGGCGCCGATGCCGATGGCCAGCGTGAGAGCCGCAACCAGGGCGAATCCGCGCGCGTTCCCGAGGTTGCGGAACGCGTAGCGCAAGTCGTGAAAGAAAGTGGCCATATTGTAGTTATACGCAGACAACAGGCCGAGGGTAGGCAAAATCCTCAGCGCTGCCGCTGCGCCGGGACGTGCGGCGTCATGGGCGGCACTCATACCGCCTGGCGGTCACCAGGAATCAGGCGTGCTGGGTGATCTTGCGGCGTCCGGCCACGAGCAACGCGGCGGCAGTTCCCAGGAAAACAATGCCGGAGCCTGGTTCAGGCACCGGGTCGACGCTCACGTCATCCAGGGCAAAGTGTCCCGGCGCATTTTCGAATCCGAACCCAATTTGCGTGGTAGAACCGCTGGCGGTTCCGGTGATTTCGGCGAAGGTCCACCCCATGACGGGGACGTCCGAGCCGCCGGTCACAACGCTGCCGTTGACGAGGATCTCGGCCAGGTTGGAAGGCACCTGATCCGAAGGCTGTTGCGCGTACCAGAAACTGATTTCGTATTCCTGGCCGGGCACTGTGGTGACCGTTTGGGAAATGAAGGACAAGTTGGTCGGGTTGCCGAAGCACGCCGAGAAGTTTCCGGAATGGGGACCGATATCGCTAATGCCAGACACTACATCGCCGCAGTTAAAGGCGGCTCCCGACACGGTCCATCCTGTGAAATCTCCAGTCTCAAAACCGCCGTTGGCGATCAGGTTGGCTTGCGCGGGCACGGCCGCCAACAGGAGCAAAATGACACATCCGACATATGCAGCGCGCATCGTCAGCCCTTTCCTCCGAGGGCCTTAGGCGCGCTCCCGGGATCTCGGTAAGTCCCCCACCGGGCACTTCCGTTGAAAAACATTATGCCGCAAGATCGCACCTTTCCACAACAGTGAAACCGGCCTGAAAAAGGTGAAAAGGTAACGATACCGGCGGCAACCGTTCCGCCGCCGAACGTTCGCCCAGCTCGCTCCCCTCGCAGCCTTACAATGAAGGATCGCGCATGAGAAAGGTCATCACACCTGCTTCTTCGGTTTCCGGCGCCATCGCGCTGCCGGGGGATAAGTCTATTTCGCACCGGTATGCTCTCATTGGCTCTATCGCCGAGGGCGCGACGCGCATCAGCAATTACTCGACCGGCGCCGATTGCCACTCGACGCTCGGCTGCGTCCGCGCGCTGGGCGTCGGCGTGGAAGGCGGCGGCACCGAGTTCGTCATTCATGGCCGCGGGCTGGATGGGCTGCGGCAGCCCGCCGGCGATCTCGATGCCGGCAATTCCGGTTCCACCATCCGCATGATCTCCGGCATTCTGGCCGCGCAGCCGTTCGCGAGCCGCCTGATCGGCGACGAATCGCTGTCGCGCCGGCCCATGCAGCGCGTCATGCAGCCGCTGGCGCAGATGGGCGCCAGCATACGCGCGCGCGAAGACAAGTTCCCGCCACTCGAGATTTCGGGCGCTGAGCTGCGGCCCATCGATTACGTGCTGCCGGTGCCGAGCGCGCAAGTGAAGACCTGCGTGCTGCTGGCCGGGCTGTACGCGGCGGGGCGCACCACCGTCACCGAGCCGGTGCGCTCCCGCGATCACACCGAAATTGCGCTGCGCGAATTCGGCGCGGATCTCACCGTGGAGCGCCGCACGATAGCGCTCACCGGCCGCCCCAAGCTCACCGCGCGCGAGTTGACCGTCCCCGCGGATCTATCCTCGGCGGCGTTCTTCATCGTGGCCGCGCTGCTGGTGCCTGGTTCGGAGCTGAGCATTCGCGGCGTGGGCCTCAACCCCACGCGCTCGGCGCTGCTCGATTTCCTGGTCGGGATGGGCGCCAACATCCGCATCCCTGAGCTCGAAAGCCACAATGGCGAACTGGTGGGCGATATCGTGGTGCGCCATTCCGAACTGCGCGGCGGCACGATTGATGGCGCACTGGCCGCGGCGCTGATCGACGAGATCCCCGTGCTGACCGTGCTCGGCGCGGCCACCGAGCAAGGGCTGATTGTGAAAGACGCCGCCGAGCTGCGCATCAAGGAGACCGACCGCATACGCACCGTGGTGGAGAACCTGCGCCGCGCCGGCATCGATGCCGAAGAGCTCGCCGACGGAATGGCGATCCCCGGCCGGCAGAAGTTCCACGCCGCCGAGTTCGATTCGCACGGTGACCACCGCATCGCCATGGCGTTTGCCGTCGGCGCGCTGGCGGGCGATGGCGCATCCGTCATCGAAGGCGCGGAAGCCGCCTCGGTTTCCTTCCCGGAATTCTGGGACACGCTCTCGTCGATCCTGGGATAGGGCATGCTTGAGCTTGCCAACGCGCGCTGGCGGGCGCAGCTTGCCCTGCGCCGGCGCAGATCGAGGAAGCCGGCGCGCTAAGGTACACTGGGATTATTCTAGGCGGACCTTGTTGAAGCGACTTGTCTTCCCAGCCTTGCTGGCGATCACTCTGGTGGCGCGCGCGGACCAGCCCGAACCGGGGCAACTGGACGCCAGCCCGACGCTGTTTACCGTCATGGCGGCGCTCAATGCGGCCGGTTTCGATGCCGGATTGGACGCGCCCTACAGCCACCGGCTGCGCAAGGAAGTGCGCGCGGAACTGGCCCAGCGCGAGATCCCATCTCTGCCAGCGATCAAACAATTCGTCGCCGAACACCGCCAGAAGGACGCTACGGCCGAGTTGGGCCAGTACATCTCTTTCGCGCTGACGCTGGGCGGCCCTCCCGATTTCGTGCAGCGCAAGCGCGATGTGGAGATCCCACCGGAAGCGCTGCGGCTTCAGGAGTTCTCCAAGCTGCTGGCGCCGTTTTACAAGGAAGCCGGCATCGCCCAAATGTGGCAACGCGCGCAGCCGGAGATCGACGAATACATCGCGCGGTACCATATGCCGGTAACGCAGGCCGTGCTGCAAGTGAACGCCTATTTGCGGCAGCAGACTTCCGGATTCAAGGGCCGGCACTTTCAGATCTTCCTCGAACTGCTGGCTCCGCCGGGCCAGGTGCAGCGGCGCAGTTATGGATTTGAAGACACCGTGGTGGTGACGCCCTCGGCCGAGCCGCGCTCGTTCGACATTCGCCACGCCTACCTGCATTACCTGCTCGACCCCATGTCGACCCAGAACCAGGAGGTTCTGGACCGCAAGAAATTCCTGGCGCGGCACGCGCTGCGAGTGAGCCGGCTGGAGGATTCCTTCCGTGAGGACTTCCTGGCGCTGACCACCGAGTCGCTCATCAAGGCTGTGGAGTCGCGCCTGGATCACGATCCCGCCGCCATCGACCGGGCGCTGTACCAGGGGTTCATTCTGGCGCCGTACTTTGGCGAGGCCCTGCGGCTGTATGAAGCGCAGGAACAATCGATGTTGATCTATTATCCCGAGATGGTGGGAGCGATCGACCTGAAAACGGAAGACGCCCGGCTTTCCAAGATCGACTTCAAGACCGGACCGCCGGCGCCCGCCCCCAAACCCGTGGCGCCCGCCGCGGTTGTGCCCGCCGTGCCCGCCGCGCCGCTGACCGGGGCGGCCAAGACGCTGGACGATGCCGAGCGGCTTTATGCGGCGCGCAACCTGGAGGCGGCGAAGAGGAAGTATCTGGAAGTTCTCGAGCAGACCGACGAAAAACCGCTTCACGCCGATGCATATTATGGATTGGCGCGCATCGCGGCGCTGAACCGGGACCCCGAGACGGCGGTCCGGTTGTTTCAGACGGCGCTCGATCTCGGGCCGCGGCCCGCCACCAGGGCCTGGGTGCTGGTGTATTTGGGCAAGCTGACTCTGGCGGCCGAAGAACCCGAACAGGCGCAGCAGTATTTTATCGGCGCCCTGAAAGTGGAAGGCATTTCGGATCTGGCGCGCAAGGAAGCCGAGAACGGCCTGCGCGCGAGTTCCAAGCAATAAATCGAAGGAGCGATTTGGATGACACGAACTTTTTTCATCGGCGTCCTGGTAATGGCCGCCGCTGTTTCCGGGCTGATGGCACAGGCAAAGCCGAAATCGACCGCCGAGGCCGATGCGATCAAGGCGCTGTATGCGGCGCGAACGCAAAGCCCGGAGGCGACCATCAAGGCCGCCGAGGACCTGATCGGCAAATTCGCCGACACGGCATACAAGCAGGACGCGCTGCTGCTGGAAGCCGACGCGTACCAGCAAAAGCACGACTACATCAACGCCGAAATCACCGACCAGCGGGTGCTGGAAGCGTATCCCAAGAACCCACAAGCGGGGATGCAGTTGGGCGAGCTGCTTTTGCAGCACACGGGTGAAAACGACCTCGACAAAGAGGAGAAGTTTTCGAAAGAGGAACAGTGTTTCAACACGGCGCTGGCGAACATCGACAGCAAGCCCTACGAAGGCGTGACGGATGCGCAATGGGCGGACAGCAAGAAGTTCATGCAGGCCGAGTTGCAGAACGATCTGGGCCTGCTGGCGATGAAGCGCAAGAAACTGGATGTCGCGATTGCGGAGTTCAAATTGGCGGTGGACACCGATCCGGAGCCGGCCTACCAGGTGCGGCTGGCCGTGGCCTTACAGCAGTCCGGCAAGAATGACGAAGCGCTTGCCATTTGCGACAAGCTGATCGCGGATCCGCAGACCCACCCCACCATCAAGCAGTTGGCGCAGAACGTGAAGAGGTTGGCGACGCAGGCCAAGGGCGCCGGCGGAAAATAGCCGGCAGCCATGCGCGCGGAAGTGGGCACGCTCGAATCGAGCATCAACCACCGGTTCTCGAATCCGGAGCTGCTCGAGCGCGCGCTGACCCACAGCTCGGCGGCCAACGAGTCACGTACCGGCGCCGGGCCCGCGCTGTGCGACAACGAGCAACTGGAATTCCTGGGCGATTCGATCCTGGGGTTTCTGATCGCCGAGGCGCTGATGCTGCGCCAGCCGGATTCGCACGAGGGCGAGCTATCGCGGCTCAAGGCGCACCTGGTGAGCGCGGCGCATCTGCATGGAGTGGCGCGGCGGCTCGATTTGGGCAGCTACCTCGAGCTGGGCCGCAGCGAGGAGATGAGCGGCGGGCGCGGCAAGAAGACCCTGCTGGTGGATGCGCTGGAGGCGGTGATCGCCGCGGTCTACCTGGATGGCGGGATCGAACCGGTGCGCCAGTTCGTCGCCGCGCACGTGCTGGATGCGCCTTTCGCCGGCGACGAAGAGGCCGGCACCGACATCCAGCCGGCCATCACCAATTTCAAAAGCGCCTTGCAGGAGCTGGCGCAGTCGCGCAAACTGCCGCAGCCACGGTATGCCATCGTGCGCGAGCGCGGGCCGGAGCATTCCAAGACGTTCACCGTGGAGGTCCGCGTGGGCAAGGATTGGGCCGGCCAGGCCGAGGGCCGCACCAAGAAGATCGCCGCGCAACGGGCCGCCCGCGGCCTGTTCGACAAGCTGCTGGAAACCGGAGCGGACGCGCAGGCGGAGGAGTAGTATGGGCGACCCGGTACGAGCGCCGGAGGATTACGATCTTGGCTTTGTCTGCAAGGCGTGCGGCAGTTGGTTTAACCACGAGGACACGAAGGAGTGGGACACCAAGTGGTCCGAGCCGGACGCCGAAGGAGAGCGCTGGCCACTGGAGCTCATTTTCAGGTGCCCATTGTGCGGCGAGGTTCGCAGCTATGTTCCGAATGAAACCGTGCTTCGCGGGATATGGCTCGGAAAGCCGTGAGCCGGAGCGACCGGAGCTTGAATCTCATTATTCGCGCGCGGCGTTGGGCGCGAGTGGAACTCCGGAGGAGCAAAGGAAGGTAGCCCGCGGCGTAAGCCGTCGGGAATGGCGGCGGAGAGGATAGCCCCGGAACGGGGCGTAAGACGTTCCCGCCGGCGCTCTGCCGCCCCGTTCCGGGGCTGCGAGGAGGAGCGTCCGGTTTCCGCACGGCTCACGCCGTGGGCTACGTTCTTTCGCCCTTTCGGGCTTACGGCGTCGGGGCGCAACCCTCACGCCCGGCATGCTGGCAAATTCCAAGATCCAAGGCGCGGTCCCCTTCATGTCGCGCTCCGCCCTCGCGCGCGGGCAAGCCAAAGAGGCTGACGAAAAAGTCCGAAGAAAGAACTTGGGCCACGGATGAACCAAGCGCGGCCTGTGGCCGCAACCAAACACGTGATGGACGCGGTCGGGGCCGGGCGTTGCCCGGCGGCACCGATTGACAATCGGTGCGCAGGTTATCAACCTGCCCCACAATGCAAGGCTCGCGAGACCGTTGGGAAAATCGTCGCGGGCCGCGGAGAATCTGAAGCTTAATAATGATGAACACGGATAAGCCAATTCCTTTCAATCGGTGTTCATCAGAGTTTATTTGTGGCCCGTTTGTCTTTTGGTGCTTTTCGGCAAGCTAAAGCGTGCCCTACCACGGCTGTTAGAGTAGAAGTAATGCGGGCAGGCGGTCTCATGGCGGTCCTCGGGGCTATTCTTGTGGCCGGACAGCCCGTGGCCGCGCAACGCTATGCCAGTCTGGCCGGGCACGTGCTCGACTCCTCCGGTGGCGGCATCGCCGGCGCGGTGGTCACCGTCACCAACCAGGAAACCGGCTTTCGCCGCAGCGCGGAATCGGAAGTCGGTGGCGCTTACGCGGTGAGCCCGCTCGAAGCGGGCGTCTACAAAATCACCGTGCGCAAGGAGGGATTCCGCACCCTGGTGCGATTTGGCCTTGCGCTCGAGGAAGCGCGGCCGGCCGCGGCCGATTTCGTGCTCCCGGTGGGCAGCATCTTCGAGACCGTCACCGTGGAAGGAGTGCCCTCGCCGCTCGACCGTCAGGAAGCCGCTCCCGAAACCGGCTTCGAGCATGACGAAATCGCCCGCCTGCCGCTCAACGGCGGGGGCCTGTTGCAGCTTCTGGATGCGGCGCCGGGCACCAACGTCACCCCCGCCACGCGCGGCGAAGCCGGCCAATTCACTACCGCCGGGCAGCGGCCCAACACGAACTACTTCACCGTGGATGGGGTCAGCGCCAACAACGGTGTCACCGCCGGCGGCATTCCGGCGCAATCGACCGGCGGAACATTGCCGCCGGTGAGCGCGTTCGGCAGCCTGGATTCGCTGATCTCTCCCGAGGTGGTGGACGAGTTTTCCATCCGCACCTCCTCGACCGGCGCCGAAATGGGGCGTTTGCCCGGAGCGCAGATCGCCATCACCAGTCAATCCGGCGCCAATCAATGGCACGGCTCGCTCGACTACCAATGGCGCAATGAAGTTCTGACGGCTAATGACTGGTTCGCCAACCAGGCCAGCCTGGGCCGGGGCGCGGCGCGGCTGAACGAGATCAGCCAGACGCTGGGCGGGCCGGTCCGTGCCAACCGCAGCTTCGTGTTCCTCTCCTTCGAGCACTTGGGGCTGACGCAACCCTACGTGTGGAACCAGCCCGTGCCGTCGCTCGCGGCGCGCCAGACGGCCGGCTCATGGGCGCAAGCGGTGCTGGGCATTTACCCCGCGCCGAACCAGGGCTTGCTGACGGCGGGCATCGGGGATTGGGCGGGGCGCTCCGAGCAGCCGGCGTCTCTGACCGCCGGCAGCGCCCGCGCCGACCAGGCCATCGGCTCCCGCGTCTCGCTGTTCGGCCGCTACAGCGACGCGCCGTCGGAAAACCAGTTCGGCGCGTTCCAGGTGAACCGCATCGACCTGCGCTTCCAGAGCCTCACCGTGGGATTGACCGCGCATCCCACCACGCGCACCATCCTCACCGTGCGCGCCAACGAGAGCCAGTCCAGCGCGTACTCGTTATGGAACGGCGGCGGCGGCGCTACCGGGCCGGGATGCCAGTTGCAGCCGCTCACCACCGCCTTCCTGTTCGTCACCGAAGGCTGCGACTACCTGGTGCGCTTCACCATCGGCGGAATCGGCCAATTGGTCTCCGGAGAGGAAGGCACCCGCCGCCAGCGGCAGTTTCAAACCACCGGTTCGATGGAGTTCCATTCCGCCCGCCACGACGTGCAGGTGGGCGCGGATTACCGGCGCGTCCTCGCCATCCGCCGCGACGCCACCGGGTCGCTGGGCGTGATTGCCGACAGCGTCGCCGGATTGGCAACCGAGCAGAACCTGTGGGTCGCGACGAACGCGCCGGTGGAAGAATCGGCCGGCGTGACGGAGTTGTCACTGTGGATTCAGGATGCATGGCGCGTCTCCTCGCGGTTTACTCTCACCGCGGGCCTGCGTTGGGAGTTCAGTCCCGCGCCGGTTCCCGACGGCGCCACCAAGTTCTACGACTACGCAGCCGGAGAAGTATTTCCGTTTTCGTATATCTCCACTCTTTGTTGCCCTCGCATAACCTCGCTGTGGCCGACTTCCTACCGGGATTTCGCGCCGCGGCTGGGTTTCGCCTGGCGCCTCACCGGCGACGGCAAGACCGTGCTTCGTGCCGGCGGCGGCCTGTATTACGACTCGAGCATGAGCATCGCCGCCGATTCCATCAACGGCGGACCGCTGAGCGTGGAAAGCTACACCGGCTATGCCGGGCTGTATGCCTTCGAACTCAGCTACGCGTTTCTGCCCAACCTGCGCCTGCCAGCCGCCGCCCAGTGGAACGTGTCGCTGGAGCGCGGACTGGGAGCGCACGACATCGTCTCGGCCGGATATGTCGGCTCCGCCGGCTACGATCTGATTCGCCGGGAAGTGGGCGGCACCGGCAGTTCCACCGGTTCCTGGATTGCGCTGACCACCAATGATGGCCACTCCGCATACAACGCCTTCGAAGCGCAGTACCGGCGGCGTTTCACGAGCGGTTTGAACGGCCTGGTATCGTACACCTGGTCCCACGCCATCGACAACGCTTCGAGCGATGCGTTCCTGTCTTGGGCCGGCCCCTCCACGCCTACCGATCGCGGCGCATCCGATTTCGATCTGCGCCAATCCTTCACCACCACGCTGAGCTATACCGTTCCGCAACGCGAACCGGAACGGCGCTGGCGGCGGCTGGCGGGCGGATGGTCGGCCAACGCGATTTTGCGCGCGCGCAACGGTTTTCCCATTACGGTGCTCGAAAGCGAGGAGTATATGGGTATCACCCTGACCAACGCCTTCCGCCCGCTGCTGCTGCTCGGGCAGCCGCTGTGGACCGGCGACCCGAACACGCCCGGCGGCCGCCGTCTGAACCCGGCCGCGTTCCCGGTGATGCCGGCCGGCCAGCAGGGCGATCTGGGACGCAACGCCATCAACGGGTTTGGCATGGCGCAACTGGACATGGCCGTGAGCCGCGATTTCCCGATCCGCGAAAAGGTTGCGCTCGAATTCCGCGTGGACGCATTCAACGCGCTGAACCATCCGAATTTCGGCGACCCGGTGCGCTACCTGGACAATCCGCTGTTCGGCCAATCGTCTTCCATGCTGAACATGATGCTGGGAACCGGCAGCCCCGGCAGCGGTTTATCCCCGCTCTTGGGAACCGGCGGCCCGCGCATGTTTCAACTTGGCCTGCGCCTGCACTTTTGAGGGCCACGCCGCAGATTTGCGATAGCGTCTCGTCGCGCGGAGGCCGCGGGCGAGGCATGCCTCGCCCCTACAACGCGACCGCTGCGTTCGACCGGGCCGTTAGTACTTCGCCAGTTCCTCAAAATCCACGTTGCCGCCGGAGAGGATCACTCCCACCGAAGCAATGCCTGGCGGCAATTTCCCGAACAGGACGGCGGCGGCGGGAACTGCGCCGCTCGGCTCGACCAACAGTTTCAAACGCAGCAGAAGGAACTTCACCGTCTGGCGGATTTCTTCGTCGCTCACCAACACCACGCCTTCCGCCAATTGCTGAAGCACGGGGAAGGTCAGCGCGCCCGGCTGCGGCGCGCGCAACCCGTCGGCGATGGTATCGGGATGAGGCACCGTGACGCACTGGCCGGCCTGGAACGACAGAAACGTGTCGTTGGCGCCTTCCGGCTCGGCGCCAAAAACGCGGATCGCCGGATGGATGGCTTTGGCGATGGTGGCGGACCCGGAAAGCAGGCCGCCGCCGCCGACCGGCGCAATCAGCGCGTCAAGCGGGCCGGTTTCTTCGAGCAGTTCAAGAGCGGCCGTGCCCTGTCCGGCCATGATCAGCGGATGGTCGAATGGCGGCACCAGCGTGGCGCCGGTTCGCTCCAGGATGCCGGCAGCGATCCGCTCGCGGACTTCGGTGTGCCGGTCGTAAGTCACGATATTGGCGCCGTGCGCGCGCGTGGCTTCCATCTTGGCGCGCGGCGCGTCCTCCGGCATGACAATGGTGGCCCGTGCGCCAACGTATTTGGCCGCGATCGCCACGGCTTGAGCGTGGTTGCCGGATGAGTAAGCCACCACGCCGCGCGCGAGCGCGCCGGCGGACAGGGAAAGAATGAGGTTGGCCGCGCCGCGGATTTTGAAGGCTCCGCCGCGTTGCAGATTCTCGCACTTGAAGAACACGCGGGCACCGGCGCGAGCGTCGAATCCCGCCGAGGTGAAGACCGGGGTGCGGCGCGCCAGCGGGCGTATGCGGTCGGCCGCCTGCCGGACGTCGTTGGCTTGGATGGCTAGGTCCATTGGTTCCAGGATAACCGCGCCCGCAAGCGGGCGTTGGCAAGCTAAAGCATGCCCTACCTTATTCCGCGGAGATCGACACAACCACCACGCCGCGCTCGCGCGAATCGTGCGCGTCGGCGGGCAGGGCAGACGCAGCGCGGAAGCGCACCAACATGTCTTCGGTATCGCGCGGCAGCGGACGCACCAGCACGTGCGCGCCGGGGCGGCGGAACTCGGCCGGCTCCAGTTCGCATCCGTTCACCGTGCCGGTCAGCACAACCGTGCCGTTGGCGGCGAAAAGCTGGTCGGGAAGGAACAGATCGATGGCCACCGTTCGCACCCGCGCGGCGCCGGCGGAACGGATGCGGAAGGAAAACTCCTGCCCGGTCCAGCGCCAGCCGGTGCCTTCGGCGGCGTGCCAGCCTTCCAGCAGTTCCACGTTGGCGAGCCGGTCGAAGCGGCTTCGCAAAAAGCAGAATGCGCGCTCGTCGCGGTCGGCGCGCACCGGGTCCGAGCGCCGCGTGTCGCCCACCGGAAGGAAATCGAGCACGTCCCAATAGGTCCGCTTCAGAGCCAGCCGCAACCCGGGCTCGGAAAAAACGAAGTAGTTGCTCTCGTCGTTGTTGAGCTCGGTCTCATCCAGCAAGTACGCCAGCGCCACGTCCTTCGGCATCGGCGCGCCCCCGGGAAAGCGGCGCGCGATGCGGGTGCTCAGAAAGCAGTAGGTGGCGCGCTGGGCCAGCTCCTCGAGAACGTGGAACGGGTTGCGCAGGTGATAGAGGGTGCCCAGAAAGAAGGCGAAATCGTACGGGCCGCCGGGCAACTGGAACGGCCGGTCCAGATCGAGTTCCACCAGCTCTACCGACGACCCAAGCGCGGCCTTGAGCGCGCGCGCTCCGCGCATCCCGTTGTGATTGTAAACCCCATGATCGACTGAGGTTACCTGGTAGCCGAGGGATTCCAGAAAGAACCCCAGTTCGCCATCCGCGCAGCCCAGGTCGAGCACCTTGCGCCCGGCTCCCTGCGGCCCCAACATGGCCCGGTTGGCGCCGTGCAGAAGCTGGTTGCAGTGAGCGATCGAGGATAGCGTGTCGTACGGATACCACTCGAAACCGGGATTCCGAATCCCCAGCCGCGCGCGGCAGAGAACCTCGCGATATTGTGCGGCAAGATCGCGCACGGCCTCGATGCCCTGGTTTGCGTTTTGCGCCGTGTTTTGTGGCCCGCCGATGGCGCCTGCCCGCATGGCGTCCATCATAACGCGTCGCCGCACCTCGCTTCCCCCCTTCGGGATAGACCTCGCCTAACCAAAGTCAGTCTTGGCAGCGTTAATGACTGCGTGGTACTAGTAGCTACAGTATCTGTTTTGGTACTTTTTGACAGGTTGGGTACTTGTACTCGGGGTTGTGGTCGGGCTGGGGCAAACCCAGCCCGATGAGCCAAGGAGGCTCGTTTTTATGTCAACGTTCGGCATCCTCTTCAAAGCGGCAATTCCAGCCGCCATCTTGAGCTGCACACTCATCGCGCAAACTACCATCGCTCCAGCGGGCAACAATGTCCGGCTCGTAAGCACCATCGGTGTGGATCGCAGTGTTTATTTCCCCGGCGAGGAAGCCGTGCTGACCCTGACCGCGCGCAACGCGGGCTCGGCTGCGCTGGAGGTTGCGTCGCCGTTCTCCGCCTTCGGCTGTTTCGAGCTATCCCGCTTGTCGCCAATGGGTTCGATGGTCCCGCTCTTCCCGCGGCCGGTCTGTCCGCTGCGGCTGGTCGAGCCGGCTGGGGCGAAAATGGTGCTGGGGCCGGGCGAAGAAAGCAGGGTCACCGTGAGTGGCGATGACCTGTGGCCTGGTTCGAGCGGCTCTACCGTACCCGGCACGGCCGGCTACTACCAGATCGCAGGCGTTTCCGGCGCATCGGCGGTCTTCCGGATCGCCATGCCCCGCCTGGAAGCGGCTGCGGCGGTGCGCATTCACGACATTACGTATAACGATCCGGCCACCGGGCGCGAAGTCCGCCTGCCGGCTTACATGCACGCCTTTTCACTGCGGTGGAACAACCAGAGCTATCTCTGCGTGGCCCTGTCCCCCAGCCTGCGGGATAAGGCCGTGGCGACCGATAGCGCCGGAAACGTGACGGCCGTCGGCGTTCCCTATCGGCGGCTGGCCACTCTGCCGGGCCCAGTCGCCTCGCTGGAGGGCACGGCCAACGCACAGGACAATCTGGCGATTACCTGGGCGAATACGAGAGGCACCAGCCAGATCGTGCTGGTGGCCGGCAACCAGCAGAGCGGCGCCTCAGACGCCGTTCAGGTGGGCCTGGAGTCGGCTTTTGAGAGACTGAGTTCGGCCGATACCTTACAGCTCTCCGCCAAAGTTGCCGGGGCAGTCAACCGCACCGTGTCCTGGAGCGTTGCGCTGGCTCCCGGTGCGCCGGCCGGAGCCCAGGCCGGAGCGGTCACCGCGACGGGCGTGTATACGGCCCCAGCGGGAATTACCCGGCCGTATGCGGCGATCGTCACCGCGCAAAGCGAGGCGGATCCCTCCAGGTCCGCGGTGGGCGTGGTGGCTCTACAGCCGCGGAATCAAAATACTCTAGCGACGGCCGCTGGCGGCGGTTTGACCTTCGTGGCCAAGTCGCCGGCCACCGCCTCGTCCAGCCCGGGCCAGCAGTAGGGGACTGGGCGTCACAAAATGACGCGTGAAAAACAGGGTGCTCGCGACCCAATAGCCCGCGGTCGAGCTGTTTCTCCTCTCAGCCCGGCCGCGGGCTTTCCGCTTGGATCAGGCAAGCACGCCCATCCGAAAAACAACATTGATAGCAGTGATTCAGATCTCTAATGTCCTCAATGGCATGAAGCTTGCTAACATAGGAACTGACCACTTCATGGAGGGTTCCTGTGTCCAAGGGTTTTGTCGCCATTAATGTGGAACGCTGTAAGGGCTGCTCTTTTTGCGTGGAGTTCTGTCCTACCCACGTGCTGGCTCTCTCTTCCGCTTTCAATTCCAAGGGTTACCACCCCCCCCACGTGGTAGCGTCGGACAAGTGCAGCGGCTGCGACCTATGCGGAATGTACTGTCCCGACTTTGCGATCTATGGAGCGCGCTATGCACGCTGACCCCCGTGGGGTGCTGACAGGTGTCCATTTTCTCGACGGTGACCACGCATGTTGTGAGGGAACGCTCGCAGCAGGTGCGCGATTTGCCGCAGGCTATCCGATTACGCCGTCCACCGAGGTAGTGGAACGCTTTGCGTCGAGGATTCCCACAGTGGGCGGCATCTTCATCCAAATGGAGGATGAGCTGGCTGCCTCCATCGCCATTCAAGGAGCCGTGTGGGGCGGCGCGAAGGCGTTCACGGTCACCTCGGGTCCAGGCTTTTCGTTGATGATGGAGCACATCGGCTACGCGGCCATCACCGAAACCCCGTGCGTGTTTGTCAATGTGCAGCGCGGCGGTCCCTCGACCGGCCTGCCGACGCTGCCGGCGCAGGCCGACATGATGCAGGCCCGGTGGGGATCGCATGGCGACTACGGCATCATCGCGCTGTGCCCGAATTCTCCGCAGGAATGCTTCGATCTCACCATTACCGGCTTCAACCTTGCCGAAGAGTTCCGCGTACCGGTGATGATGATGCTCGATGAGTGCGTCGGCCACATGACGGAGAAGGTCATCATTCCTTCGGCCGAGCAGATTGAGGTGACGCCGCGGCGCTACACGCATAAGCCGCCCGCCGAGTACCACCCCTTCGAGCCCGGCGAGGACTCGGTGCCGGAAATGGTCAAGGCGGGGGATGGGTACCGCTTCCACGTCACCGGACTGACGCACGACGAACGCGGCTATCCCAGCATGAACGTGGCCACGCAGGACCGGCTGGTGCGGCGGATCGTGGACAAGCTGAAACCGTTTTCCAATGGCCGCGCCATTTGCGATACGGCCGATCTGGAGGATGCCGAAGTCGCGGTGGTCTCCTACGGCATCACCTCGCGCGTGGCGCAACGGGCGATCGAGCTGGCCCGCAAACGGGGCATCCGGGCCGGCAAGTTCCGCCTCATTTCGGCCTGGCCGTTCCCCGAGCAGCATATCGCCGATCTGGCCGGACGCGTCAAGGCATTCGTGGTACCCGAGTTGAATTTGGGCCAGATGGTGCATGAAGTGGAACGCGCCGCGGCCGGGCGCGCCAAGGTGATTCCGGTCAGTCACGCGGGCGGAACGGTGCACGACCCCGAAGTAATTCTGAAAGCCATCGTGGAGGCGGCGCAGTGAGCGAACAATTACTCGAAGTCGAATGCGAGATTCCGGAGGGTTCCTTCAACCCGGTCGAGCCGTTTCTGCGCACCGAGCGCATCCCTCATATCTGGTGCGCCGGCTGCGGCATCGGCACCACCGTCAACTGCTTCACGCGCGCGCTGCTCGCCTCCGGCGCCAACCTGGATAAGGTGGCGATCGTCTCCGGCATCGGCTGCACCGGCCGCGTGGCCGGCTATATGCGCATGGATTCCTTCCATACCACGCACGGCCGCGCGATCCCGTTCGCCACCGGCTTGAAGCTGGCCAACCCGGAACTACAGGTGGTGGTCTACTCCGGCGACGGCGACCTGTTCGCCATCGGCGGCAACCATTTCATCCACGCCGCGCGCCGCAACATGGATATCAAGGTGATCTGCGTGAACAACCTGACCTACGCGATGACCGGCGGGCAGACCGCTCCCACCACGCCCAGCCACGTCATCAGCGCCACCGCGCCATATGGCGTCTTCGAGCCGGCTTTCAACCTGGTGCAGCTCGCCGACGCCTGCGGGGCTTCGTACGTGGCCCGCTGGACCACCTTCCACGTCAAGCAGCTCGCCCGCTCCATGGAAGAGGTTCTCAAGAAAAAGGGCTTCGGCTTCATCGAAATTGTTTCGCCCTGCCCCACGCTTTACCAGCGGCGCAACAAAATGGGCGATGGGCTGGACACCATGAAGTACTACAAGCAGGCGAGCAAGATTCGGCACGGCGCGCCCACCGGCGAATGCAGCTTGACCAAGAGCGGGGAAATCGTGGTCGGCAAATTCATCGATCGCGACCGGCCCGATTACTACGAGCTGCTGCAGGCGCAGATGCGCGAAAGCCTGGGCGAGCGCTACGCCGAACCGGAAGTGGGGTGCTCGGAATGCTAACCGAAATTCGCGTGGCCGGCTTCGGCGGTCAGGGCGTGATCCTGGCCGCGATTGTGGTGGGCAAGGCCAAGGCTATTTTCGAAGGCGCTTACGCCACCATGACGCAGAGCTTCGGCCCGGAAGCGCGCGGCGGATCGTCGAGCGCGCAGTGCATTCTCTCCGACGATCCGATTCTTTACCCATACATCACGAAGCCCGACGTGCTGGTGGTGATGTCGCAGGAAGCCTACACGCGCTTTTCGCCCGACCTCAAGCACGGCGGAATTCTGATTGTCGAGCAGGACCTGGTACACCTCGGCAACGGGCCTGCCGGCGCCCGCGTGTATGGCGTGCCGGCTACGCGCCTGGCCGAGGAACTGGGCCGCAAGGTGGTGCTCAACATCGTGATGGTCGGCTTCCTCGGCGCGGTTACCGGACTGGTAAGTGTGGACGCTTTGCGCAACGCCGTGAAGGACTCGGTACCGCCGGCGCTCGAAAAGCTCAACCTGCAAGCGTTCGACAAAGGCTTCGAGTACGGCTCGCACCTGATGCAGAAACTCGCCGAAGAAGGCCAGGCCGAGCCGGTGCTGTCGTTCGAATCGGAGTCGTAAGCCATCCTACGTGGCGCAGGCCGGATGTCGCTTGGCGGTTCACATCGCCGCGGCGTAACCGCTCCCTGACGGTCGCGGCTCCGTTAGAGCCTTTCAACTCTTAAACTCTGGGCTATAGGCTATACTACGAACGGCCGGGGCAGGGCGGCTACGGTGACTCATTTCTTCACATTACTTCTCCCATTTCTCTACGGCCTGCTGATAGCCGGTGCCCTGTTCAGCGACCTTGCGAGCTGGAGATGCGTCAAGACGGCTTACCTTCTTTGTGGTAGGCGAGGCCTGCTGACTCTTAGCGCGGTCTACTGCGTGAGGTGGGGATGGGTCATTATGTCGTGTGTGTGGCTCGTCGATTTGCTGCCCCCGCACAGTCATGGCCTAGACCTTCCCATCATGATGTACCTATTGTGCGGAGCCGCCGGCGTATTGGCCCACGGAGCATTCTCCCTTTGGCGCTGGCGGCGGAGTGAAGAATCCATTCAGGTTGCGCGTGGCGCGTTCTGTGACGGCGTGGAGGCGGTCCGCCGGAAGGCGGGAATGAAGAGCGCCCCTAGCATCTACCTGCTGCCGGATGGATACATCGCGCCGTCGGGATACTATGCTTATCGTGCTCCAGGAACGCTCAACATCCGCATACCTCGACACTTTCTGGACTGGTTGAGCCGCGGCGAAGTTGACGCGCTGGTGGCACTCCAGTTCGCTTGGCGCCAGGCACTGCGCCCAGCCAGATGGGCATTCCTTAGCGCGATCGTATGCAGCTTTGCAGCCGCGGTGGCAGTCGATGTCTTGAAGGCCGGATCTTCCCGTCAGATGGAGGTCTTCCTGGTGCTGCTAGCTCTGGAACTTCTCGCGCTGACAATCTGGTGGCCGCGTCTGCAATCGGGGACCGACCTCCATGCCATCGAGATCGCCGGCGATCCGGATGTGTATCTCTCGGCCATGGTCAAACTGTACCGCCTCTCCGGCTCCTCGCCGGACCAACGGTATCTGTCACGAATTGCCCGCACGGCAGGCATACCACCAGAGCGGCTACGAAACCTGTTGCAGGAAGAGCTTCGCCCGGCGGAGGATCGGTACCCGACGTCCGGCGACTACATGACCGTGGGCTTCTGACGCGCCGGTAGGACGGTCGGACTCCGTTCCGCCGGCCCTCGAAAAGCTCAACCTGCAAGCGTTCGACAAAGGCTTCGAATATGGCTCGCACCTGATGCAGAAGCTCGCCGAAGAAGGCCAGGCCGAGCCGGTGCTGTCGTTCGAATCGGAGTCGTAAGCCTGCGCTCCGCGCCATCGGATACACTGATCGTTTCCAGTGGGAGTCCGGGAGTTACAAATGGAAATGCCGAACCGCTGCCCAGCGCGCCGGTTGTTGTTGAGCGGCGACGAAGCGGTGGCGCTGGCCGTTCTGGATGCGGGGATGCACTTGGGAACCGGCTACCCGGGCACGCCATCCACCGAAATTCTGGAAGCGTTCTCGGCGCTGGGCGGCCGCGCGCAATGGGCGCCCAACGAGAAGGTGGCGCTCGAGGTCGCCATCGGCGTGGCGTTTGCCGGCGGGCGCGCGCTGGCCACCATGAAACACGTCGGCCTGAACGTGGCGGCCGATCCGCTCTTCACCGCGGCCTACACCGGCGTCAAGGGCGCGCTGGTGATCGTCTCGGCCGACGATCCGGGCATGGCGTCCAGTCAGAACGAGCAGGACAATCGCCGCTATGCGGTGGCCGCCGGCGTGCCCATGTTCGAGCCCGCCGATTCCCAGGAAGCTTACGATTTCACCCTTCGCTCCATCGAGGTCTCCGAGCGCTGGGGCCTTCCGGTGCTACTGCGCATCACCACCCGCGCGTGTCATTCGAAAAGCGTGGTCGTCACGCCCGGCTACCCAGCTCCGCCGTCGCGTGCGCCCGCGTTCGAGCGCAACATCGCCGCGCGCGTGATGATTCCCGCTTACGCCCGGCCGGCGCACCGGCGGCTGCGGCGGAAGCTCGCCGAAATCGCCCGTTGGAACGAAGCCGAAGGCCCCACGGTGCTGATAGAAGGCGACGCCGCGCTGGGCGCCATCGCCACCGGCATCTGTTACCAACACGTGCGCGAGGCGCTGCCGCAGGCGAGCGTCTGCAAGCCCGGCATGACGCATCCGTTGCCGATCGAGCGTATGCGCGAATTCGCCGCGCGCGTCGGCCGCTGCCTGGTGGTCGAGGAGGGTGACCCGTACCTGGCCGATGCGGCGCGCGCCGCCGGCATCAGTATCGAAGCCGCGCCGGAAGCTTTCCGCTTCGGCGAGCTCAACGTCGCCCGCGTGCGGCGGATGGCGGCGCGCGACCAATCGCCCGAGCCCCAGCCGCCCGCCGGCAAGCCTCCCGAGCTGTGTCCCAGTTGCCCGCACCGCGCCGTGTTCACCGCGCTGCGCAACCTGGATTGCATCGTGGCCGGCGATATCGGGTGCTATTCGCTGGGCGTGCTGCCGCCGTTTGAGGCCATGGACACGCTGGTCTGCATGGGCGCCGCGCTCGGCGTCGGGCTCGGCATGCGGCACGTGCTGCCGCCCGAGCAGGCGCGCCGCGTGGTCAGCGTGATCGGCGACAGCACCTTCGTGCATAGCGGCATCACCGGCATGGTCGAGATGGTCTACAACCCTCCGCCCACCGGCCACGTGGTGTTGATCCTCGATAACGGCACCACCGCCATGACCGGCATGCAGGAACATCCGGGCACCGGCCGCACGCTGGATCACCAGCACACCGGCAAGTATGTTTTCGAAGACGTGGCACGCGCCATGGGCATCCGCCGCGTGCACGTGACCGATCCCACGCTCGCGCCGGAAGCCTTCGAGGCGCTCATCAAAACCTGCCTGGATTCCGGCGAGCTGGAATTGATCATCGCGCGCCGCGATTGTCTGCTCGCCGCCGGCGCCATACGGAGATACGAGAAAGCCAATGACCAGCCACGCTAGGTGTGTAGGGCAGGTCCCCGACCTGCCAACCCGCCACGCCCCCGTAGGGGCCGGGCATGCCCGGCCCGGCGTCGCGCGGCACCGGGCAATCTGTCACAGGTGATTTCGAATGCAAGTGCAAACTCAAGTTACCAACATCGTGGTGGCGGGCCTGGGTGGCCAGGGCGTGCTGAAGGCTTCCGATATCATCGCCGGCGTGGCGTTTCTGGCCGGTCTCGATGTGAAGAAGAGCGAGGTGCACGGCATGAGCCAGCGCGGCGGGTCGGTGGCTAGCGACGTCCGCTTTGGCGAGCGCGTATTCAGCCCCATGGTTTCCGCGGGCGAGGCGGATTTCCTGCTGGTCTTGGACGCCACCCAGATCGAAGTCAATCGCGCCATGCTCGCCCCGGGCGGCGTGCTCATCGAGCCGGGCACGCTGGCCGGGCGCACCCTCCGCAGCTCCAAGGCGCTCAACGTGGCGCTGCTAGGAGCGCTCAGCCGCAGCCTCGATTTTTCGGAGGAGTTGTGGACTCAATCCCTGCGCGACAACCTGGCGCCGAAGCTGATCGACATCAACCTGCAAGCGTTCGCACTGGGAAGGGAAGCCGCCGCGCAGTAGGACAGGCCATCGCCTTTCGTGGCCTGTCACGCCTCCCATGTCACGCCTCCCAAAGCGCGGCACATTTGACAGACGACCAAAACCGATCGTCTGTCCTACCCCCGCAGCGCCCCGCCTGGACCAAACCCGTCATTTGGCGTACTCTGGTCGCATGAAACCATGGATCATCTGCGCATTCCTGGCGCCGGGTTGCGTGCTTGGCCAGCAGCCATCCGCGAAGGTCGGGTTTGAGGTGGCGTCGATCAGGCCCTCAACCCCGGCGCCGGACGGCAACGTACGCGTCTGGATGAGCACCGACGCTGGGATGCTGCGATATAGCAACGTCTCGCTGAAGGATTGCATCCGGGTTGCATATGACGTGAAGGAATTTGAGATCCAGGGTCCGGATTGGATTGGAAGCACGCGCTTTGACATAATCGCCAAACTACCCACCGGTTCGTCGGAGAGTCAGATTCCGGGAATGCTCCAAGCCATGTTGGCGGAGCGGTTGAAGCTCGCGGTGCACCGTGACACCAAGGCAACAGCGATTTATGAGCTGGTCGCCGTCAAAGGCGCTCCGGCTCTGAAACCAGTGGATGTTCCGGCCAACACGGGCACTTCCGTGGCAATGGATGAGTCATCCGGAATCCATCTGACGGCGCCATCGGCGACTCTCGCAACCCTGGCGGAGTTGATTTCGCGGTTCGTCCAGCATCCTGTAATCGATATGACCGGGATTCAGGGCCATTACGACTTCGACCTCGTGTTTTCGGGACAAACCATGCGCCAGGGGCGCTCGATGGAGGAGGATGACATAAGCCAGTCGGGCGTGTCCATCTACGATTCACTTCGGCGCTACGGCTTGAAGCTGGAGTTGCGCAAATCGCCGCTGGAAGTTCTGGTCGTGGATCATGTCGAGAAGATGCCGACGGAGAATTAGAGGATCGCCGTCGTTTTCTTACCCCACCACCCTTGGCAATTCTTCCATCGGGCCCATCCACTCCAACTCGCGCTCGATGTCGGGGTGAAGGCGGAATTTCCTGCGCACGGCTTCCAGCTTGGCGCCGCGAATATCGATTTTGCTCAGGTCGTATTGGCCGATGCCGAAATCGCCGCAGAAATTCAGGTAGCCGAGCCACTTCGGATTGATGCCCATGACTTCGATTCCCACCCGGTCGGCCGCGATGTAGTCGCGCGAGGCAATCGCCACGCGCGAAGCGATCGGCGTGCCGGAGGACGGGCCATTGCCTTCCATGCCTTCGTAGCCATCGATCACCGTGGCGCCCCAGAACGGCTTCATCGCCTGCGCGGTGAGGAAAATGTTGTAATGCGTCTGGCGCAGGCCATTGTGCGTCACGCGCTTGTCGTTCCATTCCGGCGTTACGCCCGGCGCGCTGTGCAGCGGCGCGCCCAGCGTCATGTTCTTCACCGACAGCGTGGCTATCACGGTGTTGTGCGTTTTCATCACGGCCGCGCAGATGACGAAAGCGTCCGGGTCCATCAGCCGCGCGCCCAGCCGCGCCGGCTTGGCGTGCAGGTCGTAATCGATCAGCGGAACGGTGACGTACCTGGCTTCGCGGTTCAGGTCCACCAGATCCACGCGCAGCGGCTTGTGCTCGCTCGCAATCTTCCCGAAGCGGAACTCCTCGAATGCCTGCATGGTATCGCCCGCCGAAGCCTCCGCCACCACCACCCGCCCTTTGAAACGCGGCTCCAGGTAATCCAGGATGCCGTGGACCGCGCCAGCGTTCGTGGCGGCCAGCGGATTGGTCGTCGAAACGAAATTGGGCTTGATCACCACGTACTTCTTCGCCCGCAGCGCCGGGCCGATCTGGTCGTCGATTGCCTCGAGCGCGGCGGCGATGTTCTTGCGGCGGTCGTTGCCCTGCACCACGGCAACCGTAGACCGCGGCTGCGGTGGCGCCTGCCCCAGCAGCGGACGCAGGGCCGGCGAAAAAGCGGTGAGTTGCAGCATGGTACGGCGGGTAAAAAGCACGGGGGTAGACCTCCACTCTGAAATACAATAGGATATTAGCATCTAGTCGTATGGATTAGGAGTCGCCCATGAATCGAAACGCTTCGCGCCGCAGTTTTCTCGCCGCCGCCGGGCTGGCTTTGCCCGCCGCCGCATCAGCCGCCCGGTCCTCCGACCCGCCGCCGGCGCCGCCCCACGCCGCCGTGTCTGCCACACCGGCCATCGAGTACCGCATCCTCGGGAAGACCGGGCTCAAGGTGACCACGGTCGGCTTCGGCTGCATGATCACCTCCGACGGCAGCGTCATCGAGCGTGCCGCCGACATGGGCATCACCTACTTCGACACCGCCCGCGTTTATCAGAACGGCAACAATGAGCGCATGGTCGGCGCGGCGCTCAAGAACAGGCGCAAGAACATCGTGCTCTCCAGCAAGACCCCCGGCCACAACCGCGCCGACGCGCTCGCCAGCCTGGATACCAGCCTCAAGGAACTCGGCACCGATTATCTCGACATCTGGTATCTGCATGCCAAGGACAAGCCCGAAGACATCACCGACGAGCTGATCGACGCGCAGCAAACCGCCAAACAGGCCGGCAAGATCCGCTTCGCCGGCGTCAGCACGCACAAAGGCCAGGCCCAGCTCATCCCCTTCCTTGCCGCGCATCCCAAGATCGACGTGATTCTTTCCGCCTACAACTTCACCCTGGAGCCGGTCGTCAGCGCGGTGTTGGAACAGGCGGCCAAGGCGGGCAAGGGCACCGTGGCCATGAAGGTGATGGCGGGCGGCTTCCGCCGCATGAGCCCGGACGATCGCAACTACAAAACGCTGAAGCAGGACGGCGCCATGCTGTCGGCGCTCAAGTGGGTCACCCGCAACCCAAGCGTTCACACGACCGTCCCCAGCATGACCGACATCGACCAGCTCGAAGAGAATATCAAGGCCATGTCCGCGCCGTTCGGTAAGGACGACGAAAAACGGCTGGCCGCGCAGCTCGAGCACATCAGCCCGCTCTACTGCCGCATGTGCGGCGCCTGCCAGGGCCGGTGCCGCCAGGGTCTGCCGGTCGAAGACATGCTGCGTTTCGTCACCTACGCGGAAGGCTACGGCCAGTTCGCGCTCGGCCGCGAGCACTTCCTTTCGCTCGCCCCCGCGCACATCGCGGCGAGCTGCGGCGATTGCGTTTCCTGCACGGTGGAATGCCCCCATGGCGTCAAGGTGCCGGAGCGGCTGCTCCGCGCGCAGGAGCTTTTCCGTTGCTGAGAGCGTGTCCGATGTCCTATCGGAGCCGCGACCGTAAGGGAGCGGTCGGTATCCTCATCGCACGACGTGCCCTAACGCTGTGCATTGCGCTCTCGCTCGCCGCCCTCGCCTGGGCAGCCGACGCACCAGCGCCATCCTGTGCACTGGCGCCCGGCTGGTCGCAAAGCGGCCCGGCGCGTTCGTATGAAGCCGCGAATCTCTTCGAGTACATGGATGGCAATGCCGAGGGCTATCTCATTTACGGCTTCCGCAACATGAAGGGCGTCACCTGCCGGCAGGGCGACATCAGCTTCGTCATCGATCTTTCCGATATGGGCGATGCCGATTCCGCCTATGGCATCTTCTCCGCCGATCGCGATCCGGCCCTGCCCACGGACAAAATCGGGATGGCGGGGCAGGTGGCGCCGCGCCGCGCCATGTTCGTCAAGGGGAGTTACTTCGTCGAAATCGCCGCCAATCCGGAGGGCGATCACACCGCCGCCTTGCGGGCGTGGCTGGCTGCTCTCGATCGAATCATCGCCGGCAGCACCGCTTTGCCGGAAGCGCTCGCCTGGTTTCCCGCCGAGGGCCGGCAATCGCTGCGCCTGGTGCCCGAAAGCGTCCTCGGCATCCGTCTGCTCAAGCGCGGTTACGTGGCCCAATACGATTTCGGCAAGGCCTTCGTGGCTTACGAGACGTCGCCCGATTCGGCCGGCGCTGTGATGCAGAAGCTGCGCGCGCGCTTCGGCCAGGTCGCCGCCGCCAATCTCGCCGATGAAGCATTCGCGGCCGACGACCAGTATCTCGGCCGCCTCTTCATCTTCCGCAAAGGCCGCCTGATCGGTGGATATTCGATCAAAGCCGAAGGCCACGACCCCGCCGCCCTGGCCGCCGCCCTAGCAGCCCAAGTCCGCTAGCAAAGTGGGGCCGGTCCCCGACCGGCCAACGCCCGGTAGGGCACGGGCATCGCCCGTCCAGCCCCTGCGATCCCTCTCCATTGCTCCCGCAAAAGATCGCAAAATCGATCAAGCACGTCCCACCCGCCTGGCTTACACTCTGAATTCGGAGGCACCATGATCCTTTGGAAACGCGCCGCGGTGCTCGGCCTGCTGAGCTGGCTGATTCCTTTCGTCATCTCATTTCTTCTGTTCCCGTTGAAGAAGCCGAACGCTGCGTTGTTCGAAACCCTCATGAATCTGATTCTGCTCCTCACCGGCGGTGCGCTGCTCAGCGTCTATTTCCGAAACCGGCCGGTTGCGCTGCGCGAAGCGGTGCTGGTGGGAGCGCTTTGGACTGCTATGAATCTGCTGATTGATTACCCCATGTTCGCTTTCGGACCGATGCAGATGTCGGTGGGGAAATATTACTCGGAAATCGGCCTTAGCTACCTGGCCTTTCCGGCGCTGGCCTTCGGGGCGGCGCGCCTGGCGCGGCGATGAAGCCATCCACCGAGCAGGATTATTACGAGCGGATCGTCCGCACGCTGGTGTTCATCCAGGGGCATCTGGACGATGACCTGGAACCGGACCAGGTCGCCGCCGTGGCGGCCTTTTCGCAATTTCATTTCGCGCGCATTTTCCGCGGCCTCGTTGGCGAAACGCTGAAGGAGTACATACGGCGGCTGCGTTTGGAACGCGCCGCCCGCAATCTCAAGCTGCGCGACGAGTCCGTCACTCAACTTGCATTAGAAGCCGGATTCGAAACTCACGAATCCTTCACGAGGGCATTTGGAGCCATGTTCGGAATACCACCTTCCGCTTACCGTGCCGCGCACAAGGCCGCCCCAGAGGCGGCTTCCGGCACTCACATCGACGATGTGGCGGGTTACCATCCGCCGGATTATGGAGACGTTCCGCCGCCGGAGGTCAAAGAGCTCGCGCCGGTGCGGGTGGTTTTCCTGCGCCACGTCGGCCCATACAGCCAGGTCGGCGCTACCTGGGGCCGGTTGATGGCCTGGGCCGGAATGCGCGGCCTGCTGGGGCCCGGCATGAAAATGTTCGGCATCGTGCATGACGATCCGGACGTGACGCCGGAGGACAAGATCCGCTATGACGCCGCGGTGGCCGTGAGCCGCCCGGTCTCTCCCGAAGGCGAATTCGGCGTGATGGAATTGGCCGGCGGCCGCTACGCCGTGGCCACTCATCGCGGACCGTACGAGGGGCTGGGGAAGGCCTACCAGCGTATCTACGGCGCGTGGCTGCCGAAGAGCGGATATGAGCTGCGCGATGCGCCCGCCTTCGAGCAGTATCTCAACTCACCGCAGAACGCCAAGCCGGAAGATCTGCTGACGCTGATTCACGTGCCCATCGCGGGCTGAACGGGAGGTTACTGCGACCGCGGCTGGCGTTCGCGCGCCAGCCGCTCGGCCAGGAAGACCTTAAGGAGAGACTGATAGGGAACGTCGCGCCGATTTGCGAGTATCTTGAGGTCCTCGATCATGGAAACCGGCAGCCGCAGCGATATGGTTCTTAGAGACGGTTTGAGGTGAGCGAATTTCTGGCGCCTTCCCGATTGCCAATCCACGTACTCGGTCGAATCCGCAGTGGCCCAGAATTCTCTTTCGGCATCTTCGCTCTTGAATTCAGGAAGCTTCTTCTTCATATCTCAGGTAGGTCTCCGCTTCGCTCCGGTTCATATCCCTGGCCGAAATTACTCGGATGAGCTTCCGGCGGACGGTGAAAGCCACAAACAGCCGCCGGCCAGCACCAGTCTGCCCGAGGGCGTAGTGTCGCTTCTCGCTTTTCGAGTGACGAACATCGCTTCGCACCACAAGTGGCTCGCGGAAAAAGACGTCTTCGGCCTCTTCTGGTGTCACCCGATGCCGTTCCCAGCTCTTGTGGGCATTGGCTTCATCCCACTCAAACCCCGTGCAACTCTCCAGGTAGTCCGCTGCCGCCACAGCCTCAGTATACGACTATCATATACAAGTTCGCCGAGCGTCACAAGACCAGCCCCCGCTACGCGCGCGGCGCCATGGCCAGGCCGGCGGCGCCGACGATGCCGGACTTATCGGCCACCTGCTGTTCCACCAGCGGCACTTCGCGGCCCAACAATCCGCGCGAGCGCTCCCACACGGCGTCCTGCAAGGGGGCCAGCAGATCCGCGCCGGCATTAGCGACGTGGCCGCCGACGATGACGATCTCGGGATCGAAGACGTGCAACAGGCCGGCCAGCGCGGCGGCAAGTTTGCCGATGGCGTCCAGCACGATCGTGGAGGCGAGCTCATCGCCTTCGCGCGCGGCCTGAAAAATGGTGCGGCAGTTGACCAGTTGCGGCTGCTGGCGAAACAGGAGCGTGAGGCTGGACGCGCAGCCGCGATGCACGGCGCTCCAGGCCTGGGCCTCGATGGCGCGGGCGGAGAACACGGTTTCCAGGCAGCCGCGATTGCCGCAGGCGCATTGCGCTCCGTGCGGCTCCACGGTGAGATGGCCCAGGTTGCCGGCCAAGCCGGTGTGGCCGCGCAGCAGGCGGCCTCCGGCGAGCACCGCGCCGCCCACTCCCTGGCCCAGCGTGAGCATGATGACGTTTTCGTGGCCGCGCGCGGCGCCCCACGCCATCTCGCCGGCCAACGCCACGCGGGCGTCGTTATCGGCGAACACCGGCACGTCCGGCGGCAGGCCGACCAGGTCGCTCAGGCGCAACCCTTCGAGGAAATGCAAGGTCCCGGGCAGAAGCTCGACACGCGTGCTATCCGGATCGATGATGCCCTTGCAGCCGACGCCGACGGCGGCCGGTTGCACCGTGGCCTCCGTCAACCAGCCGATGGCATCGTGCAGCGAAGGCAGCAGCGAATCCAGGTCGCCCGGCGTTTCGATGGTGCGCGCGGCCAGGATGGCGCCCGCTTCGTTCACCATTCCAGCCTTGATTTGCGCTCCGCCGATATCGATTCCCAATACCAGCATGCGTGCTATTCACTATACGCCAGGTTGGCGTCGCTGGATTTACGCTTGCCACTAACCGCTCCCTCACGGTCGCGGCTCCGAAAGGACGAAAACGCAACGGAGCCGCGACCAGAGGGAGCGGTCAGGAGGAGATCCCTTGGCATCACAGCTTCGGACTGAAATCCAGCACCTTCACCAGAAACGCCCAACGGTCGGCATATTCGTCGATGGTCTTCGAGGTCGGCGTGCCGGCGCCGTGGCCGGCGCGGGTCTCGATGCGGATCAGGATCGGGGCCGCGCCCTGCTGCGACTCCTGCAGCGTGGCCGCGTACTTGAAGCTGTGGCCGGGCACTACCCGGTCGTCGTGATCGGAAGTGGTGATCAGCGTGGCCGGGTAATTTGCCTGGCGGATGTTGTGCAGCGGCGAATAGGCCAGCAGCGTCTGGAAATCCTGCGCGTCGTCCGGCGACCCGTACTCGCCCACCCACCCGGCGCCAGCGGTGAACTTGTGAAAGCGCAGCATGTCCATCACGCCGACGGCGGGCATGGCCGCGCCAAACAAGTCCGGCCGCTGGTTCAGGCAAGCGCCCACCAGCAGGCCGCCGTTGCTGCCGCCAAAAATCGCCAGTTTGGGCGTCGACGTGTAGTGATTGTGGATCAGCCATTCGGCGCCCGCGATGAAATCGTCGAACACGTTCTGCTTGTTGTGCCGCGCGCCGGCCAGGTGCCAGGCTTCGCCATATTCGGAACCGCCGCGCAGGTTGGCCTCCGCGAACACGCCGCCCATCTCCAGCCACTCGATCATCGAGGGGTTGAACGACGGGGTGATGGCAAGGTTGAACCCGCCGTATCCATAGAGGATGGTGGGATTCCGGCCGTCGAGCAGCATGTCTTTGCGGTGCACCACGAACATCGAAACCTTCGTGCCGTCTTTCGATGGATAAAAGACCTGGTCGGTCCGATACTGGCCGGCATCGAAGCTGACCTTGCTGCTGCGCAGCAGCGTGCTCCGGCCGGTGCGCACGTCGAGGCGGTAGAGGGCGGCCGGCGACGTGAAGGTGACGAAGCTGTAGAACAGCTCGCTCGAATCCGGCTGGGCGGGCGACCAGTTGGCGGTGCCGATGCCGTCAAAGGCGACTTCGCTGGTGGTCTTGGTCTCGAGCGAGTAGAGGACGGCGCGCGCGTGAGCGTTATGCAAATACGAAAGCAGCAAGCGGCCACCCGCGAGACAGGCATGGTCGAGGTTGTCCGGCGTTTCCGCCACCACTTCGACCCAGTGCCCGCGGCCGGGCTGGTTGAGATCGATGGCAATCATGCGGCCCTTGGGCGCCCCATCCGTGGTGCGCAGGTAGATGCGGCTGCCCTGGCTGCCAGCGTAATCGTAGAGGCCCTTGGGATCCGGCGTGAGCAGCGCCATGCGCGGGCTGGTGGCGGAGAGGTCCTCGAAGTACAGCATGTTGCGGGAACTGTCCTGCGGCAGGTCCTCGTGGACGATCAGCCAGCGCGCGTCCGCGGTGAGCACGGGGCCGAGGCCGCTGTCGGCGTGCGCCGGATCTTCGTAAACGAACCGGTCGCGGTCGGCCGCCTCGCCCACGCGATGCAGCATCACCTGGGGATTGCGGTTGACCGCGGTGAGGAGCTGGCCCTCCGGCGGTTTGGGATAGCGGACGTAATAGAAGGCGCGATTATCGACGGTCCAGGCGGGCGCGGCATCCTTGGTCCACTGCAACACCTCGGGCAGATCCTGGCCCGATTCGACGTTGCGGATGCGCCATTCGCACCAGTCCGAGCCGGCTTGCGCGGTGCCGAACGCCAGCAGGCTGCCATCGCGGCTGGGAGCGAGGCCGCACAGCGCCGCGGTTCCGTCCTTGCGGAACGTATTCGGATCGAGCAGCACATTCGGCTGGTTGCCCTGGGCATCGATCGTATAAAGCACCGCTTGATTCTGCAGGCCGCTGTTGCGCATCAGGAAGTAATGGCTGCCGGCGGAAAACGCGCCGGCGTAGCTCCAGATGAAGGCGCGCGAGAAATTGGTGAGCGCGGAGGCGGGATAGCGCTCGTAGTCGAACAACTGGGTGAGGCGCCGCTTGATGGAGTCCCGCTGCGGGATAGCGGCCAGCCATTGGTCGGTCAGCTTCACTTCGGCTTCGATCCAGGCGCGCGTCGCGGGATTGTCCGGGTCTTCCAGCGTGCGGTAAGGATCGGCGATCGGGCGGCCGTGGTAATCGTCAACCTGTTTGGTGCGCGGAGCAGGCGGATAAACCAGCGTCGAGCCGCTTTCGGCCAGTGCCACGCATATGGCAGCCGCGGCGGCCAGCGCCGTGAAAGTCTTGCGAACGAGACAGTCTCTGAGCATCGAGTTCAGTTTACACCCGGCGCCATGCGGTTCCGGAGCGGGCGGACCGCCCCTAAAGGCGCGCGACCGTTCCACATCGAATCGGAAAGCAGGCGGCGTTATACTGAGATCTGCGATGAAGGATGCGATGGCCGAGCTCGTTCAGAAGTACTCCCGGACGGGACATCCGTCCGCGGAGGAATTGGCCGTCGCGCAAGGGGTGACATTTCCTCGCGATCCGGAGGATTTGCTGGGCAACTTTTGGCCCGAGGAAGAGTCCATTGACGACTTCCTTGCGGCAGTGCGCGAATGGCGTGGCCACGCGAAGACTGACCCGGCCGCGTGAAGCCCGTCGTACTCGATACGGATGTCGTCTCGTTTCTCTTCAAGTCGGACACTCGCGCCCAAAGATACCTTCCGCTACTGCAAGACCGGCAATGGTTCATCTCGTTCATGACCGAGGCCGAATTGGAACAATGGGCTCTTCTGGCGAACTGGAGCGAAAAGCGCGTGGATTGGTTGCGGTTGTTTCTCAGCCGCTTTGTCGTTGTGCCTTCGTCACATGACCTGGTTCTGAAGTGGGCAGAGGCGATGGTCGCTGCTCGCAGGAATGGTCGGCGTATTGAAACTGCCGACGCTTGGATCGCCGCGACGGCTCTACTGTACGATGTTCCGTTGTTGACCCACAACAAAGCCGATTACCTCGGCGTTCCGGGATTGCGGCTCAGCTAAACCCCGACAGCGGCCGCTGCGAATGCGAGCACTTGTTGAAGATCTTCTTCCTGGAGATCCGGATAATCCTTGAACAGCTCCAGCCGGTCCGTATACGTCGCGAGGATTTCCAGCACACGCCTGACTGTGATCCGCATCCCGCGAATGCAGGGCTGTCCCCCCATTTTGCCGGGCTCAATCGTGGTCCGGTCGAATGGCGGCTTGAGATCCATACGACCACCATGACTCACCCTGCGACCAATCTCCGCGGACCGCTGACGAAGCGGCTGCCGCGCAGGATGAAACGCAAGGGGCGCTCGGCGCAAATGCGGATGCCGACGCGCGGCGTCACCTCAATCTCCAGCGCGCGCGGCTCGGCGGGCTCGCGCACTACCAGGCTGCCGCGGGTGACGTCAACGCCGTAGTGTTCGCGGGTGATGCCCATCGCCATGGCGAGCCGGCCGGGACCGCGCGCAAGGTCCTCCAATTTGCCGGCGGCGGGGCGCCGCTCGCGCATCAGCTCGATACCCGCCACCGGTTGCAGGGCGCGAATCAGAACACAACCCGGCGTGCCAGCCGGTTCGGTCACCAGGTTGAGGCATTGGTACATGCCGTAGATCAAATAGACGTAGGCGTGGCCGGGCTCGCCGAAGATGACGCGGGTGCGAGCGGTGATGCCGCGCGCGGAATGGGAAGCCAGGTCGTCGCGGCCGGGGTACGCTTCGGTCTCGACGATGATCCCGGCGGTTGGCGAGTGCACCAGCACCTTGCCGAGCAGGGCGCGCGCCACATCCGCCGTCGGCCGCTCGTAAAAGGGACGCTTGAGAATGGGGCCGAAGCTCATCGTCGTTAAACCAGCATCGCCGAACCATCTTCTCCCATCCGCCGTTACAATGGAAAGCGCCCATGCGATTGTTCACCGCCCTGGACCTCGAGCCCGGCGTGGTTGCCAACCTGGAACGGCTGCTGGTCGAGCTTCGACCCACCGCGCGCATCCAATGGAGCCCACCCGCCAACCTGCACATCACCACCAAGTTCATTGGCGAATGGCCAGACGAGCGGCTGGCGGAATTGAAGACCGCGCTGGCCGCGCTGCCGGCGCGGGCGGCCATCCCGGTGCGCATCCACCATCTAGGCTTCTTCCCCAATCCGCACTCGCCGCGCATATTCTGGTGCGGCATCGATGCTCCCGGCTTGGCTGAGCTCGCCGGCGATACGGACCGCGCCACCGCGGCGCTGGGCGTGGCAGCGGAAACCCGCGCTTTCTCGCCGCACCTGACGTTGGCGCGAATCAACTTGCACAAGACACCGGCGGCAAGACCGCCGGCGTTACAGCCGTTGCGGGAGGCCATCGCCGGGCTGCCCGAGCTCGAATTCGGGCGTTTCGTGGCGGCGGGCTTCTACCTGTACCAGAGTCAATTGCGCCCGGGCGGGAGCGTGTACACTAAGCTTGCGGAGTTTCCCTTCCCGTCATGATGCCGCTCGCCGCTTGCCTGCTCGCCTATTTCCTGGGTGCCATCCCGTTCGGATACATTCTGGTGAAGTGGAAAACCGGCGGCGACGTGCGCGGCGCGGGCAGCGGCAACATCGGCGCCACCAACGTGGTGCGCACCACCGGCTGGGCGGTTGGCGTGGCTACCCTGCTGCTCGATATCGTCAAGGGGTATGCGGCGGTGTGGGCGGCGGGCAGGTTGACCGGCGGCGATTCGCGGTGGATGGCGGCCGCCGCGGTGGTGGTAATGATGGGACACGCTTACCCCGTGTTCCTCGCATTCCGAGGCGGCAAGGCGGTCGCCAGTTTTGTCGGCGCTTTCTTGTGTCTGACGCCGCTGGCCCTGGCGGCAGTGTTGGTGGTGTTCGTTGGGGTAGTGGCGTGGACGCGCCGCATCTCGATGGGCTCCATCGTGGCTGCCGCGGTTTTCCCGCTGGCGGTCTGGCTGATTGCGGTGCCGGCTTGGCCCGTGGAGGCAGCGGCGGTGATCGGAGCCGCGCTCATAATCTACAAACATAGTAATAATATTCAACGACTGAGGGCGGGAACCGAGAGCAAGTTCACCTTTGGAGGCGGAAAAAAGTGAAGCGGCTGGCCGTAATCGGCGGTGGGGCTTGGGGAACGGCGCTGGCCATCGTGCTTTCCCCGCGTTTCGAGCGCGTGCGCCTCTGGGTTTATGAAGAGGATGTCGCTCAGCGCCTACAAGCCGAGCGTGAAAATGACACCTACCTTCCTGGTGTTCAAATCCCTGAGAATGTGTCAGCTACTAGTGATTTGAGGATCGCCGTAGAGGAAGCCGAGGTTGTCCTGAGCGTGATGCCTTCCCACCATGTGCGGAGCGTGTATTCGCAGATGCTGCCTGGGCTCAACGAGTCCATGGTTTTCGTCAGCGCCACCAAAGGGCTCGAAGTCCACACAATCCTACGAATGTCGGAAATGATTCGATCCATCG
>Ga0208820_1000333_pt1 | contig 40292 bp, 30 predicted proteins | sample June2015DPH_16_5_FD_184713 | JGI IMG/M metagenome (GOLD analysis project Ga0208820, IMG submission 184713) | Peatland microbial communities from SPRUCE experiment site at the Marcell Experimental Forest, Minnesota, USA - June2015DPH_16_40... | ecosystem: Environmental > Terrestrial > Soil >...
CGGCCGCCGCGCGGACCGCCGATCCGGCGCTGCTGAAAGCGGTTTACCAGGAGATGGAGTTCCACAGCCTGCTCAAGGAGCTGGGACCGGCGGAAGACACACGGACGCACGACTACGCCGCGTTCGCGGATCGAGACGAGCTGCGCGGGTGGCTGGCTGAAGTGCCGCGCGATGCGCCGGTCGCGGTGGCCATCGCCAAATCGGGCGAGGGTGAACTGGCGCTGGACGCGATCGGACTGGCTTGGAAGCCAAGCGAAGCGCGCGCGGCAACGGGCGACCTGGTCGAAGCGCTCAAGCCGTGGCTGGAAGACGCGGGCGCGCCGAAGATCGCCTGCGACGTGAAAGCGGCGTTGCTGGCGCTGGAGGAAATGGGAATCGCGGGCGCCGGGTTCGAGCACGACGTGATGCTGTACGCGTTCCTCTTGGAAGCCGATCCGGCGGGGTGTTCGCTTGAGGAACTGGCGCGCCGGCGGCTCGATCTCAAGCTCGGCGCAGCGCCCGAACAGCACGCCGGTATCATTCTCGAACTCTATGGCCAACTGGAACCGGCCATCGACGCGCGCGGCTTGCGCGACTTGTACTCGACCATCGAGCTGCCGCTGGCGCGCGTGCTCGAGCGCATGGAACGCAACGGCATACTGATTGACCGGACTGAATTGCAGCGGCTTTCGACCATGATGGAAGGCGAGATTGCGCGGCTCACCGAGCGGATTCACACACTCGCGGGCAAGCCATTCAACATCAGCTCACCGCAGCAGTTGGGGCGCGTGCTGTTCGAGGATTTGAACCTGCCGGCGCCGGTGAAATACGGCAAAGGCAAGGTTGTCTCGACGGCTGCCGACGTGCTGGAGACGCTGGCGCCGGATCACGAAATCGTGCGCCTGGTGCTCGAATACCGCCAGCTCACCAAGCTCAAAGGGACGTATGTGGATGCGCTGCCTCTGCTGGTGGACGCGCGCGACGGCCGCCTGCACACCAGCTTCAATCAGGCCGGCGCGGCGACGGGGCGGCTTTCATCGTCGAATCCAAACTTGCAGAACATTCCGGTGCGTACCGAATTGGGCCGGGAAATCCGCGCGGCATTCGTTCCCCGCCCCGGCTGGAAGCTCATCACCGCGGATTATTCGCAAATCGAGCTGCGCTTGCTGGCGCATTTCTCGGGCGATCCGCTGCTGGTCCAGTCATTCCGCGATGGCGAAGACATCCACACGCGGACGGCGTCCGAAGTGATGGGCGTGCCGCCGCTGATGGTCACCCCCGAGGCGCGGCGCGATGCCAAGGCGGTCAACTTCGGCATTGTGTACGGCATCAGCGCTTTCGGCCTGGCGGCGCAGTTGGGCATCTCGCGCGGCGAGGCGGAACGTTATATTCGCGGGTATTTCGAGCGTTATGCCGGCGTGCGCCGGTTCCTCGACGAGACCATCGCGGCGGTGCGCGCGTCCGGCGTCACGCGCACGCTGTTCGGCCGCGAGCGGCCCATCCCCGATATGAACAGCCGCAACCCAAACGCCCGCGGCTTCGCCGAGCGCACCGCGGTCAACTCGCCGCTGCAAGGCACCGCGGCGGACCTGATCAAGCTGGCCATGGTGCGCGTCGAGGCCGCGCTTGAAAGCGGCGGGTATCGGTCCGCGATGCTGCTGCAAGTTCACGACGAACTGGTTTTCGAATGCCCGCCCGAAGAGGTGCAAGCGGTGTCGAAGCTGGCCAAACGCGAGATGGAGGGCGTGCGCGAGCTGGCGGTGCCGCTGGTGGTGGATATCGGGGTGGGCGACAATTGGCGGGATGCGAAATAGGTAGGGCACGCTTTAGCTTGCCAACTTTCATTGATTTTAGGGCAAGCTAAAGCATGCCCTACCTGTCCGGGGCGTCCCGCAAACGGACACACGCGGGCCTCGCGCCGCGCGCGCGGCGCCCGTAATCATGGCTCGCGGGAGTGGCGACTGGCGTGCCCTTCACCTCGGGCGGTAGCTTTGCGCTATCAATAGAATGGAATGAAAGTCGACGAAGACCGCAGGCCATCGATCCTGATTGCCGACGATCAGGCGGACGTGCTGGAAGCGCTCCGCCTGTTGATCAAAGCCGAAGGCTACGTGGCGGAAGCCGTCACCGCTCCCGCCGCCGCTCTTCATGCCATTGAAGCGCGCGACTTCGACGCCGTGCTGATGGACCTGAATTACACGCGCGACACGACCTCCGGCCAGGAGGGGCTGGAGCTGCTGGAGCGCATTCTGAATCTGGACGCCGCGCTGCCGGTGATCGTAATGACCGCCTGGGGATCGGTGGAGCTGGCGGTGGAGGCGATGCGCCGCGGCGCGCGCGATTTCATCCAAAAGCCGTGGGACAACGCGCGCCTGTCGGCGATTCTCAAGACGCAGATCGAGCTGGGCCGCGCGCTGCGCAAGGGGCAGCGGCTGGAGGAAGAAAACCGCGCCCTGCGCGCGGAGCGCTTTCCGCAGTTGATCGCGCAGTCCGCCGCCATGCGGCCGGTGCTGGACATGATTTCGCGGGTTGGGCCATCGGATGCCAACGTGCTCATCACCGGAGAGAACGGCACCGGCAAAGGCCTGGTGGCGCAGACGCTGCATTCGAGCTCGCTGCGCTCGACGCGCCCGCTGTTGACGGTCAATACCGGCGGCCTGGCGGAAGGCATTTTCGAAAGCGAGCTATTCGGCCACGTGAAGGGCGCGTTCACGGATGCCAAGACCGACCGCGTGGGCCGTTTCGAAATGGCCGATGGCGGCACGCTGTTTTTGGACGAGATCGCCAACATCTCGCAGGCGCTGCAAGGCAAGCTGCTGCGCACGCTCGAAACCGGCGAGTTCGAGCGGGTGGGATCGTCGAAGAGCCGGCGGGTGGACGTGCGGGTGTTCTCCGCCACCAACGCCGATCTGCACGCCGCGGTGGACGAAGGGCGCTTCCGCCAGGACCTGCTGTTCCGGCTCAACACGATCGAGCTGCGCCTGCCGCCCTTGCGCGACCGGCGCGAGGATATTCCGCCGCTGGCCGCGCACTTTCTGCGGCAGCACGCCGGGCATTACCGCAAAGCCATCAGTCTGTTCGACGAAGGGGCGATGAAAGCGCTGCTGGCGCACACCTGGCCGGGCAACGTGCGCGAGCTGGATCACGCGGTGGAGCGCGCCGTGCTGATGGCGGAAGGCGAGACCATACGCGCCACGGACCTGGGCCTGCGCGGCGTGCGCGAGGCCTCGCTGCGCCTGGAGGAGATGAGCCTGGAGGACGTGGAAGCGCTGCTCATCAAGAAGGCGCTGGCGCGCTTCAACGGCAATGTGAGCCACGCCGCAAACGCGCTCGGCCTGAGCCGCAGCGCGCTGTACCGGAGGCTGCAGCGGTACGGGCTCTGAGCCCCGGCCGCGCCTGACTGACCATGCCGCGCACCGATAAAGGCTCCCGGCTCGGCTACGAAAACCGCATCATGATGCTGGCCGTGATGGCGGCCCTGCCGGCGTCGGTCTGCGCGCTGGTGTTGCTGTGGAGCGGCGGCTACCAGTCGCGCACCGAGTGGACGCTGACGGTGGTGATCGTGGGCGCCTGGCTGGGCTTCGCGGCGGCGCTGCGCGAGCGCGTGGTATTCCCCATGCAGACGCTGGCCAACCTGCTGGGCGCGTTGCGCGAAGGCGATTTTTCGATACGCGGCCGCTCGCCGCGGCGGGACGACGCGCTGGGCGAGGTGATGCGCGAAATCAACACGCTGGGCGTCACCTTGCGCGAGCAGCGGCTGGGAGCGATGGAAGCCACCACGCTGCTGCGCACGGTGATGCGGGAAATCGACGTCGCCATTTTCGCGTTTGACGAACACGCCCGGCTGCGCCTGGTGAACCGCGCCGGTGAGCGCCTGCTGGATGCGCCCACCGAGCGGCTGCTGGGCCAGTCGGCGGCGGAGTTGCATCTCGATCAATGCCTGGAGGGACCGCCGCAGGCCATGTTGCAGGCCGCCTTCCCCGGCCGCGCCGGGCGCTGGGGCATGCGCCGCACGCGCATTCGCGAGCGCGGGCTGCCGCTCGAGCTGGTGGTCATTTCCGACCTCACCGAGGCGCTGCGCGAACAGGAATTGCAGGCCTGGCAGCGGCTGGTGCGGGTGCTCGGCCACGAGTTGAATAACTCGCTGACGCCGGTCAAATCGATCGCCGGCAGTCTCGAAAGCATTCTGGCGCGCGATCCGCTGCCCTCGGATTGGAAGGAAGATGTGACGCGGGGGCTGGGAGTCATCCACTCGCGTTCCGACAGCCTGACGCGATTCATCAGCGCCTATGCGCGGCTGGCCAAGCTGCCGCGCCCGCAATTGCAGCCGCTCGATGCCGGCGATTGCGTGCGCCGGGCGGTCAGCCTGGAGACACGGGTCGCGGTGGATGTAAAGGGAGGCCCTGCCGTCAGTATTCAGGGCGATCCGGACCAGTTGGAACAGGTGCTGATCAACCTGCTGCGCAATGCGGCCGATGCGGCGCTCTCGACCGGCGGCGGCGTGCGCGCCGGCTGGAAGAAAGACGGCGGGATGGTTGAGATTTGGATAGAAGACGATGGCCCCGGCCTGTCCGGCACGGCGAACCTGTTCGTCCCTTTCTTCACCACCAAGCCCGGCGGATCGGGGATCGGGTTGGTGCTGAGCCGGCAGATCGCCGAAGCTCACGGCGGCGAATTAGCGCTGGAGAACCGCGAAGGCGCGACGGGGTGTATCGCGAGGCTGCGGCTGCCAGGGTAGAGGGGGGCAAACGTTCATTTCGGAGTTTCGTAGCCCGAAAATCCGGAGGCGCCCCGAAGGGCAGATAGTCGCTCTTTCAGGAGGTCCACAACATGACCGAAAGAAACTTGACACCACGCTTAACAGGTACGTCTGTACCAACTGCAATGCGCAGGTGAGCCACACTGACGCCACCTGTCCCAACTGTCGGGAGATCTTCCCAGAACCAACCAAAACAAAATTGAACGCAATGGACCAACAGTATTATGAGGGGATCAAGACCGGAACACCAACAGCACAGCGCCCGTTTGACCCTCACACAGATGTTTCGGAAGACGCCCGGTACATCGCTCGACACGTCGCAGCGCACCTGTGGGCTATTTTCGTAGGGCTGCCTGTGGCCGGTCTGCTGCTTTACGCTTTTGTGCACGTCGCTACGCGCTAGACCATGCGCACGCTGATGCGCTAGGCCCACAGCCGAACCGTTTCAGCGGAGTTCGTCTCCGAGTACCGGCGGGTTTCCGCGGCCGGCGCGTTTGAGAAGCCGCTTAGCCCTCGCCACATCGCCGCGTTGTCCACGCTCGCTGAAGTACCCTTCGGTTCGCAGGGCTGATAGCTTCTCGGCCACTGCCACATTGATGAACTGGTTGAGCGCCACACCCTCGGATTCGGAAACACGACGCGCCTCTTCCAGTATTGACTCCTGTAGACGTAACGCAACGTTACTTCTTCTCATGTTTTCGAACCTCGATCCAGGCATCGCCTGGCCGCATCACTCGAATCCCGAACCTGCGAGCGGCGTCGGCCAGGTGGCGGACATTGAATGTGACCAGCCAGTCGGCCCCACCGTTGACCGCGGTTTCCAGCACCATCTCGTCCGCGGGATCTTTCAGGCGCGGGCGCCACAGAAACCAGAGGTGCACCGGATCCGCCACCTTCACCAGAGCATCGAGCACCTGATTCATCTGCCGCGACGTCAGGCCACTAGCGTCAAGGTGCTCCGGCCGTGTTAGAACCGCTTCGTACTCGACAATCAAGGGGACCGAAGCGAGAACCACAAATGTGCGATCCAAAGCGCCCAGCAGCAATCGTCTTGAGGCCCCTTGGTCGCTTCGCAGAGCGGCTACAAGCACGTCGGTATCGAGGACCAGCCGCAGGAACAACCTCCGAATAATGATATCACATGCGATAGGACAATTGTGGACACCGCTCCGCCGTGGGCACCAAGAACCGATTGTCGGAGGGGCCCTCTAACATGCGCTGCCTAGGTTTAGCCGTTCATTCGGTTGCACTACAAAAACAGTCCAGGCTCGACGCGGAAGAGCTGGCCCAGCTTTCGCGCTTGCGGCGCGCTGATGGCTCGCTTTCCGGTCAGGGCCTCATGCACGTGGCTGCGCTGTCCGAAAATTGCCTTGAGGTCGGCTGCCGTCTTTCCGGAGTGCTCCAAGAGGAACTGCAGCTTTTCGGCAGGGGTGCTATGGTCGGGCGGGAGTGCGTGCCGGCGGTCGTAGTCTTCGACCAGCAGGGCAAGCAGGCGCAGGAGCCTGGTTTCTGCCACCGAGCGGGCGCGGCCTTTGCCGACCAGGTCGGCGAATCGCCCGGCAATCAGATCATACTGCGCTTTCGTCTCGATCGCCTGGGGCAGAATCTCGGTCAGCAGTTTCTCGTATGTAGCGGCCGGCATGGCTATAAGTCCTCCCTGTCATATTCCCGATGGGTCAGAATGGCCTGAATCACAAACAACTGTTCCTCGAAGTCGACGCGCGCGATCAAACGGTATTTGTTTCCGCCGATGTTGAAGATCAGCGTGCCGGTGGCTGGTGCGTAATCGGTGGCCGGAAAGGTTGCTTTGACTGCCGGAAAATGCGGCCAAACGGCGTTGCGGACTACGGTAACAAACCGCTCGAGAGGCTTACGGGAGGCTGGGTGTTTCTTGGCGAATCCTGCGATGACAGCCCCACCGAAAACCTTCACGCTTCGATGTTCCCAGTTTTGGGAACGATTGTCAAGGGGCCGATGCGCGGACAGGCTCGGAAGCCTTCGCAGGCCGGGGGTTTGCGCCACGGCAGTCCGATCACGGTGTCACAGAAGATGACATGCTTCTGTTGCCGGAGTAGGCGGTCATGGCTCCGCGTATCTCATCGAAGAGTCCTTGCACACGATTCAGCCGAGCCTCGACGAGCGATGATTCCCGGAGGTCGCACGCAATCTCAAGTTCATGACAAGCCTCGGCTACCTCGTCGGCTCCCATCTGCCAGGCGCTGCCTTTAATGGTGTGGGCTTCAGAGCGGATGTTCGGGAAGTTGGAGGCTGCCAAGGCTCGACGCATTTGCTCCACTCGATCATTGGTATCTCTGCCGAAAGCATCGATCAGCCTGCCGATCAAGCCATCATCCCTGGCTGCCGCTTCCAGCAGCACTGCCGGTGGCGACCAAGCTTGCCGGGTTGAGCACGTGCACTCTGACGTCAGGCCAATTGATGGTTGGGGAGGGATCATAAACCATCCTCCTAATCCGAGCGTTGCACCTAGCGGACCTCTTTTTCAAGTGTCAGTTCGGCAACACCGGCTTGTAATGCTAACTTTGGTGAATCCACGGCTAGCCTGGTCATGACCGGAAGTGTCGGGGTCAACATTGACTCGGAGCTCTATTTCAGCGATAGGCTAAAGAGGAGTTGAGTTGCACCATTCTGTGTCGTCAGAATTGGCGCCTCCCACTGCGAATACTGTAGGTCGGGGGTGATCATGAACGCGTATGCGTTGGTGCTGAAGCCGTTCCATCCCGCGCGCGAGCGGATTGAGGGGCGCCTGGCGTCGAGGCGGACCAGACGTTTCCAGGCGGGTGTGATTGCGGTAGCCATGCTGGCCGCCAGTTCTTGTATCGGCCGGCACGCCGCCGCCCCGCTCGAGCGCATCGAACAGGTCGCGGCCCTGCCGTTTCAGGTCGCCGACCACCGCGTGCCGGTACACCTGAAGGGCTGGGTCACTCTTTCGGATCCTACCACCAACCTGGTGTTCCTGGAAGACGGTACCGGCGCCGCCCGGGTGACTCTCCCCTTTATGAACCTCGACCCCAGACCGGGCAACCTGATGGAGGTCATCGGCGAAGTGACCGAAGGAGGTCCCGCGCCTGCAATTGTCGCCAGCGACGCCACGCTTTTAGAAGGTGCCCACGAACCGCACGCTCTGCCCATCCAGGTCGCGGACCTTACTGCCGGCCGCACCGGCTTCCGCTATGTAGCCGTAGAAGGCGCTTTTCGCTCCCGGCGCCAGGAACGCTCGGGTGACGGTGTCATCCGAGTGGGCTCGGGCGCAACGGTGTTCGAGGCTTACATCGCCGCGAAGGATCTGCCAGATCTCAGCGGCAAAATCGGCGCCCGCATCCGGGTGCGCGCGGTGGCCAATCTGAGCCGTGACATTTACGGCCGCACCGCGCGTGTCCGCGTGTGGATCCCACGGAGCACGGACCTTGAAGTCCTCGCTCCGCCTCCCCAAAGCATCCCCGTTCAGACCATTCGCGAGGTGGTTGGGTTGCCCCGGAATTCGCTGGCCGAGCGGATGGTTCACATCCATGGCAGCATTCGGTCAGAGGGCGTGCGCGAGGAACTGCGATTTTCCGATGGCAGCGGCTCCATCCGCATCCGGCAGGCCCCCAACGGAGTATTGCCAGTCGGGGAGGTGGTCGACGTGGCCGGCTTTGCCGAACTCGAGGGGGGCGAGCTCAAAATCACCGACGCCAAACTGGCTCAGGTGACTCCCCGACCCCATCCCGCGAGCGGCCGGATCATCACCTCCGTGGCCGAAGTTCACGCCCTCAGCCCGGAAGAGGCCGGGAGCGCCATTCCCGTTCACGTCCGGGCCACGGTCACTTACATCAATCCCGCGACCACGACCTTGTTTGTGCAGGATCAGACTGGTCCCACTTACGTGTATGCCGCGCGGATCCGCGAGTTCAAGGTGCAGGCAGGCGATGTGGTCGATCTGTCCGGTTTCACGACACCAGGTCAGTTCGCGCCGAGCATCTCCGCTGCTTGGGCGGAACGCGTCTCCTCATCTCCCATGCCGGCGCCGGCGCCGGTCGCCTTCGATAACCTGCTTTCCGGAAAGATGGATAGCGCCTGGGTTCAGACCGAAGGCATCGTGCAAGGCGTGGAAACCCAGCGCGGCACGTTGGAAGACAAAGTTTCGGTGCAATGGGGAGATCACCAGTACTTGCTCCTCGTCCACAATCCGGATGCTCACCCCCTGCCGCCGCCGGATAGCCGCGTCCGCGTGCAGGGTGTTTGTGCGTCGTTGTTCAATGCCAGGCGGCAGATCGTCGGCATTCAGATTTACGTGCCTTCGCCTGAGTTCGTGCGCCTGTTGGAGCCCGGTCCGGATCCGGCCACGCTGCGGCCGCGCCCGATCGATGAGCTTCTCCGGTTCTCCTTTGCCGATTCGCCGGGGCACCGCATGCGAATTCGCGGCGTGGTCACCCTGGCCAGCCCCTCCGGCCCGTCGTACGTCGAAGATAGCGGGGCCGGCGTCAAGATCGTCAACCACACGCGCATGGACCTCCGCCCCGGCGACGTGGTGGACGTACTCGGCTTCGGGCATTCCGGTTCCTTCAGCCCGGAAATGCGGGACGCGCAGGTATCGCTCGTCGAACGGGGAGCCGCGCCGTCGCCGCCGTCCATAACCGTGGACGAAGCTTTGGAAGGCACCTACGATTCCAAGTTAGTCACCATCGATGCCGCCGTTGTGGACCAGCTCAGAACTTCCAGCCAGAATGACGTGATGCTCCAGGCGGGCGGTAAGTTGTTCAATGCCACCTTGGATCACGGCAGGATGCCGCCGCTGGACCGGGGCAGCATCGTCCGTATGACCGGCGTCTGTTCCGTTGTGGCCGAGGGCAATCTCGCCTATCGCATCCCGAAGTCTTTCAGCCTCGTGCTGCGCAGCGCCGGGGATATCGCCGTGGCCCGGTCGGCGCCCTGGTGGACCATCGGCCGCCTGTTGGCCGTGCTTGGCTCGATGGCGGCCTTGCTGCTGGTTGTTCTGTCCTGGGTGGCCGTGCTGCGACACAAGGTCGCCCTACAGACCGCGGTGATCCGCAAGAAACTGCAACAGGAAGAACTGCTCAAGCACGCCGCCGAGGAGGCCAGCCGGACCAAGAGCGAGTTTCTGGCCAACATGAGTCATGAGATCCGGACGCCCCTGAACGGCATCCTGGGGTTCGTCGGGCTGATGTCGGAAAGCGAGCTGACCGGCCCGCAACGGGAGCACAACGAAGCCGTGCGCGCGTCGGCCGAGAACCTGCTTGCAGTCATCAACAATATTCTGGATTTCTCTCGCGTGGAAGCGGGCCGGATCGAACTGGAATCGGTGGATTTTTCGATCCGCAAGTGCGTCAAGGCCGCAGTGGTTACCGTCGAGCCGCTGCTCGCCGAAAAGGGTCTGGTGACCGCGGTTGAGTTCGATGACGACGTGCCGGACTGGGTCCGGGGCGACCCCCATCGGCTGCGTCAGATCCTTCTCAATCTGTTAGGCAACGCGGTGAAGTTCACCGTGGCTGGCGGCATCACGGTGCGCGTGTCGCTGGCTCCGGAACAAGACGGCGCTACGGCTGGCTCCGATCGCGCTCCGGCGCCTCGGCAGATTCAGTTTGCGGTTTCCGACACGGGCATTGGCGTCCCCGAGTCACAACGGGAGCTGATCTTCCAACCTTTCCGGCAGGCTGACGGGTCGGTCACCCGGCGTTTTGGAGGTACCGGCCTCGGTTTGGCCATCTCCCGGAAGCTGGTCGACATGATGGGGGGAAGAATGTGGCTGAAGAGCGCGGAGGGCCAGGGCAGCACTCTCCTCTTCACGGCGCCGCTTCCGCCGGGGAAGAGCCCGGCCGAAAGCGAGGAACGCGTCGTCGCAGCCAGGAGCCCATCGTCCGCGGAGCAGCCGCCACGTCAGCCCCTCTCCATCCTGGTCGCGGAAGATAACATCGTCAATCAGCTCCTGATGCGGACCCTCCTCGAGAAGCGCGGGCATCGCGTGACTGTAGTTGGAAATGGAGCCGATGCGCTGGCGGCTTGGCGCCAGGATCGCTTCGACTGCATTCTGATGGACATTCAGATGCCGGAGATGGACGGATACGAGGCCACCCGCCGCATCCGGGCCGAGGAGTCGGGAAAGGGAGCGCACACCGCCATCATCGCGTTGACCGCCTACGCCATGAAGGGAGATCGCGAGAAGTGCTTGCAGGCCGGTTTGGATTCCTATATCTCCAAACCGATTCAAACGGGGGCACTGGACACTGCGTTGGCACACGTCCCCGTTCGCCAGGACTTGACCACCGTTTGAACGCTTTGGCGCGCCAAAGCAATTAAGTTACGAGGTACCACAGAAAAGGGTACGGGCCCATGAAAGACCTTGAGAGTTCTTACACCACTTTGTGGTCAGCCCCCCTGGTACCGGAGCTGGTACCCGAGTGGTACCTCATCGCCGTTTGTAGAGGTATCAGGCCTTCTTGGATTGATCTAAGCTCTAATCGCGGCTCTCTATGTAACAGGTCGGGATGACTTACTCAGAAGTTAGACCGACAGGACCCATCATGCACATCCTGGTGGCAGAAGACAACTTGGTTTTTCAAACGGTGTTGCAGTCCATGCTAACGCAGTGGGGCTATGACGTGGTGGTGGCGAGCGATGGAGAGGAAGCATGGTGCCGGCTGCAACCCGACGAGGGCCCGCGGCTCGCGATTCTCGATTGGGTGATGCCGGGTATGGATGGCATCGAGGTGTGCCGCCGGGTGCGCGCCAGCAACCGCCTGCACTATACTTATATCCTGATTCTCACTGCAAAGACGGGCAGCGAAGATCTCGTCACCGCCATGGAGGCTGGAGCCGACGATTACGTTACCAAACCGTTCAAGTCCGCTGAACTGAGGGCCCGTCTGCGAGTGGGCTGCCGCGTTCTCGAATTGCAGGAGAGACTCCAGTTGGGCTGTCAGCCTTTGGTTCTCGCTCCTGACACAAGGGGCGAAGTTAAGAGCGCCTGAGCGACTCAATTTGTCACTGCACGCCACAATCTCGCCATAGGACGGAGAGGGAGGAGTCAGCTCGATTGAGAAACGGCTTCCTATGGCGCTGCTCTGACCGGGATTGGGGCCGACTGCAACGGCCGTGCCAAGGCGAGATTTCACTCTCGCACTAGCGCGATTGTAGCACCAGCAAAAAGTGGATACCCAGTTTTGACGAGGGCGTAATCGCGCGAAACTCCGCGCCACCGATTTGTCGCGCTGCAATGACATGCAGACCAGGACCCTGATATCGTTGGTCTACTATCGTTAGTAGTGCTAAGAGCAGTCTTGCAACCGACGGGGATCGGTCATATCGTTGGACCAGCCCCGTGTGCCCACATGGGCCTACGGAGCCGCTTGGCCCCTAGCTGCCACCGTGGCTAGGTTTTACCGTCGGGCTGGGTTACCGGACGCTTGACCGACGCGGAAGGACGCCGGCTCTGGTCAACCGCGCCGGGCACGATCGAAGACAAGAGAGAGGCTGCAAGTTAGCCATGGCCAGGCGAGAAGCTGAGGCGCGACTGCCGGGGAGGGCGACGGACCCTGGTGTGCGTTCCTCTTCCCTCATCATCGCCGCGATCATAATGCTGGCGGGCGGCGGACCCTCGGGCCTTTGCCGGGCACAGGCGCAAGGAACGCTGCCGGTTCTCACCCAGGCGGCTCAAGTCCGCGCCCTCACCTCCAGGGAAGCCCAGCGCCAGTATCCGATCCGGCTGCAAGGTGTACTGACCTACTACATGCCCGAACTACGTCTGACATTCTTTCAGGACTCCACGGCGGGCATATACGTCAACATTCTGGAAACGCCACCGGTGGCGCACACCGGAGATCTGGTCGAGGTCCGTGGGGTGTCCGGGGCTGGGTTTTTTGCGCCGGAGGTCGAACGCCCTGCGATACGCGTGCTCGGCAAATCGCCGCTGCCGCCGGCTCGCCGTGTTGCGCTGGAAGACTTGCTCAGCGGTGAGCAGGACAGTCAGTTTGTCGAAGTGAGTGGCATTGTACGCTCAGCGCGGATGGAGAGCATGATATTAGCCCACAGGCAAGAAGGCCTTCCGGCGCTGGCACTTGTCGTGGCGAGTCACCGGAACAAGTTCAAGGCATGGATCACCGGCTTTGACCGGACTGCCGATTATGCGTCTCTGGTGGATGCGCGCGTCGCCGTGCGCGGAGCCTGTGGAGCGCTGTTCAATGAGAAGCGGCAATTAATTGGAATCCAACTGTTCGTGCCGGGCAGGGAGCAGGTGCAAATCGAAGAAGCGGTGCGGGGGGACCCTTATGCGCTCCGGGCGCTCCCAACCGGCAACTTGATGCAGTTCACGCCGGAAACGATGTCGGGTCACAGGATTCGGGTACAAGGAGCCGTGACTCTCGACGAACCGGGCCGGTTCCTCTACATCCAGGACGCATCCGGTGGCGTCAGGGTAGTGAGCTCGCAAAGCGAAGGCGTGCGGATCGGCGACAGTGTCGATGCGATCGGATTCCCCACCGCCGGGCAGTACGCACCAGTTCTGGAAGATGGCGCCTTCAAGCGGATCGGCGCCGCTACGGCGCCCGCGCCGGTGGATTTGACACACGCCAGCAGGTTGACCGGCGACCACGACGCCGAACTGATTCGGATCCAGGGCACATTGTTGGGCCGCTCGGTGCAAGATGACGATCTCGTGCTGGCAATGGAGACGAACGGCGCCACCTTTACCGCCTTGTTGAGCAACAACGGCTCCAGCACCCGGGCGCGGTCCATTCCGGTCGGCAGCCGACTGAACATAACGGGAGTGTGGTCCGTCGAAACCGATGAGTTGCGCAGAGCGACGTCTTTTCGTGTGTTACTTCGCTCCGCGGCGGACATCGCCGTGATCGAGTTGCCATCGTGGTGGAGCGCTACGCGCGTTGTTGTGCTGCTGGGAGCGCTGGCGATCATCATTACCGTGAGTTCCCTGTGGGTGATCGTTTTGCGCCGCCGCGTGCATGCGCAGACGGCCGCATTGCGCTCGCAGGCCGCCGAGTTGTCCCGCTCCAATGCCGAACTGGAGCAGTTTGCTTACGTGGCTTCCCATGACTTGCAGGAGCCCCTGCGGATGGTCTCGAGCTATACCCAACTGCTGGCCCGGCGCTACCAGGGCCAATTGGGCGAGGATGCCGACGAGTTCATTGCGTTTGCGGTTGACGGGGCGAAGCGCATGCAAGCTCTGATTAACGACCTGCTGGCGTATTCGCGGGTGGGGACGAAGGGCGGTGAATTGCGCCTTACCGATGCGGAGGCCGCGTTCTCGAGCGCCCTGGTGAATGTGCGAGCGGCCATCGAAGCCAGCGGCGCGGTGATTCGGCATTCCCCGCTGCCCACCGTCTATGCCGATCCGGTCCAGCTCGTTCAGGTGTTTCAGAACCTGCTGGGAAACGCAATCAAGTTTCACGACAGTGCGCCACCCGAAATCGGGGTTGCCTGCGAAGACGCTCCCGAAGAGTGGTGTTTCTCCGTTTGCGACAACGGTATCGGGATTGACCCGAAGTATACCGACCGGATATTTCAGGTCTTCCAGCGCCTGCACACCAGGAAAGATTACCCGGGCACGGGGATTGGGCTGGCGATCTGCAAGAAAATCGCGGAGCGTCACGGAGGCCGGATATGGGTAGCGTCGCAGCCCGGCCAAGGCGCCACATTCCATTTCACGATTCGCAAGAACGGAGAACACATACGGTGACGAGCCAGGCGACGAGATCGATTGAGGTGCTGTTGGTGGAAGACAATCCGGGCGATGTTCGTTTGACGATGGAGGCCATGCGGGAGAGCAAGGTACTCGTCAATCTCAGCGTTGCGCCGGACGGGGAAGAGGCGCTCGCGTTTCTCCGGAAACAGGGCGCATACCAGGGGGCGCCGCGCCCCGATCTGATTCTCATGGACCTCAATCTTCCCAAGAAGGATGGCCGTGAGGTGCTGGCCGAAATCAAGTTCGATGCCGACCTGCGGCGCATACCCGTGGTGGTCCTGACGACGTCGCGCGCCGAGGAGGACATTTTGCGCACATACAACCTGCACGCGAACTGTTTTATCACGAAGCCCGTCGACTTAGACCAGTTCATCACGGTGGTGGCGGCGATCAGCGACTTCTGGTTTTCGGTGGTGCGGCTACCCACATAGCGGAGAAGGATCAGGTGACTTATGCAGGAACGCAACGTTCTGCTCATAGAAGATAATCCCGGCGACGCCCGATTAGTGCAGGAGATGCTGGCGGACGCCGAAGGCGATTCGTATCGGGTTCACACCGCCGCCTCCCTGGTGGCCGCCCTGGACGCGCTGGCGCATGAGAGATTCGACGTGGCACTGGTCGATCTCTCCTTGCCGGACTCCAATGGGCTGGAGACGTTGTTGACCGTCCAGCGGCACGCGCCCTCGCTGCCCATGGTGGCGCTCACTGGGCTCAGGAGCGAATCGATGGCGCTGGCTGCCGTGAAGCAAGGCGCCCAGGACTACCTGGTGAAGGGTACGCTCACGACCGAATCGCTGGTTCGTGCCCTGCAATACGCCATGATGAGGCGGCAGAGTTCCGCCGGGCCGGCCGACGCACAGCCGGCCACGGTGGTAGGCTTCCTCGGCGCCAAGGGAGGAGTGGGCACAACCACCATCGCATGCCATTCGGCGCTCGAACTGCAGCAACAAACCAAGAAGAAGGTGTTGCTGATCGATTTGGACACCAGTTCCGCATCGGCTTCGTTCTTGATGGACGCGCACTCCGAGTACACCATCGCGGACGCGGCCGTCAACTTGCACCGCTTGGATCCGTCCTTTTGGAATAGCCTGGTGTGCAGCACGCCGCATGGGGTTGACCTCCTGCAGTCGCCCGGCGCGAAGAGGTCTTACGAGCCGCTCGACGGTGAGCGCGTTCGTCACGTCCTCAGGTTTGCGCGCGCGCTTTACGGCTACATCGTGGTGGACCTCGGACGTCTCACCGGGTTCTCCCTCAACCTCACCACGGAGGTGAATGAGCTGTTTGTCGTCACCACGGCGGAAGTACCCTCGCTGTACGAGGCCGGTTATGTTCTAAAGAAGCTTCTCGATCCGGGGATAACAGGCGGACGGACGCAGTTGATTCTCAACCGGGTGCTGAAAGGGGGATCGTCTAACATCGGCGATCTCGAGCAGGCCTTGGGTCATCCGGTTTGCGCGACGATTGGCGACTGCTCCCGCGAGGTGCACGAGGCCTACGGAAACGGCCGGTTTCTCGATGAGCGGCTGCCGTTGCGCAAGCCAGTGCGGCAACTCGTCGCCAAACTCCTCGGTGTCGCCGAGGAACCCAAGTCGCCACCGAAAACCGGGCGGGGGCTGTTCCGGTTTGCATGAGTTCAGATTCTGAGATTACCGGTCGTGGGGACAAGCTCGAAAGCCTTCGCAGGCCGGGGGCCTGCGCTACGGGAGCCTACGGCGCGGCGGGAGAGCTGGCGGCTTCGCTATACACGGCGGTGAAGAAATCACGCGAGCTGGGCGAAGGGCCTATATGCAGGCTTTCGCGGCCCACTTCCACAAAGCCGAGGTAGCCGTCGTCGCCTAAGTCGTCGAGGACGAAGCGCAGGCATTCGAGCTCCATCGGCGGAAGGCCCGAGTAATCGATATCGAAGACCTGGCCGGAGCTGTGAGCCGCCTCGTCGCGCCGATCCTGCAACTGCGCCAGGTCCTCCGGCGCCACCAGTGCCGTGACCGGCAATGGGCGAAACTTCTCCTGGTTCATTTCCATGGTCTCGAAGAGGCGCCGCGTCTCGAAGGCAATGTACATCAGGGCGCCGAGCGTGGCGGGGGACGCCGCGGCAAGCTCCCCGGGGTCGCCCGCGGCGGCGGCGGGGAAGTGTAAAGCGTAACCGAAGAACTCGGGCCGCTCGATCGCCCTGGCCAACAGCTTGCCATTGTCGGCGCGAATGTCCTCGTCCGAACGGAAGATCAGATCCTCGCGCTTCAGCCACACCGAAAGGCGATGCGGGGCGCGGCCGACGGTATTGAATTGGCTCTTGTTGGCGTCGGCCAGCGCGGCGAAGGCGGCCGGGTCGGAACGGTAGAGGGCCAGCAGTTGGTCGGCACACAAGATGCGGAAATAATAAGTGGGCGAGTAGTCGCGCAGCATCTGCTGCTGGACGGCGAGGTAGAGTTCGCGGTTCCAGGCAGGGTTCGAAGAGAAGTACATGCGCGGCACGGTGATCTGGTCCCTGGGAATACCGTGCGCGCGGCGCGTCAATTCCTGCATTTCGGCCACGCATCCCTGCCCGCAATGGTAAGCGAAGATGGCCCAGTCGCGGCTGCCGAAGGTGCGCTCCATGCCGGCCAGATAGCGGGCGGCGGCGGGAATGGCGCGTTCCGGAATCAGGCGCTCGTCGCGGGTAAGCACGGTATAGGGCACGCGGTGGCTGACGGTCTTGTACTTCACTTTCCCGCCGGCGCTCTTCACGCGCACCTTCACCCTGACCGTGCGGTAGCGCGTGACTTGCCCCACTTTGAGTCCCATGGTGCGCGCGGTCGCGAGCGAGATCTGCATGATCCCGCGCGGGCTGCCGGCCCAGCTTTCCGCGCTGACGTCGCCCCAGCTTTCGAGATACGCAATCGCCTCCAGCACATCCTGCGGGAAACCGCTGGCTGCGGCGGCGGAGCGGAACACGGCTTGCAGCTTGGGATCGGTGGTCACGCGCTTGGCTCCGGCCACGGCTTTGGGTTCCCGCATGATGAAAAATGTCTGCGATTCCACCATCAGCCGCGTGCGCGCGGCCAGCGCGTCATCGGAAAGGCCGTCGCGGTCCACACCGATCCCGGCCAGCCTGTGCTCTGGCGCAAAGTAGCCGGAGGAGGCGGCTTGGGAAAGCGAGGCGAGGCAGAAGACCAAGCAGAAGAGAGGGAGGGCCGCGATTTTCATGGCTTACTCCAGTGTAGTGGCAGGGCGGGAGAAAAAAACGCGCCAGCAAGCTGGCGTTGGCAAGCTAAAGCATGCCCTACCTAGGCGAAGTGTGGGTACAATGAGGATTCGCCATGAAGCCATATCCGGTTCTGCTCCTGGCGGCGGGGTGCGCCCTGTTTCAGGTTGCGTGCAAACACGCGCCGCCCGCCAATGTTGCCGCGGTGGTGAACGGTCACCCCATCACCTACATGGAGCTCGAAAAGATCTACAAGACGCAGTACCCGCAACAGCCGGAGGCCGTCAATAAAGACCTGGTGATGTCGCAGAGGCTGGACCTGCTGACCAGCCTGATCACCAACGAGATCCTCTTGCAGCGCGCCGAAAAGCTGGGACTCACGGCGGTGGATGCCGATGTGGATACAGAGATCAACAAGATGAAGGCTCCCTTCACCAAGGAGGGATTCGAGCGCTGGCTTGCCGACCGGCACATGGCGATCGGCGATTTGCGCGCGCAGATCCGCCAGCAGCTTACGGTTCAGAAGCTGGTCAACAAGGAGATCACCTCGCAGGTGAACATCACGGACGCCGACGTGGCGAATTTTTACAACGCCAACAAAGCCAGTTTCAATCTGGCGGAGGCGCAAGTCCACCTGGCGCAAATCCTGGTCACGCCCGATCCCAACACGCCGGTGCGCAACCTGCGGAACAGCAAGGCCCACAGCGAGGCGGAAGCCAGGGCCAAGATTCAGAACCTGGAAGCGCAGCTCAAGCAGGGCGCCGATTTCGCCCAGTTGGCGCAAAACTACTCCGAGGACGCGGACTCGGCGCCCAACGGCGGCGACCGCGGATTCATCCCGGAATCGGCGCTGGCCAACTCTTCGCCCGAACTACGCAAGCTGATTTTGTCGATGCAGCCCAACCAGATCTCGCCGATTATTCCGTCGCCGGATGGGTATCGCATTCTCAAGGTTATTTCCAAGGAATCCGCGGGCCAGCGCGAGCTCAACGACCCGAACGTGCAGCAGAGCATACGGGAGAACCTGCGCAACGCCAAAGATCAGTTGTTGAAGGCGGCGTATTACGAAGTGGCGCGCAACGGCTCGAAGATCGAGAACTACCTGGCGCGCAGCATTGTGGAGAACACCGGGCAGAGCAAGTAGCGAAGCCAAGTCATGCGGGCGTTTGTTTTTGAAGATGGCTTTTCGCTCGACGCGCTCAAGCTGACCGAACGGCCGCAACCGAAGCCGGGTCCCGGGCAGGCGCTGGTCCGAGTGCGGGCGAATTCCCTGAATTACCGCGATCTGGTGGTGGCCAGCGGCGGGTATGGCCGCCACGTGAAACTCCCGCTGATCCCGCTGTCGGACGGCGCCGGCGAGGTGGTCGAGGTGGGAGCGCGGGTGACGCGGGTTGGTCCGGGCTCGCGAGTGGCCGCCATCTTCATGCAGAGCTGGCTCGAGGGCGCGCTCACCGAAGACAAAAGCAAATCCGCGCTGGGCGGCGGCATGGACGGGATGCTGGCGGAATACGTGGCGCTGGACGAAGAGGGCCTGGTTCCGATTCCCGAGCACCTCTCTTACGCGGAGGCCGCTACCCTGCCGTGCGCGGCGGTGACGGCGTGGAATGCGCTGGTGGAGGAAGGCGGAATTCGGGCGGGCGATTCGGTGCTGGTGCTGGGCACCGGCGGTGTCTCGATTTTTGCGCTGCAATTCGCGCGCCTGCACGGGGCTCGCGTAATAGCGACTTCGAGCAGCGACGACAAGCTCGCGAGGGCTATTGAGTTGGGCGCATCGGATGGCATCAATTACCGGAAGACGCCGGAGTGGGCCAAGCGCGTGCTAGAGCTGACAGGCGGCGCCGGCGTGGATCACGTGATCGAAGTCGGCGGGGCCGGAACCTTGCCACAATCGTTCCGCGCGGTGCGTTTTGGAGGGCGCATCAGCTTGATCGGCGTGCTAGCGGAGCCGGGCGCCCAAGTGGATCCGCGTCCGCTGATGATGAAGGGCGCGCGCCTGCAAGGGATCTACGTGGGATCGCGCGAGATGTTCGCTAGCATGAACCGGGCGATTGCGCTCGGTGGGTTGCGGCCGGCGATCGACCGGGTGTTCCCGTTTGCCAAAGCGCCGGAGGCGTATCGTTACATGAAAAACGCGGGGCACTTCGGAAAGATCGTGGTGAGCCAGGAGTGAGTGGTCAGTTCTCCGAGGGCCTATCTATGCTGTCGATCACCAGAACCTCCACTGGACCTTTTTGCGACTCAAGCCTGAGCCCCAGTTGCTCCCGCAATGCCGTGACCAACGACGGCGCCGAGGAGTCCGGCGCTTCGTCCGGCGCCCACTCCAGAGTGAAGTCGTAGCTGTCGCTCAGCCCGGTCTTATCCACCACGGTCCGGCCCAACCTGTTCCCGACGTAACTTGCCAGTGCCCCCATGGAGACGCCGGTTCCGACCAACTGTGATTTTCCGTCTCCACCGTGGGTGTTCATCGCGGTTCGCTCGTCCTCGGCTTTCGCCTTGAGCTTCGGGCCGCCCTTTTGATTCTTCTCGAGCACCAACGCGTACACAGTTGACTCCCGCATCTCCCGGTGGGATTTCAAGTTGAACCGGTCGGTCAGCAGGCTCCTCAGTAGAGGGCTCATTTCGTCCGGCCCAGGCTTCTCCGGCAGGCCCGTCTTCGCCTCGATATCATACCGATCGGTTTCAAGCCACGCCGGCCCGCCCGCGATCTGGGCGTTCTGGATCTGAAAGGCTGCGCGGATCAGGAGTTTCACCGGCTCGTTGGTAATTCTGAGCCGTCCGCCTTCGAACACGTTGAAGCTCGTCCCGGCGCCCGGGGCCGCCGAGGTGGGCCGGATCACAGCCACTTCGAAGTGCTGCGGCGATTGCCCGGGGAGACCCTTCGACAGCAACAGCGCCAGGACTCCCATCACGATGAACCGGCTTAGATCTGAAACGCGCATTTCCTGCCCATTACAGACGGACTCCGCGCCGGACGACTCGGTAGCAGATAGCCGTGGAAAAAACTTGCCAGCACCTGCTCGGGGGTCGCAGCCCGGAGCTCCCTCATAAGTACTGATACGATCGGCGGCGCCTGGAGTTTGCGCTTTAATGCGGCGCGCTAGCGCCACCAGGGGCTGACGGGCTGGCCGGGTTCGGGTTTGCGGCGGGCGGGACCGCTGCGGCGCGCCTCGGCCTTGCGCTCGGCGGCCACGGCACGATCGGTGGCATAGGCGAGGATGTCTTCGTTGGTCAGTTCGTGGTCACCCTGACGATCGGCCTGCAGGTCGGCGGTTATTTTCTGCGCGCAGAGCGCCGGGCCTTCCTGAATGCCGACATGGTGCTTCAAGAAAAGCTCCATATCCACGCTGACCACATGCGGGATGGAGGACTTGGTGCCGGCATCGTTCATGTCGAACCGGTACAAACGCCGGTTCTGTTTCTGCTGAAACCCCATGTACCGCAGTTCCATCGCTAGCTCCCTCGGCCGTGCCGCGCCGCGCCTGGATTCCGGACTCATTCGGCCGCCCCACTGTCCGCCGGCGCCGTGACCTCGCCGGTTTCGATACCGGCTGAGGCGGGAGGCCCTCCCAGGCACTCCACCTTGCGCTGCACTGGCCTTGCGGCCTTTTCCTTCTGCTTTTCCATCCGGGCGATCTCCTATATTGACGATTCTTAAGTGAGGTATGCGATCGAGTCGGGATGGCTTGATCCTCCACCAAAAATGATCGAAGCCGGCTCCGGCGCCCGGACCGGCTTCGGTCACGCGATTTACCAGCGTGGTTCGCGGCGCTGCCGCGGTCCTCCGGCGCCACCGCCGCCGCCGCGCGGGCCGCCGCGGAAGGAGCGCCCGCTGTCGGACTTGGGCCGGGCCTCGTTGATGTTGAGGGCGCGCCCATTCAATTCGGTGCCGTTCAAGGCGGCGATAGCGCGATCAGCCTCGGCGCTGTCCGTCATCTCGACAAACGCGAAGCCGCGCGAACGGCCCGTATCGCGGTCGGTGACCAGGTTGACCCTCTCCACGTTCCCGTGAGGCTCAAAGAGCGCACGGATGGAAGACTCGGTTGCGGCAAAATCCAAATTGCCTACAAAAATGTTTTTCATCTTAGGTTCCTTCGTATTTGACGGTTCGGGCAAGAGACGAGGCAGATGGACTCCGGCCAAGGCTGTAGCGGGACGATCAAAGACAAATCCAGTGTAGCAGATCTCGCCGTCACGCGCTGGTAGCGTGACACGCGTGCGAAACGGCACCTTTCGCGCACAGGCCGCATCTCCCTCTCCCTCCATTTTGAACCGAAACGGGGCGGAACGGAAAAGGCGGCGTCGCGAGAAGCGGTAAAGGCGGCGGGCTCGATCTCGCACCCAAAGTTTCCGCCCGCGGCAGTGCGGCTGCCAGGGCGTGTTAAACTACGACTTCACCCTAAATAATGCTGCTTGCGAGAGAGTTTATCGCTTACACTTCCCGGCAACTGGTCAGAAGGCTGACGCCGGCCACGATTGAAACCTCCGACCCGGATCTGGTCGCCAACAAGATTGCCGAAGTCCTCACCGAAGAATTGGCGGTGGAAGACCGTCTGAACGACGAAGTGCGCGACCTGCTGAACCAATACAGCGACTACATGCGGCGCGAGGGCGTGAGTTACCAGGAAATGTTCCGCCGCATCAAGAACACGCTGATCTCGCAGCGAAAGGTGATTCGCGCTTCCGGGCGCGACACGGGCGACGCGATGAAGCTGTCGCGCGACAAAGTCACCGACATGTCGCACAAGATCGTCGACATGCTGCGCAAGAATCGCGAGCTGCGGCTCAGGAACAAGGACACCAACGCGGTGCGCCTGGAGATTCTGCGGATCATGACCGAACTGCTGCAGGCCGAGGACAAAGTCGATCGGGCGGCGCGGCAGAAGATCCGCAGCCAGAAGCGCGAGATCCCGGAAGGCAGCGAGGAGTGGGACCTGCTGCTGCGACGGTACTATGCCGAAGAGCTCAAAAAGTTCGGCATCGATTTGGCGCGGTAGGGGCGGCCGGGGCTGCTGTTTCCTCGCGTGGCAGAGAAATCAAGAAAAAACACGCCCGCAAGCGGGCGTTGGCAAGCTAAAGCATGCCCCACCTATTGGCCGTAGGTGGCTTTCGGACCGTGTTTGCGGAAGTAGTGCTTGTTGAGCTGGGCGTCGGAAATCGGTTTCGCGGCGGGGTTGATGGCGATGGTTTCGACGGCCATGGCGGCGAGCTGTTCGAGAACCACGGCGACGTGCGCCGCGTCCGCCGGGGTCTTGCCCCAGCAGAACGGCGCGTGGCCGGCCACCAGCACTCCGGGGACGGCGAGCGGCTGGCGGCCCTGCATCAACTCGACAATCGCGACGCCGGTGTTGCCCTCATAATCGCTTTCGATTTCCGCCGCCGTCAGATGGCGCGTCACCGGCACGGGGCCGTGAAAATAGTCCGCGTGGGTGGTGCCGAAGCACGGAATCTCGCGCGCGGCCTGCGCCCAAGCGGTGGCGTGGCGCGAATGCGTGTGAACGATGCCGCCGATCGAAGGAAACGCGCGGTAGAGCGCCACGTGGGTGGCCAGATCCGAAGAAGGGCGCAGGCTGCCTTCCACCACGCGGCCATCGAGATCGGCGATCACCATGTCGGCCGGCGTCATCTTGTCGTACGGCACGCCGCTCGGCTTGATCACGACGAGGCCTTGCTCGCGCGCCAGGCCGCTCGCGTTGCCGAACGTGTAAATCACGAGGCCCCGGCGCACCACCTCCAGGTTGGCCTCCAGCACTTCAGACCGTAGCGCTTCCAGCATTAGTTTCCCATCTCTGAGGTTCGCGGACAGAATCCCCGCGAGGCTATCGCTCTATTACAGGGCCTAAAGGCCATGTTTAGTGAATCCCATGCCGGCACGGCTGAAGCCGTGCCCTGATACGAAGCTGCCGTAGCGCGTTGCGCACTTATGAGACAGGACATTAGTTTCCTCGTCTCGACCGCGCGGCGATGCCACGCAGCTCGGGCAGAATGGCGCCGATTTCCACCGGCTTCGATTGTTTATCGCCGAACGAAAAATACAGAGTTCGATAGAGCGGAAAAAGCTCCGCGTAAGTCGCTACCGCATCGGCTTCGGGCGCAACCGTGCGGTAGGCGGGGCAGAGCGCTTCCTGCGCTTCTTCGATGGTGCGGAATGTGCCCGCCGCCAGAAAAGCGAAAATGGCCGACCCCAGGCTGGTGACGTCGCCGGCCGGCACCAGCACGGGCTTGCCCAGCACGTTGGCGTAGACCTGGTTCAGCACCGGGTTGCGCTGCGGAATGCCGCCGCCGTTGATGACGCGCCGCACGGGCACGCCGTACTGCTCCATGCGTTCCAGAATCACGCGGGTATGAAAAGCGGTGCCCTCGATGGCGGCGAACAGCTCATCCTGCGCGGTGTGGGTCAGCCGCCAGCCGAGGGTGATGCCGCTCAGCTCGGGATTGACCAGCACGGTGCGGTCGCCGTTGTCCCAGGCGAGGCGCAGCAGGCCGGTTTCGCCGGCGCGGTAATTCTGCAACCCCTCGGAGAGCGCGGCCACGGTGGCGCCGGCGCGGCGCGCGATGGCTTCGAAAATGTCGCCGGTGGCCGAAAGCCCGGCTTCAATGCCGGTGCGCCGGGGATCGATCGATCCGGGAACCACACCGCAGACGCCGGGAACCAGTTGCGGCTGTTCGCCGATGGCCATGATGCAGGTGGAGGTTCCGACCACGTTGACCACGTCGCCGAGCTTGACGCCGGCGCCGATGGCATCCCAGTGCGCGTCGAATGCGCCGACCGGCACCGGAATGCCAGCGCGAAGCCCCAGCTTTTCGGCCCACTCGGCCGTAAGGTGGCCGGCGATCTGGTCGGAGGTCATGTATCGGCCGGCCAGTTTCTCGCGCACACCCGCGAGCAGCGGGTCCACGCTAACGAGAAAATCTTCCGGCGGAAGACCGCCCAGCGCGGCGTTCCACATCCACTTGTGCCCCATGGCACAGACGCTGCGGGGTAAGTCCGCGGGATCCGTGAAGCCGCAGAGCACAGCGGCCACCATGTCGCAGTGTTCGAGCGCGGTCACCATCCGCGCGCGTTTGTCCGGGTTGTGGCGCAGCCAGTGCAGTAGCTTGGAGAAACCCCACTCGGAGGAGTACGTCCCGCCGCACCAGTCGATGGCCGCCAGGCCGCGCGCGTGAGCGGCGGCGGTGATTTCGGCGGCCTCTTTCCAGGCGCGGTGGTCGCACCACAGGTAATAGTCGTCGATCGGCTCCAGGCGCTCGCCGACCGGGATCACGCTCGAACCGGTGGTATCGAGGGCGATAGCTTCCACGGCCTGCCCGTCCACGCCTGCGCTCGCAATCGCCTTGCGCGAGGCCAGCGCCAGTGCGTTCATGTGATCGGCGTGGCTCTGCGTGGCGTGATCCGGATCTTCCTTCTTGCGCAGGAGCGGGTACTCGGCCACGCCCGCGCCCAGCCGGCCCTTGGCGCTATCGAAAATCGATACACGAACGCTGAGGGTTCCGAAATCCACGCCCGCTACTAACGCCATGCTTGCTCTCCTGACAGTGAATACCGGCTCACGCTTCGCTACCCGCCGGTCCGCTTCCGTCGAGAATCATACCGCGCGGCAGGAAGAAAAGCCGAGATGACTCTCGGCTCTGCAGCCTAACAGGCCGCGCCACGGGGCGACTTACTCGTGCGAAATTACGCTCCAACCCAGGTAATTGCCGGTGGCTTCGCGCACGGCCGGCGCGACGGACGCGAGGTTGGCCGCCACGTGATGTTCGAAACCGTTCTCGCAAATATAACGGAGCAGCTTTTGCAAATGCGGAATGCGCACCACGCCGGCGCCGCCGAAGGTCTCGAGCGAATCGTCGGTGAATTCGCCTTCGCCCACGTAGCCGGAGATGATGCCTTCGCGGTCATTGGTGGAAAAGCGCGCGTAGCTCATCGGTCCGGGCTTGACCAGGCCGACGCAAGTGCCGTAGGTATTGTCACGGCCCACGGTGCCGGCGATGATGGCCTGGAAATCCATCTTGACCTCGCGGAAAAAGTGCTTGGGCAGGTTGCTGCAATGGAAGCAGACGGCCTTGTCCGGGTCGTCGCCGTAGTTGTTATTCCAATCGAGCAGCGCGCTGGGCGTGCCGGAGGCCAGTTGCAGGGCGTGCATGCCGATCACGCCACAGATGTCGACTTCGCACGCGCTCGAAATCAGGTTGTTGCTCATCATGCTCATCACCGTGCAGGGAACCACGCCGAAGAACTCTTCGAGCGAGGTCCAGCACTGAATGGCGCTGATGGAAACTTCGGTCTGCGCCATCCACTGGTCGATCACCGCGCCCAGCTTCGCCATCTTCATGAGCGCGGTGTCGGGCACGCCGCTGGTGGTGACGTAACGGTGGATTTCGTTGAGCTTGGCGACGGCCAGTGGGTCGTCATCCTTCATCCGGTTGATGCGGCCCAGAATTTCGGAAAGGTCGATCGGTTCGACGGAAATGCCGGCGCCTTCCAGAAGCTTCTCGCTGTAGCGGACGGTGTTGAACGCCGCCGGCCGCGCGCCGATGGCGCCGATGCGCAACCGCCTGAGACCCTTCACCACGCGGCAGACGGCTCCGAACCACTCGAGATCCTGGCGGAAGAGATCGGAATCCGGCGCTTCGGTATGGCGGGTGGTCAGCGAATAGCGGATGCCGTACTGGCTCAGGTTGTTGCAGGCCGACATCTTGCCGCAGAAGCTGTCGCGGCGGTCGGCGATCGACATCAATCCGGGCGTATCCGGCGTCGCCTGCACCAGTACCGGCACGTCGACCCCGGCTCCCCGCAGGGTATCGGCAAGGGCGCGCTCCTCGCCGAAATTGGGCAGCGTAATGATCACGCCGTCGAGCGTCTCGCGATGCCGCTTGAACAGGTCGGCGCACTTGGCCGCCTCGGCGCGCGTTTCCACAGCGCCGTACTTGGTGTCTTCGGGACCGGGCGCGACCACGGTGTGGCCGGCCTTTTCCAACACTGCGATCATGTCCGCCCGCCCGCTCTTGGCCAGGTGGTCGGGAAAGAAACCGCGATTGCCGACGATCACGCCAAACGTCATCGCGCGCGTTTTGCCGTTGCTCATGGTGAAATGCCCCTTGGTTGCGATTCGAAGCTAGATTCTAACTTGTTTCAGGTTGCGGCGGCGCACGCTTGTTAGTCCGCAAAACACCGGCGGCAAAAGACCGCCGGCGTTACCAACGTCCTGCTACGATGGCGTCTATGAAAACCCGCCTGTTTCGTGCGTTGCTGCCGTGGCTGGCCGCGGCCGTGGCCGCCCTGTTCGGCGCCGTCGCAATCCGCTCGCAAACGCCGGCGCCGCCGCGCTTTGCGCCGGACCGGATGGACACGTTTCTCTACGGCGCCGCTTTTTATGAAGAGTACATGCCGGAAGACCGGCTGGAAAAGGATGTCCAACTGATGGAGCAGGCCGGCATCAACGTGGTGCGCGTGGGCGAATCCACCTGGAGCGTGTGGGAGCCCGAAGACGGCCGCTTTGAGTTCGCCTGGATGGACCGCATCGTCGAGCGGCTGGGGCGCGCGCACATCCGCGTCATCATGGGCACGCCCACTTACTCGATTCCACCGTGGATGTTCAAGGCGCACCCGGAGATACTGGTGACTCGCCTGGACGGCCAGAAGGCCAGCTACGGGATGCGCCAGAACATGGACATCACCAACGCGGATTTTCTGCGCTACTCCGAGCGGGTGATTCGCAAGATAGCCGAACACTATCGCGATAACCGGGCGGTGATTGGTTATCAGATCGACAACGAAACCACTTCCAACGGCACGGCCGGGCCTAACGTCCAGGCCGGCTTCGTGGGCTACTTGCGGGACAAGTTTTCGACCGTCGAGCGGCTGAATCAGATCTGGGGACTGGTCTATTGGGGGCAGCAACTGCACGACTGGAGCGAGGTGCCGCCGCGCAACGGGATCCTCAATCCCGGCTGGAAACTGGAATGGGACCGCTACCAGGAATCGCTGACCACGCGCTACTTGGCCTGGCAGGCCGGGCTGGTTCGCGAATATCTGCGGCCGGATCAATTCGTGATGCAGGATTTCGGCGGCGCGACGCGCGCCGACATCAGTGAACGCGAGATTTCGGAGAGCCTGGACATCGTGGGCATGAACCCCTATCACACCACGCAAGACGAATACACCGGCGAAGGATCGAGCTACGGCGGCGATTTCGCGCGCTCGCTCAAACAATCCAACTACCTGGTGACCGAAATCAACGCACAGACCATTGGCTGGGATTCGCGCTCGCAGTATCCACCCTACGACGGGCAACTGCGCCAGGACGTCTACCTGATGGCCGCGACCGGCGCCAACATGGTGGAGTACTGGCATTGGCACTCGTTGCACTACGGGCAGGAGACCTATTGGAAGGGCGTGCTATCGCACGACCTGGAGCCAGGCCGCATCTACGCCGAGGTGTCGAAGACCGCGCACGAGCTGGAGCGGGTGGGACCGCACATCGTCGATCTGAAAGCGGCTCATCCGGTGGCCCTGCTGTACAGCAACGATTCGCGCCGCGGCACGGACTACATGCCGTTCCTGGTATCGCCAGTGGCCGGCGACATGCCCTGGCACCATCCGCAAGGCTACGAAGTGGAAATGCGGCGGCTTTATGGAGCGCTCTTCCGGCTCAATGCCGGCGTGGACTTTATCTTCCCCGACACGGAAGACTTGAGCGGGTACAAAGTGATCGTGGTACCACCGCTGTATGTCGCGAGCGACGCGCTGCTCGGGCGGCTGGTGGATTATGTGCGTGGCGGCGGGCACCTGGTGCTGACGCTGAAGAGCGGGTTCTGCAATGAGTATTCGACCGTGCGGGCAACCATGGCGCCGGGGCCGCTGCGCGAGGCCGCCGGCATCCACTACCAGGAGTTCTCCAACCTGGCGAAGCCGCTCGCGCTGCGCGGCGATCCGATGCAGGCCGGCGCCCAGAACCAGGTGAGCGATTGGGCCGAAATGCTGGTGCTCGACACCGCCAAACCGCTCGCCTGGTACGATCACCCGTTCTTCGGAAAGTATCCCGCCATTACGGAGAATCACTTCGGCAAGGGTATGGTGACCTACGAAGGCACGGTGTTGAGCGCGGCGTTGCAGGAGAAGGTGCTCGCGCGCGTTCTCGAACAAGCGCAACTGGCCGGGCCCGACCAGAAGCTGCCCACGGCGGTGAGGGTCAAGCATGGCGTCAACCGCGCCGGCAAGGCGATTCACTACTACTTCAATTTCTCATCGGCGCCGCAAAGCCTGGTTTACTCTTATGCACGCGGCACGGAATTGCTGTCCGAGCGCCCGGTGGCGGCCGCATCTGCGCTGGCCCTCGAACCCTGGGGCGTGGCCATCGTCGAAGAAGAGTAGGTCTTCGGGCGTGTGACGTTGTGTTTTATGCCGAGTGACCGCTCCCTGACGGTCGCGGCTCCGATACGTGAGCACCGTGGCGCGGGCCGTCAGGCCTGCAGAGTCGAGATTCATCTCGACTTTTCTTCCAGCCGCGGGGCGCGATAAGGGTGAACTCCGCCGGCATGCTATTCTGGAAACTCGAAGGCCGCAGGGGCGGCGCGACGCGCGTTCCCGCGAATGCGGAGAGATGGCCGAGTGGTTGAAGGCGCACGCTTGGAAAGCGTGTATAGGGGAAACTCTATCCAGGGTTCGAATCCCTGTCTCTCCGCCAGACCATCCGCTATAGCGTTTCCGATTCCAGCCGAAGCGCCGGCAGGATCGCCCCGCGGCATTCGCCGAAACCGATCCGCCGGAAGCCGGGCTGCTCGCACCATCCGCGCAGGATCACTTCGTCGCCATCCTCCAGGAACCGCCGCGTCTCACCGGTCGGCAGTTCGAGCGGTTCCCTGCCCCGCGATGTAATCTCTAGCAGACAGCCGCGGTTATGCTTGCCGGGCCCCGACACCGTTCCGCTGCCGATCAAGTCACCGGTGCGGATGGGGCATCCGTTGGAGGTGTGGTGTGAAATCATTTGGCCAAGCGTCCAGTACATGGTGGAGAAATCGCTTTGGCTCACCAGCACGGGCTCTGACATGTTTGCCGAACGGAGCCAAACCTCCAGCGTGATGCGATACGCCCCGCCGGGCGTGCGGAGGTGCGGCAGCGGTTGAGGGTCTTCAGCCGGCCGCTGCGGCACGGCGCAACGGAACGGCGCCAGCGCCTCGCGGGTTACCACCCAAGGTGAGATCGACGTCGCAAAGTTCTTGGCGAGGAACGGCCCGAGCGGCTGGTATTCCCACGTTTGGATGTCCCGCGCGGACCAATCGTTGAGCAGGCAAACTCCAAACAGATGCTCTTCGGCTTCCGCGATCGGGATCGGCTCAGCCATCGCGCTGCCGGGCCCGAGAAACGCGCCGACCTCCAGCTCGTAGTCGAGCGCCCCGCTCGGCCGATAGACCGGGGGCCCACCGGCAGTCTCCACGATTTGTCCACAGGGGCGGCGTACCTGGGTGCCGCTCACCACGATCGACGAGCTGCGCCCGTGATAGGCAATCGGCATCCACTTATAGTTTGGAAACAGCGGGTTATCCGGCCGGAAGATCCGGCCCACATTGGTCGCGTGGTCTATGGACGCGTAGAAATCGGTGTAATCTCCGATCCGGCAGGGCAACAGCAACTCAACGCCGGAGATCGGGATCAGGAACGTCTCGGAACCTGGCGTGTACCTGGCGAGCAAATCGCTGATGCGTTGCCGCAACTGGACGCGGCGCTCGCGCGGCATCGCCATCACGGTTTCGATGGAGCCGATGCCGAAGGCTTCGGTGATATCGAGAACCTGGTCTCCAATGGCGACTCCCAGACGGACCTGTTCGTCGCCGGTCCGCCGGAAGCTCGCATACGGCAGGTTCTGGATCGGAAACTCAGCCCCGGGTGCATTGGCCGATTCCACCCAACTCTTCAATCCCGATTCGTGAGTGCGATCGATCATTTCATCAGACCCAGCGCCCGCAGATCGTCGATCGGCTCCTCGAACGAGCACGAACCGAAGCTGTGCGCGAATTCGCGCCGAGCCTGCGCCACTTCCGCCGTGGAAGCCCGCCAGTCCCGCCACCGCAGGCCGTCGTTTCGAAAATCGAAAGCCTGGGGATCGGCCTCGTTCAGCAGATTCGTCAGCATGATCCGGTCCATGCCCAGCCACGCAAACGTCGCTCCGACGAAAACATTCAGGAAGCCGTGCATCGAGGTTCGAATCGGATGGTGGAGTCCCGCGGTAGCTTTAAACGGCAAACGGCGCGCCGCAGCGGCACAGAGGAATTCCGCCAGAGTCTCCGACGACGGAGTCGCGGTGCGAATCTTGGCATACCCGTCTTCGACCCGCTCCAGTGGCACTTCGCAGTATGTCGGCAACGAGAGCCGCCGGCCGGCCTTCGTTTCCAGCGTTTCCACCTTAGGCGGAAGAGGCCCGGGCTCTCCCTCGACCAACAGCGTTACGCGCCACTTCTCGCCCAACGACACTTCACTTAGTTTTTCCATCGGCAGCACCAACCGGTTCAGCATCCACGCTTCCGGCGAGTGGAGGTAACGCCGATAATTGGTTACCACCTCCGCTAACGGCAGCGACGCCGGCGGATACAGGCCGGCGTAGTCCACCGCGTTGGCGAGCAACGCCCGCAGGGATTCCGCCATCATGACGCCAGTGCCCCCGGATTCGCCACCGTGGAAAGATCGCCCAACCGCTCACCCAGGTACCGCTGGCGCAACAGGCGCCGCACGATCTTCCCGCTCTGCGTTTTGGGCAGCTCCGCGGTGACCACTACTTCGCGCGGCCGGAACGCCGGTCCCAATTCCTGGACCACGGTCGAGCAGACCAGCGCCGCATCCACCTTCGCACCCGCCTGCGGCACCACGTACCCCACGATCGCTTCGCCCTTCAATCCGTCGGGAACTCCGATCACCGCCGCTTCCGCCACGCCAGGGTGCCGCATGATGGCTTCCTCCACCTCCGCCGGTCCCACCTTCCTGCCCGCTATATTCATCGATTCATCCGCGCGGCCGTGCAGAAACCAGTGGCCGTCTTCATCCACGCTGGCCCAATCGCCGTGATACCACATGCCCGGGAAGCGCGACCAGTACGTGTCGAGGTAGCGCTGGGGGTCGTTCCAGATGCCGCGCGTCATCGAAGGAGCGGGCGCGGTGCACACCAGGTAACCCATGCGACCGCGCACCGGAAGCCCATTCTCGTCCACCACCTCCGTCGCCATTCCGGGTGCAGGCGCTCCCAGGGTGCAAGGCTTGAGTTCCTGTATCGGCAAAGGAAAAAGGAAGCTGCCGACAATCTCCGTGCCGCCGGAGATGTTGATGATGGGGCACCGTCCGCCACCGACCCGCTCGAAATAGCAGAGCCACGACTTCTCGTCCCATGGTTCGCCGGTCGAGCCCAGGATGCGCAGCGAGGGCATCGGCGGCAATTCCTCGCCGGCCTTGACCAGCATGCGGATCGCCGTCGGTGAGAGTCCAAAAGTGGTGATCCGGTGGCGCCCGATCATCTCCCACAGACGCATCGGCGTAGGATAATCGGGCGCCCCGTCGTAGAGAAAAATCGTGCCGCCGAACAGGTGGTTTCCCAGGATGCTCCACGGCCCCATCATCCAGCCGATATCGGAAAGCCAGAAGAAGCGGTCGTCGGGCTGGTGGTCGAATGCCAGCCAGATCTCTTTGCCCATTTGCGCCAGACAGCCGGCGTGAGTGTGGACGACGCCTTTCGGTTTTCCGGTGGTGCCCGAGGTGTAGAGCATCAGCGCGCGATGCTCCGCATCGAGCGACGCCGTCGGGAAGGACGCCGGTTGTTCCGCCAGGAATTGGCGCCAGGCTGGGCTGCCGACGATGATTCTGTCGATCGCGCCCGGCATCTTCTCCGCTAGCGGCAGCCGTTTCCCTCGGCGCATCAAACAGTCGGTTGTGAACAGCAATCGCGCGCCGCTATCTTCGATGCGCGCGGCGATGGCCCCGGCCCCGAACCCGGCAAAGATCGGCACCACCGTGATGCCGGCTTTCCAGCAGCCGTAGAGAATCGGCAGGATTTCGGGGACCATCGGCATGCACACGGCCACACGGTCGCCCGGCTCCAATCCGCGCGCCACCAGTCCGTTTGCCACCCGGTTGGCTTCGTCGTGCAATTCACTGAACGCGATGCTCCGCGTCTCGCCGCTTTCGCCCTCCCAGATGCACGCCAGGCGACCGGATTCCGCCCAGCGGTCCAGGCAATTGTGCGCGATATTGAGGCGGCCGCCGACGAACCATTGCGCCCATTCCGGCCCGCGGCTCGCGTCCATCACCTGGCGGTAAGGCTCGAACCACTCGACGCCCATTTCGCGCATCAGCTCATCCCAAAATCGTTCCGATTGGTCGCGTGAAAAGCGCAGGAACGCCTCGCGGTCGTGGAACCCCAGGCGCCGCATGAAGCGCCAGACATTGGTCCGCTCAATCCATTCCCGCGAGGGTTTCCAGACGGCGTTCAATTGCTTTTCTCCTACGGGGTAACGCCGCCGGTCTTTGCCGGCGGTGTTCTTCCATCGGGCTTCAAGTCACCGCCGGCAAAGACCGGCGGCGTTACCGTTTCGAGCCAGGTGGACCAATACTCTTTCCACTCCACCTGTTCGCCGGCCGGCAGCACGTGGATCGGGTTCAACCCATCCAGCATCACGGCATATTCGTCAGTCCGGGTTTTCTTCCTCTGGTTGCGCAGAGCCTTGGGATGCGGTCCGTGGTGAATGCCGCGCGGGTGCAGAGTCGCCATGCCCGCCTTGATGCCGTCGCGGCTGAAGAAGTCGCCGTCATGGTAAAAGATGAACTCGTCGTAGTCGGTGTTGCGGTGGAAAAACGGAACGCGCATGGCATCCTCGTCCTGCTCGAGTGGCCGCGGCAGAAAGCTGCACACCACCGCACCCTCGGTGACAAAGGTGCTGTGTGCGCTCGGCGGAAGATGGGCGCGTGGGCTCATCACGGGCCGGATATCGCGCATGTTGATCTTCCACACCGTGAGATCTCCCTTCCATCCAACCACGTCGAGCGGGTTGAAGGGGTACACCACTTTCGAAATCTCATCCTCCGCCTTGATGCGGATTTCCCACTCCCTTGCCGAAGGTGTGCCGTCGTCAAGATGAGGCTCCGGCTCCGGCGTCGTGACCACCGCCGGATCGTACAGCGCGTGCTGCCCGAGGAGCCCTTTTTCCGGAGGATTAAACTCCGTGCGCGACTGGATAATCAGGAAAAAATTGTCGGTGGTCTCCGGCGCCAACCGGTATGTCACCGCCCGCGGCATCACCACGTAGTCGCCCTTTTCGAAACGCAGCGGGCCGAAGTCCGTTTCGATAATGCCTGCGCCGCGGTGCACGAAAATCAGCTCGTCGCCATCCGCGTTGCGGTAGTAGAACGGCATCGCCGCGGAGCGCCGCGACACGTATAACTGCACGTCCCTATTTCCCAGCACCGCCATCGGCATCCCTTCGCGATCGCGCAGATCCGACGGTTCCACCCGATTCAGATCGAAGCAGTGCGGCCGCAGCTTGCCTTCGAACCGGATCCAGCCCGTCGGCGGATGCGTGTGATAGAGGTGCGCGCTCTTACCGTAGAATCCCTTGCGGCCGTGCTCTTCCTCGTAGGTGCCTTCCGGCAGGCCCACGTGCGCCTGGCTGGCGAACTTGCCTTTCTTGAGTGGATACATAACGCCTCCTTACAGATTTCCGCGCAGCGCTTGTTCGCGTTCGATGGCTTCGAACAGCGCCTTGAAGTTCCCCTTACCGAAACTGCGGCTCCCCTTGCGCTGAATCACTTCGAAAAACAACGTGGGCCGGTCCTCCACCGGACGAGTGAAGACCTGGAGCATGTAACCCTCGTCGTCCCGATCGACAAGGATGCCACATTCCTCGAGCGCCGCGGCGGGCTCATCGATGGGTCCCGTCCGCGCCAGCAGGTTTTGATAATACGTCGAGGGAACGCGCAGAAATTCCACGCCCTGGCGTTGCAGCTTCGAGACGGTTTCGATGATGTTGCCGGTTGCCAATGCAATGTGCTGCACGCCGGGTCCCCGGTAGAACTCCAGGTACTCCTCGATTTGCGATTTGCGTTTGCCCATGGCCGGCTCGTTGATAGGGAACTTGACCCGCTGGTTGCCGTTCGACATCACCTTCGACATCAGCGCCGAATATTCCGTGCTGATGTCCTTGTCATCGAAGTGTTTGAATAACCGGAATCCCATCACGTCGCGATAGAAATCCACCCAGCGGTTCATCTCGCCCCAACCGACATTGCCGACGATGTGATCGATGTGCGTCAGTCCGCTGGGCCGTGCCACCAGGTCATCGCCTTCCACCTTCCGAAAACCGGGCAGAAATGCGCCGTTGTAGTTGGCCCTTTCGACAAACGTGTGAATGGTGTCGCCGTAGGTTGTGATCGCCGCCAGACGGACTTCGCCGTCCGCATCCCGCAGGGTTTCCGGCTCGCGCACGCTGCGCGCGCCGCGCCCGGTCGTCTCTCGCCAGGCTGCCTCTGCGTCGTCCACCCACAACGCGATGTCATGCACACCATCGCCATGCAACCGGATGGAATCGGAGATCGGATGGTCCGGGCCCAGCGGTGTTGTCAATACCAGGCAGATCCGCTTCTGCACCAGCACGTAAGATGCCCGGTCACGAGTGCCGGTCTCGGGTCCGCGGTAGGCAGCCAGCCGGAAGCCGAACGCCGAACGGTAATAGTGCGCCGACTGTCGCGCATTGCCGACATAGAATTCCACATGGTCGATGCCGTTGAGCGGAAGGAAATCCTTCCCGGCATCCCGGCTAGCGGACGGTGTCTGTTCCAGCGATGGCGGCATAGCTTCTCCTGAAGGCTTCGATGCAAAGTAAGTTGTCCTCGCCGGTGCCGGTGGAAATGCGCAGGCAGTTGGGCAGGCCGAAAGCCTTCAGCGGCCGCACCACCACGCCTTGCGCCAGCAACTCCTCAAAAATGTGGCGGGCCTCCCGCTCGCCTGGCAGGGCGGTCATGACGAAGTTCGCCTGCGACGGCACCACGCGAATGCCGATTTCCTCGAGACCGGAACTGAGCTGCCCAATCCCCCGCGAATTCAGCTCGATAGAGCGATGCAAGAACTCGTCGTCCGACAGGGCGGCGATACCGGCGGCTTGCGCTGGCGTCGAAGGTTCGAACGGCAACTTGACCTTGAGCAGGTTGCGGATCAACTCCTCATGCGCGAACCCGTACCCGATCCGAACACCGGCCAGCCCGTAAACCTTCGAAAACGTGCGCAGCGTGATCACGTTGTCGTAACGGTAATGCAGGGAATCGGGGTACTGCGGGTTGTCCTTCGCGTATTCGAAGTAGGCTTCGTCGAGGATGATCAGCACGCGCTCCGGCACGTGCCGGTAGAAATCGTCGAACTGTTGCCTGGTGAAAATCGTGCCCGTAGGGTTGTTCGGGTTGGCGAGATAAACGAGCTTGGTATGGGAATTGATCTGTCCGGCCAGCGCTGGCAGATCGTAGTGCCAGTCGCGGTAAGGCACGGTCCGGTATTTCACGCCGCGCGAGCGCGCCAGCACCTGGAAACCGATGAAGGCTGCTTCCGTGGTGAGCACCTCGTCGTCATCGCACAGAAATGCGCGCACGATGTTGGACATGATGCCCTCCGAACCGCTGCCGGCGATCACATTTTCCAGTTTGAGCGAGAACCTGCGCGCCAGAGCCTCACGCAAATCGAGGCCACCGTTCGGATACAAGTGCAGCCCTGCGAGCGAGCGCCGGACGGCCTCGACCGCGCGCGGCGAGGCACCCAGCGGATTCTCGTTGGAAGCCAGCTTGGCGACCCGGCTCAGCCCGTATTGCCTGCGAACCGATTCGGCCGTCCGCCCGGCTTCATAGGGCCAGAGGGCTTCAATATAAGGAGGAACAAGTGGCACCCTAGACGCATCCCTGGTACGCAGTGTACCATAGCACCTCCTAGAAGTGGTTGTATTCGCTAGCGGCGTTTGGTATAAACAAGACAGGAATGGATCGAGGGGAGGGGATGATGTCTAAAGCCTCTGCAATCACTGAGGATTTGGAGCGCGGGCTGACCACCGGCCACGCCCCGTTCATCGAGGAAGCCCGCTCGCGCGGTGAGCTTTACATCCGCCAGCCGTACGAGTTGTACTCGGCGGCCAACCACGAATCGTGGCGTGGTCTTTTTGAGCGCATCCAGCCTCGCTGGGATCGCTACGCCAACCGTCACTTCCTGCAAGGAATCGAGACGCTGCAACTGCCTCCCGACCGCATTCCGCGGCTCGCCGACGTCAATCGAGTACTCGAGCCACTGACCGGATTCCAGGCCAAAGCCGTGAGCGGCTACGTGCCGGGTCTGCTTTTTTTCGACTGCCTGCGGCGCCGCGAGTTTCCCACCACCATCACGATTCGTTCCGCCAGCCAACAAGACTATTTGCCCGAGCCCGACATCTTCCACGACCTCGCCGGCCACGTGCCGATGCACACGGAGAAGGCTTTCGCCGACATTTTGGTGCGCTTCGGCGATTGCGCGCGGACCGCGGTCGAAATCTCGGCGGGCATCCGCGACGAGCGGGAACGCGCACGGCGCCTCACCAGCATCATCCGGGCTCTGTCGCGTTTCTTCTGGTTCACCATCGAATTCGGTTTGATGCGCGGCCCCAACGGGATCCGTGCATACGGCAGCGGACTTCTCAGTTCCTACGGCGAATTACAGCACGCCATCGAGTCGGACGAAGTGGGCCGCTTTCCCGTTCAGACCGAATGGGTGATCAACCAGGCCGCCGAGATCGACCACTATCAACCGCTCTTGTTCATTGTCGATTCCTTCGAGCATCTCTTCGATCTGGTGGACCAGCTCGAGCGTTGGATGCGTGAGGGTAAACTGAACAACGTGGCGCCCGGGCTGCCCCAGATCGACGAACGGGACTTGCGCAGCTTTCTGGAAGCGGCGAGCCGATGATGGTGCGAGGCAACGCCACCGCAAACGCCGAGCGGATGAGAGAGCTGGTCCGCAGCCTGCGCGCACTCGAAGCCCGGATCCAGGCAGGCGGCGGCCCGGCCAAAGCCGAGAAACAGCACAAGGCCGGCAAGCTGACGGCGCGTGAGCGCATTGCCCGCCTGCTGGATCCAGGCAGCCCATTTCTTGAAGTCGGCCTGCTGGTCGCCTACGACCAATACGAGGGACAAGGCCCGTGCGCGGGCGTGGTCACCGGCCTCGGGCGCATCGAAGGAAGAGCGGCGGTCGTGGTAGCTAACGACGCCACGGTCAAGGCCGGTTCCTGGTGGCCGGAAACCATCACGAAGATCCTGCGCGCGCAGGAAATCGCCATGCGCAACCGCGTTCCGATCGTCTATCTGGTGGACTCGGCGGGCGTGAATCTGCCGCTACAGGACGGCATCTTCCCCGGGCAATATGGCGCGGGCCGAATCTTTTATTACAACTCGCTGATGCGCCGGAAACTGCGTGTGCCGCAGGTATCGGCGGTGATGGGCCCGTGCATCGCGGGCGGTGCTTACCTGCCCGCCCTGAGCGACGTCATCATCATGGTCGAGAACGTCAGTTTCCTGGGACTGGGAGGACCGAACCTGGTGAAGGGGGCCACCGGCAGCACGGCCGGCTCTGAGGAACTTGGCGGCGCCTCCATGCACACCGTCTCGAGCGGTGTGGCCCATTACAAAGCCGAGGACGATGCGCATTGCCTGGAGCTGATCCGGCAGGTGTTCCGCGCCTTTCCTCCAGCGCCGCGCGAGGTCACCGGGTGCGCGCCCGCTCTGCCTGCTTCCGAGCTTTACGAAGCGCTGCCGGCGGACCACCGGCTGCCCTACGACGTGGAGCGCATCATCGGCGCGATTTTCGACCGCGACGACTACCTGGAGTTCCAGCCGGATCATGCGCCGGAGATGCTGTGCGCGCAGGCACGGCTGAACGGGCGGCCAGTGGCTTTGGTGGCAAACCGGCGTGGCTTCCTGAGAACCGCGGCCGGGCCGCGCGTCGGCGGCATCGTCTATACCGAATCGGCGCGCAAGGTGGCGTATTTCGTGGACAACGCCGAGCGGCAGAGCTGGCCCTTGATCTACCTGCAGGATGTCTCCGGCTTCATGGTCGGCGTGGAAGCGGAAGCGAGCGGCATTATTCGCGCGGGGGCGGAGATGGTCGAGACCATGTCCTGCGCGACGGTCCCCAAGATCGTTTTGACCCTGAACCACGCCAGCGGAGCGGGCTATTACGCGATGGCCGGCCAGGGGTTCGACCCTCACTTCACGCTCGGTTGGCCCACCGCGCGCATCGGGGTGATGGAGGGCGAATCGGCGGTACAGGCCGTTTTCGGGGCGGAAATCGAGAAACACAAATCCAACGGGCAGCCGCTGCCGCCGGAGATCGAGCGGCGGATTGCACAGACGCGCGCCGATTACGACCGCTGGCTGGAGGCGACCTTCGCGGCGGCGCGAGGCCACGTGGACGCGTTAATCGATCCGCTCGAAACCCGCCAGACTCTGGCGTTTCTGCTGGAGGTCACGCTCGAGAATCCGAACCGCAGGCCACTGGCGCTGGAGACGCTGTCATGATTCGGGTCGCCAATGGGCAGGGTTTCTGGGGCGATTGGCTGGAGGCGCCAGCGCGGCTGGTGGAGCAAGGCCCGATCGATTACCTGACACTCGACTATCTGGCCGAGGTGACCATGGCCGTGCTCGAAAAGCAGCGGCAACGGAATCCCGAACTGGGTTACGCGGCCGATTTCCCGCCGCTGATGGAGCGCCTGGCGCCAAAGCTAAAGCAAAAGGGGATTCGCGTGGTCACCAACGCGGGTGGATTGAATCCCCGCGCGTGCGCCCGCGAGGTGCTGCGCCGCGCGCCCGGCCTGAAGGTAGCCATCGTCGAAGGCGACGAGGTGACGGCGCGCATCGACGAGTTTCTGGCGAAGGGCTACCGGTTGAACCATATCGATACCGGCGAACCCCTCGACAATGTCCGCGGCAGGATTCTGAGCGCGAATGCCTACCTGGGAGCATTCCCGCTCGCACAAGCCCTGACGGCGGGCGCGGACGTGGCGATCTCCGGGCGCTGCGCCGATTCCGCGCTGGTGCTGGCGCCCTCGATTCACGCCTTCGGGTGGGGAGCCGGCGACTGGGACTTGCTCGCCGCCGGCGCCACGGCGGGGCATATCGTGGAGTGCGGCGCGCAGACCACCGGCGGCAATTCGCAAGTGGACTGGCGGGAGATTCCCGATTTCGATGAGATCGGCTACCCCATCGCCGAAATCGCCGCCGACGGTAGCTTCGCGATCACCAAGCACGCGGGCACCGGCGGGCGCGTGACTGCGGACATCGTCAAGGAACAACTGCCGTACGAGATCGGCGATCCGCGCCGCTATCTGACGCCGGACGTAATCGCCGATTTCACCGCTCTCCATCTCGCCGACGATGGACCGGACCGGGTCCGCATCACCGGCGCCAGGGGCCGCCAGCGGCCCTCGTGCCTGAAGCTTAGCATCAATTACGCGGCGGGCTGGAAGGCCACGGGAATGCTGGTCTACACCGCGCCGGACGCGGTCGCCAAGGCCCAGGCCGCCGATCGGATCGTGCGACGCAGGATCGAAAAGCTCGGCCTGCGCTTCGACGAAATCTACACCGAATACCTTGGCTGGAACGCGTGCCATGGAAACGCCGCGCCGGCCGC
>Ga0208820_1000334_pt1 | contig 40194 bp, 37 predicted proteins | sample June2015DPH_16_5_FD_184713 | JGI IMG/M metagenome (GOLD analysis project Ga0208820, IMG submission 184713) | Peatland microbial communities from SPRUCE experiment site at the Marcell Experimental Forest, Minnesota, USA - June2015DPH_16_40... | ecosystem: Environmental > Terrestrial > Soil >...
ACCAGGCGCGACCCCGGCGCCGCGGATCGAACATACCACGGGTGGCCGCAGCGACGACCCAAAAGCGGAACTTTCTACTTTGCTCGAAAGAGGAACTTTCTACTTTGCCTTGACATGCGCGGGCAGCGGGGCCCCGGGTGCACGGCCAAACTTGGTCCTTCGAGCGGAGGCGGTCCGTGGCGGACGCCCGGACGACGATGTCTATGGGATCATCGCCGAGGCGCATAGCCCGCAGTGAGCGTCACCATGACGCTGCGTCCGGGCAATAGATTCAGCAGATCGCCTGCATTCTGCACGTAGGGCACAGCGGCCGTCGGGGCGATAGCGGGCGTGACTCCAACCAGGTTGTGGCTATTGGCGAGATTATTGACCGCCAGACCGATTTTACTCCCGCGCAGCCAGGACGCACCCTTGATTTGGTAATTCGCGAACACGTTCACGAGATTGAACGGATTGATCGTAATGGCCTGGTCAACCGGATAGGGGATCATGACTCCGTCGATCAGGTACTTGAGCGTGGTGTTGTCGTTGTACAGCGTGCCGACGCGCTTGTCGACGAAACCGAGGTCCCAGTCCTTGTGGCGCCACAGCAGGCTGACGGTCTCGACGTTCTTGGGCGTGTCGGCCACCCAGAGGCCGCCGTTGGGATAGGGGCCCCCCTGATATTTTGCCGAGCCCATGGAGCCGTTGACGTACAACGAGAATCCTCCTCCGATTATGATGTTGCTCTCCGCTTCAATCCCCTTGGTGTTGGTGGGCCCGGTCGCGACAAATACGGATTCGGTGGTGGTCGGATCGGTGTAGGTATCGTAGGCGTTCTGGAAATGGACATAGTAGGCGTCGGCATCGAGAGTCCAGCGGCGATGTTTCGTCACGGAGCCGATCTGGTAGGTCTTAGCCAGGGTCGGCTTGGGCGGCACCAGCACCTGCCCGTTGGGGACGTCGAAGACGGCGCTGGGCGGGATAATGCTACCCTCGGCCCACTGGGCATAAACCGACCAGGTGCTCTTGAGGGCGTAACGAGCCGCGATATTCGGCAACCAGTTGTTGTAGTCGATCGAGTGCGCGACAAACGCGGCGCCGCCGATGCAGAACGGTACGCCGGTGCCCGGCTGGTTGGTCAGTGTTCCGCCCAGACAGCCCACGGTCTTCCCATTGTCCTGGTACTGATTGAGCGCCATTGCGTAATTGGCGTCCTTGACGCCCACCGTGACCACCAGCCGCGGCGCCGCGTGCCATTCGAATTCGGCAAACGGCTGCGTGGACTGAGTGATGAAATGCTCGTGGAAGTTACCGAGCGGCGTGTCGAGCTGAGTCACGATGTTGGACGGGATCTGATAACGGTCCGTGTAGGCCCAGTCATACCAGAGGCCGGTGCGGAAGACGCCCCACTTGGACTCCTTACTCAGGATCGCCGTGTCCCCGGCATGCCGATACCCGTTGAGCTTGTCGACGCCGCTGGGCTTGTTGGGGCTTAGGTTGACGGTAGCGCCATTCTGGTAGAACTGCTTGTTCCAGTAACGCGTGGTGTACAGTTTCGTGTCGAACTTCCACCCGCCGCCCAGATCGGCATTGTAGTCGGCGTATTCGAAATCGGTCTGCACGTGATAAGTGTTGTACCCGTAATAATACGGGTCGGGTGTGCCGGTCGAAAGCAATGGAGTGCCGTCCAGCAGGTAATTATCGCCGAACTGCGCGACCTGCGCGCGAGTGGGGTTGGTCGTGTTCGGAGTGTTGGTCCAAATGTCAACCAGCCCGCCGTACAAGGTGAGCGAGCTGCGGTCGGAGACCCGGTATTGATACTTGCCGTACCCCGCCACACGCTTCTGATCGTTGTAGGTTTGATATCCGTTGGACAGCAGTTGCTGGATATTCATCAGGAAGCTGTTGCGGCTACCGGGTCCAAAAAATCCGCTGTCGGCGTCCAACTGCAAGATACGCGTATCCCAGGAGCCGTAGCTGACCGACCCGCGAATGTCCGGATCCGGAAATAATTGCGGCGACTCCAGATTGATCGATCCGCCGAAGTTGGTGGGGCCGAAGTTTGACGAGAGGCCGGGGCTGCGGTCGAAATCGACGGCGTCGGTCCAGCCGCTCGGAAAGTTCGCCCAGGAATGGTGAGTCGGCGTGTTGGTATCTTCGAACGGAATCCCATCGAACGTCATGGTGTATTGTCCGTCCTGGAAACCGCGAAAATACGTCTTGCCCTGGCCGAGCCCGATCCCGTTGGGATTGAGGCTGAACGTGCCAGGCGCATAGTTTACGTATTCGGAGTAGTCCGCCACCGGCGACATGAAATTCTTGATGAATTCCGAGCTGACTTCGGTCTTGGCCGAAGCCGCCTCGAGGGTGTTGCCGGAGGGCGCCGTCGCCGCCGCCGCCGATATGCTTTCGCTGACATTGACCGATGTCGAAACGGACTCAACCGACAAGGTGATGGGAACGTCCAGGGTTGCGCCGGCCGTGACTTGTCCGCCGGAGCGAGTGGCCAAGGCGAATCCGGGCGCTGAAGCTCGAATTGAGTAGGTCCCCGCAGCAAGATCCGAAACCGAGAACTTTCCTTCGGCGTCGCTGATCACACTGCGAGAGGCCCCCGTGGATTCGCTCTTCAACTCCACCACGGCATCTTGGATCGGCTTCCCAGTCTGGTCCAAAACCGTTCCGGAAACCGTTCCGGTCTGTTGTGCTTGAAGCTGCCTCAATCCCGCGGCGCAGAGCAACACGCCGACGACAAAAACACACACTTTTCTGATTAGAAGACTCGACATTGTCCGTTTTTTGACCTCTGGCTATGGTAATGACAGCGCGTGACAGTCGTATGACTAAGCCATTAAGGAACAAGGGGCGTTCGTAGCGTCAATGTGCGGCAGAGGACATCAATTTGCCCGCATGCGATGTCTCGATCGGTGCCGCCTTTGATATAATTCGGCCATGCCAAAGTGCCCGTACTGCAAACAGGTTGTCACGCTCGAAAAGACTCATCGGGAATCCGCCGACGTCGCCGTCCCGGAGGGGGTTGAACGGGAAGTCTCCGGGATTATAAAGAAGGAGATCATGTACTCCTGCCCGCATTGCGATTCGATTCTCGGGTTCGGGTTCTTCTTCGGAGGGTTATTGACCCGCCGCCCGTAGAGCGCGGCGATACGCGCTGGGCGCAGATGGACCGGATCCGAAGGGTTTTGAGATTGCCCTCATCCCGCCTCCCCTGATAGACTTAAAAGGTCCACTCTTTTCCGGCTCGGGGTTCTCAAACTTGAAGGTCTGCGTTTTTATACCTGTTCTTTTTCTCGGTGCTGTGGCGATGGCGGAGGAGTCTTCCGACGGCGCCGAAGCCATCGTGCGCAATTATTGCGCGGCGGCGCAGAACCAGGCGGATTCTTCGACGGCCTCGACTATGGAAGTGGAAATCAATGGCGCGCTGCCCAAGCTCAGCAAGACCGGCAAGCTGCGCGCGCTGCGGCGCATCTCCAGGCTGGGCCGGATCACATACCAGGTGCTCGGGTTTGAAGGCGACGGCACGGTGAAGCGCGACCTGATTGCCCGCTACCTGACGGCCGAAATCGGCGTGCAGCAGGACCGTAAGGCCGCCATGGCGGTGACGCCGGATAACTATCGCTTCCGCTTCAAGGGCCGCGCGCAATTGGACGGCCGCGCGGTTTACTGGTTCCAGGTGGCGCCGAAGCACAAGGCGGAGGGTCTTTTCAAGGGCGACCTGTGGATCGACACGGCCACCTACCTGAAGGTGCGGGAATCGGGTTACCTGGTCAAGAGTCCGTCTTTGTTCGTGAAGCGGGTCGCTTTCACGCGAAAGTACGAAATCCGCGACGGCCAGGCCGTGCCGCTGCGCATGGAGAGCGTGGTGGATACGCGCCTGGTGGGACGCGCGGAGCTGACCATCGACTACAGCAACTACGCATTGGATGAAACCGATGCCGCGGAGGAAGCCCGGTAGCCGGCGGCAGGCGCCGGGTGGGGGACTGCCATGCGAACACTATTTCTGAATCCGCCGTCCTTTGAAGCGTTCGATGGCGGCGCCAGCTCGCGCTGGCCGGCCTCGCGCGAAATCGAATCCTACTGGTATCCCGTGTGGCTGTGCTACCCGGCCGGCATGTTGGCCGACAGCAAGGTGGTGGATGCGCCGCCGCACAAGATTTCCATTCCGCAAACCGTCCAGATGGCCAAGGATTTCGAGCTGCTGGTGCTCTACACTTCCTCGCCGGGCTTCCAGGTGGACGTCAAAATGGCGGAGATGATGAAGGACGCGAACCCGAAGCTGCGGGTGGCGTTCGTCGGGCCGCCGGTCACCATCGAGCCGGAGAAGACGCTGCGCTCGACCACCGCGATCGATTTCGTGGTGCGGCGCGAGTTCGATTACCAGATTGCCGATTACGCCAAGGGCAAGCCGCTGGCGGAACTGCCGGGCGTGAGCTTCCGCCGCAACGGCGACATCATTCACAACCCCGAAAGACCGGCCATCGAGGATCTGGATGCGCTGCCCTGGGTGACCAAGACCTACAAGCGCGATCTCGACGTCACGCGTTATAACGTACCGTTCCTGCTCAACCCTTACATCGCTTTCTACACCAGCCGCGGCTGTCCGGCGCTGTGCACGTTCTGTCTGTGGCCGCAGACGCATTCCGGCCACCGCTGGCGCCTGCGTTCGGCCGAAGATGTGGCGGCGGAAGCGCGCTACGCGCTCGAACAGTTCCCCAACATCAAGGAAATCTTCTTCGACGACGATACCTTTAACTACCGCAAGGATCGCACCATCGAGCTGTGCAAGAAACTCAAGCCACTGAAGTTTACGTGGTCCTGCACGTCGCGCGTCACCACCGACTACGACACGCTGAGGGCGATGAAGGAAGCCGGCTGCCGGCTGCTGATTGTGGGGTACGAATCGGGCGACCAGCAAATCCTGAAGAACATCAAAAAGGGCGCCACCATCGAGATGGCCGAGCGGTTCACGGCTAACTGCAAGAAGCTGGACCTCACGGTGCATGGCGATTACATCATCGGCCTACCCGGCGAAACGCGGGACACCATCCGCAAGACCATCGATTTCGCCAAGCGGATGGACACGGAAACCATCCAGGTCTCGATCGCCCATCCGTATCCGGGCACCGAGTTTTACAATTACGCCAAGAAGAACGATCTGCTCACCATCGATGCGCTGACCGATGAAGCCGGCCACCAATTGCCGGTCGTGATCTACCCGGGTCTGGACCGCGGCGAGCTGGTGGAGTGGGTGGAGCGCTTCTATGGCGAGTACTTCTTCCGCCCGCGCGTGATCTGGCGCATCGTCAGGAAGGCCATTTTCAACTCGACCGAGCGGCGGCGGTTGACCAAGGAAGCACGCGAATACATGGCGCTTCGCTCGAAGCGCAAGAAGTTCGTGGCGGGCCACAAGGCCGCCACGACGCCGGCGCCGGTTTCTTCCGGCGATTGACCCCTCGGATGACGCCCGAAACCGCGCGGTTGCGCAGCAAGACCTGGGCCTGCGCCGCTATCGTCGTGCTGACCCAGGTCTTCGGCAATTTCTTCCTCAAACGCGGCATGCCGGGCGAGCTCCCTTCGCCGCTCTCCTACATCACGGTGCTGTTCCGGCCGTGGGTGGCGCTGGGCGTATCGTTGCTGATCGTGTGGCTGCTTTCGCGGATGACGCTGCTGAGCTGGGCGGATTTGAGCTACGTGCTGCCGGTAACGTCGCTCGGCTATGTGCTGGTGGCGTTTGTCGGCCGCTGGCTGCTGGATGAACGGATCAGCGCCACGCGCTGGGCCGGCATTCTGCTGATCGTGGCCGGCGTTGCGCTGGTGGGCAGCGGGAGCGCGCCGCAGACCTTTCGCGCGAAATCCGGTGGACCCTCATGAAGTGGCTGCTGATTGCCATCATCGTGGCTTCCACCAGCGTGGGTGAAGTGCTGCAGGCCATCGGTATGCGGCGCCATGGCGAGATCCGCGACTTCCGCCCCGGCGCTCTCGGGCGCGCGGCGGGCACGCTGGCGCGCAACGGCATCGTCATCGGCTCGGTGGTGGCGATGGCGGTTTCGTTCTTTGCTTACCTCGGTCTGCTGTCGTTCACCAGCCTCAGCTTCGCCGTCCCGGTGACCGCGGTCACCTACGTCATTGAAACGGTTTTGGCAAAGTACGTTTTGAAGGAGCGCGTCAACTGGCTGCGCTGGGCGGGCGCGGCGGTAGTCCTTTGCGGCGTGGCGCTGGTGTCGCTGTGATCCTGCTGGCACTCCCGGCGCTGGCGGCGGGCGCCTACTATCTGCTGGCGCTGATCGCGGCGGCGCGGTGGCGCGGGCCCGCGGAGCGGCAGAAATCGCCGCACGCGCCTCCCATCTCCATCCTCAAACCCATTCACGGCCGCGACCCCGGTTTTTACGCCTGCATCCGCTCTCACGCCGCGCAGCACTATCCCGAGTTCGAGATTCTGTTCGGCGTCAGCGATCCGGACGATCCGGCGATCGAAGACATCGAAAGCTTGCAGCGCGAGTTCCCCGACCTGCCGATTTCCTGTCACCGGGTTTCCACCACCGCGCCGAATGTCAAAGCCGGCGTGTTGGCCGTACTCGCGCGACACGCCCGTCACGAGGTTCTGCTGGTCAACGACGGCGACATTTTCGTCCCGCCCGATTATCTTCACGCCGTGGTCGAGCCGCTCACGCGTGCCGGAACCGGCCTGGTCACGTGCCTCTATCGCGCGCACGGCGGTTCGGCGGCAACCCGCATGGAAGCGCTTGGCATCGCCACCGATTTCGCTCCCAGCGTGATGGTGGCGCGCCTCTTGGGCGTGGCCGAATTCGCTCTCGGCTCGACGATGGTTTTCCGCGCCGAAACGCTGCGCGCCATCGGCGGCTTCGAAATCATCTTCGATTACCTGGCTGACGATTACCAGCTTGGCCGCCACATCTACCAACTCGGGCTGCACATTGCCTTCGCGGATGTGGTGGTCGAAACCAACCTGGGCGCCGGCTCGTGGCACGACGTCTGGCGGCACCAGTTGCGCTGGGCGCGCACCATCCGCGTCTCGCGGTACGCCGGCTACTGCGGCTCGATCGTTACCCACGCTACCTTGTGGAGCCTAGTGGCGCTGTTGGCCGGAGCGTGGTGGGCCGCCATTCCGGCTTTGGCGCTGCGCATCGCCGCCGGCACGTGGATCGCCGCCGAAGTCCTGGAAGATCGCAATGCGGCCCGCAGTTCGGCGCTCATCCCGTTCCGCGATCTGTTCGGGAGCGCCATCTGGCTCGCCGGCCTTTTCGGCGAAACGGTCGAATGGCGCGGCCTCCATCTTCGCCTCCGCCCCGACGGAAGGATTCAACCCAATTAGATAACTTCAGACCTGATTATGCTAAAATCAAGTTCTGGAGGCTGTCGTGATTCTGCTGCTTTTTGGGCCGCCGGGCTGTGGTAAGGGGACGCAAGCGACATCACTTGCCGACAAGTTCCATATTCCCGCCATCTCCACTGGTGAAATGTTCCGCGCCGAATGCAAGGCGGGAACGGAATTGGGCAAGCAGGCCAGCGCCATCATGCAGGCCGGCGGCCTAGTGGGCGACGACATTGTCAACGGTATCGTAGCCAGCCGCATTTCGCGGCCGGATTGCCGGAACGGCTTTCTGCTGGATGGCTACCCGCGCACCGTGCCGCAGGCGCAGAACTTCGCGAAGCTGTTGGCCGGGCGGGGTCTGCCCGAGCCGGTAGTGATCCACCTCGACGTGCCGGACTGGGCCCTGGTCGCGCGTTTGACCGCCCGACGCCAATGCCCCCAGTGCCTGAGGATTTACAACCTCCAATCGCAACCGCCGCGCATCGCGGGTTATTGTGACGACGATGGTTCGGGGTTGCTCACGCGCGAGGACGATCAGGAGTCCGTCATTCGCGACCGGCTGCATGCTTACAGCCAGCTTACCGGTCCGATTCTCGACTGGTACGGGCACGCGCGAGTCCACACCGTGGACGGCGCGCAGCCGCCGGCGCAGGTGGCGCACTCGATCGAAGAGGCTGTGATCGAAGCCACTGGCACGATTCCGGTGGCTGACCGCTAGGCGCAGCCGTTGATTGGCGTCCCCAGGGGGATTCGAACCCCCGTTACCGCCGTGAAAGGGCGATGTCCTAGGCCGGGCTAGACGATGGGGACTGGCGGGATCAAGCGAAGAAGGACACTCTCACTGTAGCGTCGCGAACGGGCGTGCGTCAACCCCGAGTCTCACATCCGCGAACTACTGAAGATGAATCTGGTGGACGACGGGGGGCTCGAACCCCCGACCTCTGCATTGCGAACGCAGCGCTCTCCCAACTGAGCTAGTCGCCCACGGACCTAGCTTCCGTTCACCATGATACCAAATCGTCCGCGGCGCGATGCGCAGTGCCGGGCAAACGGGGCGGACGATGGAATGGCAACTCGGAAGCGGCGCCCTCTGGGATGCCTGGACTACATCTTGTGTTTGCGGCGGTTCGCCCAATACTTCTTCATGCGTTCGGACACTTCCGCGCGCTCTTGCAAGTTCATTGACTTGCGACCACGCCGTTTGCCGCTGTTGGGAAGCCGGGGCAATTCTCCGCCGGCGCGCTGCAAGGCCTCCAGCGAGGCGATCGCGCGTTCCAGTTTTTCCTTTTCAGCGTATAAGTCCTGAAGAGCTTTAGAAAGATCCATCGCACTAAATGCCGCTGCCTGCGGTTACCTTGACAATCACTCGATGTTACATCAGCGGTCGCGCACTTTTCTATAGCCGATGGTTATTAACGGAGCAGGAAAGGCCAATGCGGTACTACTTTGACGGCATGTCGAGTAATGGCTATGTACAGCCCAACTCCCAGTAGCAATAGTACAGCTATAACGATAATAATGGTGGTTTTCCACGGGAATCGGCGGTTCTCGCGATGGAGCGTGAGTAGGTACGCTGCGAACACACCCACGTAGAACAACAGGCACATGGGCAGCGCAAACAGCAGCATGTTGAATGCGTCCGGAGCTGGAGTGACAATGGCGGCAAGGATGAAGATTAACAGGATGGCGTAACGGCTATGTTTGATTAGAAATGACGGAGTAACAATTCGCAGCAAGGTAAGAAAGAATATGACCACCGGAAGTTCGAACACCAAACCGATTCCCAACACCACGTTGACAAACATGGCGAAATACTCGCTGACTGACACGAAGGGAACGATGTCCATGCCATGGCCCATACCCAACAGAAACTTGAGGGCCACTCGAAACGCGATGAAATAGGCGAACAGGCCGCCCAGGATGAACAACCCCGCGGAGGATACGATGAACGGCACCGCCCATCGGCGCTCCTTGCGGTAAAGCCCGGGAGAGATGAAGGCCCACACCTGGTAGACCACCCACGGCGACGCAAGAAAAATCGCGCACACCAGAGGCAGCTTGAACCAGATGATGTTGATCGTCTCCATGGGAGTGATCTGCACCAGGCGCGGCTCGTAGCCGAGCGACTTCAGCGCGGTTACGGCGGGTTGTTTGATGATGTTCCATAATGGGCCGGAGAATGAGAAGCTCACGCAAAATGCGACCACGGCGCCGACCAGCGCGGAGATGATGCGCTTCCGCAGTTCCTCGAGGTGTTCGAGGAAGGACATGCGCAACATGCCTTCTTCTTCGCCGCCTGGCGGTGGCGGAGGCGGCCCGCCTCCCATCCGCCGTCTGGCTCTTTCGAGCGCACCACCAGCAGGCGTGGAGCCGCGCGGCGGCTTGGCGCCCCACCTTTGTTCTTCGGATGAGTCCATTCGTTACGCTTGCCGTTCCGCGTTTGTCGAAGCTGGAGAAGGAGTATGATCTCCGGGGGCGGCGGCGGCCGCGGGGCCGGAACTCAGCCCCTCGTGTTCCGTTGCCGGAGCGTGGGCAATGGTTCCTTCGGGTGCGACAACTACGGGTGATTCAGCGCCCTCAGTTGCGGATGCGCTTGCAGTGGATGGGTTGGTGGCTGGCTCTAAAGACGGGGCAACGTACGCGCCATCATAAGTTGTGTCGTAAGAAGAGTAGTCATAGTTGTAAGTATCATACTGATACTGGTTGACCACCTCTTTGATTCCCGTTTCAGCCTCCAGGTTTTTCATTTCGCGGTCAAAGGTCGCCTTCAATTCGTTGGAGGCGCGCCGGAATTCGGTCAATGCCTTGCCGACCTTCCGTCCGATCTCAGGAAGTTTCTTTGGACCGAACAGGATGAGCGCCACCAGGAAGATGATAATCATGTCCGGGGCGCTGAAGTTTCCAAATATCATGCCGATTCCTCCAGCAAGGTCTTCCGAACCAATGATAGCACGCGCACTTGCGACGGGCCGCGAATGCGGGCGTGAGGCGGCGGATCGGGAAAAACAAAGGCAAAGTAAAGCGTGTTGCAAAAAAACATGCGCCCGCAAGCGGGCGTTGGCAAGCTAAAAGCGTGCCCCACCTACGGCAGGGTTTCGCGCAACACTTTTTCGCTTTGTTCTTCGCGGAACCGGCGGAGTTTTTCACGCAACGCGGGCCGGCTGGCGGCGAGAATAGCGATGGCCAGCAACGCGGCGTTGCGCGCGCCGGGGGAGCCGATGGCGAGCGTCCCCACGGGAATACCGGCCGGCATCTGCACGGTGGAAAGCAGCGAATCCAGGCCCTTCAGCGATGCGCTTTCCATCGGCACGCCCAACACCGGAAGCAGCGTGTGCGCGGCGCAAACGCCCGCCAGGTGCGCGGCGCCGCCGGCAGCGGCGATGATGACTTCGATGCCGCGCGATTCGGCCTGGCTCGCATATTCCGCCGTCTGCGCGGGCGTGCGGTGCGCCGAAAGCACGCGGCATTCGTGAGGTACGTCAAACCGGGCGAGCGTCTCATCGGCCTGGCGCATCGCTTCCCAGTCCGACTTGCTGCCCATGATGACGGCGACCAGCGGGCGATTGTCAGCCATACCCGTATTCTACTGTCCTTGGGCGAGCGTAAAGCCCGGCTGGCCGTCGAAAGTGTGCAGCGCCTGTGTGGCCGCGATCTCGATTCCAGCCTCGGCAACACGCGAGAGCAGGCTCACGCACCTCGCCTGGTCCGTGCCGCCTTCGGCCATGAAGCGGCAGCGGAAGCTATCGGTGCAGAAGGTCTCCGCCCGCCCCGCCGGCCACACCTTCACGCCGCGGTTGTCGATCATCTGCAGGGTGAGTCCATCGCCCGCCAGTTTGCCCGCCACGGCGGCCAGCGCATTGGGATCGCGCGAAGGCCAGTAGACGAAGACGTCAATGCCCTTCAGCGCCACGGCCGTGGAGAGATCGGCCGCGGCGCGTGCCGCCGCCTGCGCCGGACGCCGCGCGTAGGTCACCGCTTTCAGCCGGTTCGGTTTTTGACCGACCCTCGCGATCACGGCGGCCGCGAATTCCTTGGTCCCCACTTTTTGCGTGCTGACTCCCTCGGTGAAGATATCATACGTGTGAATGCCATCCTCGATGGTGCGCAGCCAGGCGTTGTGGACGCGCTCGGCCACCTCCGGCTGATCGATGTGCACCAGCATCAGCACCGCGCCCAGCAACAGGCCCGAAGGATTGGCCAGGTTCTGGCCGGCGCGCCGCGGCGCCGAGCCGTGGATGGCCTCGAACATGGCGCACTTGTCGCCGATATTGGCCGAGCCCGCCAGTCCCACCGAACCGGCGATCTGCGCGGCCACGTCGGAGAGTATGTCGCCGTAGAGGTTCGGCATCACGATCACGTCGAAATTCTCCGGCCCGTCGGCCATCTTGGCGGCGCCGATATCGACGATCCACGCTTCGTTTTGAATGTCCGGATACTCCTTGGCGATTTCGTCGAACACCTTGTGGAACAGCCCGTCGGTCATCTTCATGATGTTGTCCTTCATGAAGACGGTGACCTTCTTGCGGTTGTGGCGGCGCGCGTACTCGAAGGCGTAGCGCACGATCTTCTCGCTGCCCGGCCGCGAAATCAGCTTGATGCACGAGGTTACTTCCGGGGTCAACTGGTATTCGATGCCGGCGTAAAGATCCTCTTCGTTCTCGCGCACGATCACCAGGTCCATGTTGGGATGCTTGGTGTCGACGAACGGAAAGTAGGATACGCACGGCCGCACGTTGGCATATTGTCCCAGCGTCTTGCGCGTGGTTACGTTGAGGCTCTTGAAGCCGCCGCCTTGCGGAGTGGTGATGGGCGCCTTCAAAAACACTTTCGTCCGCAGCAGGGACTCCCACGAGCTGGGTTCAATGCCGGCCGAATTGCCGCGCAGGTAAACCTTCTCGCCGATTTCGATGGTCTCTATGTCAAGAGCCGCGCCGGCCGCCTCCAGAATCAGGAGCGTGGCGTTCATGATTTCCGGTCCGATGCCGTCGCCGTGCGCGACCGTGATGGGAGTCTTAGTGGACATAAGGGGAATAACCACGATAGGGGAATGCGAACGCCCGCGCAACTTGTTGGCACCGGGGTTCTCCACAAGCTGTGCGTTGTTCGCGCGAATCCAAAGGGCCCGCCGCGAATAAATGATACCCCTTCTTCGCGGCGAACTTACTTCTCTGAGGCGCCGCTGCTTTTCTCGCTCGAAGGAGGGACGATTCCCTTCAGTCGCATGTATGTGACCATGTTCCCGTAGTGTTCGTAGTCATGCGCGGTATTGGCCGAGAGCACCGTGAGCTTTGCGAAATCGACGCCCATCAGTTTCGTCATCTCGCTGCCCTTGGCATCCGTCATCCCGGCAAACGTCTTACTGCAATAGGCGACCGCCTCCTTCAGCGCAGCTACCAGATCCGCTTTGCTGGTCTTGCTTTTCTCGATCCCGCTCGCGGGCGCAGTTTCGCCTGAAACCGACGAGCAAAAGAAGTACTGGGAATCGGCGAGGTGGCCGACCAGTTGCCCGAAACTCCGAACCTCCGGGGTTGGCTTAAACGAATAGTTCGCTTCAGGCATTTTCTCCGCGGCTGCGATGACGGTGCCGCTGAGAAATGCGTACATTTTGCTTTCGCTCGAGGAAATGGGATTAGCCGGCGCCGATGGCGAAGGCTGTACGGGTGCCGACGCGGGTGCTTGCGCGAGTACTGCAACCGGGGCGGCAGACAAAACGGCGAGTAAGAAAGAGAGTCTTCTGGTCACGTGGAACGCTCCTTTGAGTTGTGGTCACATCGCTCCGAGAATATCTCAAAACAGCCCTCGGCGCGAGTTCGCTCAGCAGGTACGTGTTTGCGGGCCCGAAGGTTCAGTAAAACATCAACCTGGTCACCGCAACCGAACCGGGGAAAGTGACCAATAGTACAACCCTACGAGAACCCCTAAACCGGGAACCCCCAAAAACCCTTTATGGTCCCGCCGCCTGGTCGCAGGGTCGCCGGATCGGAAACTGACCCCGCTCCTGCCGCATCTCAGGCCCTGATGTGCTTCCAGTTGGCGATGCAGCGCTCGGCGGATTCGAGCTCCGGGAAACGGCTGCCTTCCTGCTCGATGAGATAGTATTCGATGCCGCCGCCGTTTTCGGCCGCCTGGAAAATCGCGGGCCATGGCGCCACGCCCTCGCCGAACAGCACCTGGTAGCCCTTGCCTTCGCCCGGCGCCCAATCCTTGCAGTGAATACATCGGATGCGGCCGGGGTTGGCCTGAATCCAGGCTACCGGGTCGGAGCCGGCTTCAATGCACGTGCCGACGTCGAGTTGCAGCATCACCTCAGCGGGCGTATTGGCGGCGATGACCTCGATGGGGCGTTTGCCGTCGATGGGAGTGAATTCCAGCTGATGATTGTGATAGCCAGTGGCCATGCCGAGCGGCTTCAACTTTTCGGCGGCCGCGCTCAGTTTTTCGGCGACTGCTTTCCAGCCATCGAGGCCATCCGGCTTGCCGGCGCTGGCCCAGACGATGTATTTCGAGCCGAGAATCTGGTTGAGCTCGATCGCTTTGCCGATGCCTTCCGGAGCGAGCGAATCGCCGCCATTGTGGGTGGAATTGCAGAGGATGCCGAGGTCGTCCATCTGCTTGCGCACCATCTTGGCGTCGTCCGCGCTCCAACTGTAGTAGGGCGCGTAGAATTCGACGACCTGGTAGCCGTCGCGCGCCACTTCGCGCAGGGTTATCGTCCGATTCTTGGCCAGCTCATCGCGAACCGAATAGAGTTCCAGGCCGACCGGGATGGACACACCCGGCGCGCCGAACGCGAGGCCGGCGACCCCCGTAGCGGCGAGAAAAGTGCGGCGGGAAACGGAATGATCCGGTATCATGGCCAGACTATAGCACGGCGAAGCGAGCCCGGGGACGGCGATGAAATCGGTGTCTCGGCAGGCCGATCCAACATCCTCATGAGCGCGCAACTGTGAAGCGGCATTGTCTGCACTCCGCCTGGGCGTTCTGATACCTTGAAGGCATCGCGAAATGTGCAGGAATATCAAAACCCTCTTCAATTTCGATCCGCCCGTCACTGACGCAGAGATTCGAGCAGCTTCGCTTCAGTTCGTGAGAAAGATCAGCGGATTCAACAAGCCGTCGAAGGCAAACGAAGCCTCGTTCCAGTCCGCGGTCGATGAGATCGCGGGGGTATCGAGCCGTCTTCTCCGCTCGCTCGAGACGAACGCACCACCGAAGAATCGGGAAGAAGAGGCCGCCAAAGCGAAAGCCCGCGCCGGAGCCAGATTCGGAGCTTGAGCCCGCCCCACAGGTCCGGGCGAAGATCGCCGCTTTAGTTTCTGGCGCGCCCGGAGAGACTCGAACTCCCGACCTACTGGTTCGAAGCCATAGGCCCTTGTATTATCAGCAACTTACGGCCGTTGCCAACAGTTGTTAACCGTTGCGCAAAGTTGCTAGTTTTCAAAGACTTCCAGGAGGTTCGAGAGAGGGCACTAGCAACGGCGCGCAACCCTTCTATGCAGGGGGTGGGCACAAAAATGGGCACAGTCGTTTCGCCCAGGCGCAGTGCCTTAATCCGCCTCCGCACATTGGGGGATCCTCCCCGGACGGCACCCACAAAACCTACAACACCCTGCCACGATGACAGTATTGGCTCCGGTGCTGGAACTGGCTCGGCACAACGCCAGGCGCCAGAAAACTGGCCGCCCGGCGCGCCAGGTTCGCCCACGTTGCGCCGGAACCCGAAATCCGGTGCGACGAGAAACTCCCGCTGCCTCCGCACGCGCTAAACTGGAGGCGGTGATGCGGACTCAACTATTGCGGCGTCTGGTCGCTTTAGAGCAACGGCTCCAGGTCGAGACGGAGCCGGGGAAGATGCTCCTGCCGGCCTGGTTGATCGCCGAGTATCGGGCTCAAGGCTTCAGTTTCGATCACGACGGCCGGCCAGACATGAAATCGGGCGCGCCGCGGCGGTAACCCCGCGAGTTTCGCCCGGCGGGTCAACGCGGGTCGGGTCGCGAGAAACGGACGCCTCCTGCCGCGCCACACTTCGCCCTGGTTGCGCCGGCGGAGCCCGCCTCGACCAATGCGCCGCCCCGTGGCGCGCCGGGCCCCGCAGTAGAAGAACGTGGCGTCTTGCCGCGCTTGGGCACGGCCTGGACCGAATGCGCGCGGATGAAGTGGGAACCGCGCGACAAACTCACTCGCCGCCGTTCTTAACCTTTCCACTACGTGCTGCTGATCTTCTCCTGATACAAGCGTTCGAATGTTTCAAATTCCTCGATAGTCCCGTAGTTCTGGAAACTGTGCGCCCACAGCACCCCGTCGGCCCGGAGGACGCCGAACTCGATCTCTTTCGGGTGCGCGGACAGGCCAGCATAGATGGGGCGGCAGAAGAAGTACGTCCCCGGATGCTTCTGGCAGTACCGCTCCATTTGACGCCAGAGACCGCCGCGGTTCACTGCGCGCGTTTGCGGAATTATATTCAGATCAAGCACTCCGCCGAGTGCATGGCCAATCGCGTGTCCGCGATCATACGGCAGCCGTTCCGATGGGTTGACGACACTCACCGGGCCCAAGGTGCGCCCCCGCAGGCGGGAACCCTCGCGCACCTCCGCCGCGGGCCGGGATAGTCCGTGGGCGGCGATGAGACGGTCATCGACTGCGGCGGACGCCGGCACGATGCCTTGCTGCACAAGTTCACTGCTCATGTCCCACAGGTACTCGAAGCCTTCCACGGGGATACGGTGGACGTTGTGCCGATGCGGCAGCATCGCGAGGTATTCGTCCAGCCAGACGTACGGCAGTTCCCCAGTGAGGAATTCGCACAACGCTGAATAGTCCTGGGAGGCTGCTGCAGCCAGCAGTCGGGAGTAGTGAATTCGAGGCGGGTTTACCGTCGGCACCTTATCGAGTAGTGTACTCCTTGCCGTTGGTGCGCCGACGCGGAGCGGTGCGAACCACCTTAGAATGGACTTGTCATGAAGGACGAGGTATACCGCCAACCGCTTGAGGGCGACAGTTCGCTCTACGTCTACGTCTGGAACGAGCACGACCTCGTCCAGATGCAGTGGGTTTACTCGATTGAGTGGTCGAGAGAGAGTGGGCCGAAGATCTGGATCACGTCGTATCGTTGTTGGCAACGACGGAACCTATCTGTCCCGTTGGAGGAAGTCGAGTGCCTTCCCTTCGACATCCCAATGTCGGAGGGGCTTCTGCACCGCCTTGCAGAACATGCAGCGAAGGAACTCTACCGGCGGGCACTTGTGGTTGGGTCTCTGAAGACTGTTCCGCATAACTTCCTCGATAGGGCTCAAGAGGCTGCCTCGAAGGGCTACGACCTGAGATTGCTTAGAGAGATGAGCCAGAGGGAAGCGTCGGCAACCACACCTGAATAGGGCCTTGCACGAATTTCTGTTGAGCCCGTAGCGCCGGAACTAGAACCACCGCCAACAGAGGAAACTCGCGCCACCCAGGGCCCACGTTGCGCCGGCGGAGCCCACCGCGACCAATGTTGCCACCCGGTGGCACGGGCGCGCCCAAAGCCAGACGCCGTCCATGGTGCTGCGGCCCGCGAGCATGATCGGTCGGCTTCGGACGGGCCGGGAATCGCAAGCTCTCAAGGCTTCCGGTAGGGTGCCATCGCGTGCCAGATGTGCGGAACGCCGACCATGCGACCACGTGGGCGCCGAAACTTGATGCGTTTCTGGGGACCGTGGCGGCCAAGAGAAGATCTCGTCGATCACGGTGCCCGATTCCCAGTGTCGTTCGGCGTCAGCCTTGTTCGCCGCGAGCGTCGAAGTAGTCACGATACACTGTCTTCACTCTGCCGACCACGGCCACATACTCCGCGCCATCGAACTGAGGAAACATCTTTATTCTCACAACAAGGTCATCTCGCGGGACTATTTTGAAGCCGACCGAGATGTTGCATTGCCGCACTGGAAACTCGCGACGATCAGGACAGCCAACCCATCGCCCAACATCATCAGACTCGCCGAGTATCGTTGGTAACACGTAGACGGTCTCAAAGGCGTTGAGGTCGTACCTCTCAATTGCATAGCCGTAGGCCATTTTTGCGATGAAGCGTGCGAAGTCCTCAGCACGGTACTTGGGGGGAATCACCCTGTCCGCCTGATGCCTTTTTGCAATCTCCTCGCCTCTTTCGCCAAGCTCGAAGATGTCCATCGAGGTGCACTCGATTCCACTCGCATACGGGCGACCGTCGATGGAGGCAGGGAGCGGGAAAATGGGCAACTGAATAACTTTCCAGTGGTCCTGCCAAACGGCGTCCACCTTTTCAATCTGTCCCGCTCTCTCGACGAGCATCGAATGGGGTTTGGTTCGCTCTTTCGGATGGCGGGTCCGGGTGTCGAGGGCGGCCCGCGCCGCGAACAACATGTCTTTCAGAATTCTCTTCTCCAGCGCGGATGTAACCTTTGCATGGCGGTCGCAGCTTGCTTCAAGGAGCACCAACCGTCCGCTTAATCCGTAGGGTGTTATGTGTTCTTCCGAAAGTCTGCCTTCCGTTGTTCCACAATAGATACACCTACCGATTCTCTTCGCTTGCGTTGTGTCGATAACCCTTCTCACAGGATCATCCTCGCTTGTTTTATTCTCGCTCCATAATCGTCGACTTGAGGGTGGCCCCACATACTGGCAGCGGTCACGAAGGTCGGCATTGCGCCTTTGACCGAATTTAATTTAGCAGGCCGCCTGGCCGCGAACGCCCTACGCGCGCAAATGTGCCGGCGAATCAGCTCGGGCTGGAACTCCGGCTTCCGCGGCGAGGGCGGGCGTCGGCGGAGAGCTCCGCTGCCAGAGAATAGTGTCCGATATGTGAGAATATCGGGCGCAGACACTCCGCATGCGGACCTGATCGAACGCCAGCTACGCCAACTGTAATTCCCCGGACTCCACCAGCGCATCGATTAGCCGGTCGATGGACGCGGGTAGCGGGCCGCCCCGGATCAGGACCCCGAGTTCCATGTTTCTTTCCAACGCTGCCTCGGTCAGATTGGCGCTGGTAAGGAACGCGATGCGTGAATCAGCCACAGCGGCTTTGACGTGCATCAGGCCCGCGTGACCTTGCTCATCGCGAGGCCGTCGCTCGGGCGGCCATTGTAAGAGCGTCGCCCTTGCGGCCACCACCCGGCCCAATTGGTGGCGTTGGCGGTCGATCTCCTGTTCGCTGTGGGCTTCCCGATCGCCCATCACGATCCGCAGCGCGATGCCCCGTTCCAGTGCCTGCTCTAGTGCTTCCACGAGGCGCGGTACCTGGAAGATTCCGAAGCTCGTCATAGTCAGCGTTCGTTCGGCGCAGCGGATGAGGTCGCAAAGAACCTGCTCCGTCCGCCGCACCGGCACCACCGGCGTCGAAGGGCCAGTCCACACCAACTCCGTAGTCTGCTGTGACCGCTTGGCCGCCAGGGCCACCTCCACCATTGGCGCCAGATCGCCGCGCGCGTCACATCGGCACCGGACGAACTCGTCCACTCGCCCCTGGTAGCCGGGGCTCGGCATCGTGGGTGCCGCGCCGGCCCGCAGTTGCACGATCAGCGACTCCACCAGGCTGCCCGGCAGTTCCTCCACGAGTTTGAGGCACGCTTCGGCGGTTGTCATGGGCGGAAGAACGCGAACTCTGCGCGCTCCATGGTCTGCACCAATACGGTCCGATCCAGATACCGGTTACCCCGCTCGCACGAAGTCTCCGGCAGAAACAGGCAGTTGTGGCAGGCTGCGCCGTGCAGCGACATGAACGCTTGCTCGGGTGTCGTCTCCGCGCACAATGGGTCAGATGAGCAGATCTCCAGGCTTTCCAGTGCCTGGTCCAGGTGCTGCTCCAGATTGGCGGTCTCCCCCAATGTCGCCAGCCCACCCAAAGTGCCCTCGCTGTCAGGCGCGGCGGTGTAGATGAGGATGCCCGCCATCGACTCTTCATCATCTGGCGTCGAGGAGTAGATGCGCTCCCGCAGGCTGGCGGCAGCGTATCCACATTCGACTGAAAACTGGCGAATCAGCGCGTGCGCCAGCGAATGCAGCAGCACGTACCGGATGCCCGGAAACCCGAGCGATGGTTCCAGTCCTCGCTGGTCTCGCCAACGCCGGTGCGCGCCGAAGAACTGCGCTTCAAGCACACGCGCTCTCGCCAGCCAGTCTGACACCTTCGCTTCAGAGAGCCGCAGGAACAGTCCCTCGCCGCGCACCTCGGCCGCCGGCACCCACTCGGCCGGACCGCGCCGCAGCGGCACCAACTTCGCGGTTGAATCGTCGCCCGCCGGTTCCAGCCGCGTGAATCCCGCCAGGGCCTGCACCTCCCGCAAACGGTCGATCGGCACGACGCTCTCGATCCAAGCCGCGTACTTCGGCGGCGCCGTCCCCACGCGCAGGCGCATATTCGCACTGTTCTTTGCCGGATCCGGTCTTGAGAATAGCTTCCATTCGGGCAGCTTCAAATCCTTGGGAGTGAGGGGCGCGGCGCTGTCCTGCGCACGCAGCCTGCTAATCGCCTCCCAGATCTGTGCGTCGGTGTACTTGTCATAGCGCGCCTGGCTCTTGCGCACGAGCTTGACGTCCCGCTCCGACTCCGCGTCCTCGAACAGCGCTGTCAGATCCTGCTCCACCAGTTGTTCTAGCGGATCGGCCGAAGACGGGATCGAGAGGGCCGAAAGCGTCCGCGAGAACCACATATTGGTCGCACCCAGCGTGATCGGCTGCGACGGGGCGTCGCATTCCTCAGGCGGCGCCACTCGCAGATGCGGGTGCCGTCCGCGGCACTTCGGCAATGCCGCTTTGCCGTCTTCGGAAAACGCTGGCGCCATCGGCTTGCTCCTTTGGCACGCGGAGCATATCAGCATCACGTCGGCCGCCTCACCGCTCGCACCGGCGAGCAATACCAGTGGACCTGGGCACGCACTCGCTCCGCCGTGAAGGTATTCGCTCCAGGGAAAGTCGTCGATGTGGCCGTTCTCGCACGCTACCAGGAAACGCGCCGGAATGGCGGCCGCCCTGGCAAGGCGCGGGCAGTTCTTGTGGATGAAACCCGAGCGCTCCGGCCGGTTCGTGTCGGAGCGGAACTCGAACAGCCCCGACCGGATGGGCGCCAGCAACCGGCACTGCGTACAAACCAGCCAGCGCGGAAACGCAGCCACCGGCACGCCGTCCCCGGACGATTTGCGGAACAACGGGCCGGGAACGTCCTCGCGCAGGGGCGCGGCCTTGAGTTGCCGCACCTGCCCGCCCAACACGTGCCGCACCACGCGCAGCAGACGATCTTCCCGGATCTCCTCCATATCGGAGGCAGGCCAATCGTCCAGCCCCATGACCATGGCAGAGAACTGTGGCAGGTCCACCGCCGAGCCAACGCCGTACGTATAGATCAGCTGCGTCGGCCGCACACCGCCAACGTTCTGCCCGCTCATTGGCTCGCCTCCACGCTATCCATGCCGCTGTCGTCAAACGTGAGTTCGGCCTCCGGCTCGACGTCGCGCAGGGAGTTGAGCACCGTGAACTCGCTCCACGCCGACGCTCCCGGCATCTGGAGCAATGCGACGGTGACGCCGTCCCGGCTCTCGCTATAGCCCAGCCGCGCCCCGCCCTTCATGCGGACGGCCCGGTCGCGCCAAACGTCAATCCGATCTTGGAGCCCCGCTCGCACCCGATCCTGGAGCGCCGCGCCTCCGGTGCCAGCCTCGCCGGCACGCACCGGCAGGGCCGCGAGCGCACTCTGCACCAACGCATGTGCCGGCTGCATCTGCTGCGCAGTATCGTTGCGGTTGTAGTCGGCGCCCGCTTGCCGAATTGCACTCACCAGCACGCCAGTCAGCGCTCGATCCATCGCGCCGGTGGAATATGGCGTCACGCTCAGCGCCTCCACCTGTCGGTAGAACGTGGCGTGGTAGTGGCAGAAGCTCTCGAAGTGCGAGAGGTCCCGCGGCCGCGACCAGTTGGCCACGGTAATCACCATCCCTGGGCTCGCACGTCCCACTCGGCTCGTCGCCTGAATGTACTCCGAGGTAGATTTCGGCTGCCCGGCTACGATCATGAGCCCAAGTCTTCCAACGTCCACTCCCACCGAGAGCATGTTGGTCGCCAACAGCACGTCAATTGGCGGCTTCGAGGCCTGCTGCCCGAACGGCGGGAACTTGCACTTCATCCGCTCCAGCACCTCGGGAATCTCAATAGCCGACTTTCGCGAGGTCAGCTCCTCCACCGCATGCGGTAGCCGCAGGTTGCGTTTCTTCAACCCGCGCGAGCCAATCTGCGTGAGCAGCGACCGCACGTCGTCATCCACCAGTCGCCGCATGCCGCCCAACTCGCGCAACGAGCTGAAATAGCCGACCGCCGTCAGGAATGGATCGGCAGCCTCGCCGTACTTCTCGTAGATCGTCTGACCGGCCCCGAGCGCCGCCACATAGACGCGGATCAATGCCGGCTTCAACCGCCTTCCGGCCGCGCACACACCCAGGTACAGGCGTCCGGGTGCCTCATCGCTCACCGGCAGTTCGCGCGAAAAGAAGTTGGCGCCTGCCTCCAGCCCCGGCGGTGGGAACACATGCACCTGCCGGTTGAACAGCGCCGACACCTGCGCTGCCGCGCGCCGCACCGTAGCCGTCGACGCGATCACCTTGGGCCGCACCTTCTTTCCATCCACCTCCCAGGTAGACAGTTGATCTACCGCACCCTCGTAAATCCCCACCAGGCTGCCCAGCGGACCGCTGATCAAATGCAACTCATCCTGAATGATCAGGTCCGGCGGGCGCAGCAGCGCATGCGGCCGCGTCGCGATGGCCGGGAACTTCCCCGCCGCCTGGTGCGAGTTCGTATCTTCCAGCTCCGGTGAGCGGAACCCGTGACGCGGACACCAGCCCGTCACCTGTCCGAACAGCGTTTGCACGGGCCCCAGCCAGGCCATCTGCGCGAACTTGTCCACCGTCGCGATCAGCATGGCGGGCGGCAGCCGGTATATCTCCTCATCCACTACCAGCAGTGGCAGGCCTTCGTCCGGCGACTGGCGGCGCGAGTACTCGCACTGGCCCCGCGCATCGCCGCAGTAGATCAGCGTGCGCGCCCGTCCCGCCGGATAGTGCTCTGCGACAATGTGTTGTCCGGGGTCGATCACGGCGCCGCACCACGGGCAGGCCGCGAACTGGTGAGGCGACCCGACGCCGAACACCGGCCGCCGCCCGCTGCGCAGCGCCTCCACCACCTCTGCCGATTGCGCGGTGCGGTTGGGCGTGGTCTTGCGTCCTACCCACAGACCCAGTCGGAAGGGCGTTTCGCCCCACTTTGCGGTATCGCCCAGCCGGATCTGCTCGCAGGCGCAGATCAGCGTGGCGGCGCGCTGGAACTGTTGCAGCGTGAGCAGCCGCAGCGTGTATCGCATCAGCACGGCCACGCCGTTTTCGCCGTCGCGCCCGCCCGCGTTCTTCTGCAACCGGCGCACCGCCATAGTGTAAGCCGCGAGCCCCAGGTAGGCTTCCGTCTTGCCACCGCCGGTGGGGAACCACAGTAGGTCCGCGCCGGCATACGGCCCGGTGCCGCGGTCGGCGTGATGCAGGCTGGTGAGCCCCGGCAGATTGATCAGGATGAAGGCCAACTGGAAGGCACGCCAACTGCGGTTCTTCGGAATGTCCACGTCGGCCAACTGGAGCGCCGGCTGAGCCTTCCGTGCCTCGATCCATACCGACCGCACGCGCTGCTGCCACATGGCCCGGTTGGCGAAGCGAAACGCCTCGCGCGCATCCGCGTTCGCCTCGAGCAACGCGATTCCATCTCTCAGCCGGCCCAGAACTTCGCGTGCCCGTGCCACTACCTGTTCGGACGCATCGGCGTAGGCGAGCAGGTCCGCCTCCGCCATTCGCCGCGCTTCGAGCTCCGTGATCCACGTGGCGTAGGCTTCCGTCAGCGGACGCAGTTTCCCCGCCAGATCGCCGTCCGCAGCTTCGGCCAACTCCTGCATATCGGTGATCAGCCCAGGAACCTCGCACTGCTCCACCGTGCGCACCACCGCGCGGGGCATGGCGGCAGTGTAAATGCGGACAGCCTGGTCCGCCCGGCCCTCGGCCAAGTCGCACTCGACGCTTGTACCGTGGCCGCGGGCGAACTCCACCTCACGCCGGTACAGCATCTCGTTGGTTTGGTCTTCCAGGCGCGAAACGGCGTCGAGCGTCGAGACGTGCCCCTGCCCTGGGCGCCGCGCGAATCGCCCGCGCACGGCCAGTTCCGCTTGGAACAGCCAGTACATGTCGCGCGGACGCCCTTCCTCCTGCTCGTTGGAAAGGAATAGCGTCACGCTCCAGTGATCGGCCCGTCGGCGCACCCGCCCGCGCACCACCACGTGGGGACTCTCCGCGTCCGGCGACCATCCGCGCAGATTACCCTCCTGCAATGGGATGGTCCGGTTGCCGCCACGCGGATACCGCTTCCAGACGGTTTTGCCATCGGCGTCCGGTTCGTGCAGATACTGGCCCCAATGGGCTTCGGCTTCGAAGGCAGTCTCCGCCAGGTCCAGGCAGAAGCTCAGGCCGAAAGTGGAGGGCGCCACGCCGCGTTTGGCCGGCGTGGATGGTTCCGCGGTTCCCTCTTCGGTGTTGTCTTCCGAGCTGTCGGCCAGTTCGTCGAACGGCTCCTCGTCAACTTCGATTACCTTCAGCGGGGCGAGCATGCCGAGCAGGTAGCGATTGCGGACGCTCTGCTCGGTGATGATCTCCTGTTCGCCGCCAGCAGGGCCCAACAGGTCGCGGCGGATCAGATCTTCGAGTTCCTGGCGAAGGGGCGCGGTGGACATGACGCATTCCTTTCCGCTGGAGATAAGGTCGAGTTCGCGCGCGTTCTAGGCGGCGCGATCCGGCGGCAACTGGTTCTTGGCGAGATCCAGCAGAAGGCGGAGCGCCCGGTTGACCGACTCCGAGTCCTTGAAAACCTTGGCCACATCCGAATCGAGAAACACCACGTTGGTGCCGGCCCGGTACTGTTCGTGGTGCTTTCCCCTCACGGCGCCGGAGAAATCGTACTCCGGCCTCAAGTCGTCCGGATTAGCCATGTTGCTCTGACTCATATCTTCTCCGCTCGGCGGGCGTTGCCTCCCGCGCGCTGATCAGGCGAATACGCCCTTCACGCTCAGTATACGCCACCACGAGGACTCGGCCCGCTTCGGAGCGGCCCATGCTAAGCAAACGGCACTCATCCGACGAGTGATCCGGGTCCGGAATCGTGGCTTCCAGAGGATCGCCGAACACGATCATCGCTTCCGCGAAACTCACGCCGTGTTTGTCGAGATTGGATGCTGCCTTGGCAGCGTCCCATTCGAATTCCATGGTCAGACCTGCCAGCGCGGGCTTGGCCGCATCGGCTTAACGTAGCACAATTTCCCCGCGCTCAAAAAAGGTCCTTTTGGTCGGGTGCGTGCTTTCGAGCCTTTGGCTTCCGCGCGGGCTTCGAAGAGGCACCCGCGGCTGCTTCTTCCTGCGCGTAGCGTTCGTGGTTTAGGGCGAGCAGGCGGTCGAGGACCGTGCGCCGGGCGGCTTCGGAGATGGTGTAGCGGACGCCTTGCTTGGTCTGGTGGAAATCGTGGCCGAGATCGAGGTCGGTCCAGCGATACGCGGCGGCGACAGCGTAGTCCATCTCGACGTGCAGCGCGCGGAGTGTGGCGATGTCGTGGGAGACCTCATGCGGGGAGTGGAAGCGGTTGTAGATTTCGGTGAGGCTCTCCCTCCGTTCTTCCATCACCCGCCTGCGGAAGCCACTATATTGATCGCCAACATTGTCAAAATCTGTACTCATCAACGGCATCGGAAATGTGTCGAAAGCCTGCTCCGGGAAATAGGTATTTCTTGTGTCATGTTTTGTTACGCCCGGCCGATGTGCCCAGACGTCGTGCAGTGAACAAGCTAGGGCTGCGAAAGCCCCGCCAGTTTGAAGTCCGAAGACGACCAGCCTATCCGAATAGACGATGTTTGACGGGGCAAATGCAACGCAGTGATATGCGCTAACCCGAACCGCCACTATGACCCGTTCGAACGCCGAGATCATACTGTATAAGTCGGGGCGCTTTTCGCCATATTGCCACCAGCGTTCGTACAGCGGATACCTGAGTTGATAGCTCCCGTCGGGCTTCTTCCGCGTTCGCTCGGGTTTTACGAGCCGCTCGACGATTTCAAAACACTCCGTAAACTCTCTTGCCTTGTCCTCTGGCCAGTCATAAAAGTTGATAACCCAGCGACTCGGGGACAGTTGCCAGCGATCTGTGACATCCTTGCCACCAATCAAGGGTCTGACGACTTCACGATCCTGTGGATGCCGGAAGATCAAGGCTTCAGCAAGCTCCTGCGATATCACGAATCCCATCCCAACAAAGATCGAGCCTTGCCGGCTTTTGCGAGCGTTCGCTGCTAGCTTGTATGGGTCACCCTGAGAGGATGCTTCACCCGACAGTTTAGTCGAGATGAACTTGACGGGTTTGTTATCCGCAACACGATGGCCCTTCCACTCCCCGTTTCGCCACCATACCCACGCAATGGAAAGTTTAGCGTCGCCCGGCCATTTTTGACTCGCTATTGACCGGTAAATCGAGGCACCTTTTCGTTCAAGGCAATCCAGGCCAACTTCGCGGGTTTGGCCTTCCGCAATCGTCTTAGTGGCAATGAGACCGCAGGTTGCCCCCGGCTTTAGCAATTCAAATGCGCGCAGGAAAAAATAGGCAACGTAATCCGCGCTGCCCTTCTGTCCACCCGCAATGTATTCCACCAGGTAATCGCGGTACGGCTGGCCGAATGCGCCAGTGATGCGTTGCCCGCCGATGAACGGCGGGTTGCCGACAATCGCATCGAATCCGCCGCCGTGCAGAAAAATCTCTGGAAACTCCACAGGCCAGTGAAATGGCCGCTTCCCTTCGAGAATCTTCCGCGCCTCGACCTCCTGCTCTTCCAAACCCATCGAAACGGCTGCGGCGGCGGCTTCGGGGTGTGCCTCGAACGCCGTCGCTATCAGCCGGTCAGCCGCAGCACGGAGACGGCGCGTTTTGGCCAGCGCCGCGTCGAGCAACCTCCGCTGATCGCCCGGGTGGTACTGCATCTTCATGAGCCCTTCGCGCTTGTCGGCGGCGAAGCTGAGGTCGTTATCGAAGAGCACGGTTTGCTGGCCCTCGCCCGAGAGACTCCAGGTGGAGAGCTGCTTCAGATCGGCGCCCAGTAGCGAATCGCCGCACCGGATGGCGTGGTCGAGAAACGTGAACGGCCGATTGCGCTGGAGCGTCAACAGCCAAAGCGAGAGCTTGGCCATCTCCACCGCCAACGGATTGCGGTCCACGCCATAAAGGCAGCGCTCCACAACGATGCGTAGTGCGTAGAGTCCGCGTTCATCGGGGTCCCGCGGTATTAGTTCCTCTTCCGGCAGTCCGCTCGAAGGGTGTCCGTAGGGTGTGATCTGCACACCTGCGCCGTGCTCGCGCTGCGCGGCGTCCCACGCCTCCACCAGGCGCGCGGAAAGGTAGCGGGCGGCGGCCACCAGGAACGCCGCCGAGCCGCAGGCGAAGTCGCAGATCTTGAGATCGAGAATCTGCCCGGCCCGCTTGAGCAGCCAGGCTTCCGGCGGCTGACCCTCGGCCGGACCGGTGTAAACCAGCGGCGCCAGCGCATGCTCCACCACGAATTCAGTGAGCGTGCGCGGCGTATACTGCGTCCCAGTCTGGCGGCGCGCCGTTCCGGTGGTGACATAGAGGCTGCCGGCAGGGATCACGCACGGGTCGCCGTTATCGTCGCGCCGAACCAGGCCCGCGAACTGTGCCACCTGTTCCCATGTAGGCCATCGCAGCGGATCGTCAACCGTCTGCGCCAGTGCCTTCTCGATAGCCTTGGCGCTGCGGCCGGTTTCATCGGCGAGCCATTCCACGAAGTCGGGCAGGGCACGGCGGCGATTGAGTTCGGGGAGCCCCACCTCAATCTGTTCCCTGCCATCGAGCCCGAGCACGATTTCGGTGGCGCGGCGCGCGGTGTGATCGAGCAGACCTTCGTAGACGTGGCCGATCTGTTCGATATCGAGGACGCGGAAGCTGAGACGGCGCTTTTCGCGTCCGCCGCCCGGCACCTTCATTTCCAGGAACTGGAGAGCGCCGAGAAGATGAAGCACGGTGCGGTTGTGGATGGGGCAGGGCTGGGCAGGCGTGGTGTGCCAATCGGTGCCCGGCGCGCGACCCTCTAGGAAGGGGAAACGGTCTGGGTCAAAGAGATCGCCGCCGTAGGCAGGGAGCGCGGCGAGATCGTGCGCGATGCCGCCGTGAACGGCGCGGAAGCCGGCCAGCAAGCGCGGGAAGGCGTCATAGCGACGTTCGAGCACCTCTTCGCCCAGGCGGTCGGCAGCCTCGCGAAGTTGATCGTGCAGTGTGGAGACGGCGTAGTTCTCGCGGTAGACCGGGTTCGTGATGGGGAGCAGGTCGCGCTCTTCGGCGAAGAAGAGGAAGACCAGCCGCATCATTAGAGTGAGCGCGGCTTCATAGATGTGCTCGCCGGTGAGGCCGTCGAGGAGGGCGCGACTGCTTTCGCGGTCGGCACGGTCGAGCGCGGTGACGAACATCTCGACGGCGCGGCGCACCTGGCGGCCGAGTGTGATGGAGACCTCCTGCTGATTCTCCAGGCTGCGGCGGTAGAGCGCGTCGAGGGTCTGCTCGGGCGGGCGGTTGAAGAGGGCGCCGGCGGAGAGGAAGTCGCGGAAGGCGCGCAGTGTAAGGCGCTCGTCAAACCACAATTCGGCGTGAAAGTCGGCAAAGCCGGTGGGCTGGCCGGGCTCGGCGTAGACCAGGGTGAAGCGCTCGCCATTGGTGACTAGGCCGAGAGGGACGTGCGTGGCGTGCAGCAATTCCGCCATGCGGGCCGCGTAGGTAGCGTTCCAGGTAGTAGAAGGCGGGCGTCGGTCGGGCTGCTGGGCCGGCGGAAGCAGGCTGACGAGCAGGCGCGGCTTGCCGTCTTCTATCAGGGCCAAGTCGGGGCGCAGAGTCTCGTGGTGCTGGGCGACGAAGTAGGAGAGGTTCTGCGGGATGGCGTTGTCTTCGACGAGCAGGTCGGCTGGCCATTCGAGCAAGGTCAAAAGGACGGCGCGCAGCCACTCGCGCTGGGCGGGGCTGACAGCGTGTGGGTTGAGCGCGCGGGCGGCCCGCCACTCGGTGTAGACTTCGCGGAGTTCGCGCGTCTGATCGGGTGCATCTTTGATGAGGCCCTGCGGGAAGACCTCGCGGAAGACCGGCAAGCTGATGAACGGGCCGGAGACTTCGATGAGCTTCAGCAGTTCGGCGTACTCGGATGCGGCGGACATCAGGCGAGTCCCTCCGGTACTAGGAAGGTGACGGCCACGGGAAACAGCCGCGGCTGCGGATCGGCATAACGGCGTCGGATAGCTTCGGTCTCGCGGGCGAGTTCGACTGGCAACTCGGCGAGCCGGCCGGCGAGCGCGTCGCGGTTGCGCTGCTCTTGGTCGCGCTCGGCGTCGGTGAAGAGAGGGAGTTGCGGGTCGGGCGGACTGTTGATTTCCGCGCGGATGGCGGCCTCGAGATCACGCAGGATGGCGCTGATCTTGGCGGTCTCGTCTTCGGCGCGGTCGGTAAGCTGCTTGCGGACGGATTCGGTGCGGTCGCGTCCACGCGCTTCGAGGGCGGCCAGCAGGGGCCGGGTGAGTTGCGGCCAGAGATCAGCGAGGCGTTGCCGGATAGAGTCCGGCGCCTCGGCGTTCGAGGCGGCAGCGAGAACTTCGGCGGTCTGGGTGACGTTCCAGCGCTCCAGGCGGCCTTCCTGGATGATGCCGCCGGCGGCGATGACTTCTTCGTGAAGGCGGTGGCTGTCGCTCGAAACCACCGTAAGGCGGGCGTGGGCGAGCACTGCGGGGGCGCGCAGCGCGGCGCGGGGGACCGTGCGGACGGTGACACGGTGGATCTTCTGCCGGTCGGTAGGTGCCCAGACCTCGGCGCGGAGAAGCCGGAGACAGCGCTGGACAAGGCGATGGTTGAGGTGGGCCAGCACGATGTCGTCGCGGCCGGCGGCTACCTCGGGATCGAAGGTGATGGGGCGCTGCAGGCCGGTGTGGGGATGGATGAGGCCGGCGAGGCAAGGCTGCCAGGAGGGGTCGGCGAAGCGTGGCACGTCGAAGGCGTGTGGGACGCCAGCGAGCGTGGCGGGGATCAGGCGCGGCTGGTGAGCAAGGTCGAGCGCGATGTGGACCACGGCCTCGATGTTGGCGGGCGTGAGGTGGAGATCACGCCGGGTTTCGTCGAGCTGGTCGGCGTGGCGGCGGGAGAGCTCGCGGATGTTCTGCTCGAAGCGGAGCAGGCGCTTGACGGGCTCGTTTTCGCGCTCAGCGCGCGCTGTATCCAGGCGGCGGCGCTTGCCCAGCATTGCCTCCTCCACCTGCTCGGCGATGACCGGTCCGACTTTGCCTAGGTCCTCGCGAATCTGCTGGACCTTCTTGGCGGCGCGGTAGAGGAACTCCAGGTCGGCGGCGAGGGACGCTCCGGAGCCTTCCGCGAATTCGGCATCCTCGCGGAAGCCGGAGGCGACGAAGTGGTAGACCTTCACTTCGGGCGCGCGCTGGCCGTGGCGGTCGATGCGGCCGTTGCGCTGCTCCAGGCGGTTGGGATTCCAAGGGATCTCGTAGTGAATGAGGCGATGGCAGTGGCGCTGGAGGTCGATGCCTTCGCTCGCGGCGTCGGTGGCGAGCAGGATGCGGACGGGCGAGTCCTTGGGGTCAAACTGGAAAGCGGCCTTGACGCGCTCGCGGTCGTCGGTGTCCTGCGCGCCATAGAGCAGTTCCAGACGGTCGCCTTCCTTGAACCCGCGCGTGGCCAGGTCGTCATGGAGCCACTTCTGAGTGTCGCGGTACTCAGTGAAGATGATGACGCGCTCCTGGTTCCAGTGGCCATTGGGACGGACGACGGATTCGAGCCAGCGGACGAGCTTGTCCGCCTTGCTGTCGAGTTGCGCGGCAGCGCGTTCCGCCCAGCCGGCGAGGTCGTTGAGAATCTGAGTTTCGGCGGCCGATGGCGGACGGAAAGCGCGCGCGGCAGCTTCCAGGGCTTCCAGCTCGGCTTCCTGCTGCTCGGCGTCGTCGGAGTAGTCTTCTTCCGCCTGTTCGAAGATGCGGGCGAGGGCGCCGGTGGAGTGGGTGAGCGCTTCATAGCGCGCAGACTTGCGGAGCGACGCGCGGTGGCGGTTCAGGGTATTGAGGAAAGCCTGCGGCGAGGAGAATAAGCGCTTCTTGAGCAGCTTGAGCACGAACTCAGTGGCGAAGCGCTCGGGGTTGTCGCGGTAGCCCTCGGCGCGGAAGCGCGCGTACTGGGTCAGCAAGGCGTGGATGCGCTGTTCTTCGGCAGTGTAGTCGACTGGGATGTGTTCGAGGGTGCGCCGCGGGAACTTGTCGGTGCCGTCCCAGTTCTTGATTTCGCTCTTCAGGCGGCGGACCATTACGGCGCGAAGCTGGGCGGGTTCGGGAGCGACGCTGCGCGCAAAGCGCTGGTCGTCGAGCAACTCCAGAAGGGCGGAGAAACTCTCCTTGTAACCGTTGTGCGGCGTGGCGGTGAGGAAGAGCTTGTGTTCAAAGTGCTTGCCGATTTCGCGCAGGGCCTGGGTGCGCTGCGAGTCGAGGGCGAAGTTGCCGGTGCCGCTGGGCGCGGCGTTATGGGCCTCGTCGACAATGAGGATGTCGAAGTCGCGCAGGCCCGGTTGCGCGCCGTCGTGGGCCACGGCCTCGCGAAACATGCGCAGCGGGTACTCGCGCTTCAGATAGTCCATGGAGGTGATGAGGCGCGGGAAGTGCGTCCAGGGGTTGGCGTAGAGGCCGCGCTCGCGGCGCAGGCGCTTGATCAGGGCGCTGTCGACGATGGCGAAGTCGAGGCCGAACTTTTCGAGCATTTCGTCACGCCACTTGATTTGCAGAGAAGACGGGCAGGCCACCAGGACGCGGTTGGCTCGGTGGCGGAGCATTAGCTCAAGCACGACCATGCCGGACTCGATGGTCTTTCCGAGCCCGACGTCGTCGGCGATGAGCAGGTTGACGCGGGGCATTTGGATGGCACGGACGACTGGGTCGAGCTGATAGCTCTCGATTTCAATACCACTACGGAAAGGCGATTGAAGTTGTCGCGTGTCTGCGATGGAGGCGGCGCCCCAGCGGACGGCGTCGAGAAACGCTTCGAGGTGGGCTGGCTGATCGAAGCCCTTGGGCTCCGGCAGTTCCATCTTCTCGAAGGCGCGCGCGCCGGGTTCGATTTCCCAAACCACCTGCAGTTCTTCGCCAAGCGCATCGTCCTCTATGGACGCCAGGCTGACGAGGTGCTGAGGCCGTTCCGTGAGTTGGGCACCACTCGCCCCCTGGCGCACATCGGTCACCACGTAGCGCCGCTGGCGGACGACGGCCAGTTGGCCTTGCTCGGGCACGGAGCGCAGGGCTTGCATTGATATACGTTTATCAGCTTACATAGTCCAGCGGGCCCTGGCTGGTACGTGAGTGAAATCAAGTAAATCAAGTACCCGTCTTGACCGGACTGCGAGCGGAGCGGTGACCGAGTTCACGGTCGCAGAAACTGGCGTGAATTGTAGCATGGAGGAATCTGCGCGGCGAGCTATACTGTCACCCTAAGCCTGATCCCATCGTTCGGCGCATTCACCAGATCCTGCTTCGTGCCGAGGTGTCGCTCGGCGGTTTGAACTGAAGCGCGACGGTTCCGCCCGGTGCCGGTCACACATTCGCTTCCCGGCCACGTTCAAGATATCGCTTCCGAAGTTGCTCGACCGCGTGCAACTCGCCGTTCTCGTCGCGATACTGCCAAAACTGCCACCCATTCGTCTGGGGATACGGGCGATCTGGCGGAGCGCCAACGACTTGTTTGCGCGCCATCCCACCGGCGGTCGATAGCGAATCGTAAGCCTCGCCGGCGAACACGACTTTCCCGTTCTGCTCGATGACTGCGGTTACGTGGACACCTTTGTAGTCACGTTCCACCTCCAAGGGAGGTCTTACCAGACCCGTGGCAATCAGGTTGTCCAGCGTAGCGTCAGCCATCAACTTCATCGTCTCCCACGCCTTTTTCCCCGCCTCGTGCCGCGACGCGGCATCTTCCTGCTTGCCAGCCACCGGACCGGGCACGACCGGAACGGGCGAGGCCGACGGAGCCGGGAAATCGATACTCACTTTCGCCCGTTTTAGCGAGGCATGAATGTCCGCGGGTGTCAGTGCGGCGGCTCTCTTCTGGATCAGACGTGCCAGCCCGGTATCCTGGTCCGCAAGAAGACTATCGAGGGCCGCACGCACGTTTCTGTCTACGAAATGCGCCTTCCACAGGTCGTCGAGCAGCGTGCCCCGCATCATCTCCTTGGACAGCAGGAGGAGAGTGTCGGCCAAGAACTTCGATTCGGTTTCCGAGATCCGCACGCTCCGGAACAGCCTCTCCTCGGCAGCGACCGGAGCGTGAGCATTATAGATACGGTATTCATCGCCGTTGGTAAGCACGCACCACTGGACCCCGGCTCCGGTCGCATACGTGAGGTTCTACATCACCCATTTGTGGTCCCTGAGATCCTTCTCCAGGGATTTTGCTTCCACGAAGAGGCACTCGGTCCGATTTAGGAACAGCGCGTAGTCGACAGGGTTGTCCTGAGGCTTGCGCCGGTATTCATGACGGACCTCGTCGGTCTCCTGCAAGTCCCAACCGAGCGCAATAAGGATCGGATCGATCAAGGCGGCCTTCGTATTCTGCTCACCAATGATCTCCTTGCGCTCCCGCAACTGCAAGACTCGTTTGCGGACCACGTCGAGCGCACCAGCGAGCGCATCTACTTGCATTTGAAGACTCCTCCTGCCTGTTGATCACGAAGTAAACGCCGCCAAAAGGATATATGAAGATTATATATGCGTCAAGAGGCTCGTATGCTGCCCTTTGAATGGAGAAGAGTGGCCCGCGACTCACGGCGAATCGAAAACAGCAGGAAATCCTTCTGGCTCTTCTTCAGAGATTGCGGAGGGATGCCGGGCTACGCCAGGTGGATATGGCGCGCGAACTTGGGAAGCCGCAGGCTTTCGTCAGCTACTATGAATCTGGGGCCCGCCGGCTCGATCTGCTTGAGCTGCGGCAAATCTGTGGCGTACTCGGTCTGTCGCTCGTCGGCTTTGTTCGTCGCTTCGAGACCGCGTTGAAGCGGCGCGGAACAACGTGAGGGCCTCCGGGATGGCCACGTCAGACTGGTCACCCAAAGCGCAAAATGCAGTGTTCTAAATCGGCACCCGCGCCGGCAAGGAATCCGTAGGTACTTCCCAGCGCGCGGCGGCGGCGCGTTGCACAGTAGCGCCATTTCGCTACTGTCTCACTGAAAAAGAGGTGGTCGGTGGTCAGGCGGCAGGGCTCGCCGTGGCGCGCCGGAACATGGCGGTGGCCCAACACAGCCAACCCGGAGCCAGACGGCGCAACACGGGGCTTCCAGGCGCGAAAGGGTGGCCGATTTCCGGCATGAGCCACGATTCCTTCACCTGCGGGCGTTGCGAAACGGCGGCCCGCGCTGAGCGCGCTCTGGCGGGCAGTGTGGGAGATCCGACTCGGCCCGAGGGCTACACCGCCACCCTCAGCTTGATCCCATCGTTTGGCGCATTCACGAGATCCTGTTTGGTGCCCAGGTAGCGTTCGGTCGTCTGCACGGAGGCATGGCCGAGCAGCAGTTGGATCTGTTCCAATTCGCCGCCGGCCGCCCGGCACAACTTCGCGCAGGTCCGACGACAATCGTGGGGGGCAATTCCGGGAACACCAGCGGCCACTGCGTACGGCTGGAGCAATTGCCAGACGACCTTCTCGCTTAACGCGGCCGCCTGGGCTTGGTCGCCTCGGTGCACTGAACGAAAGACCGGGCCCTCGCAAACGCCGGCGGCGGCCGTCCAGGCGTCAATCGCCACCTTGACCCACGTTGGCATCGGGATTGTCCGCACGCGGCCATGCTTGCCAACGAGGTCCACGATGCACCAACGCCCGTCCCGCTGTTGAACGTGTGCCATCGTCAGCGCCGCGACCTCGGATCGCCGGAGACCGCAGCCCAGGAGCACGGCGAGGATGGCGCGATCGCGGAGGCCCTTGGTGGTGGTGATGTCCGGGGCGTTGAGCAGCGTTTGCGCCTGCCGGACCGAGAGCCAGTTCCCCAGGCGGACGCCTTTGGACGCCACTCCCTTCACGCGGGTGATCCCGTTGGCCAGTTCCGGCGCCAGCAATCCGTTGTCGGCCGCTTCTACAGCCAGTTTCCGAACCGCCGTGATCCGCACGTTGATCGACACGGCGCCCAGCCCGCGCGCCTCGAGTGCAACGCGCCACGCGCTCACCGTCGCCTTGGTGAAGCCGGGCCGCGGCTCCTGGACGGACAGCCAGGCGAAGAACTCGTCGAGGCCGAGGTTATATACGCGCTTGGTGATCGGGGATGAGACGCTGTCCAGCACCAGCGCCTTGAGTTTCTGCCAGTGGCTCGTTTGCGGAACTACAATCAAATCATTCATTTAGGGTTCCTTAATGGGCGTTATCGGTAGCCATTTGGACACTACCTCAAAGCATGTTTGACATCAAGCAAGACCGGGGCTGGCACGGCGTTGAGTGGCGCCTAATCCTCTCGGTTCTGCCAAAATAGAGTACGGTGCTCTCCGTTCAGAGCGTGTCTTTTGTGAGAGACTTGATGGGACCGGGAGCCAAACCCTTGCTTTACGAAAGGACTCTAATTAGAATCTAATTAGTATCCAATTGAGGCTATGGCGCGAAACAACCGTGTCGCCACGATCAAATTGCCGCTGTCGCTCGACTCGACCATGAACCGCATACTGGAGGAACTTGCCAACCGTGGGATCTTCGGCAAGAATCGGGCCGAGGTTGCCGTCGGAGTCCTTTGGAAATGGATCTGGGACAATGAGGACAAGCTGGGGAGACAGGGAGTCCACCTCGCCACCAGGCGTGAGTGATGGGAGAAGGAAAAAGCATTGTGTTGACAGAAGCAGAGCTTCTTGAGGTCTTCAAACGGCCGTCGGTCCGCGAGGTCGCATGCGAGGTCCGCTTCGCGCCGCGCCTCCGGGTGATTCCAGAGGTCTGGAGGATGCAGGACACCCTCGCTGAAATGTATCCGCAAATCGACGAGGAACAGGTGGCTCTCACTACCAGTCGGATTCTTCAAGCCTACGTTTTCGCCAACCAATCCGCAGGGCGGTTAATCAAGGTCTCTCAAGAGAATCTAGTCGTCATTTTCAACAGGTACACGACGTTCGAAGATTTCAAGACCGAAGCACTGTCGCGGATCGCGGATTTTTCCAACGAATTCGACGTGGGCACGTATCAGCGAGTTGGCCTACGCTACGTCAATAACATAGAGTTGCCCCCCGACGAACCCGCACGTGCGCTGCATAGATTCGTCCATGCTCCTGTTGATTTCGAACGGATCGATATCGACACTATTGAACAGTTCATGACCGAATTCCGACTGAAAAAGACAGGGCACAAGCTGACGATTCGAGGAGCGCTGATCCCAACTCCGGCCGACGCTCGACATATGCTATATATCCTCGATCTAGATTGTTACTCTCTGGGCCCGAAGGCCGCGGATTCTCTGCCCACGCTACTGGACGTCTTTCACCGCGACATCCAGGTGCAGTTCCTTAGTCACGTGACCGAGGACTACAAGGCGGTGATGAGAGGGTGATATGGCATTGACCGAGGTTCTCACAACAAACATATCTACCGAGTCCCAGAAACTGTACGAGAGTGCGTTTCTTGCGGAACAGTCGCAAACTAACGGCTCCATAGCAGGTTCGAAAGCCCAGGCTGCTGGCTGGCGGCCGGTCTTCCCAGCCAGTCGCCGTCTGCTGATAGATGAACCGGCAATTATTCGGTTTTACGAGGATGTCATTGCGGACCTACAGCGTGAGCTAGCCAAATACAAGGCTCTGGCAGCCGAGCTATCGAAGAATCTAACTGTAGAAATCGAAGGCGACTACACTCCGCGAGAGAAGACCCAACTACCTCCGGACACTGCAAGACTCATGCGGGCAAGCACTCAACCGGCGTCATCAATGACTGGCCACGAGATCTAGTGCATGTTTGTGGAGGACCACGATTCCACCACGCTGCGTCAAGGGGACATCATCGCCAACGTTCCCTTTCCACTTTCCAGAATACAATACAAGCCTAAGCTTCTGGGCACATTTAAGCAAGGCTTTGGTCAACACGTCGAGCTCGTAGCCGACGCGGAGCAGATCGGTCGAAGTTGGTGGCTCACCGCTCACACCAGTGTCGCTCCGAGCTTTTGCGCGGTGATGAGTCAGGACTGCGATGTTGCGTTGGGACAACACCCCCCGCCACCCTCCTTCGTCCTGTGCCGACTCGTTGCTGTGTCCGAAGGGCTCAAAAAGAGTAAAGCCTACGATAGACTAACAGCGAATGTCGATCCGTATGGCGACGCGAGACCCTTCTATCAACTTTTCTACATCGGCAACCACCCGCGATTGGGCGCCGAAGAATATGTTGCAGATTGCGGGATGGCAATGACTGTGATTTGGCAGGATTATGATGCTCTTTTGAGGAACAAGACCTTGGAAATGACTGACCTGTCTCGTGCGAAGTTTCGGGTGAAGGTCGGTGCGCATTTTGGCCGACCAACGGCCGAGGAAGTCAGTGCCGGCCTCGCCCAGCCATGGGGCGCGGCGCCAGAACAACCAAGGGACCCAGGAGTTAGGCATCGGATAGTACGCGCCTATCGGATTCTCGTCGGCAGGGAAGACTCGATTGGATAGCGCTCCTCGATGTCACGCCGAGACGGCAACATCCAGGAAGGCGGGAATCCTGGTGCCTCGCGGAGGTTTCGCTGGCCCTCAGCGCGCCGTCCTACCCTAAAACTCAGCTCCGTGTAACGAATCCCAGGAAGACGCACACCGCCATATCCGTGCCTCACAGCGCGGCCATACGCTTGTCTAGTCTGATCGCACCCGGCTCGGACAGCCACGCCTCAAGCACCGCTTTCTCACGTTGAATGCTCATGACGTCCGTGTTCATTGTCAGGCACGGACCCGGGAAAACCACGCTGGAGTACAATCGGTTTACAGCAAGAACCTCCGAAACAGTGAGGCCAGGTCTCTTTCGGCGCAGCAAGCGAGCTCTAAGCGTCTCGGTACTCGCAGACAGGCAGACCGTGAGGACATTCGCGGCTGACTCCGACACCTGCTTCAACAGACGATCAGCATACCAGTCCAGCCGAGTTAGAGCACCTCCGGACAGCAGTCCCTTGGCGGAGAACATCGCACCATATACCCTGCTCACTACCCGAGGGTGTTGATCGATGGCGAGGACTCCGGTGGGATGGCGCTCCAGAAACTCCGCTATCCGGTCTAGAAACCAACGCTGGCTAGCTCCGGCGTCGAAAGTCCCTCTCGAGCGTGCAGTAAAGTGAGGATTGAGGGTGGCATCCTCAATGTAAACAGCTGCCAGCTGAGTCAAGGTGTTGACAAGAGCACTCTTGCCGCTTCCTGTCGTCCCTGCAACAAAGATGACCGTCCTGCGCCTCGACACTACGTCCTACCCTGCCGTTCATAGCTCTTAAAGCGCTGTCGGTTCTTCTCAAGCTTTCGAAGGTACGAATCCTCAAGGTTGATCCCCATCTGATTGGCGATCTGCATCAGGTAGATGAAAACGTCCGTTAGCTCTTCTTCAAGGTTGGCACGCGCATCCTGATAAGAAGTATCCCCGCGATTAACCTTTTTCAGAGTATTCGCAAATTCGCCCAGCTCACCAACCAAGCAAACCACCGAGTGCTCCAGCACCTCGGGCGATGCATTTTCTACCGACACCCCCCATTTATGCTTGGACTCGTGACCTGCGTCGAATTTCGCTTGAAGTTCCATCAATTGCTGCAGAGTCATATGGGTTTACCTCGGCAAAGCGTTAAGGGTATCAGTCAAGTCTATATCGAAGCGCTCTCTTGCCTCGTCGACCTGACTGCCCTCGTTTAATTGATAGCGCAACTCGCTGAACGCCCTGAGGCTCGCTACCGCGCGCTCCAGGCCGAGTTGAAAGTCGCGTGGATATGGCTTGGCGGCTGCTTTTACCGCAGTCAACATCTCCTCAATGCCTTGCATCTGGACGACGGATTCGACACGACGCTTGTCGCTGAGCCATGTTCGCAGTTTTTCGTATTGATGATCGGCAACCGCGACTCCGATGATGCCCGGAGGTTGCGCGTCAATGGGGAGTTTCTCCAGACAATGGAAATCAGGTTCGCAGTATCCACGAAAGGCCAACACGAACAAACGGATAGTTGTGATGCTGGCGAACCGGCGGTGTATCGCCTCGCAATGAATAGCGATCTCTGTCAGATTAGATGGCAGGAAGACGCCTACCTCTAAAGCTCGAAAATATGCGGTAGCATAGACGACGTTGCCGTCAATTGCGAATTGGAGAAGCGAGAAAGCAGGTACGGAACGATTTGCACTATCTAGGATAGTGTCCATGTCGATCATTGCAAGAATCGCGCGACGGCCCATCTTCCGACGTTCAAGTTCACCGAGGACGTAATCTGTGCCGTGCTTACCGCGATAGAATTGCGCATGCGAAAAGAATAAGTCACGCGGAGGCGGGTCTGAGAGCCATTTCTCCGCCTGAGCCCTGTGCGCTGCGACGAACTGGGATTTCAGAACGTCAATCGGTAATTCATACGCGAGTACAAGGTTGAACTGGGGAGAAGCGTTGCACTCCGCGATAGCATCCTGGACAACTACATCGAATGTCGGAACGTTTTTCCAATTGACGATCATCTCAAAGACCTCCTGAAAGATCACCACAAATCCTGTTTGCAAACCCAGTCGCCTTGAGTGCCTTTCGCAGACTGCGCATCCCCGATGAATCGAAAGCGGAGGAGGCGATCACCAGGCTCGATCAAGTTGAACTGATTATTGATATTCGCGACAGGAGGATAATTAACAGCTCCTACGCCGACAATCCGAAGAGTATTCAGCCTCAAAGTCATGGCCATATGCCGATGGCCATGGAGCAGAGCATGGAACCCATGCGCCTCCAAGTAGGTTAGCAGAGGGTAGGCGTTCGCGATGTGGGAGGAGTCTGCCTCATCGAAGGGAATACAGTGATGGTGAACCACGGCAATCCTGGTCGTAACGCTACTTTTCATTGTCAGCCGGTTGACGGCACTCATGTCGATGTAACCGTGGGTCCAATCCAGGAGGTAGGCCGAGTTGAGGACCAGGAAGGCTGTGCTGTCATGCTCGTAAATGCTGGCGGCGACTGGTTGCGCCCTGTCGGCATCTCGCAACAAACCGGCCATTTCTCGGTGATACGTCTGTAACGATTTTTCCCCATTCGAGGCGGTTTCGATGTCGTGATTGCCCGGGCAGCAGACGATCTGCGGCGGTTTGACGCCTAGTCGATCTGCGAGTTGGCGCATGAACCTGGCGCCTAGATTAGTGTGTCGCCCCTGAAATCCAAAATCGCCGCATGCGATGACGTGCGATGGCCGTCCGTAGGGGGCAACCGCTGCGGAGATGCCATCTACGAGGCCAATGAGGTCTTGGCCTGGGTGCGCGTGCATGTCGGAGATTTGGAGGAGCATAACGGGAGAACCACTATCCTACAACTAATATTGGGCTTAGGCCATCTTTCACGATCGATCGGCACGGCTCGGACCATCCGTCAATTGCGAATTGCGGTGCGGACCTGCCACCCGGCAAAAGTTGGAACCCGGGCTTTGCGCTGTTTGGCCGCCTCTATCCTGCGTTATTTCGGGTTGAACGAAGCCGCCTGAGGCGGCAGACGCTTCGCGTTGCAAGAACTGGCGCCGATTGAGTGGTGAGTGCGGCGATGAGCTGACGGAACTATCGTGGGTCACGAGGAGAAA